>Ga0214917_10000264_pt1 | contig 67225 bp, 67 predicted proteins | sample LL_1208_BB_MetaG_FD_177983 | JGI IMG/M metagenome (GOLD analysis project Ga0214917, IMG submission 177983) | Freshwater microbial communities from Lake Lanier, Atlanta, Georgia, United States - LL_1208_BB | ecosystem: Environmental > Aquatic > Freshwater > Lake | place: USA: Georgia | collected... | reverse complement strand
GCACGTTCGTGATCGAGGCGGCGACGATCGCCGCGGGGATGGCCCCCGGTCTGTGGCGGGCGCGGCGCAAGGCCCACGGCTTCTTTCGGTTTCGCGACTGCGACAAGCCGCTGGCCGAGCGGCTCGTGGCGGAACTCGAGGCACATGTCCGCGTGCCTGATACGTCGTTCACGGCCAGCGATCTCGATGCGAAGGCCGTCGAAGCAGTGCGGGCGTGTGCCGAGGCGGCAGGGGTGTCGAACTGCATCGCAATCGCGAAGCATCACTTCGAAGAAGTGCGGCCCGCGGGTCCGCGCGGTCTCGTGGTCACGAATCCGCCCTACGGTGAGCGGTTGGCGTTGCCGCGGGCGGGCGCCCTCTTTCGCCGGCTCGGCGACTGGCTCGTGCAGCGCTGCGGTGGCTGGCGGGCGGCGATCCTCGCCCCCGATACGCCCGCGGCCGGCCAGCTCGGGCTGCGGCCCGCGCAGCGCGTGCCCCTCATGAACGGCCCGATCGCCTGCCGGTTGCTCGAGGTCGAGATCCGGGAGCGTACCCCCCCCACTCCCACCACGGTCGAAGGCCGGGAGCAAACAAGCGAGAGCGTGGGCGTTGCCGGCGCAAGTCAGGATCGGGACGAGGATTGTGAGCGTCTGCCGCCGCGGCAGCAGCGAGAAAACTCGTACCGTCCTGACGCCGACGGCGCTACGGATGCTCTTCGATCCTCTCCCGGCCGACCGCGCGCGCGCACGACCGCCGACCAGATCGCCGACTTCCGCCGCCGGCTCGCGAAGCGGTTCAAGCACCTCGCGAAGTGGGCCCGCCGCCAGGGCATCGAGGCGTTCCGCGTCTACGACCGTGACATCCCCGAGGTCCCGCTGGTGATCGACTGGTACGCCGGCTGGCTGCACGCGGCCGAGTACGAGCGGCCGCACGACCGCACGGAGATCGAGCACGACGTGTGGCTCGACAAGATGATCGAGGCCGCGGCGCTCGAGCTCGGCGTGCCCGTGCAGCAGACGTTTCTCAAGGTGCGGAAGCGGCAGCGGGCCGGCGATCAATATGAGAAGGTCGGCGAGCGTCAGGCCGTGCTCACGGTGCGGGAAGGGGGGCTGGAGTTCGAGGTGAACCTCTCCGACTACCTCGACACGGGCCTGTTCCTCGACCACCGGCAGACCCGAGGATTGGTCCGCGCGGAGGCGGAAGGAAAGCGATTCCTCAATCTCTTCTGCTACACGGGGAGTTTCTCCGTGTACGCGGCGGCGGGGGGCGCGGCGGAGACGACGAGCGTCGATCTCTCGAACACCTATCTCGATTGGACGCGGACGAACCTCGCGAAGAACGGCTTCAAGGATGCCGGGCGGCACCGCACGGTGCGGGACGAGGCGCGGGCGTTCCTCGAGCATCGCGCGAGACGCGGAGAGCCCCCCTTCGACCTCGTCGTCTGTGATCCGCCCACGTTCTCGCGGTCGGCGAAGAGCGAGACGCCATGGGACGTGGAACGCGACCACGCGGCACTGCTGGAACTCGTCGCCAGGAATCTCACGGCCGGGGGCGTCGTCCATTTCTCCACGAACTTCCGCCGGTTTCATCTCGCGGACGAGCCCCTCGCGAAGCTGTACACGATCCGCGAGATCACGCGACAGACGATCCCCGAGGACTTCCGCAACGAGCGGATCCACCGCGCCTGGCGGCTGGTCAAACGCTGACGCTCGTTTGACCGGCCGCGGGTGCCGCTTCTAGATTCACGACCATGGGTATCGGCAAGGAATCGTTGCGATCCGGGCGTGCGGCATTCTTCGCCTTCGTGATGGTGGCCTCCGTCGGCTGCCGGCCGGCGGACCCGAACGTCGTGAAGATCGTGTCGAGCCTGCCGCGCACGGGCTCGGCGAAGCAGCAGTCCGACACGATCGTGGGCGGCATCCGGATGGCGATCGAGGAGGCGGGCGGGACGGCGGGGCCGTTTCGCGTCGAATACCTCGACCTCGACGACTCCACCGCGGCGGCCGGCCAGTGGACGAGCGAGGCCGAGGCGGCCAACGCCCGCCGCGCCCTCCAGGATCCCGACGTCGTCGCCTACATCGGCACGTTCAACTCAGGCGCGGCGAAGGTCTCGATGCCGATCCTGAATCTGGGCGACCTGCTCATGGTGTCGCCGGCCAACACGGCCGTCGGGCTCACGAAGCCGGGGCTCGGAGTTCCCGGCGAGCCGGGGGTCTATCGCCCGACCGGCCGGCTGAACTACGCCCGGGTCGTGCCCGCGGATGATCTCCAGGGGCCGCTGTCGGCCGACTGGGCGAAGCGACGCGGCGTGAGGAAGGTCTACATCCTCGACGACAACGAGGTGTACGGGAAAGGCATCGCCGATCTGTTCGACGAGCGGTGCCGCGAGATCGGCATCGAGGTGCTCGGCCACGACTCGATCGATGCCAAGGCGCAGGAGTTCAAGTCGCTGATGGCCAGCGTGAAGGCGGCCAGGCCCGACCTCGTCTACTTCGGCGGCACGACGCAGAGCAAGGGCGGGCAACTCGCGAAGGACATGGCGAGCGCCGGTATCCACGCCATGCTGATGGTGCCCGATGGCTGCCGCGAGCAGGTGTTCATCGACTCCGCCGGCGCGGCGAACCTCGAGGGCCGCTGTTTCGTGACGTTCGGCGGCCTGCCGCCGGAGAAGCTCACGGGGAAGGGGGCGGAGTTCGTGGCCCGGTATCGCGAGAAGCACGGGGAACTCCCGGAGGCCTACGCCGTCTACGGCTACGAGGCCGCGTGCGTGGCGCTGCGGGCGATCCGCGACGCCGGGGTGAAGGACCGCCGGGCGATCTCCGACGCGGCGCTCGCGCTCAAGGACTTCGACGGGGCACTGGGCGACTGGGGCTTCGACGAGAACGGCGACACGACGATGCGGACGCTCACCGTGAGCGTGGTGCGTGGCGGAAAATTCGAGTTCGAGGAGATTCTCGACGCGAATGCCGTGGGCGAAGGTGGCTCCGGCAGCGACAGGGATGGCTCGTCGTCCGAGGGGGAAAATTGATCTAGTCCGAAACTTAGTTTAGTATGCTGGAATGCGTTCGACCCGGCTCAACATGCACGATGCGAAAACGCATCTCTCGCGGCATCTCGCCGGGATGAAGCCCGACGATCGACTCATCCTCTGCAACCGCAACCGCCCGGTCGCCGAAATTCGCCTCCTCCCGACCGCCCGCCCGAAGCCGCGGACATTCGGCGTCGCGAAGGGGCAGTTCCGCGTGCCCGCCGAGTTCTTCGAGCCGTTGCCCGACGACGTGCTGGCCGGCTTCGAGGGGCGGGGATGAAACTGCTCCTCGACACGCACGCCTTTCTTTGGATGATCTCGGACGATGCCGGGCTGTCGGCGGCTGCCCGGCAGGCCATCGTGGCCGAGGACAACGAAGTGTGGCTCAGTTCCGCCTCGGCCTGGGAGATCGCCATCAAGTATTCGCTCGGCAAACTGCCACTGCCTGAAGAGCCGGACCGCTACGTTCCCAGGATGCGCGAGCGATCTGGAGTGGCGCTGTTGCCGATCGGCGAGGCCGAGGTGTGCCAGATTCATCGCTTGCCGCCGTTGCACCGCGATCCGTTCGACCGCGTGCTCGTGGCGCAAGCCAACTGTCATGGCATGGTGATCGTGACCGATGACGCGGTCATCGGCCGCTATCCCGTGCAAACACTCTGGTAAGACGACACCCGTGCAGTTTTTCCTCCAACAATGCCTGATCGGGCTGACCAACGGCGCGCTCATCGCGCTGGTGGCCCTCGGCTACACGATGGTCTACGGGATCATCGGCCTGATCAACTTCGCGCACGGCGACTTGATCATGCTCGGGGCGTGCCTCGCGCTCTCGCTGGTGGCGGTGCTCGGGCTCGGCGTGGCCGACGTGGGGGGCATGGCCGCCGTCGGGCCGGCCGGGACGTGGCTCGGGATCGCCCTGCTCGTCGGCCTGTGCGGCCTGTTTTGCGGCGGGCTCAACGTGGCCGTCGATCGGCTGGTCTACAAGCCGCTCCGCGCGGCGCCGAAGCTCGCCCCGCTCGTTTCGGCGATCGGCGTGTCGTTCATCTTCATGAACGTGGGGCTGTTCTGGCTCGGCCCAGCCGACCGGTCGTTTCCCGAACTCCTCCCCGCGGCGAACCTCCTGCCGGATGACGGCCTGCAGTTCACCTGGAAGGACCTGCTCGTGCTCGTGGTGGTCGTCCCGCTGATGGCGGCGCTCTCGTTGTTCGTGCGGTCCACGAGGCTCGGCAAGGCGATGCGGGCCGTTTCGCAGGACCCCACCGCCGCGGCCCTCGTGGGGATCGACGTCGATCGCGTGATCGCCGCCACGTTTTTCATCGGCGGCTTCCTCGGCGGTGCCGCGAGCGTGATCTACGGCCTGTACATCAACACCATCGGCTTCCAGATGGGCTTCCAGAACGGCCTCTACGCCTTCACGGCCGCGGTGCTCGGCGGGATCGGCAGCATTCCGGGGGCGGTCGTGGGGGGCGTCGTGATCGGCCTCGTACGGGCGCTCTCGAGCGCCTACGTCGGCGAGCGCTGGACCGGCGCGATCGTGTTCGCGATCCTGATCGTGATCCTCGTGTTCCGCCCCGAGGGCCTGCTCGGCCGGCGGACGAAGGAGAAGGTCTGATGCGCGGCTTCCTGCGTGAACGCTGGGATCTCGTGGCCCTGGGCGTGCTGGCCCTCGCGCCGCTCGTCGTGCCGGCGCTCGGCGGGGCGCTCGGCGGCCAGGTGACGACGCTCTTCATCTACTGCATCCTGGCGCTCGGCCTCAACGTGATGGTGGGCTACACGGGCCTCGTGCATCTCGGGATCGCCGCCTTCTTCGGGATCGGTGCCTACCTGATGGCGATCCTCACGGTGCCGATGTACCCCTTCCAGCTCGGCTGGCTGCCGGCGGCGGTCATCAGCGTGCTGGCCGCCGCGGGCATCGGCCTGGCGCTCGGCGCCCCCACGCTCCGCCTGCGGGGCGACTACCTGGCGATCGTGACGCTCGGCTTCGGCGAGGTGGTGAAGGTGACACTGCGGAACCTCGAGCAGATCACCGGCGGCATGAAGGGGCTCAATCCCGTGCCGCCCCCCGGAGCCGGCGTGAAGCTCGGGACGCTCGATCTCGGGCTGGCGTTCGCCATCGATCCGCGCTGGTTCTACTACCTGGCGCTGGCCGCCCTCGCGGGCGTCGTCGTGGCGATGCGCCGGCTCGAGCATTCGCGGCTCGGGCGGGCCTGGGTGGCCGTGCGGGAAGACGAACTCGCCGCGTCGTCGATGGGCATCTCGGCCACGCGGGTGAAGCTGTCGGCGTTCGCGATGTCGTCGGCGGTGGCGGCGCTCGCCGGCTGCCTCTACGCCGGCAGCCTGTCCACGACCGCCGATCCCAACGCGTACGACTTCAATCGTTCGATCATGGTGCTGTGTGCCGTGATCCTGGGCGGACTCGGAAGCATCCCCGGCACGCTCCTCGGGGTCGCGATCCTCGTCGGCTTCGACACGGTGCTCGCGCCGTGGGCCGACTCGTGGATCCAGCAGATGAACATCAACCCCTCGGGGTCGAGCCTGCTCTCCTTCAGCGGGTGGAGGCTGGCGATCTTCGGCGCGGCGCTCGTGCTGGTGATGCGGTACCGGCCGGAGGGGCTCGTGCCGTCGCGGCGGCTCGCGGCCGAACTGCACGAGGTGCACCCATGACGCCCATGACACCCATGACGCGTCGGCTCCTGCCGCTCCCGGGCAAGCCCCGCGGCGAGGCCGGGCCGCCGATCGTCGGCCCCGTGCCGCTGCTCGACGTCGACCGGTTGACCGTGCGATTCGGCGGCCTGGTCGCCGTGTCGGACGTGAATCTCGACGTGCCCGAGGGCAGCATCGTGTCGCTCATCGGCCCCAACGGCGCCGGCAAGACCACCGCCTTCAACACGATCAGCGGCATCTACGCCCCGACGAGCGGCACCGTCCGGCTGCGGGGGCACCGGCTCGAACGGTCGTTCACGGCCGGCACGTTCTGGTCGGCCGTGGGCGTCGGCCTGCTCACCGGACTGCTGTGCGCCGCGGCGGCCGTGGACGTCGACAGGCTCTGGCTGGCGGTCGTGAAGCGGGGCATGAACACCGGGGAACCGTTCACCGTGGCGGGCGCCCTCGACCGGCTTCGGGGCTTTTTCCGCGCGGAGCTGGCCCTCGATCAGATGGCCGGCAAGTGGCGGGTGGTGAGCGCCGACGGCAGCGACGTCCTGGCGATCCGCCGGGATCTCGCCGCGGCGCGGGTGCTGCGCGACGAACTGCAGGCGGCCGTCACGGCCCGCCGCGCCGGGCCGGGAACGGTGCCCGACGCGAGCGACCTGTCGCGGCCGGCAGACCCGGGCGGCGCGGCGATCGAACTGCCTTCGATCAAGGAGGAGGTGCTCGACCGGCTCGCCGCCGGGAAGTGGCGGGTGCGGCTGCGGGGCCTGCTGGGGCTGCTCGCCGGCTGGGCCGTCGGCGCCGCGGGCACGATCGCCGTGTGGCGGCGGGGCCGCCGTTCGCCGCACGTCGTGGCGCAGCGCGGCATCTCGCGCACGTTCCAGAACATCAGGCTGTTCGCCAACATGACGGTGCTGGAGAACGTGCTCGTCGGTCTTGACCGGACGATCCCCGGCGGTGTGACGGCGATGCTCTTCCGGACGCCCGCCAACCGGCGCGCGGAGGCCGATGCGCGGGCGCGGGCCCTGGCGGAGTTGGAGTTCGTGGGGCTCACCGCCGACGCCAACCGCATCGCCGGCCAGTTGCCGTACGGCGATCAGCGCCGGCTGGAAATCGCCCGAGCGCTCGCCACCGGGGCCACGCTGCTCCTCCTCGACGAGCCGGCGGCGGGAATGAATCCCGCCGAGACGGCCGACCTGGGCAGGCTCGTGGAGCGGATCCGCGACCGGGGCGTGACGGTGCTGCTCATCGAGCACCACATGAACGTGGTGATGCGGATCAGCGACCGCGTCGCCGTGCTCGACCACGGCGTCAAGATCGCGGACGGCACGCCCGCGGAGGTCCGCCGTGACGAGAAGGTGATCGAGGCCTATCTCGGGGGCGAGGTGCCGTCATGAGCCTGCTGGAGGTCGAGGGCGTCGAAGCTGGCTACGGACCGATTCGGGCGCTCGACGGCGTGTCGGTCGCCGTCGACGAGGCCGAGATCGTGGCGATCATCGGGGCCAACGGCGCCGGCAAGACCACGCTCCTGATGACGATCTCGGGCGTCGTGCCCGCCCGCAGTGGAGAGGTGCGGTTTGCGGGGCGGCGGATCACCGGCCTCGCGCCCCACGAGATCGTGCGGCTGGGGATCGGCCACGCCCCCGAGGGCCGCCGCATCTTTCCCCGGCTCACGGTGCGGGAGAATCTCGAACTCGGCGGCTTCGCGCAGGAGGATGGAGCCCGCGTGAAGCGCGACATCGACGAGGCCTGCGGCCTGTTTCCGGTGCTCGGCGAACGCATGGGGCAGTTCGGCGGCACGCTCTCCGGCGGCGAGCAGCAGATGCTCGCGCTCGCGCGGGCCCTCGTGGGCCGGCCGCGGCTCCTACTCCTCGACGAGCCGTCGCTGGGCCTCGCGCCCCTGATCGTCGCCCGGATCTTCGACGTGATCGCGGGGCTCACGGCCCGCGGCATCGCCGTCGTGCTCGTCGAGCAGAACGCCCGGGCCGCGCTCAGGCTCGCCACACGCGGCTACGTGCTGGAGACCGGCCGCGTCACGCTCACCGGCAGCGGTCCCGACCTCGCCGCCGACCCACGCGTCCGCGACGCCTATCTGGGCGAGTAGCGGAGGGCTGGAGGCCCTCCGCGAACGTCCGGCGATGGGATGCGGGGAGCCCGAAGCCGGCGCGTCTCGACCGGGCCATTCCACGATCTGGTATTCTGCCGGACTTCACGAGCGCAGCAGGTTCAGGCATGGCAGGGCACGGAGCGTCCGAGACGGCCACGGTGGGAGCCACGGACCCGCGGATCGCGGAAGTGCTCGCGAAGTGGTGGGGCTTCGACCGGCTGCGGCCGCTGCAGGCCGACGCGATCCAGGCGGCGCTCGACGGCCGCGACTCGCTCGTGGTCATGCCGACGGGCGGAGGGAAAAGCCTCTGCTACCAGCTGCCGCCGTTGGTGAACGAGTCGACCGACGTCGTGATTTCGCCGCTCGTCGCCCTGATGAAGGACCAGGTCGATGCCCTCGAGGCGATCGGCTATCCCGCCGCGGCCCTCCACTCGGGGATGTCGCAGGAGGAACGGATCGCGATTCGCGACCGGCTTGCGGCCGGCGAACTGCGGCTCCTGTTCACGGCGCCGGAGCGGCTCGTGAACACGGGACTGCTCGATCTCCTCGCCCGGGTTGGCGTGCGGCGGTTCTCGATCGACGAGGCCCACTGCATCAGTCAGTGGGGCCATGACTTTCGGCCGGAGTACCGGCAGCTCTCGCTGTTGCGGGAGCGGTTTCCGCAGGCCAGCGTGCACGCGTTCACCGCCACCGCCACGCCGCGGGTGCGCGACGACATCGCGGCCCAGTTGAACCTGCGCGATCCCGAGGTGCTCGTCGGCACGTTCGACCGGCCCAATCTCTGCTACCGGGTGGTGCCACGAACCGACCGCACGGGGCAGACGCTCGAGGTGCTCGGCCGGCATCGCGGCGAGGCCTCGATCGTGTACTGCATCTCGCGCAAGGAGACGGAGTCGCTCGCGGCCCGGCTGGCGGCGGAGGGGATTCTCGCGCGGCCGTACCACGCCGGGCTCGATGCGAAGCAGCGGCACAAGACGCAGGACGCGTTCGCCCGTGAGACGATCGACGTGGTCGTGGCCACCGTCGCCTTCGGCATGGGCATCGACCGATCCGACGTGCGGCTCGTGCTCCACACGTCGCTGCCCAAGAGCCTCGAGGCCTACCAGCAGGAGACGGGCCGGGCGGGCCGGGACGGCCTGGCCGCCGAGTGCGTGCTGCTCTATTCGTCGGCCGACGTCTTCAGCTGGGAGTCACTCGTCCGGAAAAGCGCCGAGGAGTCGGACCTCGAGCCCGATGAGGTCGTGCGGCTCGTCGCCGGCCAGACCGAGCACCTGCACGCGATGCGCCGCTATGCGCAGGCGGCCCGCTGCCGCCACGCGGCGCTCTCCGAATACTTCGGCCAGCCCTACGGCACCGAGCCCTGCAATGCGTGCGACGTCTGCCTCGGCGAGACGGAGAGCCTGGCCGACTCGACCGTCGTCGCCCAGAAGATCATCTCCTGCGTGGCACGGGTCGGAGAACGGTTCGGCGTGCGGCACGTGGCCGAGGTGCTCCGCGGCGCGAAAACCGACGGGATTCAGCGGCACGGTCACGACAGGCTTTCCACCTTCGGCCTGTTGGCCGCGTTCGACCAGCGGGCCGTGGAGAACCTCGCGCACCAGCTCCTCGATCAGGGGCTGCTCGGCCGCACCGGTGGCGACCGGCCCGTCGTCACGCTCAACGAACGCTCGTGGGAAGTGCTCAAGGGCGGCCGGCCCGTGGTGCTGCTCGAACCGAGGACCGGCCGCACGAAGGCGACGAAGGCCGACGTGGACGACTGGCAGGGCGTCGATCGCGACCTGTTCGAGCGGCTGCGGGCCTGGCGCCGTCGCGTGGCCGACGCGCGCGGCAAGCCGGCCTGGACGATCTTCGACGACAAGGCCCTCCGCGGCATCGCCCGCGAGAAGCCGGCCTCGCCGGCGGCGCTGCTGCGCGTGAAGGGCATCGGCGAGAAACGGCTCGCGGACTTCGGCGCCGCGATCCTCGACATGGTGGCGGGGAAGGAGCCGGACGAGCCTACGGAGTGAGCACGCGGCGGACGAGCGCGGCGTCGATTCCCTCGACGAGATCGACGTGCCCGATGCGGCTCGGGAGCACGAACCGCAGCCGGCCGCCGACGGTCTTCTTGTCGCGTCCCATGATCGCGAGCAGGTCGTCGGCCGGGGGCGGCGTCCAGCCCAGATCGGCCGCGGTCACGGGCAGGCCGAGCCCCCGCAGCAGCGCGTCCTGCCGGGTGATGAAGGCGGGCTCGACCCGGCCGAGCGATGCCGCGAGCCGCGCCGCGGCGGCCATGCCGATCGCCACCGCCTCGCCGTGGAGCAGCGTGCCGTAGCCGGCGGCGGTCTCGAAGGCGTGGGCGAAGGTGTGGCCGTAGTTGAGCATCGCCCGCAGGCCGGTCGTCTCGTGCTCGTCGCGCTCCACGACATGGGCCTTGAGGGCGGCCGACCGCTCCACGACGTGGAGCAGGGCGGCGGGCTCCCGGCCGCGGATGGCGGCGGCGTGCTCCTCGAGCCAGGCGAAAAACCCGGCGTCGAGGATCACGCCGTACTTCAGCACCTCCGCGAGGCCGCTGACGAACTCGCGCTCGGGGAGGGTGGTGAGCGTGGTGATGTCGGCGAACACGCCCCGCGGTTGCCAGAACGCCCCCACCAGATTCTTGCCGGCGTCGAGGTTGATGCCGGTCTTGCCGCCGATGGCGCTGTCCACCTGGGCGACGAGCGTCGTCGGCACCTGCCAGATGGGAAGTCCCCTGGCGAACGTGGCGGCGACGAAGCCGGCGAGGTCACCGATCACGCCGCCGCCGACGGCCACGACGTGGGTGTGACGATCGACGGCCAGCCGGGCGAACTCCTGCCACAACCGCGTCGCCGCGGCCGCCGACTTCGAGGCCTCGCCCGAGGGGACGACGAGCCGCGTCACGTCGCTGCCTGCGGCCGTGAGCGAGGCTGCGACGGTGGCTGCATGCGTGCCCTCGACGGCCGCATCGGCGACGACGACCGAGCGGGCGGCGCCCGCACCGACGACGGTCGGTCCGAGCGTCGCGTTCACCCCCGCGCCCACGACGATCCCGTACGAGCGGTCGGCCGCCGGGCCGTCGAGTCGGAGACGGATCGTGCGGCACGACACGGTCAGGCGACGCTCACGCGCTCGAGGTCGGCCGGCGTGACGGTGATCACGCGGGCGAAGCCGGTGTGCTGGCGCACGTAGTCGAGTTCCGCCGCTTCGGAGGGGCTGGCGTGCAGCAACGCCTCGACACGGGCCTTGTCGGACCGGGACCAGTCGTCGTAGTCGTCGGGCCACACGGTGTGGTGCTCCACGACCAGCGCTTCACGGTAGGGATCGATGGTGTTCGGCATCCGCGGCACTCCGCACGGGCGTTTTGGGAACTCGTCGCACCGAGTATACATGGCAGGGAGCGGCGATCACCGTGCCCCCCGCCGCCCTGCTGGACCGGCAAAAACCATGCATGACCGTCATCCATCCACCGCTCCGCCCGCCTCGCCGAGGCGGGGCAGGTCGCTCGTGGCCGGCCTGCTGCTCCTCGGGCTCGCGGCCGCGGTCACGGGCGTGGCCTACCAGCGGATGCAGACGAAGCGGTGCCTCGAGTTCTACTCGCCTGAGGTCGCCCGCCTGGTGACCTCCGCGCCGCGGGTCGAGCTGATCCGGGTGCGGCCGGGCGCCGAGTCCAGGCGGCTGGTGGCCGATGCCGCCCAGGACATCTCGGACGCGAAGGGGCTCGTCCATCTTCGGCGCGGCCTCGTCGAGGATGCGAATTTCGACTGGCAGCGGTCGGGCGATGGCCAGCCGTTGTCGGCCGCCGCGTGGGATCTGGCGTTCGTGTTCTCCGATCCGGCCTTCCCGGATGCCCGGGCCAGCCTGATCGTGGATTTCGACGGCGCGGGCGGCAGCCTCGCGGTGGTGGGGCGGCCGGGCCGTGTCGCCCTCGGGCGGATCGCCCCCGGGCTGAAAAAGTGGGTCGACAGCCTATGATCCGGCGCGTCGGCGGCCGAAAATCGGCCTTTTGATCAGCGGGTTTCCCGCCTATCCTCCCCGGCCCTCCGGGATGCACCCGGGGTCCGAGCGAGGCTGTGCATGCGATCGATCGCCGTGGCGAACCGCAAGGGCGGCGTCGGCAAGACGACGACGTCGGTGAATCTGGCCGTCGCGCTGGCGCGGGCGGGCAGGCGGGTGTGCCTCGTCGATCTCGATCCGCAGGCGCACGCGACGTTGCACGTGGGTGTGACACCCGGTGCCGGCCCGTTTTCCGCCTACGACGTGTTCGTCGGGGACGAGCCGCTCGCCGCCGCGAGCGTCTCAGCGGGTGAGAATCTGGTCGTCGTGCCATCGCACATCGACCTGGCCGCGGTCGAGGTCGCGCTCGCCACACGGGCCGGGCGGGAGTCGATCCTCAAGCAGCGGATCGAGGCCGATCCGCGGTGCGTCGGCGGCGTCGAGGACGGGTTCGACTATCTCGTGATCGACTGCCCGCCGTCCCTGGGCCTGCTGTCGCTCAACGCGATGGCGGCGGTGGACGAGGTGCTCCTCCCCCTGCAGCCGCACTTCCTCGCGCTGCACGGCCTGAGCAAGCTGCTGGAGACGATCGAACTGGTGGCCGACCATGTCAATCCCCGGCTGCGGCTGTTGGGAGTGGTGTTGTGCATGTTCGAGGCTGGAACGCGGCTGGCCACCGAGGTGGGCCGCGACGTGGAGGCGTTTTTCGCCACGCAGGAGGGCCGGCACGCGGCGTGGGCGGACGCCCGTGTGTTCGCCACGCGGATCCGGCGGAACATCCGGCTGGCCGAGGCACCGAGTTTCGGCCAGTCGATCTTCGAATACGCCCCTGAATCCCACGGGGCGGACGACTACGCCGCCCTCGCACTCGAGGTCGATCAGGCGGCAGCCTGCGACCGCGAGTTCGTGCGGCGCGTGGCGTGAGTCCCGGCGGCGATCATCGGCGCGGCGGTGGTCGTGGCGTCCGGCGTGTCGGCGAGGTGCAGTTCCGGCATCCACCAGTAGATCGACGCGCAGGGGTCGAAGCCGGCGAGAATGCCGGTGGCATCGAAGTCCTCTGGGGAGACGAACAACAGCCCGCCATCCAGCGGCGGACGGGAACCGCTCGCCGAGGCGATCGGATCGCAGAACGGACGCGGCGGATCGAGGCGGTTCGGTTCCAGCATAGGACGTGGAGTGTCTTTCGGACGCCGCACGGAATGGAGGTCAATTTCCAACCGGAAAACGGCTCGAAATGAGATTGTCGTTTGGGCAATATGCGAAATCAAGGAAATCTGAGAGGCCTGGGGTGGATGGGAGTTGTTTCGTTGGATTTCCCGCTATTTCGTATCTTGTAAGGGTTCCATGCGGTTGGAGGCGATTCATGTCACCGTTCCTGGGCGTGGTCGGCACCCACCCGGACATGCGCGAGGGTTTCATGGCCAGTCGGTCGATCTTCTACATCTGCTGCTCGGCGCTGGCTGCGCTCGCCCTGGCGGCGTACCCCCTGCCCGGGGCCGAACCGGATGGCTTCCGGCCGCTGGCCCCCGGGGTGCTCACCGTCATTCCGCCCGACCTCGCGACCGACCACACGATCCAGCGCGGCGACATCCTCGAGATCACCCGCGGACTCGCCGACCGGGCCTGGAAGCCGCGACGCGATGCCGCCGTCGGCACGCTCGTCGAGCGGGGGCGAAACCGCATCTACCCGCGCGACGTGTGGTGCCTCGAGTTCGCCTACAAGCCGCCGCGTCACATCGACATCGATGTTCCCGGGGCGGATTTCCAGATGCGCCGCAAGCGGGTGCTGTACCTCTTGTATCGCGTGCGAAACACGGCGGGTCGCCGAACGACGAGCCCGGAGGATGACCCGACCCGGCTCCAGCGCGAGGGGTTCGAAAAGCCGGTCAGGTTCCTGCCGCACTTCGTGCTCGAGAGCATCGAGGGCTTGGCCCACGCCGAGGGCTCGATTCACTATCGCGGCTACCTCGATCGCGTGATCCCCGAGGCGATCGGCCCGATCCAACGTCGCGAGGGCGTGGCGGGGCGGTTGTACGACAGCACGAGCATGGTCGAAACCGAACTCGCACCTGGGGAGGAACGCTGGGGAGTCGCGATATGGACCGACCTTGATCCACGGATCGATTTTTTCTCGATCTTCGTCCGCGGCCTCACCAACGCGATCCGCTGGCGGAGCGACCCCGACGCCCGCATCACCGCGGATGACCCGCCCGGCGCGGGCACCGAGCATGCGCTGGAAAGCCTGCGGCTCGACTTCTGGCGGCATGGCGACGAGGTCGCGTTCGACGAGGATGAGGTGAGCATCGGCCACGCCGGCCTCGTCGAGCGGATGGCCGTCGGCGTCAGGGTGCTGGAAGCGGTCGGGAGACCGGAACTCACGCAGGCATCGGCACGCGACGGGCTCGAGCGTCTCGGCATGGGGTGGCAGGATCTGCTCGTACCCGAGGTCCCGTTCGAGGTGGCCGACCGGGACGTTCCCCACAGCCTCGCGCCGCTGGGAAAGGTGATGGAGCGGCTCGCGGGGCTCGCGGAGCCCGCCGCGCGCGGGCAGGTCGTGCGCGAACTCCTCGGCGACCACGGGATCGAATGGATCGAGGACCTGTCGCGGGCGCTCGCCGGACCGGCGGAGGGCGAGCGGGCGAATGTCCGGGCGGCGGCGCTCGAGCGGGTCGGCATCGCGGCGGAGTTGCCGACGGCGGCGCCGCTGGAAGCGCTGGCCCGGGCGATCGCCGCGATCGACGCCATCGACAGCCCGGCCGAGCGACGTGCCGAGGCGGTGGCCCTGTTCGGCGGCGAGGCCGAACGGCTCGAGGAACTGGCCCGCGAACTGGGGCTCGCCCGCGCGCTCGTGGTGCTCGACGACCTGGGGATCGATCGCCGGCGGCTCGCGGCCGGCGGGGCGCGGGCCGCGTTCGACGCGCTCGCGACGGCCGTCGATTCGGAGCCCGATGCGGCCATGCGGGGCCGGCTGCTCCTGGGGGTCATCGGGGCCGAGGGACCGCTCGTCTACGCCAGGGCCAAGGCCGTGAACGAGGGCATTGACCATGCCTGGGTTTTCCGGTACGAAATTGAGGAGATCGCCGGCGAATTCCCGGCTTCTGGAGGTGGTTGATGGCACATAAAAAAGGTCAGGGCTCCAGCCGCAACGGACGCGACTCCAACGCGCAGAGGCGTGGGGTGAAGAAGTTCGGCGGTGCAGAGGTGCGTGCCGGCAACATCCTCGTGCGGCAGGTCGGCACGAAGTTCCGCCCGGGCAAGAACGTCGGCATGGGTTCCGACTACACGCTGTTCGCGCTCGTGGACGGTGTCGTCGGTTTCGACCAGGAAGGTCGTCGCGTCAACGTGTCCGCCTCGTAGTCGCAGCGTCCGCCCGAGATCGGACGTGCTCGAGTGTTTGTCGACCGCGTGCAAATCGAGGTGGCGGCCGGCGACGGAGGACGTGGCTGCTCCAGTTTTCGCCGTGAGAAGTACATCCCGCTCGGCGGCCCCGATGGAGGCGACGGCGGCGACGGCGGAAGCGTGATCCTCGAGGCGCGGGCCGGCGTCGATTCGCTCGCCGCGCTGGCCCACAGGATGCAGTGGCGGGCTGCGGGCGGCCAGCCGGGCGGACCGGCGAACTGCCATGGACGGTCCGCGGAGGATCTCGTGCTGCTCGTGCCCCCGGGCACGATCGTGATGGATGAAGCGACGGGGCTCGTGCTCAAGGACCTCGCCACCGCGGGCGATGCGATCGTCGCGGCCCAGGGAGGCGCCGGCGGCAAGGGCAACCTGCACTTCAAGACCTCGACCAACCGCGCGCCGCGGGAGTTCGGCCCCGGCGAGAAGGGACAGGTCCGCCGGCTGCTCCTCGAGCTCAAGGTGATCGCCGACGTCGGGCTCGTCGGCCTGCCCAACGCGGGCAAGAGCACGCTCCTGTCGCGGCTCTCGCGGGCCCGGCCCCAGATCGCCGACTACGCGTTCACGACGAAGACGCCGATGCTCGGCATCGTGGCCATCGACCGGGATCGAAGTTTCGTGCTGGCCGATCTGCCGGGGCTGATCGAGGGCGCCCATGCCGGGGTGGGGCTCGGCCATGAGTTTCTCCGCCACGTCGAGCGGGCCGGGATCATCGTGCACGTGGTGGAGCCGCAGCCGATCGACGGCGGCGATCCGGTCGCCAACTACCGGGCCATCCGCGCGGAGCTCACGCTGTACGCCGAGCAGCTCGGCCGTCGGCCCGAGATCGTGATCGTGAGCAAGGCCGAGCTTCCCGGCGCGGAAGAGGTGCGGGCGCGGTTGGCCGCCGAGACCGGACGGGACGTGCTCGCCGTGAGCGCGGTCACCGGCGTGGGCCTCGATCGCCTGATTGCCGCCTTGGCCACCGAGATGGACCGGCAGAAGCGCGAGCAGGAGGAGGCCCGGCTGGCCGCCGCGCGGAGGACGCCTTCATGACCGCGGCCGGGTCCGCCATCGGTCCGGGCGACACCGTGGTGCTCGCCGACGTGGGCAACTCGCGCATCAAGCTCGCCGTCGTGACGGCGTCGGCCGCGATCGCCGCGCCCTTCCGACTGCCGGCGATCGACCGCCGCAACGACCTCGACAGCCACGGCTTCCGGCCGGCGCACCTCGAGCAGTGGCTGCAGGGGGCGGCGCCCGGGCCGGCCGTGGTGCTCGTGGCGAGCGTCCACGACGCGGCCGCCGCCCGCCTCGAGGCGTCGCTCGCGGCCGTGTCGGCCACGAGCCATCGGCCGCTGCGCCAGCGGCGGGTCGGTCACGCCGACCTGCCGCTCGAGATCGCACTGCCTGCCCCCGACCGCGTGGGCATCGACCGGCTGTGCGGCGCCGCCGCGGCCGGGCTCGTGAAGTCCGCCGGCCGGCCGGCGATCGTCGTCGACTGCGGCACGGCCGCCACGGTGGACATGCTCGCCGCCGACGGCACGTTCCTGGGCGGCGCGATCCTGCCCGGACCCGCACTCATGGCGAGATCGCTCGCCGACGGCACGAGCAAGCTGCCCGAAGTGGCCGCGCTGGGCACGTCCGCTCCGCCGGCGATGCCGGGCCGCTCCACGCACGAAGCGATCGCCGCGGGCATCGGCTTCGGGATCCAAGGCGCGGTCGCGCGGCTCGTCGCGGAAGCCCGTGGATCGCTCGGCACCGATGCCGAGGTGATCCTCACCGGCGGCTGGCGCGGCGCCGTCCGCGCGGCGCTGCCGGGTGCGATCGAGATCCCCGACCTCGTCCTGCACGGCATCGCCCTCGCCGCCGCCCGCGCGTGCGGCCGGTAGCGCGTTGAGGATGCTTCGGCATGTCGTGACTCTCGTTGGTGTGCGCCGGCTGTGGGCCACCCGATCCCCTTCGCCGGACGTTCACTGCGCCCCTCCTGGGCTTCGTTCACTCGGAGCGACTGGCGCTGCGCCATCCATGGCTCCGCTGGTCGCAAACGCCGGCTCAAGGGACACGGGTGGCCCGCAGCCTCCTCAACTCGTAGGCGCCGAGAACTTTCGGCGGAGTCGGTCGGTGGAAGAAAAGGCCGAAGCCGTTCTTCAGGCCGCTATCGTCCACACGAACTTTGGCTAGAATTTGGCCCGATGCCCCCCTCCTCGAAAGCCGCCGTGTCAGAGAAGTCGGCCGATGCGGCGCGGACGCTCGCGCTCACCGCCGCGCGGGTCGCGGCGGAGACGCGCGGGACGGACGTCAGGATTCTCGACCTGCGGGAGTTGACGCAGGTGTTCGACTACTTCGTGGTCGCGACCGGCACGAGCCAGCGGCAGATCCATGCCATGGCCGACGAGATCGAGAAGGTGGTGAAGGCCGAGTTGCACGATCGACGCCGGGGGGCCGAGGGCTACGAGGAGGGCCGCTGGATCGTGATCGACTACGGCAACGTCGTCGTGCATCTGTTCGACGCCGAGTCGCGGGAGTATTGGGATCTCGAGCATCTGTGGAGCGGTGCGAAGCAGGTCGCGGCGCCCGGGGCGGGAGCGGCCCGCGATGGCTGAGCCGTTTCGGGCCGCCCTGCGTGGCATGTTCCAGTCGGCGCTCGAGCGGCTGTCCGCCGACGGTGTCGTGGCGATCGCGCCGGAGGAACTGCCGGCGCTCGTCGAGCAGGTCCGCGAGACGGCCGACCCGAAGCACGGCGACTACTCCGGCACGATGGCGATGGGGCTGGCGAAGCGGGCCGGCAGGAAGCCGCGCGACGTGGCGATCGAGATCATCAGGCGGCTCGAGGTGGGCGACGTGTTCGAGCCGCCGGGCGAGCCGGTCGGGCCCGGATTCATCAACCTGCGCGTGCGCGATGATGCGCTCGCGCGGGCTGTGGCCGGAGCCTGCGGTGACGAGCGGCTCGGCGTGGCGCCGGTCGCGACCCCCGAGACGATCGTCCTCGACTATTCGTCGCCCAACGTCGCCAAGCCGATGCACGTGGGCCACATCCGCTCCACGGTGATCGGCGACGCGCTCGCGCGCATCCTGAAATTCCGCGGCCACCACACGATCACCGACAACCACCTCGGCGACTGGGGCACGCAGTTCGGGATGATCCTCTGGGGCTGGAAGCACTGTCGCGACGACGTCGCGTTCGCCGCCGACCCCACGGGCGAGCTCGGCCGGCTGTATCGACTCGTCCGGAAGGTGGCCGACGCCAGACCGGACGAACTTGCGGCGGACGCCGAGGCGGCCGCGCTCGCCGCCCGGTTCCCCGAGGCGGGCCGCGAGGTGCTCGCCGAAACGGCGAAGCTCCACGAGGGGGATCCCGAGAACCGGGCCCTGTGGGAGCAGTTCATGCCTGTCTGCCGGCGCGAGATCGACCGCATCTATGGCCGGCTCGACGTGGCGTTCGACCACACGCTCGGCGAGAGCTTTTTTCAGCCGCTGCTCGCCGGCACGGTGCACGACCTCGAAGCCTGCGGTCTCGCGCGGGAGAGCCGGGGAGCGGTGGGGGTGTTTCTCGACGGTCCCGACAAGCCGCCGCTGCTCATCCGCAAGGCCGACGGCGCGTTCCTCTATGCGACGACCGATCTGGCGACCATCCGCTGGCGGATGGAGCACTGGAAGCCCGACCGGATCCTGTACGTGGTCGATCATCGGCAGAGCCAGCACTTCGAGCAGGTGTTCGAGACGGCGCGGCGCTGGGGCGTCGACGGCCCGGGCAGCACCGATCTCGTGCACGTGGCGTTCGGCACGGTGTTGGGCGACGACGGCAAGCCGTTTAAAACCCGCGCCGGCGACACGGTGGGCCTCGAGCCGCTGCTCGACGAGGGAGTGGCACGGGCGTTCGGGGTGGTGACGGCGGCCGATGCGGAACGCGGCACGGCCATGCCCGAGGCCGAACGGCGAGGGATCGCCGAGGCGGTCGGGATCGGCGCGATCAAGTACGCCGATCTCTCGCAGAACCGCACGACGGACTACGTGTTCAGTTTCGACAAGATGCTCGAGCTCAAGGGCAACACCGCGGCCTACATGCAGTATGCGGTGGCCCGCGTGGAGGGCATCTTCGCCAGGGGGGGTGTCGATCGCGGTACGGTGCGGCGGGAGGCCGCGGCGATCGCGTTCACCGACGGCCGCGAACGGGCGCTTGCCATGAAGCTGCTGCGTTTCGGTGAGGCGCTCGAAGACGTGGAGGCGGACTATCGGCCCAATGTGCTGACGGCGTACCTGTTCGACGTCGCGGGCGCCTACTCGACGTTTTACGACGCGCTCTCCGTGCTCAAGGCGGAAGGTGCGGAGCGCACCACCCGGCTCGTGCTCTGCGACCTCACCGGGCAGGTGCTCCGCAAGGGGCTCGAATTGCTCGGAATCCGCGTTCCTGAGCGGATGTAGCGGGGTCGCCGGCGCGGCCGTCGAGACGGCCTACTATGATGGGTTTGGGTGCGGCTGGGGGATTCCGGCCGCCCCGGGAGCGCCTCCATGAAGGTCGTCTGTGTCATCGCGTGGGTCGCCTGTTCGCTCGCGTGCCTCGCGGCCCGCGTCGAGGCGGCGGCGACGGCCGAGCCCTCCGCCGCGGGTCGCACGCCACCGCAGGCGGTCCAGGCGTTCCTGCGCACCCGCTGCCTCTCCTGCCACGAGGGAGGCGACGCCGACGGCGGGCTCGACATCGGCGGCCTGCGGTTCGATCCCGCCGACCCGGCCGGGGACGTCCGCTGGACCAGGATCATCGAGCGGGTGGAGGCGGGAGAGATGCCGCCCCCCGAGGAGCCGAAGCTCGCGGATGCGGCGAGGCGTTCGTTCGTGAAGGCGACTGGCACCTGGCTGCGGCAGGTGATCCGGGAGCGCGATGAGACGTTCGGCCGCGTGCAAGCCCGCCGTCTTTCACCGCGCGAACTCGAGCGGTCGTTGCACGCCCTCCTGGGCATCGACATCCCGCTCGCCGGCCTGATGCCGATCGAGGGGCGTCCCGGCGGGTTCACGACCGTGGCCCAGCGGCAGACGACGTCGCACCACCAGATCGAGCGGCACCTGGCCGTCGTCGATGCCGCGCTCGACGAGGCTTTTCGCAGGGCGCTCTCGCCCCCGGATGCCTACGCGAAGGACTTCGACGCCCAGGGCGTGTGTCGCACCGATCCCAAGGCCCGCACCCGGGAGCCCGAACTGCTCGACGGCCGCGCCGTCGTGTGGTCGAGCGGGGTCATCTACTACGGCCGCATCCCGGCGACCGCGGCGCCCGCCGACGGTTGGTACCGCTTCCGGCTCAAGGTGGCCGCCCTCAATCCACCCGAAACCGGCGGCGTGTGGACCACCGTGCACGTCGGGGCGTGCGTGTCGACCGCGCCCCTGCTCGACTACGTGACGGCCTTCGAGGCGATGCCGGCGGCCCGCGAGATCACGTTCGATGCGTGGCTGCCCCGGCGGCAGATGCTCGAGATCCGCCCGGGCGACGCCACGCTGAAGCTGGGACGGTTCGCCGACGGACAGGTCGGGGCGGGCGAGGGAGGGCCGCAGAACGTCCCGGGGATCGCCATCGAGCGGCTGACCATGACCCGGATCCATCGGGGGGCCGACGACGACGGCGTCCGCTCGCTGCTCTTCGCCGACGTGCCGCTCGAAAAGAAGGACAAGGGCGGGTTCCGCCCGCGGCCCGGGAAGCCCCCGGCCGACCTCGAGCGGCTGGTGCGTGCGTTCGGCCGCCGTGCCTTCCGGCGACCGGTCGAGCCGGCCGACCTCGACGGGATCGTGTCGCTCGCGCGAAGCGTGCTCGAGGGCGGCGGTTCATTCGCCGACGCGCTGCGGGCGGGATACCGGGCGGTCCTCTGCTCGCCGCGGTTCATCTACCTGACCGAGAAGCCCGGGCAGCTCGACGATCATGCGATCGCGGCCCGCCTCGCCTACTTTCTCACCGGGGCTCCGCCCGACGCCACCCTCGCGGCGCTCGCCGATGCCGGGGGGCTCCGCGACCCGGCGACCCTGAAGGCGCAGGCAGACCGGCTGCTCGGCATCGGTGGCGGCGCGGTCGACCCGTCGGCCACGCGGCGGTTCGTCGAAGACTTCGCCGCGGAATGGCTCGACCTCGACCAGATCGACTTCACCGAGCCGGACCGGAAGCTGTTTCGAGACTTCGATCCGATCGTGAAGCACTCGATGGTCGGGGAAACGCATGCCTTCCTGGAGGAGATGCTGCGCGAGAATCGATCCGCGTCGTGGCTCGCGGCGGCCGACGTCACGTATCTCAACAGCCGCCTGGCCAGGTTCTACGGCATCCCCGACGTGGCTGGCGACGAACTCCGCCGGGTGAGCCTGCCGTCCGGCACGCACCGGGGCGGCGTCCTGTCGCAGGGGTCCATCCTCAAGGTGACGGCCAACGGCAACAACACGTCGCCGGTGGTCCGCGGCTCGTGGGTCTCGGAGAGGCTGTTCGGCCTCCCGGCCCATCCACCGCCGTCGGGCGTGCCGGCCATCGAGCCCGACATCCGTGGCGCGAAGACGATCCGCGAGCAGCTGGCGCAGCACCGTGCCGATGCGTCCTGTGCGTCGTGTCACAAGCTCTTCGATCCGATCGGCTTCGCGCTCGAGAACTTCGATCCGGCCGGCAAGTGGCGCACGCAATACCTGGCGATCGTGGACGGCAAGCAGACGAAGGGGCAGAAGATCGACGCCGGCGACGTCCTGGCCAACGGGCGGCGGTTCGCCTCGTTCGACGAATTTCGCAAGCTCGCCGCGGGGGAGACCGACCTGCTGACCCGGGCCGCGGCCGGCCAGATGCTCATCTACGGGACCGGGGCCAACCTGTCGTATGCCGATCGCAAGGCGGTCGACGACATCGCCAACGCGGCCCGCAGCGGCCACGGGCTGCGGTCCGTGCTCCATGCCGTCGTCACCCATCCTGTGTTCCTGAGCAAATGAACCCGGGCTTCCACCCGAAAGGCTTTCCACCATGAACCGTCACGCCCGCTTCGATTTTCAACGTGCCCTGCCGCGACGCACGGTGCTCAAGGGCTCGGGCGTGGCCCTGGCCGTGCCCTGGCTGTCGGCGATGCACGCCGCATTCGGCGAGACCGCCGCTCCGACCACACCGCGGCGGTTCGTGGCGATGACGCTGGGTCTCGGCCTCGTCGGGGAGAACCTCAACCCGGCGACCGCCGGTCGCGACTACAAGCCGTCACGCTACCTCGAGGCCCTCCAGGATCTCCGCGACCGGTTCACGATCGTGTCGGGGGCGTCGCACCCGAACGTATCGGGCGGCCATCGGGCCGAGGCCAGCCTGCTCACGGCCGCGCCGATGACGGCGTCCGTCCAGAGCCGCAACACCGTCTCGATCGACCAACTGCTCGCCAAGCACCTGGGTGGGGAGACGCGGTTCCCGTCGCTGGTGCTCGGTCTCGCCGGCGGCAACAGCCCTTCGTACACGGAGCAGGGGTCGATGATCCCGGCGGAGGATTCCCCCGCCCGACTGTTCACCCGCCTGTTCGTCGCCGACTCGCCCGAGGAACGGAAGCGGCAGGCGGAGCGGGCGCGGCAGGGGCAGAGCATCATGGATCTCGTGGCCGACGACACGAAAACGCTGGAGCGCGAGCTCGGCGTGGGAGATCGCAACCGGCTCGACGCCTACTTCACGAGCGTCCGCGAGTTGGAGAAGCGGCTGGTCGAGAGCGAGGCGTGGGTGAACAGGCCGAAGCCGAAGATCGACATCATGAAGCCGGTCGATATCGGCAACCCGAACGATTTCGTCGGGCGACAGCGGCTGATGAGCGACATGGTCCGGTTGGCCCTGGTCACCGACTCCTCCCGGTTCATCACGTTCCACCTCGGGGGGGGAGGGGGCGTCTTGCCGATCAAGGGCGTGGACGAGGGCTACCATTCGCTCTCCCACCATGGTCGCGACGAGGAGAAACTCGCCCAGCTGGCGCTCGTGGAGACGGAGATCGTGAAGGCCTGGGGCGATTTCCTGCGCGGATTGATGGCGGCGGAGGAGGGGGAGGGCTCCGTGCTCGAGCGCACGGCGGTGCTGCTGACCAGCAACCTCGGCAACGCGTCGAGCCACGACAATCGCAACATGCCGGTGCTGCTCGCCGGCGGCGGCTTCAAGCACGGAAGCCACCTCGCGTTCGACCACGAGAAGAATCACCCGCTGCCCAACCTGTTCGTCTCGGTGCTCCGGCAGACGGGCCTGGAGACCGACGCCTTCGCCACGTCGACGGGCACCATGCCCGGACTCGAGCCCACGTAGCGGCCCGCGGCTCCTGTCCGGTGATCGCCTATGATGCCGGTGGACCATCCTCCCCCCAGCAGCGACCGGACCGGGTCGTGCCCGTCGGTATGCGGCAAACCCTTGTTCTCGTGCCCACCGAGTCGGAGCGGCGCATCATCGAGCCGGTGATGAGGGCGGGCGATGGCGGCTCGTTCCGCCTGGAACTCTCCGGCTTCGGGCCCGTGGTGGCGGCCGCCCGCACGGCGCGGCTGATCGCCGAGCAGCGGCCCGACGCCGTGCTGCTCGTCGGCATCGCCGGCCGGTTTTCAGACCGGCTTCCGATCGGGCACGCGTACGCGTTCGAGCGGGTCGCCTGCCACGGCGTCGGCGCGGGCTCGGGCGACGCCTTCGTGCCGGCCGATGCACTGGGCTGGCCGCAGTGGCCCGGTGATGGATCCGATCCCGCGACGCGGATCGGCGACATGGTGGCGTGCACGAGCGGGCCGCTGCCTGCGGAGTCCCCGGGGGCCGGCCTCCTGCTCTCCGCCTGCGCCGCGTCGGCAAACGACGCCGACGTGCGGTCGCGGCTCCGGCTCTTTCCCGACGCCGTGGCGGAAGACATGGAGGGCTTCGCGGTGGCTGCCGCCTGTCGGCTCGCCGGCGTGCCGATCGAGATCGTCCGCGGCATCTCCAACACCGCCGGCGATCGCGACATCTCCGGCTGGCGGATCGAAGCCGCCTGCCACGCGGCCGCCGAACTCGCCGCACTGCTCCTCGGAGCGCGGGCATGAAGCAGTCCATCCGTCTCGGTATCTCCACCTGTCCGAACGACACGTTCGCCTTCCACGGCCTGCTCACGCGGGCGGTGGACTGGCGCGGGCTCGACTTCCAGATCGAGCTGCTCGACGTGGAAACGCTCAACGAACGTCTGCTCACCGGCGGCTTCGACGTCTGCAAGGCGAGCTTTCATGCCGCCCTGTTGGCCGCCACCGACGTCGTCGTGCTGCCGAGCGGCTCGGCCCTCGGTTTCGGCGTCGGCCCGCTCCTGCTCGCATCCGCGTCGGGCGCGCGGCCGAGGCACTCAGGCCAGCTCACGCTCTGCCCCGGCCGGCACACGACGGCCTCGCTCCTGTTCGATCTCTTTCATCCGCGCACCACCCGTGTCGAGCAGGTGGTGTTCTCCGAGATCATGCCGCGGCTCTCGGCCGGCACGGCCGAGTTCGGCGTCTGCATCCACGAGGGGCGGTTTACCTGGGAGGCGCAAGGCCTCGCGCTCGTCGAGGACCTCGGCACCCGCTGGGAGACCGAGACCGCCTGCCCGCTGCCGCTCGGCGGGATCGTGGCCAGTCGGCGGCTGCCCGACGCGACGGTCGGGGTGGTGCAGCGCGTGATCCACGATTCGCTGATGCTGGCCCTCGGCGACCGGCCTGCCGCCCTGCCCACGATGCGGGCCCACGCGCAGGAATTCGACGACCGCGTGCTCATGCAGCACGTCGATCTGTACGTGAATGAGTGGACGATCGACCTGGGCCCGAGCGGTGCCATGGCCCTCGACGAGCTTTCCGCGCGTGCGGCATCGCTCGGTCTGGCCGCCGGGCGGCTCCAGGTGTTCGCCGGCTGACCGGCGGCCGCCGGATCCATCGGGTGGACAACGCGGCCGGGGGCGGGAATGATCTCGGTGCTTCCCGCCCCACTCGCCGACTCCCATGGCACGCCAGCTCGACACCATCCGCAACATCGGCATCGTCGCCCACATCGACGCCGGCAAGACCACGCTCACCGAGCGGATGCTCTTCTACACGAAGACGAGCCACCGCCTCGGCGAGGTGGACCGCGGCACCACGATCACCGACTTCGATCCCGAGGAGCAGGAGCGGGGGATCACGATCTACTCGGCCGCCGTGTCGTTCAAGTGGCGGGACGTGACGGTGAACCTCATCGACACGCCGGGCCACGTCGACTTCACGGCCGAAGTGGAGCGCAGCCTGCGGGTGCTCGACGGCGCGGTGGTCGTGTTCAGTGCCCGCGAGGGCGTGGAGGCCCAGAGCGAGACGGTGTGGCGGCAGGCCGACAGGTACGGCGTGCCGCGGATCGCGCTCGTCAACAAGCTCGACCGCGAGGGGGCCGACTTCTTCGGCACGATCGACCAGATCGAGAAGCGGCTGGGCGCGAAGCCGCTCGTGCTCCACGTGCCGCAGGGGATGGGCCCGCCACACGTGAAGGATCCGTTTCGCGGGATCGTCGATCTCGTCGAGATGCAACTGCTCACGTTTCCGCCCAAGGACGAGGCACTCGCCGGCGGGGCGGCGCTCACGGCCGTCACGAAGTCGCCGATCCCCGACGAGCTGGCCGACGTGGCCGCCGCATACCGCGAGCAGCTCGTTTCCACGCTGTTCGACTATTCGGACGAGATCGCGGAGCTCGCGATGAGCGAGGCGCCGATCCCGCCGGAACTCATGCGGAAGGCGATCCGCCAGGCCACGATCCAGCGGAAGGTGGTGCCGATCCTCGCCGGCTCGGCGCTCGACTGCATCGGCATGCAGCCCGTGCTCGACGCGGTGGCCTGGTATCTGCCGAGCCCGGCCGACGTGCCGCCGGTCGAGGGCCTCGATCCCTCGAAGAAGCCGCCGCTGCCCGCGGTGCGGAAGCCCGATCCAAAGGCGCCGTTTTCCGGGCTCGTGTTCAAGATCATCGCCGAGAAGCATGGCGACCTGTATTTCGTGCGGGTGTATTCCGGGACGCTCAAGGCGGGCAGCCGGGCCTGGAATCCGCTGCGGCAGAAGAAGGAAAACATCGCCCAACTCTGGCACGTGCAGGCCGACCGCCGGGAGCAGATCGAGGAGGCCTTCGCCGGCGACATCGTGGGCGTGATCGGACCGCGGGCGAGCGTCACCGGCGACACGCTGTGCGACGCGAACGAGCCGATCCTCCTCGAGAGCATCCAGTTTCCCGAGACCGTGATCTCGATGGCGATCGAGCCGGAGACGAGCCTCGAGCGCAAGAAGCTCGGCGACGTGCTGGAGATGATGAAGCGGCAGGATCCGACGTTCCGGGCCATCGAGAGCGAGGAGACGGGGCAGACGCTGATCTCGGGCATGGGAGAGCTGCACCTCGAGGTGATCCGCCACCGGCTCGAACGAGACTTCAATCTCAAGTGCCGCGTCCACAAGCCACGGGTGAGTTACAAGGAAACGCTCGAACGGCCGGCCACCGTCGCCGGCTCGATCAACCGCCAGGTGGGCGGGCAGAATCTCGTGGCCACCGTCACGCTCCGCGCGGAGCCGGTCGACGAGCAGGCGGCCGTGACGGTGGAGCAGGGGTGGTTCCCGGAGTCGGAGCACCTGGCCTCGCTCGCGGCGCTGATGACCGAATCGGTCCGCGAGAGCGCGGAGCGCGGCGGTCTCAAGGGCTGCCCCTTGTGGGGCGTGCGGATCGTGGTGCTCGAAAGCCCGATTCCCGATCCGCCGCCGAGCGACGTGGCGATCCGGATGGCGGCGGCCGAGGCGATCGACCGGCTGCTCGACGCGTCCGGCAGCGTGCTGCTCGAGCCGGTGATGCGGGTGGAGGTGACGGTGCCCGAGGAGCATCTCGGCGACGTGATCAACGACCTCCAGCAGCGTCGGGCGATCATCACGAACACCGAGATTCGCGGCGGCATGAACGTGCTCACGGCCGAGGCGCCGCTCGCGAGCATGTTCGGCTATTCGGCCGCCGTGCGCAGCGTGAGCCAGGGGCGGGCGAGCTTCACGATGGCCCCGCTCAAGTACGGCCCCGCGCCGGCCGAGACCGCCGACGCCTTCGTGTGAACTGTTCGCCGCCCGGCGGCAGCCGCTGAAAACCTCAGGGCTCGCGCAGCAGTTCCTTGAGGCGGGCCATCGGCGTGCGACCGATCGGCAGCGGGGCCTCGAGCCCTGCGAAGAACACGAGCATCTGGTCGCGCGACTGCCACTGCGTGGACCGGATCTGCGGAACCTGCACGATCAGCGAACGGCTGATCCGCGCGAAGGCGGGGGACAGGACCGCCTCCCACTCCTGCATGGTGCGACGCACGATCGTCGGCTGCTCGTCGATGATCTGCACGCGGGTGTAGTTCTGCGCGGCTTCGATCCAGGCGATCCGGGCGTACGGCACAACCTCGAAGCCGGTGCCACGCCCGGTCGCCAGCCGCACCGCCTGCCCTTCGTCGCCGGAGATCTCCCGGGCGGCGGTGCGATCACCGTCGGGCGACGGGGCAGCGGCGCCCCGGGCCTCGGCGGTGGCGAATCGCTGCTGGAGCCGATCCATCGTGATCGCCAGGCGGTCGTGATCGAATGGCTTGAGCACGTAGTCGATGGCTCCGGCGCGAAACGCGTCCACGGCGTAGCCGTCGCGGGCCGTCACGAAGACCACCGCCGTGCCCTGTGGGACGCTGCCGAGGAGGTCCACGCCGAGCCGCCCGGGCATCGTGATGTCGAGGAACACGACGTCCGGGGATCGCCCCCGCAGAAACCGCTCCGCTTCGGCGACGCTCTGCGCACGGCCGATCACGTCGACCGATTCGAACGTCTCGAGCATCTCGGCGAGGCGGTCGATCGCCTTGGGCTCGTCGTCGACGAGCAGGGCCGTGATCATCCGGCAATCTCCGAGGGCTCCGGCGCGGCGGGGGTGGCGGAGGTGAGAGCATACTCCTCCGTGAGGGGAATCTGGATCACGACCCGCACCCAGCCGTCGTGGTCAGACGTGGTGACAGTCGCCTCCGGGCCGCCGTGAATGAGCAGCCGTCGCCTCAGGGTATGCAGGCCCGTATTGGTCGTGCCGGCGTGGTCCGGGGCCACCCAGCGGCCCGTGTTGCCGACCTCGATGAACAGTTTGTCGCCGTCGCGCCGGGCTCGCACCGTCACCTGCAGGGGGTCACCGTCCGCCTGGCGTCCGTACTTGAGCGCATTCTCCACGAGCGGCTGGATCATGGCGGGCAGCACCGGGATGCGGCGAATGTCGGTGTCGCAGTCGATCCGGCAGGAGAGCCGGTCACCGAACCGGAACGACTGGATCGTCAGGTAATGCTCGAGGGCGTCGATCTCCCGGCCGAGCGGTTCGAGCGTGGCGACGGGCCGGAGGAGAAAACGCAGGTACTCGGCGAGCGACTGGGTGATCACCTCGATGTCTTCGGGGGAATGCTTGCAGGCGAGGATCGTGTTGAGCGCGTTGAACAGAAAATGGGGACTGATCTGGGCCTGGAGGTGGTGGAGTTCGTTGCGGGCGGCGAGGGCCTCGGCCTCGAAGGCCCGCAGTTCCGTCGCCTGTTGATCCCGCAGCAACTGGTATCCGAAATAGGCCGCCGACCAGGTGGCGAGCGGCATCAGGTTGAGGATGAAACGGGCCGCGATGCCGACCCGTTGAGCGTCCGCGTCGGATCCGGCCGAAGCGATGCCCGCCAGCGTCATGACGCACGCGCCGGCGAGCGGGCCGCCGACCGTCAGCCCCACCTTCGAGATGCCGAATCCGGCGAGCAGTCCCTGGCTGCGGGACAGCGCCCGCAGGGCCGCCGTGAGCACGAATCCGGCGAGCACCCGGCCGCCGATGAACCGGGCGGGATCGGCGAGCGCGGGACGAAAGGCCGTCACGAGGAGCATCGCGACCGCGAACGTGGCGACCCAGAAGGCGGTGTGGGCACACCAGAACGCCAGGCCGGCGGGCGGGCGGAAGCGGGACCCGGATGTCAAGGCAGCGTCCTCCGGCGGCGGCCGCTATGATACCGAGGATCCGCGGGCGGGATCGCTGGGAACCCGCCTTTGCAGGCGTTTGTCGCCCATCCTCCACGTCGGGAGCCTCATCGATGATTCGTCGTCTCGCGTTGTGCGTTGTCTGCCTCGTGGCCGCGGCGGCCCCGGTTCACGGTGAGCAGGTTCATGGTGAGCAGGCCCCAGCGGCGCCCGAAGGCATGGAGATCCTGTTCAACGGGGCCGATCTGTCCGGGTGGGATGGGGATCCCCGGCTGTGGAGCGTGCGCGACGGCGTGATTCACGGGGAAACCACCCCGGAAAATGCGGCCGCCGGCAACACGTTCCTCATCTGGCAAGGGGGCGATGTGGCCGATTTCGACCTCCGGCTGTCGTTCCGCTGCAACGCGGCGAACAACTCGGGGATTCAGTACCGATCCAAACGGATCACCGACCAGACGGCGAAGAACGGGTGGGTCGTCCGCGGCTATCAGCATGAGTTGCGGAACGAGACCACCCTCCCCAACGTGACGGGATTCATCTACGACGAGGGGGGTGGCGTTAACGGCCGGCAGCGGATCTGCCAACTGGGCGAGCAGGCGGTCTGGCCCGCGGAAGGGGGCAAGCGTGTCGTCGCGACGCTTGTGGATCAGGAGGCATTCAACGGCCTGATGAAACTCGACGACTGGAACGAGGTGGTGATCCGGGCCGAGGGCAACCGGATCCGCCATTACCTCAACGGCCGCCTGGTCCTCGATTTCACGGATGAACACCCGCAGGCGCTCGTTGCGGGCGTGATCGCCCTGCAACTCCACGCCGGCAAGCCGATGTGGGCCGAGTTTCGCGACATCCGACTGAAGCGGCTGTGAGATTCCGCCGGAAATCAGGCTGGAATTTCATGGGTTGTTGACACGTCGCGGAAACGCATTTAGTTTCTGGGGCTCGCCGAAAACCGGCCGAAAAGGTTGTTTTCGGCGGTATTTTCCCGATTCATTGGAGTCCGCCGCGTGGCCGGTCCGACACAGGAAATCATCCGCATCCGCATGGAAGCCTACGACCACGCCGTGCTCGATCAGAGCGCGGCGGAGATCGTCGATACGGCGAAGCGGACGAACTCCGAGGTTCACGGCCCGATCCCGCTCCCCACCCGGGTCGAGCGGTACACGGTGCTCTCCAGCCCCCACATCGACAAGAAGGCCCGGCAGCAGTATGAGATCCGCACCCACAAGCGCGTGATCGACATCGTCCAGGCCACCGCCAAGACCATCGAGGCCCTGAACAAACTCAGCCTGCCGGCCGGCGTGGACATCAAGATCAAGGCCTCGTCGCGTTCCTGACGCGACCGAAGCACGGCACAACCGCCATCAATCATCCATCAACCTCTCGATTCACCTCTCCATTTACCTCAAGGAGCGCACGAACAGGCATGCTTGGAAGGCGTTGCGGGTAAGGCCCGAAGCGGCCCTGCCGGAAGGCGGGCGGCGGTTTCGGGTGCTCCTGCAGCCAACGGCTTCGAGCGTGATCGCGAGACAGTTGCCGGCGGCATCGTCGTCGGCTCGGCTGTCTTGCCGGCGAAACGAACATGGCTGATTCATCCACGGCGGCTGCGGCCGCCAAGGCCGGTCGCAAGAGTCTGTTGGGCCGCAAGGTCGGGATGACCCAGGTGTTCGATGCCGACGGCACCGTGGTGCCGGTGACCGTGATCGAAGCCGGCCCGTGCCCCGTGCTCTCCGTGCGAACCCCCGACCGCGACGGCTATGCCGCGGTCCAGGTCGGGTTCCTCGACAAGCCGCGACGCCTGGCGAGTCGTGCGGTTCGCGGGCAGGTCGCCAAGCTCGACAGCAAGCGGGGCAAGCGGCTGGCCGAGGGGGGCGTGGCCCCGACCCCCCGGGCGGACTGCGAGCCGAAGCGTTTTGTTCGCGAGTTTCGCGGCGTCTACGAGGGTGCCGAGGTCGGCCAGGTGCTCACCGTCGATGTGTTCGAGGGGGTCGTGTCGGTGGACGTCACGGGCACGACGAAGGGGCGTGGCACGGCCGGTGTCATGAAGCGGCACGGCTTCAAGGGACAGCGGGCCAGCCATGGCGTGAAGAAGGTGCACCGCCACCAGGGCGGCACGAGCATGAACACGTCGCCGGCGCGTGTCTTCAAGGGCAAGCGGATGGCGGGTCGCTATGGCAACGAGCGTTCCACCATGCGGAACATCAGGCTCGTGCGGATCGACAAGGAACACAACCTGCTGCTCGTCAGGGGCGCGGTCCCGGGGCCGAACGGCTCGTTCGTGGTGGTGAAGCAGACCAACAAGATCAAGAGGGTCGGCGGGCCCGCGGCGCCGACCGGCAAGAAGAAGGCAGGTGCGAAGTGAATCTTGCCGTCTACGACATTTCCGGCAAGCAGGTCGGTTCCTACGACATCGATCCTGCCGAGTTGGCCCCGGCCGTCAGCAAGCAACTGCTGCACGATGCGGTGGTGATGTACCAGGCCAATCAGCGGCAGGGCACGATGCGGACGAAGACCCGCGGCGAGGTGGCCGGTTCCACGAAGAAGCTCTATCGGCAGAAGGGTACGGGCAACGCCCGTGCCGGTGCGCGGCGGAGCGGCACGCGTCGGGGCGGCGGCCACATCTTCGCCAAGCGGCCGCGGGACTTCGGCTGGCGCATGCCCCGCAAGGCGCTGCAGACGGCCACGCGGATGGCGCTCGCCGCCCGGCTGGCGGACGACGAGGTGAGGCTCGTGGACAAACTCCCGCTCGCGTCGCCGAAGACGTCGCAGGCGGCCCGGTTTCTCGGGGCCCTGGGGCTCGGCGAAAAGACCGTTCTCGTCTCGCCCGAGAAGCACGACGACAACCTGTGGAAGAGTTTCCGCAACATCGACGGCGTGTCGGTGGCACCGGTCGGCGAGTTGAACGCCTGGTCGATCCTGCGGCCGCGGGTGATCGTGATGACCACGGCTGCCATCGACGCGTTTCGGGCCACCGCGAAGGCGCGGACCAAGCCGGCCGCCGGCGCGAAGAAGGCCATGCGGCGCGTGGCGTCGCGGCGGCAGGCGCCGGTCGCCGCCGCCAAGCCGGCGCGGCGGGGCTCCTCGAGCAAGAGTTCCTCCTCGAGCAAGAAGGGAAAGTAAGCGATGGCCGTTCCCGTTCCTCCGTCGCCCGCCGTGAACCCGCGGCTCGCCCCGCACCAGGTGCTCGTGCGGCCGTTGCTGACCGAAAAGGGGATGCATCGGGCGACCCGGCACAACGCCTACTCCTTCGAGGTGGTGTCTGCGGCCACGAAGGCCGACGTGCGACGTGCCGTCGAGGAGTTGTTCAACGTCAAGGTCGAGAAGATCGCCGTCCAGAACCGGCTGGGGAAGACCCGACGCAGCCGGATGAAGAGGACCGCCGCGAAGCCGTGGAAGAAGGCCGTGGTCACGCTGAAGCCGGAGTTCAAGATCAACCTGTTCTAGTCGCGGGCCGCGGCTCGACACGTCGAGGAATACAACGATGGGCATTCGCTCCTACAAACCGACCAGTCCCGGCCGCCGCGGCGCGAGCGTGTCCGACTTTGCCGAGTTGACGCCCGGGGCCGAGGCTCCCAAGCAGCTGCGGTTCCGCAAACGGAAGACCGGCGGCCGCAACAACCAGGGGAAGATCACCGCCCGCCATCGCGGCGGTGGTCACGCGCAGCACTACCGGCTCATCGACTTCCGGCGCAACAAGGACGGGATTCCGGGCAAGGTGCACTCGATCCAGTACGATCCCAACCGCACCTGCCGCGTGGCGCTCGTGCATTACGCCGACGGTGAGAAGCGGTTCATCCTCGCGCCGGAGGGCCTGCAGGTCGGGGCCACGGTGTCGAGCGGCGCGGAGGCGCCCCCCGAGGTCGGCAATTGCCTGCCGATGTCGGCGATTCCGCTGGGCATGCAGATTCACAACATCGAGTTGCAGGAGGGCCGGGGCGGTCGGTTGTGTCGTTCGGCCGGTTCCTCCGCCGTGCTCGTGGCCCGGGAGTCGCAGTGGGCCCAGCTCACGCTGCCGAGCGGCGAAATCCGCCGCGTGCCCGCCGCATGCAGGGCCACGATCGGGGCGATCGGTAACTCGGAGCACATGAACGTGGTGCTGGGCAAGGCCGGCCGCAAGCGGTGGATGGGCATCCGCCCGCACGTTCGCGGCACCGCCATGAACCCGATCGACCATCCGCACGGCGGTGGTGAAGGTCGCACCAAGGGCGGACGCCATCCGGTGAGTCCGACCGGCAAGAGCGCCAAGGGTGGCGGCACCCGTAAGCCGCGCAAGCCGTCGAGCGCCGCGATCCTGCGTCGCCGCAAGAGTCGCCGCTACGGCCAGTTGAAACTCCGATAGGAACCACATCATGGGACGCAGCGCGAAAAAAGGCCCCTACGTCGATCCCCGCCTGTTTGAGAAGGTCGATGCGCAGTTGTCGAGCGGCAAGCGCGACCCGATCAAGACCTGGTCGCGATCCTGCACGGTCGTGCCGGAGTTCATCGGGCTCACGTTCATGGTCCACAACGGCAAGCAGCACGTGAAGGTCTTCGTCACGGAAGACATGGTCGGCCACAAGCTCGGCGAGTTCGCCCCGACGCGGACCTTCCGCGGCCACGGCGGCAAGGTGAAGGAGGCGGCGACGCCGTCCCCCGCCGGCAAGTAGCCCTTCGCAAAAAACCAGGTGATCCATGCCCTACACAGCCACGCATAAATACGCCCGCATCAGTGCCCGCAAGGTGCGGGCGCTCGCCGACCTCGTTCGCGGCAAGTTCGCCGACGAGGCGCTCGACATCCTCCGCTTCCAGCCGCATCGCGGGGCCCGGATGCTCGAGAAGGTGATCAAGAGCGCCCTGGGGAATGCGGAGCACGCGCAGGTGGCCGGCGTGGACGATCTCGTGGTCGTCGATGCCAGGGTGGATCAGGGGCCGATGTTCAAGCGGATTCGTCCGCGGGCCCGCGGGATGGCGTTCGGGATCAAGCGGCGGATGTCGCACATCAAGGTGGCGCTCGACAGCGCCGAGTAGGCGAACGAGAGAAGTCGACAAAAGGCACCAAGCACATGGGTCAGAAAGTACATCCCACCGGATTTCGCACCGGCATCACGGAGCCGTGGAAGAGCCGTTGGTACGCTTCGAAGAAGGAGTTCCGCGACCTCCTCATGGAGGATTTCAAGGTCCGGCGGTTCCTGAAGACGAAGTACCGTGCCGCCGCGATTCCGAAGGTGGAGATCGAGCGGACGCGCGACGAGGTGAAGGTCATCCTTCACTCGGCCCGGCCCGGCGTGATCATCGGGCGGAAGGGGCAGGAGGTGGATCGGCTGCAGGAGGAACTCCAGGAACTCCTCGGGCGGCGGGTCAACCTCAAGGTGGAGGAGGTCTCGCGTCCCGAGATCCAGGCGCAGCTCATCGCCGAGGACATCGCCGACCAGCTCGTCAAGCGGGCTGCGTTCCGGCGGACGCTGAAGCGGGCGCTCGACACGACGATGGACGCCGGCGCGAAGGGTGTGAAGATCCAGCTCGCGGGCCGGCTGGGCGGGGCGGAAATGTCGCGGTGCGAGAAGGCGATCGCCGGCTCGATGCCGCTGTCCACGCTGCGGGCCAAGATCGACTACGGGTTCTGCGAGGCTCCGACCGCGCAGGGCAACATCGGGATTCAGGTTTGGGTCAACCAAGGCATGTACGAGGAGAACGGCGATGGCGCTGATGCCCAAGAGGGTCAAGCACCGAAAAAGCCAAAGAGGTCGTATAAGAGGTGATGCCTCGCGCGGCAACCGCGTGGTGTTCGGCGACTTCGGCCTCCAGGCCGAGCAGCCGGGCTGGCTCGCCGCCGCGACGATCGAAGCCGGCCGCATCGCGGCCCAGCAGTACCTCCGCACGGAGGGACGGCTCTACGTGCGCGTGTTCCCCCACAAGTCGATCACGTCGATCCCGCTCGAGACCCGCATGGGCAAGGGCAAGGGCGAGCCGGAGTATTGGGCGGCGGTCATCAAGCCTGGTGCCATCCTGTACGAGATCGGCGGCGTCTCGGAGGAGGCGGCCCGGGTGTGCATGGCCCGGCTCGCGCACAAGATGCCGATCCGTGTCCGGTTCGTGAAGCGGCGGGCGATGTAAGGAACAACGACCATGAGCACCACCAAGGCCCGTGAACTGCGTGACATGAGCGAGGAGCAGATCCGCCTCGTCTGGAAGGAAGCGGCCGAGTCGCTTTTCCGGCTCAAGATCCAGGCACAGACGGAGAAACTCGCCGCACCGTCGGAGGTGCGGCGGCACCGCCGCACCATCGCCCGGTGCCAGACCATTCTCGCCGAGCGGCAGAAGCAGGCCGCGAGCGCCACGTAGGAGACAGGAACAGCCCCCATGCCCAAGCGAATCGAGACAGGAACCGTGACCAGCGCGGCCTCGGCCAAGACCCGCCGCGTGGAGATTCCGCGCGTCGTGCGGCACGACAAGTACGGCCGCATCCAGCATCGGCGGACGGTGTGCCACGTGCATGACGAGGGAGAGGAGTCGCAGCCCGGCGACACGGTCGAGATCGTCGAGTGCCGTCCGCGCAGCCGCCTGAAGCGCTGGGAGCTCGTGCGTGTGGTCGCCAAGAGCAAGGCGGTCGACGTGGCTTCGCTGCGGAGCGGTGCCCGGGCCACCGAGTTGCGGGAAAGTGCCGCCCGCGCCGAGGAGGCCGCCGCCTCCGGTCGCCGCATCGCCGAGGAAGGAACCGCGACATGATCCAGATGCAAACCCGGCTCGTCGTGGCCGACAACACCGGCGCCAAGGAAGTGATGTGCTTCAAGGTGCTCGGCGGGAGCCGCAAGCGGACCGCCGGCCTGGGCGACATCATCGTGTGCAGCGTGAAGAGCGTGATCGCCGGCAGCGAGGTGAAGAAGAAGGCGGTCGTCAAGGCCGTGATCGTCCGCTGCAAGCGGCCGACACGGCGGGATGACGGCAGCTACGTGCAGTTCGACTCCAACGCCTGCGTGATCATCGACAACGAAAAGAACCCCAAGGGCACCCGCATTTTCGGTGCGGTCGCCCGCGAACTGCGTGACCGGAATTTCATGAAGATCGTCAGTCTGGCGAGCGAGGTGGTGTGATGTTGATCCGATCGGGCGATCTCGTCGAGGTGCGGACCGGCAACGCGCGGGGGACGCGCGCGAAGGTGCTCACGGTGCAGCCGACGAAGGGCCGGCTGGTGGTGGAGGGCGTCAATCGCGTCTACCGCCACGTGAAGCGCAGCCAAAAGAACCAGCAGGGCGGACGGCTGTCGAAGGAGATGCCGATCGACGCGTCGAACGTGCTGCTCGTGTGCAGCGCGTGCGGCAAGCCGACCCGGCTCGGCGTGAAGATCGCCGCCGACGGCGGGCGGTCGCGGGTGTGCCGGGCCTGTGGCGCCGATCTGGGCGTGCTCAAGCGGGCCAAGGCGACCCGGGCGGTCACGAAGCAGTAGGCACCGGGAACGCGACGAACACGACACGAATCAGGACCAAGGAACGTTTCGATGGCGAAGAAGACGAAGGCGGCGCAGGTGTCGGTCGAACCGGCCGGCACCCCCAGAATGCTCGAGCACTACCTGACGACCGTGCGGCCGGCGCTCGGCAAGGCGCTCGCGCGGACCAATCCGCATGCGATCCCCAAGCTCGAGAAGATCGTGGTGAACATGGGCGTCGGCGTGGCCGTGACCGAGAAGAAGTACCTCGAGGAGGCCCTCGGCGCCCTGGCCCAGGTCACGGGGCAGAAGCCCGTGGCGACGCTGTCGAAGGCCGCCGTGTCGGGCTTCAAGCTCCGGGAAAACCTGCCGATCGGCTGCAAGGTCACGCTCCGCGGGCGGCGGATGTACGAGTTCCTCGACCGGCTCGTGTCGCTGGCCCTGCCCCGGGTTCGCGACTTCCGCGGCCTGTCGAGCACGGCGTTCGACGGACATGGCAACTACAGCCTGGGACTCTCGGAGCAGATGGTGTTCCCGGAGATCAACCCCGACAAGTACACCCGCCCCCAGGGGATGAACATCACGCTCGTCACGACGGCCAGGACCGACGACGAAGCGCGTGACTTCCTCCGGGCGATGGGCGTTCCGCTCAAGAAGGATGGCGAGGATGGGGGTGCCGCGGCGTAGCGGCATCCGGACCGAAGACGAGCACGGCCCCCGAGGCCGACGCACTGGAATCGAGTATGGCGAGCAAGTCCAAGATCGCGGCCGCGAAGCGTCCACCGAAGTTTTCCACGCGCAAGGTGCATCGTTGCATGCTCTGCGGTCGTCCCCGTGCCGTGTACCGCAAGTTCGGCACGTGCCGAATCTGCTTCCGGAAGCTCGCCGACCAGGGCTGCATTCCGGGTGTCCGGAAGGCCAGCTGGTGACCGGCTGGTGGTGTTGATCAGGAAAGGTTCCCCATCGTGGCAGGCAGCAGGGTTTCCCAAGCAGCAAGGGCTCTTTTGACATGATGACCGACCCCATCGCCGACATGCTCACCCGCATCCGCAACGCGGTGCGCGTCGAACGCGCCACCGTCGAGGTGCCGAGTTCGAAGGTGAAGCGCGGCGTCGCCGACGTGCTGAAGCGCGAGGGCTACATCTGGGACTGGCGCGAGGTGGAGTCGGAGCCCGTGGCGAAGCTCCAGCTCGAGCTGAAGTACGGGCCCAACGGAGAGCGGCTGATCCGGCACATCAAGCGAGTCAGTTCCCCGGGCCGGCGGGTGTACAGCCGATCCGTGCGGCTCCGGCCGGTGCTCGGCGGGCTCGGCATCTCGATCCTCTCCACGTCGAGCGGCGTGGTGAGCGACCGCGAGGCCAGGCAGCGGAAGCTCGGTGGCGAAGTGCTCTGCGAGCTTTGGTAATCAGAAAGGCAGTGCAGCAATGTCCCGTATCGGCAAGGCACCCGTGCAGTTACCCAAGGGCGTGAAGGCGGCCGTCGAGGCCGGCGCGCTCAAGGTGGAGGGGCCGCTGGGCAAGCTGGAGCAGCGGCTCCATCCGGCGGTCAGCATCGACATCGATCAGGCCGCCGGGCTGCTGACGGTGAAGCGGTCGGACGACACCCGTGTGTCGAGGTCGGTGCACGGCCTGTCGAGGGCCCTGGCGGCCAACATGGTCGAGGGGGTGACCAGGGGCTATGAAAAGAAGCTGGAGATCGTGGGCGTCGGCTACATCGCCGCCATCCAGAAGAACGTGCTCCAGCTGCGGGTCGGTTTCGCCAACGAGTTGCAGGTCCCGATTCCGGCCGGCCTGACCGTCACCTGTCCCGACCAGACGCACGTCGTCATCAAGGGTATCGACAAGCAACTCGTCGGCCAGTTCGCCGCCGAGGTGCGGGCCTTGCGCAAGCCCGAGCCGTACAAGGGCAAGGGTATCCGGTACGAGAATGAACAGGTTCGCCGCAAGGCGGGCAAGGCCGTCACCAAGTAGCAAATCAGCCAGTAGGAAGAGCGTCTCATGGACCACGCCCGTACGATCCTCCGCCAGCGCATCCGCCGCCGCAACCGCGTGCGTCGTTCCCTCCGAGGGACCGCCGAACGTCCCCGGCTGGCGGTGTTTCGCACCCACAAGCACATCTACGCCCAGGTCATCGACGACATGGCCGGCCGGACGCTGGCGTCGGCCAGTTCCATGGACAAGCAGATCCGCGATTCGATCGGGTTCGGCGGCAACAAGCAGGCCGCCGAGGCGATCGGCCGGGCCGTGGCCGAGCGGGCCCAGGCTGCGGGCGTGACGAAGGTCTGCTTCGACCGCGGTGCGTTCCGCTACCACGGCCGCGTCGCGGCGCTGGCCGATGCGGCCCGTGCGGCCGGCCTCGAATTCTGAGCCACACATCCCTGGGAGCATGAATCCAGTGTCCACCGGAAGCAGAGATCGGGAGTCCCGCGGCGGCGATCGGGGCGGCGAGCGCGTGAGCGGTGAATTCGCCGAAAAGGTGGTGAAGGTTCGCCGCTGTGCCACCGTGGTCAAAGGCGGGCGGCGGTTCAGCTTCGCCGGGCTCGTGGTGGTCGGAAACGGACGGGGCAAGGTCGGCTGCGGCTATGCCAAGGCCAACGAGGTGCCGCCGGCGGTCGAGAAGGCGATCAAGGACGGGATGAAGAACCTCGTCGAGGTGCCGGTCGAGTCGGGCACGATCCCGCACCGCGTCGAGGGGACGAGTGGCACCGCGAAGGTGATCATGCTGCCGGCGGGCCCGGGCACGGGCATCATCGCCGGCGCCGCCGTCCGTGCGGTCTGCGAGTCCGCCGGAATCCACGACGTCCTCACGAAGGCCCATGGCTCGACGAACCCGGTCAATCTGGTGAAGGCGGCGATCGAGGCCCTCAAGCAGCTCCGTACGAAGGCCGACGTGGAGCGGCTGCGCGGCGTGTCGCTGTCTTGACCGGCCGGGATCGGACACCAGCACTCAACACATCGGTATCCAGAGAGGGATTGGCATGAAGATCAGCGACGTCAACCGCGGCGTGCAGAAGAACAAGAAGCGCATGCGCGTGGGCCGTGGGCCCGGTTCGGGCAAGGGGCGCACGGCCGGGCGCGGCAACAAGGGCCAGGGCCAGCTCGCGGGCTGGTCGGCCCCCGCCATCTTCGAAGGCGGTCGGATGCCGATCATTCGCCAGATCCCGAAGCGGGGATTCAACAACCGCCACGGCCTGCTCGTCGCCGCCGTGAACGTCGATGACCTGGATGCCTCCTTCGCGAGCGGCGCCGAGGTGAGCCCGGCGACGATCAAGCAAGCCGGCCTGGCCAAGGGCATCTGGCACGAGCTCAAGATCCTCGGCGACGGGAAGCTCACCAAGGCCCTGAAGGTTTCCGCGCATCACTTCAGCGCCCAGGCCCGTCAGAAGATCGAGGCTGCCGGGGGCACGGCCACCGAGCTTCCCGGGGCGGCTCCGGTCGAAAAGGGAAAGAAGAAGGCGGCTCGGAAAAAGCCGACTGTGTAGCCGGGCCGCCGACGATGTAGGCTGACGGCGGAAAGCACCACAGGAGTCGGAGTCGTGCTGGAAAAACTGCGGATCATCTTCACGATCCCCGAACTGCGGCAGAAGATTCTGCTGACGCTCGGCCTGCTGGCGATCTACCGGGTCGGCTGGCAGGTTCCCCTCCCGATCGTCGATCCCAAGGCCATGACCGCCTTCGCGGAGGAGGCCGGAGGCATCGGCGACCTGCTGAAGACGGTGGCCGTGTTTTCCGCCAGCCAACTCTCGCAGGCCACCATCTTCGGGCTGGGCATCATGCCCTACATCTCGGCCTCGATCATCTTCCAGCTCTTGGCCACCGTCTGGCCGCCGCTCGAGCGTCTCCAGAAGGAGGGGGAGGCGGGTCGGAAGAAGATCAACGAGTACACCCGCTACGCGACCGTGTTGATCTGCATCGTGCAAAGCTGGGCGTATGTGGCCTTCTTGGCGAATGCCCGCGTCGGAGACACGTCGCTGATCCAGTCGAGTTTCCTCGTGGATGGCCGACTGCCGCTCATCTGGCAGTTCGTCGCGGTGATGACGATGACGGCGGGCACGGTGTTTCTGATGTGGCTCGGCGAGCAGATCGACGAGTTCGGCATCGGCAACGGGATCAGCCTGCTGATCATGGCTGGCATTCTGGCGGCCATGCCCAGCGCCCTGGTGCAACTCGGGAGCGACACCACGTGGGAGCTCGGCGGCGGCGGCGGCAAACTTGGGATCGAGACGCTGCTCGTCCTCGCGGCCCTGTTCGTCGGCGTGGTGGCGGGCGTCGTGTTCATGACGCAGGGGCAACGCCGCATCCCCACGCAGAGCGCCAAGCACGTGCGTGGACGGCGGGTCTACGGCGGCACGCGGCAGTACCTGCCGCTCCGCGTGAACCAGGCGGGCGTGATGCCGATCATTTTCGCCAGTTCGCTGCTGCTCTTCCCGCAGATGCTGTTCCAGTACCTGCACAACGCCAACCCCGGCAGCGCCTTTCTCGGGACGCTCCATGATTCTTTCACCCGCGGCCAGTCGTTTCTCTACAACGTGCTGTACGTGGCGTTGATCTACTTCTTCTGCTACTTCTGGACGGCGATCACGTTCAACCCGAAGGAGATGGCCGACAACCTGAAGAACTTCGGGGCGTTCATCCCCGGCTATCGCCCCGGGAAGCGGACGGCCGATTTCCTGGAACGGGTGATGGAGCGGATCACCTACGTGGGGGCGGCATTTCTCGCGCTCGTGGCGATCATCCCCACGATCGTGGGCGGAGCCCTCGGCATTCCCGGGCAGATCGCCAGTTTCTACGGCGGCACCGGGCTGCTCATCGCGGTGAGCGTGGCCTTCGATCTCGTCCAGAAGATCGACAGTCACCTCGTGATGCGGAACTACACGGGGCTCCTGGAGAAAGCTTGATCGGACAGGCCGGCCCGGTGGCGGCGGTGAGGGTTCCGCCCTGGTGGCCGCCGGCCATCCGTCGTTCCGCGGCCGCATCCGTTCCCGCGGACGTGTCATGCGGATCATCCTCATCGGACCGCCCGGAGCAGGCAAAGGCACGCAGTGCCAGAAACTGGTCGAGTATCTGCACGTGCCGCATCTCTCGACGGGCGAGATGCTCCGCGCGGCCGTCCGGGCCGGGACGGCCGAGGGGGTCCAGGCACGGCACTTCATGGAGCAGGGCCAACTCGTCCCCGACGCCATCATCGTCGGGATGGTGACCAAGCGGCTGGAGGCGCCGGACTGTCGTGAGGGGTGCCTGTTGGACGGTTTTCCGCGGACGCTGCCGCAGGCGGCGACGCTCGACGACCTCCTCGAGCGACGGGCGATGAGCGTGGACGGCGTGATCGAGTTGGCCGTGCCGCGGGACGAACTCGTGCGGCGCATGCTCGCCCGGAAGCGGGCCGACGACAACCCGGAGATCTTCGCCAAGCGGATCGCGAGTTTCGAGGTACAGACCGCCCCCTTGCTCGCCTACTATGAGCGGCAGGGCAAGCTGGCCAGCATCGACGGCCTGGGAACGGCCGACGAGATCTTCGCGCGGGTGCGAGCGGCGCTCGCCCGCTTCGCGCGTCACCAGCCGCTGTGGCAGCGTCGCGAACCGTCCGGACCCGATGTATGATCGGAAACAGTCTTCGTCGTCCCGCAGGAACGTGAGCCGGTGGTGAACCTACGTAGTGCGCGTGAGATCGCCGCGATGCGGCGTGCCGGTCTGGTGGTCTGGGGCGCGCATCAACTGGTGAAGGATCTCGTTCGTCCCGGCGTCACGACGGCGGATATCGACGGCGCGGTCGAGGCGTTCTTCACCACCCGCGGCGCCGTCCCCCTGTTCAAGGGCGTGCCCGGCAAGGTGCCCTTTCCCGCCGTCTGCTGCACCTCGGTGAACGACGAGGTGGTCCATGGCATTCCCGGGCCGCGGGTGCTCCTCGCGGGTGACGTGGTGAGCGTTGACACCGGCTGCAGCGTGGACGGCTGGTGCGGTGACTCGGCGGTGACGTACGCGGTCGGGCCGATCGCCCCGGAGACGCAACGCCTGCTCGATTGCACGTCGGGCGTGCTCGCGCTGGCGATCGAGCTCATGGCGGTCCGTAGCCGCTGGAGCGATGTGGCGACGGAAATGGCGAAATACGTGCGCGACCACGGGTTCTCGGTGGTGGAAAACTTCGTCGGCCACGGCATCGGCAGGAAGATGCACGAAGATCCCCAGGTGCCGAATTTCTGCACGCCCGCATTCCGGCGAAACCATGATTTCGAGCTGGAGCCGGGCCTGGTGATCGCCGTCGAGCCGATGGTGAACATGGGCACGAAGAAGGTCAGGACCCTGCCCGACCACTGGACGCAGTCCACCGTGGATGGGCGACCGAGCGCCCATTTCGAGCACACGGTCGCCATCACGGATACCGGCCCGGTGGTGCTCACGGCCGCGCCGGCGGCGGGGGAAACCGTGGGGACGGCGGCCTGATTTGGGGCCCACCCGACGCGGGCAGCGGGCAAATCCGCGGTCAAATCATCACCCCCTTGGAACGGCCCCCACGCCTTCCTATACTCCGAGGCTCCCCGTTTCCCCCTGTTCCTCTTGAAGGCGTGGTCGGCAGTCACCACGGGCTCGCGTATGAAGGTTCGCGCCAGCGTCCGTCGCATGTGTGACAAGTGCAAGATCGTGCGCCGCCGCGGCGTGGTGTTCGTCGTGTGCGCCGACCCGCGTCACAAGCAGCGGCAGGGGTGACGAGCGGACGAACAGGCGGTTGGCATCGGACCAGTGGCCATCGACCCCGGCATGTCGGGTTCGGGCCCCTCGGATCGGATGTGGCCGTCGCCTCGATGCACCCCTGAACCCCCGGCGATTTCATTCCATGCCCCGACTCCTCGGCGTCGATATCCCTTCGGAAAAGAAGACCATCTACTCGCTGCAGTACCTGTATGGCGTCGGTCCGCGGGTCGCCCGGGAACTGTGCCACAAGGCCGGCGTCGATCCCGAGGGGGTGGCCCGGAACCTGCACGAGGACGAGCTCGCCCGCCTGGCGACGCTGCTCGACAAGGACTACACCGTCGAGGGGCAGCTGCGGCGGCAGGTCGCGCAGAACATCTCCCGGCTCAAGGATATCGGCAGTTACCGGGGGCTGCGGCATCGCCGCGGCCTGCCGGTGCGTGGTCAGCGGACCCGCACGAATGCCCGCACCCGCAAGGGGCCGAAGAAGACGGTCGCGGGCAAGAAGGGCGTCAAGGATCTCAAGTAACCGCCCGCAGGGAGCGGACCCCACACGAGCACGAACATGTCAACCAAGCCAGCGAAGACCAAGAAAAAGAGCGTGACGGCCGGCATCGCCTACATCACGGCGAGCTTCAACAACACCACCGTCACGATCACCGACACCAAGGGCGACACGCTCTGCTGGGCCAGCGGCGGCACGTGCGGCTTCAAGGGGAGCCGCAAGGGCACGCCGTTCGCCGGGCAGTGCGCCGCACAGCAGGCGGCCGAGAAGGCGGCCAAGTTCGGTGTCAAGGAGCTCGAGGTGCGGGTGCGCGGCCCGGGGAGCGGTCGCGAGAGCGCGATCACGGCGCTCCAGGCGGCCGGCATGAACGTCAAGAGTATCGAGGACATCACGCCGCTGCCGCACAACGGCTGCCGCCCGCCGAAGAAGCGGCGGGTCTAGTCGGGGCGTGGCCGGGGCTCCGGGCGGGCCGCGGTCGATTCACCCGCGAAGCGGATCACTGTTCGGGAAAAAACGGGACGAAGAACACGAGGGAATCAGCAGGGAATCATGGGACGCATCACCGGACCGGTCTGCCGGCTCTGTCGTCGTGACGGGCTCAAGTTGTTCTTGAAGGGGAGTCGTTGCGACACCCCGAAGTGCGCGCTCGAGCGCCGGGCGTCGCCTCCGGGCATGGTCCAGAAGCGCCGCAGCAAGCCGACCGACTACGGTCTGCGGCTGCGCGAGAAGCAGAAGGTCAAGCACTATTACGGTGTGCTCGAGCGGCAGTTTCGCACCTACTTCTCCAGGGCCGAGCGGGGCAAGGGCAACACCGGCGAGACGCTCATGCAGCTCCTCGAGCGGCGGCTCGACAATGTCGTCCACCGTCTCGGGTTCGCGTCGTCGAGGGCGGCGGCCCGGCAGGCCGTGATGCACGGTCACATCACCGTCAACGGCCGCCGGCTGGACGTGCCGAGCTACCTCGTCAAGGCGGGAGATCTGATTCGCGTGAAGAATCGGGCTCGCAGCCTGCAGTTGGTCCATGCGGCGCTCGCCGACGCCCGCCGCGACGTGCCGGATTTCCTGTCGCGGGTCGAGGGGGCGATTCCGGAGGGCCGGGTGGACCGCCTTCCCGCCGCGGACGACATCTCGATCCCGGTGCAGGCGAATCTGATCATCGAGTTGTGTTCGAAGTGACCGCGGCGACGCGGCTTCGGCTTGGCATCCACTGGACGACCTGAACGAAGGAGTTTTTCATGCACATCCGTTGGCGCGGCCTCGAGCTGCCGGGTTCGGTCACGGCCGATTCGAAGACGCTGTCTGGGACGTATGGGAAGTTCGTCGCGGAGCCGTTCGAGCGTGGCTTCGGCACGACCGTCGGCAACAGTCTGCGGCGCGTGCTCCTCTCGAGCCTCGAGGGCAGCGCGATCACGCAGATCAAGGTGAGCGGTGCGCTGCACGAGTTCACGACGATCAAGGGCGTGCTCGAGGACGTCACCGACATCGTGCTGGCGGTGAAGAGCCTGGTGGTCAAGAACCACAGCGGCTCGACCCGCGTGATCCGGGTGGAGAAGAGCACCAAGGGGCCGGTGACGGGCGCCGACATCCAGACCGACGAGGCGGTGGAGGTCGTGAACAAGGACCTGGTCATCGCCACGCTCACCGACGACGTCCCGTTCGAGCTCGAAATGGTGGTCGAGAACGGCCGCGGCTACGTGCCGGCCAGCGAGCACAGCCCGGAGGCCCAGGAAATCGGGATCATTCCGGTGGATGCCGTGTTCAGCCCCGTCACGCGCGTGCGGTACGAGGTCGAGGAGACGCGGGTCGGTCAGAAGACGAATTACGACAAGCTGACGATGGAGATCTGGACCGACGGCACGGTGACGCCCGAGATGGCGCTCGTCGAGGCGGCGAAGATCCTCCGCAAGCACCTCAACCCGTTCGTCGGGTACGCCAAGCCCGGTCCGGCGGTCAATCTTCCGGCCCGCGCGAATGTGCTGTCGATCGAGGCGCCCCTCGAGAGTCGTCTCGGGATGCTGGTGTCGGATCTGAAGCTCTCCCTGCGGGCGAACAACTGCCTCCACGAGGAGGGCATTCAGTCGCTTCGCGATCTGGTGTCGCGTTCCCGGGAGGAGCTGCTCGAAGTTCGGAACTTCGGGGAGACGACCCTCCAGGAGATCGAGGACAAGCTCGGCGAGCTCGGGCTGAGGCTCGGCATGCCGGTGCCTTCGTCCGCGGACGCCTGAGCGGCCCGGGTCGTTCCTCAATCGTTTTCGTCTCGCATCAAACGTCAGGATCCAAACCATGCGTCATCGTCGCAAAGGCCGTGTCCTCGGTCGCAGCCCGTCCCACCAGCGGGCGCTCCTCCGCAATCTGGCTTCGGCCCTGATGCTCACGGAGCGGGAAGTGGACGTCGATGAGGTCGGTGCGCCGGCGAATCCGGGCCGCATCGTCACCACGGTCGCCAAGGCGAAGGAAGTGCGGCCGCTCGTCGAGCGCTGCATCACGATCGCGAAGCGCGGCCTCGTGGCGGCCGAACGGGCCAAGGAGTTCGGCACGACCGCTGCCCGTGATTCCGCCGAGTGGAAGAAGTGGCGGCAGGGTGAGCAGTGGCGGAAGTGGGCGGCGGCGGTGGCTCCCGCAGTCACGGCTCGGCGGCGGGTGGTGACGCTGCTGGGCGACAAGCAGGCCGCCCGCGTGGTGTTCGAGAAGATCGCTCCCCGGTTCGTGGACCGGCCGGGCGGCTACACGCGGATCCTCAAGCTGGCCACGCCCCGGCTCGGCGACGCCGGCCCCCGGGCGATCCTGGAGTTCGTGGGGAACGACGTCGCTGCCGGCCGGGCGCCCGCCCCCAAGGTGGAGGCCGGACGCCCCCCGCGGACGGCCAAGGCCGGCGGCTGACAGGCCCTCCCTGGCAGCGGCACCGGACCCCGATTTCCCGCCGCGGAATAGGTAAGCCGTCCTGCGTCGAATAGAATTGCCGAAGAAGATTCGGCAGGGCGTTCTTCCGGTGCGAGGGACTGGAGCATGGTCGGGAGCGTTACGATTCGGCGTCTGGCCCGCGTGGCGGCCGCGGCGGTGGTGGTCGTGGCTTGGGCCGCGCCGGGGTCGGCCGCCGACGACGAGAACTTCGGCATCCCGCAGGTGAGGTTCATCAACGAGCAGGTGGCGGCCGGCTGGGCCGACGCCGGACTCGAGCCCTCCCCCGCGGCAACCGATGGTGAATGGTGCCGCCGCGTCCATCTCGACGTGATCGGCCGCATCCCCACCAGCGAAGAGCTGCGGGTGTTCCTGGCCGACTCGTCGCCGACGAAAAAGGCGGAACTGGTCGGCCGGTTGCTCGGCGACGACTACGTGGACGAGTACGCCCGCAGTTGGACCGACATCTGGACGACGGTCCTGATCGGCCGCGACGTCGAAAACGACCTGGTCAGTCGCCCCGGGATGCGGCAGTGGTTGCGGCGGGCCTTTTCCAAGAACATCCCCTACGACCGTTTCATGGAGGAGCTCGTCACGGCCACGGGCGTGAACACCAACAAGGAGGGTGTCGAGAACTTCAACGGCGCCACCAACTTCCTCACCGGCAAGATGGAGGAGGGGGGCGTGCAGGCGACCGCCAAGACCGCCCAGATCTTCCTCGGCGTGCAGGTGCAGTGCACGCAGTGCCACAACCACCCGTTCAACAAGGGAAAGCAGAACCAGTTCTGGGAGATGAACGCATTTTTCCGGCAGGCCCGGGCGCTGCGCCGGTTCGAACAGACGATGGACGTGCAGGCGATCGAGTTGGTGGACGAGGACTTCGCCGGCGAAGGGGGCGATCCCCAGGCGGCCGAGATCTACTACGAGCTTCGCAATGGCCTGAAGAAGGTCGCCTATCCGGTGTTCATCGACGGCACGGAAATCTCCCAGAGTGGCTACCTTCCCGGCGTGATGGACGACGGCGAGAAGTACGGGGCGAATCGGCGCCGGGAGCTGGCGCAGCTCATCAAGGCGAGTCCGCTGATGCCGAAGGCGATCGTCAACCGCATCTGGTCGCACTTCCTGGGGTATGGGTTCACCAAGCCCGTGGACGACCTCGGCGAGCACAATCCCCCGTCCCATCCGGAGCTGCTCGACGGTTTGGCGGCCCGCTTCCGGGAGCAGAGCTTCGATCTCAAGGAACTCATCCGCTGGATCGTGCTCTCGAAGCCGTACAGCCTTTCCAGCCGGGTTGCGAAGGGCAACGCCAAGGACGACCCCAGCCTCGGCGAGAAGCCGAAGTTCTCGCGGTTCTACCTGCGGCAGATTCGGGCGGAGGAGCTCTACGAGTCGCTGCTCACGGCCACCGAGGCCGATCAGAGCAGGGCCGGCGAGGCGGCGGCAAAGAAGAAGGACGAGTGGATGAAGCAGTTCATCATCGCCTTCGGCACCGACGAGGGGGACGACGCCACGACCTTCAACGGGTCGATCACCCAGGTGCTGATGATGTTCAACGGCGACCTGGTGAAGGTGGCCACGAGCACGGGCAAGGGCGGTTTCCTCGACCGGGTCGCCGCGGGCGGGGAGAAGAATGCGGGCAAGATCGACGCCCTGTACCTTGCCGCCCTCTCCCGCAAGCCGTCGGCGAAGGAGGTCGCGGCCGCCAACAAGCTGATGCAGGACCGCAAGGGAGACGCGGTCGCGGCCCTCCAGGACGTCTGGTGGGCGATCCTCAATTCCAACGAATTCATCATCAACCATTGACTTGACGCCGGCACGGCCATTCCCGGCCCGTGCCGGCTTGCTCCACGCGGCCGCCCTCCCGGTGGCCTGATACCACGAAGGAAAACACCGATGTTCACGACACCCTCCGACATGACCCGCCGGCACTTCATGAGCCACCTGGCGGGGGCGGCGGCCCTCGCCGCGCCGGCCACGGCCTTCACCAACTCGATCCTCGCCAACGCCACCGACCTCAAGAAACGGCACAAGTCCGCGATCCTGCTGTGGATGGGGGGCGGACCGAGCACCATGGACATCTGGGACCTCAAGCCGGGCGCGGCGACGGGCGGCCCGTTCAAGCAGATCTCGACCTCGGCCGACGGCGTCGCCATCTGCGAGCACATGCCGCTGATGGCCAAGCAGATGCACCACATGTCGATCGTGCGCTCCATGAGCACCCGCGAGGCCGACCACATGCGGGGCCGGTACTACATGCACACCGGCTACGTCCCCAACCCGAACGTCGAGCACCCCAGCTATGGTGCCGTGATCGCCCACGAACTCGCCGAGCAGGTGCCCGAGCTCGAGATTCCGCCGTTCGTGTCGGTCGGCAGCGGGAGCGTCGGCCCGGGATTCCTGGGCATGTCGTGGGCCCCGTTCGTCGTCGATTCCAACGGCAACGTGCGGAATCTCGACGTGGGCATCGACCCGGCGCGGATGTCGCAGCGGCTCGAGATGCTCGCCACGATCGAGAAGAAGTTCATCGGCGAGAAGCGGGGCGGTGTGGCCGAGGACCATTCCAAGGTGCTCGAGAAGACCGTCCGCCTGATGACGAGCAAGCAGATGGCGGCCTTCAAGGTCATGCAGGAGCCGAAGGAGGTGCTCGAGAAGTACGGCATCGGCGAGCGGGGGGCCAGCGGCTTCGCCCGCGGCTGCCTGATGGCGCGGCGCCTGGTCGAGGCGGGCGTGCCGTTCGTGGAGGTCGATCTCGGCGGCTGGGACAACCACGACAACATCTTCCCCACCCTGGCCGACCGCAAGCTCCCTGAGCTCGACCGGGCCATGAGTGGCCTGGTGTCGGACCTGGCCGACCGCGGCCTGCTCGATGACACGGCGATCATCTGGATGGGGGAATTCAGCCGGACCCCCAACATCAACGGCGGCGGCGGCCGCGACCACTGGGCCCGGAGCTGGAGCGTCGTGGTGGGCGGCGCCGGCTTCAAGCGGGGCGTGGTGGTCGGCGAGACCAGCTCCGACGGCAAGGAAGTGGTCGGCGAGCCCTACACCTCTCAGGACGTGATGGCGAGCGTGCTCAAGTCGCTCGGCATCTCGCTGGAGACCACGTTCACCGCCAAGAACGGGCGGCCGATGAAGATCGCGAACTCGGGGAAGGTGATCAAGGAACTGTTCGCCTGACGGGGCCGCCACGCTACACTTCCTGAACCGTGTCCCGACGTCGCCCATGCGGGTGCGAGTCGGGCCGCGTCCGAGGAAGCGCGATGGCAGTCGATCTCGACGTCGAACAATGGAGCACCGCCGACGCGGCCGACCTCTACGAGGTGGCCCGCTGGGGCAACGGCTATTTTTCGGTCGGCCCGAACGGGAACCTGCTCGTTCATCCCGACAAGAATCCGACGAAGAGCATCGACCTCAAGGCCCTCGTCGACCGGCTCCAGGTGCGCGGGATCGACCTGCCGATCCTGCTGCGCTTCGGCGAGATCCTGCAGCATCGCCTCGGCGAGATCCACGGCGCGTTCGCCACGGCGATGAAGGACACGGGCTACCGGGGCGACTACTGCTGCGTCTATCCCGTGAAGGTCAATCAGCAGCGGCAGGTGGTCGAGGAGGTGCTCCAATTCGGCCGCCCGTATCGGTTCGGGCTGGAGGCGGGCAGCAAGCCCGAGTTGCTGGCGGTCATCGCCCTGGCCGACAACGAGACGCCGATCATCTGCAACGGCTTCAAGGACGCCGAGTTCATCGAGACGGCGATGCTGGCCCAGAAGATCGGGCGGCATGTGATCCCGGTGGTCGAGCGGTTCTCCGAACTTCACCTCATCCTGGAATACGCCGAGAAACTCGGCGTCCGCCCACGGATCGGGATGCGGGTCAAGCTCGCCACCCGCGGCAGCGGCCGGTGGCAGGCGTCGGGCGGCTTTCGCAGCAAGTTCGGGCTCACCTCGGGCGAATTGATCAGGGGGCTCGAGACGTTGGCGGCCCGCGGCATGGAGGACTGCCTGCAGTTGCTCCATTTCCACCAGGGCAGCCAGATCACCAACATCCGGCACATCAAGGCCGCGCTCAACGAAGCGTCGCGGATGTACACGGAACTCGTGAAGCGCGGGGCGGGCCTGCGATATCTCGACGTGGGCGGCGGTCTGGGCGTGGATTACGACGGCTCCCAGACCAACTTCGAGTCGAGCGTCAACTACAGCCTCCAGGAATACGCCAACGACGTCGTCTACCACGTGCAGAACGCCTGCGACGAGGCGGGCGTTCCGCACCCGACGATCGTTTCGGAGAGCGGCCGGGCCGTGGTGGCCTACCACAGCATGCTGATTTTCGGCGTGCTCGGCGTGTCGGAGCAGGGGGGCAACGGAGAGCTCAAGGAGCCGGTGGCCGACGCGGAGCAGCCGCTCCACGACCTGTTCGAGGCCTACCAGAACATCAACGTGCGGAACCTGCTGGAGAGCTACCACGACGCGCAGCAGTCGCTGGACACGGCGATGAGCCTGTTTGCCAGCGGGTATCTGCCGCTCGACCAGCGGGCCGCGGTGGAGAACCTCTACTGGTCGATCTGCCGCAAAATCTGCAAGCTGTCGAAGCAGATGGAGTACGTCCCCGAGGAACTGGAGGGGCTCGAGGCGGCGCTCTCGGACACCTACTTCTGCAACTTCTCGCTCTTCCAGTCGATCCCGGACAGCTGGGCGATCAAGCAGCTGTTTCCCGTGATGCCGATCCATCGGCTGAACGAGCGTCCCGGCCGGGCCGCCGTGCTCGGTGACGTGACCTGCGATTCCGACGGCAAGATCGACCAGTTCATCGATCGCCGCGACGTGAAGCGCACCCTGCCGCTCCACGCCTGGCAGCAGGAACCCTACTACCTCGGCGCGTTCCTCATCGGTGCCTACCAGGAGATTCTCGGTGATCTCCACAACCTGTTCGGCGACACCAACGCCGTGCACGTGAGCACCGACGCGAGGGGCGATGTCGTCCTCGACGCGGTGATCAAGGGGGACACGGTGCGCGAGGTGCTCGACTACGTGGAGTTCGACTCCAATCAGCTCGTGCAACGGCTCCGGGAGTCGATCGAGCAGGCGGTCCGCGAGGGGCGGATCTGCGACCAGCAGGCGGGGCAGTTTTTGCGGTTCTACGAGGAGGGCCTCGGCGGCTACACGTACCTGGAGGAACCTTCGCAACGGTGACTGCGTCGCGCGCCGGCTCGGGGTTGCCCCGTACCGTCTCGCCGGACGTTCGCTACGGGCCTCCAGCCCTTCGCTCACTCGGATGTGCCTGCGCTGCGCCATCCATGGCTTCGCTGGTCACATACGCCGTCTCGACGGTAGGGGCAACCCCGAGCCTCCCTCGTTCGTAGGCACCATGAGTTGACCCCATGCACCTGATTCGAATCGGCGGCACGGCGCTCAATCAGACGCCCCTCGACTGGGACGGCAACCGCGATCGGATCGTGGCCGCGATCGCGGCGGCCCGGGCGGGGGGCGTCTCGATCCTCTGCCTGCCGGAACTGTGCATCACGGGCTACGGCTGTGAGGATGCGTTTCAGTCGCCCGGTGTGCAGCGGCTGGCCTGGGAGGTGCTCGGGGAGATCGAGCCTCACACCGCCGGCATCGCCGTTGCCGTCGGCCTGCCGGTGCGGTTCGAGAGCGGTGTGTACGACGCGGTCGCCCTGCTCGTCGATGGACGCCTCGCCGGCATCGTCTGCAAGCAGCATCTGGCGGGCGAAGGGATCCACTACGAGCCGCGGTGGTTCCGGCCGTGGCCGGCGGGCCGACAGGCCGAACTCGGCGTGGGAGGGCGGGTCGTGCCGATCGGCGACCTGCGGTTCGATTGCGGCGGCGTCCGCATCGGCTTCGAGATCTGCGAGGACGCATGGGTGGCGGGGCGGCCCGCCGCGGCGCTCGCCGCCCGGGGCGTGGACGTGATTCTCAACCCGTCGGCGAGCCACTTCGCGTTCGGCAAGGACGAGATCCGGCGCCGCTTCGTGCTCGAGGGCGCACGGTCCTGCGGGGCGGCCTACGTCTACGCGAACCTGCTCGGGAACGAGGCCGGGCGTGCGATCTACGACGGCGGCGTGTTCGTGGCGGCGCCCGCGGGCATGGTGGCCACCGGCCGGCGATTCGCCTTCGGCGACACCGCCGCCGCGTCGGCCGTGATCGATCTCGACGCCCTGCGGCTCGCCCAGTCGCGGCTCGTCCACGATCCCGTCGGCACGCGGGGCGACGGCCGCGTGGTCGTCGCGTACGCTCCCGCGGCGGTCGCGCCCGCCTCCTCCCCGGCCCCCGAGGACGGCCGTGACGCGTGGGAGCGGGGCGGGCACGTGAAGGAGGAGGAGTTCACGCGGGCCGTGGCGCTCGGCCTCTTCGACTACCTGCGGAAAAGCCGGTCACGCGGCTTCGTGGTGTCGGCCAGCGGCGGCGCCGATTCCTCGGCCGTCGCCTGTCTGGCGGCCCTGGCCGTGCGTCTCGCCGGTCGCGAACTGCCCGCGGCCGACGTCGTGCGCAGGCTCGGATTCACATCGCAGGACGCGCCTGCCGACCTCGCGGCGCTCGTCCGTGCCGTGCTCACGTGTGTCTACCAGGGGACCGCCAACTCCGGTCCCGTCACCCGGGCGGCGGCCCGCGGACTGGCCGAGGCCCTCGGCGCCGAGTTCCATGAGTTCGACGTCGAGGCGCTCGTGCGCGACTACACGGAGATGGCGTCGCGGGCCGTGGGGCGGCCGCTCACCTGGGAACGCGACGACGTCGCCCTGCAGAACATCCAGGCGCGGGTCCGGGCGCCGGGCGTGTGGATGCTGGCGAACATCCGCGGCGCGTTGCTCGTCTCCACGAGCAACCGCTCGGAGGCGGCCGTGGGCTACGCCACGATGGACGGCGACACCTCCGGGGGCTTGGCGCCGATCGCGGGCATCGACAAAGCCTATCTGCGCCGCTGGCTCGTGTGGCTCGAGCGGCAGGGGCCCGAGGGCCTGGGGCCGGTCCCCGCGCTGGCCGCCGTGAACGCCCAGGCACCGACGGCCGAACTGCGGCCCGGCGCCGCCGGGCAGACCGACGAGGGCGACCTCATGCCCTACGACGTCCTCGACCGCATCGAGCGGCTCGCGATCCGCGACAAGGAACTGCCCCTCGCGGCGTGGCGGCGGCTGGTCGCCGACTTTCCGCGACACGACCCGCGGCAGCTCGCCGCGTGGACGGAACGGTTCTTCGTGCTCTGGAGCCGCAACCAGTGGAAGCGGGAGCGGTACGCGCCGTCGTTTCACCTCGACGACGAGAACCTCGACCCGAAGACGTGGTGTCGGTTTCCGATCCTCTCCGGGGGCTTCAGTCGCGAACTCGCCGCCCTGCGGGCGGCGGCGGCGGAGTAACGCGTTTCGTACCCGAGTCGCCCGACTTGCGCGTGGGACGAACAGGACGTCGCTCACGCGCGCACGACCGCCTCGAGCGGCTCGCCGCGGTCGAAGTGCACGAGGTTGCGGACCGTCTGGGACGCGATCGCCTCGAGGGCGTTGCGGGTGAAGAACGCCTGATGGGCCGTGACGACCACGTTGGGGAACGTCAGCAGCCGCATGAACACGTCGTCGCCGATGATCGTGCCGCTCTTGTCCTCGAAAAACAGATCAGCCTCCTCCTCGTAGACGTCGAGTCCGAGGTGCCCGATGCGGCCGCTTTTGAGGCCCGCGATCACCGCGCGGGTGTCCACGAGCGCGCCGCGGCTGGTGTTGACGAGCATCACGCCCGGCTTCATCAGGGCGATGCTCGAGGCGTCGATGAGATGCCGGGTGGCGGCGGTGAGCGGACAGTGGAGCGAGATGATGTCGGACTCGCGGAACAGGTCCGGGAGCGATACGAACGAGACGCCCCGCTCGGCGAGGCCGGGGCCGGGCGTCGGGTCGTGGGCCAGCACGCGGCAGCCGAACCCCAGCATGATCTCGGCGAACCGGCGGCCGATGCGGCCGGTGCCGACCACGCCGACGGTGCGGCCATGCAGGTCGAAGCCGAGCAGCCCGTCGAGCGAGAAGTTGCCCTCGCGGACCCGGTTGTAGGCCTTGTACAGCTTGCGGTCGAGCATCAGCGCGAGTCCCACGGCATGCTCCGCCACGGCGTGAGGCGAATACTCGGGCACGCGGACGACGGGCACCGCGAGCCGTTCGGCGGCCCGCAGGTCGACCTGGTTGAAGCCGGCACAGCGCAGCGTGACCAGACGGACACCCAGGGCGTGGAGCCGCTCCATCACCGCCGCGCTCAGATCGTCGTTCACGAAGCAGTTGACCGCGCTTGCGCCCTCCGCCAGCGGGGCGGTGGTGGCGTCGAGCCGGCTCTCGAACCACCGCCAGGTGATGCCCGTCCCGGCCGCGGCCCGTTCCAGGTACTCGCGGTCGTATGGCTTGATGGAGAAGGCGGCGACGATGAGGGGCATGGGGCGACTCCGGGCGGGGGGCACCGAGTGTACGGCGGCCCGGCCGTGGTGGGGCCGTCGGCCCCGCTGGCCCGCCACGTCCGCCCGGCCGCCGCTCTCAAAACGGCCTCGCTCCGGGGGCCTTGCGGCTGCTAGGTTTCCGGGTGCCCTGGAGGTTTCCCCCGTGCGTCGCCACCCGCTGCCGTCCGCTTTCCGCCTGATCGCCGCCGTGTTGCTCGGCCCCGCGCTCGCCGCGATGCCGGCCGGCTCGGCATGGTCGCAGCCGCCGGCGCAGGTTCCGGGACGGCCCGCAGCCGGGACCGCGGCGCCCGCGTTTCCGCAGCTCTCGCCGGAGCAGCAGGCGGCCCTCGACCGGCTGCTCGCCGCCTGGGAGGCCCGCAACGCCGCCGTGACGACCTGGTCGTGCACGTTCTACAAGTGGGAATACAACGCCTGGAGCCCGGCGGATCAGGGCGGCGAGCGGCTCGCCTTCTCGGAGAGTTCGGGTGAGATCAAGTACGCCTCACCCGACAAGGGCCTGTACCGGGTCAAGGAGTCGAAGCAGTGGAACGGCGAGACCCGCCGCTACGAACCGCGGGTCGGCGAGGCCGGGGAACACTGGGTGTGCAACGGCGCGAGCATCTACGAATTCCGGCATGCCGAGCGACAGCTCCGCGAAACCAGGCTCCCGCCCGAGATGCAGGGGCGGGCGATCAGCGACGGCCCGCTGCCGTTCGTGTTCGGGGCCAAGGCCGACACGCTCAGGAAGCGGTATGCCATGCGGCTCGTCACGCCGCCCGGCGTCACCGACCAGATCTGGCTGGAGGCGCTGCCGCGGATGCAGGCGGACGCGGCGAACTTTTCCAAGGTGGAACTCATCCTCCAGGCCCGTGACCTGATGCCCTTCGCCATGCAGATCTTCAAGCCGGGCGGGCAGGATCGCGACGTCTACCAGTTCGATCCGCGGACGAGCCTGATCGACAAGGGGCTCGACATGATCCGCGACTTCTCCAAGCCGGTGACCCCGCTGGGCTACACGTTCATCCTGGAGGATGGTCAGGGCGGGGCCGCCCAGGCACCGCCCCGGCAGTCGGCCGCCCCCGCAGCCCTGCCGCGGTAGCGGGCAGAAGCGGCGATTCGTGTGTCACCGCGCCCCGCGCAGGGGCGGCTGCGGCCGGTATACTCTCGGGCTCGCGTCACGCATCCGTCCTCGAGGCTCCGATGGCCGCTCTCGATCCCGCCCATCCCCTGGGCCAGCTTCTGCAGCGGGATCCCCGCTACAAACTCGACGCCTACCTGTTCGTGCTCGAGGCCCTGTCGTTCGCCCAGGAATCCCTCGGGCTGGGTGCCGAGCCGCCGCTGGAGGATCTCGAGCCGGCTCGGGGCGACGCCACCCCCCGGACGCGGTCGGGCAGGCCGCGCCGCAAGCCGGCCGAGCGGCATCTCACCGGGCAGGAACTGTGCGAGGCCGCGCGGCACTACGCCATCCAACAGTACGGCTACCTCGCCCGCACGGTGCTCGCGGCCTGGGGCGTGCGGACCACGGACGATCTCGGCGAGATCGTGTTCAACATGATCGACATCGGCCAGATGCGGAAGACCCGCAAGGACAAGCGGGAGGACTTTCACGGCGTCTACGATTTCGACGAGGCCTTCTGTCGCGACTGCTCGTTTGTCGTTCCCGATCCGGCGTGACGCATGGGAGCCAGTGTCGTCCGCAGTTGGTTCATGGCGTTGCTCGCGGTCGAAGCCGCGTGGCTGGCGTTCCTCGCCTGGCTCGCGTTCCGCTCGTCCGGAGTGGTCTGAGACCGTCAACGACATGAGTGCGTGGCTCGATCCTCCGCCGCTGTGGGCCGCGCTTCTGCCGCTGGGCGGCTATCTCTCGCTGCTCGCGGCCACGCATCTGCGTCGGCGGCCCTCGGTCGTGTCCGGGGCCTGGGACGGGATTCTCCTGGCGGCCGCTGTCGCGGGGCTGGCGTGCGCCGGCCCGCTTGCCCTGCTGCAGCCCGCGTTCGGGTCGGCCGCCTGGACCTGGCTGATCGGGCTGCTCGCGTTCGGTCTCGCCGTCGCGGTCTGCATCCTGGCGGCCCGGCCGCGGCTGGTGATCTACAACATCACGTCGGATCAACTGCGGCCGTTCGTGGCCCAGGTGGCGACCGCCCTCGATCCCGGAGCCCGCTGGGCGGGCACGAGCGTCGCCCTCCCCGCCCGCCGGCTCCAGGTGCAACTCGACGCCGCCGATGCCATGCGTTGCGTGAGCGTCGTCGCGGTCGGTGAGCGGGCGGCGCATGAGTGCTGGACGGAGTTCGGCCGCCGGTTGCGGCAGGCCGTGGGGCGGACCCGGGTCCGCCCCAGTCCGTGGGCGGCCGCGTTCGCGGCGGCGGCGATCGCCGTGTTGGCCGCCGCAGGCTGGCTGTTCACGCGCTGACCCCGTGGCCGGCCGCTTTGACAGTCCGGCGCTCCCGCCTTTAATGTGCGACAGATCACTCACCCCGGGAGCCGACCGATGTCCATCGAACACGTCTCGATCGAAACACTCCGCGCCCTGAAGCCGTCCATGCTGCTCGTCTGCGGCTCGCTGCTCGCGCTGGCCACCGCGTCCATCGCCCGCGGTGAGGCCGGGTCGCCGCTCGTCGGGGAAGTGAAGAAGATCGACGGATCGGCGGCCGACCTCGCCCAATACAAGGGGAAGGTGGTGCTGGTCGTCAACGTGGCCAGCCACTGCGGCTACACCTCGCAGTATGCCGGGCTGCAGAAACTCTACGACGCCCACAAGGACAAGGGCCTGGTCGTGCTCGGCTTTCCCGCCAACGAGTTCGGCGCCCAGGAGCCCGGCAGCGACGCCGAGATCGCGCAGTTCTGCTCGTCGAAGTACGGCGTCACGTTCCCGATGTTCTCGAAGATCGTCGTCAAGGGGCCGGGCATCGCGCCGCTCTACAAGACGCTCACGGAAACGGCGACGCCCCCGGGCGACGTGAAGTGGAACTTCGAGAAGTTCCTCATCGGCCGCGACGGCACGATCAAGGGTCGCTACAAGAGCGGCGTCGGCCCCGACGACGCGGCCCTGAAGACGGCCATCGAAGCCGAACTCGGCCTCGATAAGGGCGGCTGAGCTCGTGGTGCAAGCGTCCCGCTTGCCGTGCATGGCTGTGCGAAGTGCGCCGGCTCGGGGTTACCCCGTACCGTCTCGCCGGACGCTCGCTGCGCCCATCCTGGGCTTCACTCGCTCGGATGTGCCTGCGCTTCGGCTTCCTGCCTGCGCTGGTCACATACGCCGTCTCAACGGCAGGGGTAACCCCGAGCCTCCCCTCTCCTGAATGAGTTGAGGAGGCTTCGGGCTCCCCGTGTCCCGCTCGCCGGCGTACGCAGACAAGCGAAGGCATGGATGCCGAAGCGCAGTCGGAGTCGAGGGAGCGGAGGCCCGGAGGGCCGTAGTGAACGTCCGGCGACGGGAGATGGGGAGCCCGAAGCCGGCGCGGCGAAACTTACGCAGCGCGGGCGGAGTCGATGGCGCGTTCAGCCGCGGGGGCGTTGAGCGTGCGGCGGACGACCCATGTGGGGCGGCCCTGGGCTTCGCGGTAGGCGCGCACGACGTATTCACCCACGACCGCGATGGCGGCGGTCGGGATCGTGGCCACGAGACAGGCGACGGCGACGAGGGATGCAAGCGAGATCTCTGATGAGTCGGCGCTCGAACGCGCCCATGCCGTGGCGCCGGCGACGAGGCCGACGAGGGCGAGGGCTGCGACGCCGGCCCAGGTGAGTCGCAGCGGCTTGTCGGAGGAGATCACCACGGCGTCGAAGGCGAGGCCGAGGAGGCGGCGGGCCGAGTACTTGGTCTCGCCGGCGAGCCGGGCGTGGCGGTCGTAGAACACGGCCTCCTGGCGGAAGCCGGCCCAGGGCACGAGGCTCCGCAGGTAGCGGCGCTTCTCGGGCAGGCTCGCGACCGCGTCGACGACGGCCCGGTCGAGGAGTTTGAAGTCGCCGGTGTCGATCGGCACGGGGTAGGGCATGAGGCTCGCGAAGAAGCGATGGAAGAGGCTTGCGGTGACGAGCTTGAACGCGGTTTCACCCTCGCGCGAACGGCGCTGGCCGAAGGCCACGTCCACCCCGTCCCGCCACCGGGCCACCATCTCCGGGATCACCTCGGGCGGGTCTTGCAGGTCGGCGTCGATGATCACCACCGCGTCGCCGCATGCGGCGTCGAGGCCGGCGGACATCGCCGCCTGCTGGCCGAAGTTGCGTGACAGCTCGATCACGCGGGCGCGGCTGTCGCGGGCCGCGATCGCCTCCAGCCGGGCGAGCGTCCCATCGCGGCTGCCGTCATCCACGTAGATGATCTCGAATGCCATGCCGGTGTCGGGCAGGATGCGCACGAGCCGCTCGTGCGTCGCGGCCACCACCGCCTCCTCGTTGTGGCATGGGATCACCACGGAGAGCGTGCCGGCCGCGGGACGGCCGGGAGCGGTCCGCGGACCTCCCTGGGGCATCGGCAGGACGTGGTCGGGGGTCATTTGGTCAGCCTCCCGGCGGCGGCGTTACGATCGGTCGGCGGGGGTGTCGTGCCGACGAGCAGATAGTCATGCTTGAAAAACAGGGGACGTGCCCGGCCGATCACGCCGCAACCCGGCGGGAGTGCGGCGGCGAGCCGGGCGTACTGCGGCTCGGGCACGATCACGACGGCGTCCGGACCCGTGGTGAGGAACGCGTGGGCGTCCGCCGCGGCCTCGGGGTGCCACTCGGCCACGATGCCATCGGCATAGAAGACGATGTTCGGCGTGTTGCGGCCGAAGGCTCCCAGCCGGGCGTGTCCGCCGGCATGACGATGGGCCTCGCGCACGAGGTGCGGGAGGGCGTTGGCCCGCGCCAGCCATCCGGCCGCCGGTCCGACGGCGAGCGCCGTGAACACGAGGGCCGTGACCGTGAACACGAACACGGGTTCGAGCCGGCTGCGGCGCGCCGCCCACAGGCAGGCGATCGCCCCCGTGATCGGCACGAGGCCGACGACTGCCGCGGGCGCGCCGCCCGTGAGTCCGTACCGCGAGGCGGCGAACACGGCCCCCGCCGTGGCGACCCCCCCGAACGCCAGCCACCCGAGGCCCGAGGCGAGCCACCCCGCGTGCGGCCAGCGGACGCGGGTCGCGAGGTCGGCGGCGAACGCCGCCACGACGAGCGCCGCCGCCGGATAGGCCGGCATGATGTAGTTGGGGAGTTTCGTGGCGGCGGCCGAGAAGCCCCCGACCCAGACCACCAGCCACAGCAGCACCAGCGTTACGGCGGCGGAGCGTGGCGGATCGATCCGCTTCCAGAGTCGCCATCCTGCGAGCACGAGTGCCAGCGGCAGGAAGCACGACCATGGATAGAAGCCGACCAGCAGCCCCAGCGGATGGTAGAGAACGCTTCCGCCATGCTTCTCCATCGGCGCCGCGAATCGGCCGACGTTGTGGACGAGGAAGAAGCCCGCCGGCCAGGCGCCGCCGGTGCGCAGGCCGACGGCCACGTACCAGGGCGCCGCGACGGCGAGCATCGACAGCGTGAGCGTGACGATCCGCACGCTCCGCAGGGCGGACCACACCGCGAGCCATCCGCTCCACAGGAGTCCGCCCAAGGTGTGCGGCTCGATCCCACCGCGTCGGAGCCGTCCCGCGAGTTCGAGGCCCCAGACCCAGGGCAGCGCGACGGCGAGCGGCCCCACGAATCCGATGGGCCCCTTGCACAGCACGGCCAGCCCCATCAGCCCGCCTGGCAGCAGCGCCCGGCCGGGATCGAGCCGTCGGTCCCCCGTTGCCGGCGCCGCGGCGGGCAGCCAGGCTTCCGCGATCAGGATGGTCGCCCAGGTCGTGAGCGCGGTGAGGATGGCGTCGGGCGTCGCGGCGTGCGATTCGACTGCGACCAGCAGGCAGCCCACGTAGGACAGCGCCGCGAGCACTCCCGCGAGCGGGCCGAACCAGCGCGTGCCGGCCCGCAGCAGGGCGAGCGCCGTCAGCACCGTCGCCAGCGCCGACGGCAGCCGGGCCGCGATCTCCGATTCGCCGCAGGCCGCGAAACAGGCGGCCATGCACCAGTGCATGAGCACCGGCTTGTCCACGGCCAGCGTGCCGTTGTACGTCGGCACCACCCAGTCTCCGGTGTCGAGCATCGTGCGGGCGATCGCGGCGAATCGCGGTTCGTCCTCGTCCCAGAAGGGGGTGGGCCAGAAGCCCACGGCCAGCGTCGCGACGGTGGCGACGAGCACGATGAGGTGCGGATGACGGAGCGGCATCGGGTCTTCCCGGCGGGTGGATGGAAGGGGGTTCGTGGATGTCAGGGCAAGAGCGCGAGGGCGCCCGTGGCCGGCGGCGGACCGACGACGAGGTAGTGGCGATCCTCGAACGTGGGGATCCGGGCGAGCACGGTGCAGCCGGCCGGAAACGCCTCGCGCACCAGGGGTTCGTGGCGGCTGTCGATCACGAGCCTCGCCTGGGGATGGGCGGTGAGATGGCGGGTGACGTCGGCGGGAGTGTCGAGCTTGGCGACCGTCGTCCCGGCGTAAAACACGATGCTCGGCGGGACGTTCCAGAAGCACGCCCATGGGCCCGGGCCGGTAGCGGCGAGTTCCGCGACGCTCTCGCGCACGCCCTGCGCGCGGCTGAAGCGGTCGGCGGCCACCGCCGCCAACAGGGTCACGAGCAGGCACGACACGATCGCCAGCGCGGCGATCGCCCGGTGGGGCCGGCCGGCGGCGTCGTGCCGCCACGCGACCACGGCCCCGGCGATCGGCACGAGTCCCAGCACCCCGAGCCACTCGTCGCCGGGGGACGCGATGGCGGCGCCGATCGGGAGTCCGACCGCGATCGCCGCCCCGCCCGCGGCGAGCGCGGCCCAGGCGACCTGCATCACGCGTGTGCTTCGCTGGAGAACCCGGGCGTGCCCGAGTCCGTGCGGGGCGACACCAAACAGCGTCGCGCCGCGGGCCCAGTCGACGAAGAACACCGCCGTGCACAGCGCCAGCGCCGGGTATGCCGGCCAGACATAGCCCGGCAGTTTCGTGCCGGAGCAGGTGAAGGCGCCGATCCATGCCAGACACCAGCAGGCGAGGAGCGCGACGCCGGTTCGACGCGTTCCGACCGGCCGGTGGCGCAGCACCGCGGCGGCGTGGACGATCATCGCCAGGAGCACGATCGACCAGGGAAACAGTCCGATGGCGATCACGCCCGGGTAGTACAGAACCGAGCCGGCATGCCCTTCCATCGGAGCCGCGAACCGGCCGACGTTGTGGACCAGGAAGAAACCCTGCAGCCATTCGCCACCCGTCGCCGCCGTGACGCCGGCATACCATGGCAGTGCGACGGCTGCCGCCGTGGTGAAGATCGTCGGCAGCCGCAGGTCGGTGAGAGCGGCTCTCCAGGAGCGGGCGTCGCCGGACACCGCCCGCCATCCGGCGAACAGCACGAAGGCGCCGGCCGGCAGCACGAGTCCGACTGGCCCCTTGGCGAGGGTCGCCAGGCCGCACGCCGCGCCGATCGCGGCGGCGCCGGCGGCCGAGAGGCCCTCCGGCCGCATGGACCGGGCGAACAGCCAGAGCCCGAGCGTGGTGCAGAACGCGAGCGGTGCGTCGGGCGTGGCGGCGCGACCGCCGACGGCCGTCCACAGGCAGGTGGCCATCGCCAGTCCGGCCAGCAGTCCCGTCGCGGCGTCGAACAAGCGACGGCCGATCCGCCAGGTGAGCAGGCAGGTGCCGATCGTCAGCAGGGCGGAGCCGAGGCGGGCGCCGGTTTCGTTGCGGCCGCAGACCGCGAATCCGGCCAACTGCACCCAGTTGACCAGCGGCGGCTTCTCGACCCGCAGGCGGCCGTTGAACGTCGGCACGACCCAGTCGCCGGAGTCGAGCATGGCGAGCGAACAGGCGGCATTCTTCGGCTCGTCGTCATCCCACAGGGCGGGGCCGCCCAGATTCACGAGCAGCGTGCAGGCCGCCGCCGCGACGATGAGCGGTGCGTGGAAGCGGGACGGGATCACGTGCGTGAGCCTCGCTGACGGAGACGCCGGGCCGCCGACCGCGGCCCCGGGAATCGGGGCGGGAGACTAGGGGCACCGCCGCCGGCGGTCAAGGCGTTCCGGCCCGACGGAAGTCGTTGATTTTCACGGGGTTCAGACCGGTTGACCGCTGCCCGCAGCCGGGTATGTTCAAGCGGTCCCCACGGTCAACTTTCAGGGACGGAGTGACGCAGGGAACGACCGGGAGAGTGCCCCTTGGCAGACGACGACACTGTGGCAGGTGAGGGAGAGCAGGGGGGCGGCGCAGCCGGGGATGACGGCACGCTGCGGGACATCTCCGGCGGGCGGCTCATCGAGCTGCCGATCGAGCAGGAGCTCAAGGACAGCTATCTGACGTACGCGATGAGCGTGATCGTCAGCCGCGCGCTTCCCGACGTGCGGGACGGGCTCAAGCCGTCGCAGCGGCGGATCCTCGTGGCGATGAACGACCTGAACCTGTCGCCGGGGGCCGCCCGCGTGAAGTGCGCCAAGATCTCCGGCGACACCAGCGGCAACTACCACCCGCACGGCGAGAGCGTGATCTACCCGACGCTCGTCCGCATGGCCCAGGAATGGAACATGCGGCACGTGCTGGTGGACAAGCAGGGCAACTTCGGCTCGATCGCCGGCCTGCCGGCGGCCGCCATGCGATACACGGAGGCGAGGCTGTCGCCGATCGCGGCGCTCATGCTCGACGACCTCGAGCTCGACACCGTCGATTTCGTGCCGACGTACGACGAGCGGAACACCGAGCCCGTCGTGCTGCCCAGCCGGTTCCCCAACCTCGTCGTGAACGGCGCCGGTGGCATCGCCGTGGGCATGGCCACCAGCATTCCGCCGCACAACCTCGGCGAGGTCTGCCGCGCGCTCGTGGCGCTGATCGACAACCCGTCCCTGTCGATGGCCGAGCTGCTCGAGATCGTCCCCGGCCCCGACTTCCCCACCGGCGGCATCGTGATGGGCCGCGAGGCCCTCGTGCGCGGCTACCTCACCGGCCGCAGCACGATCACGCTCCGGGCCCGGGCCCACGTGGAGGAGTTCGGCAAGAACCGCCACCGGATCGTGGTCACCGAGATCCCCTACCAGCAGACCCGCGACGCGATCGAGGAGAAGATCGCGGAGCTCGTCAACGAGGATCGGATCAAGGGCATCTCCGCGATCCGCAACGAGAGCGATCTCAAGGAGCCGGTGCGGCTGATCCTGGAGTTGAAGCGCGACGCCGATCCCGACGTCGTGCTCAACCAGCTGTACCAGTTTTCGCCGTTGCAGACGTCGTTCTCGCTCATCTTCCTGGCGCTCGTGGACGGGAAGCCGCGGATCCTGTCGTTCAAGAACATGCTGGAGGAGTTCCTCCGCCACCGGACGACGGTGCTCCGGCGCCGCACGCAGCACCTGCTCGCCAAGGCCCGCAGCCGCAAGCACACGCTCGAGGGCCTGCTCGTCGCGCTGGCCAACATCGACGAGGTGATCAGGATCATCCGCAGCTCGAAGTCGCAGGCCGAGGCGAAGGAGCGGCTGTGCCAGATCCAGGCGCCGGCGGCCCTGCTCGAGCGGGCGCTCGGGGCCGACGGCTTCGCGACCCTTACCGAGGAGCGGGGGGCCGCGGAGACCTACGGCCTGTCGCCGGTGCAGGCCGACGCCATCCTCCGGCTCACGCTCGGGCAGCTCGTGAACCTCGAGCAGGAGAAGCTCTCCGGCGAGCACCGCGAGCTGCTGGCGAAGATCGGCGAGTTCCGCCGGATCCTCTCCAGCGAGGCCAACATCAAGGCGCTGATTCGCGACGAGCTCGTCGAGCTCGAGGGCAGGCACGCCAACGAGCGGCGGACCGAGATCAGCGGCGAGGCGGGCGATATCCGTGACATGGCCGAGCTGATCACCGAGGCCACCATGGTGGTCACGATCAGCCGCTCCGGCTACGTGAAGCGGACCGCCGCCGACACGTATCGCGCACAGCGTCGGGGCGGGAAGGGGCTCAAGGGCGCGACGGCGGACGAGGAGGACCCGATCGAGCACCTGTTCGTCGCCAGCACCCACGACTGGCTGCTGGTGTTCACGACGCTCGGCAAGGTGTTCTCGATGCGGGTGTTCGAACTGCCCGAATTGGCCCGCGACTCGAAGGGGCGGGCGCTCGTCAACCTGCTGGAGTTCGAGGCCGGCGAGAAGGTGGCCGACTGCCGGGCCGTGTCGGGCTTCGAGGATCCGGATCAATTCCTGCTCCTGGCCACCCGCAGCGGCATGGTCAAGAAGACGGCGCTCGAGCAATACCGCCGCCGTCGCACGAAGGGGCTGATCGCCGTCAAGCTCCGCGAGGGGGACGAGCTCGTGGATGCCGTGGTGACGAAGTCGGGCGACGAGCTCGTGCTCGCCACGGCGAAGGGGATGGCGATCCGGTTTCCGGAATCGGACGTGCGGCCGATGGGCCGCGACACGAGCGGCGTCCGGGGCATCAAGCTGGGCTCCGGCGATCGGCTCGTGGGCATGGTCGTCGCGGATCCCGACGCCACGCTGCTCACCGTCTGCGAGCAGGGCTATGGCAAGCGGACTCCGTTCGGCGTCGGCACGCCGCTCTCCGGCCCCGCGCCGGGTGAGGACGGCGAGGCCGTCGAGGCCGAGGCGCCGGAGGCAGGCGAAGAAGCAGACGGCGAGGGCTCGAGCGGCACGCGGTATCGCACGCAGCACCGCGGCGGCAAGGGCATTCGCGACATCAAGACCACCGCCCGCAACGGCCAGGTGGTGTCGATCGTGTCGGTCCGCGACGAGGACCAGGTGTTGATGATGACCGCCCGCGGCAAGATCCAGCGGGTCAACGTCCGCGAGATCCGTCCGATGGGCCGCAACACGCAGGGGGTGCGGATCATGCGGCTCGACGACGCCGACGCCCTGGCCGCGATGGTGACCGTGCCCCCCAGCGAGCAGGAAGAGGCCGACGCCCCGCCCGCCGAGGCGTAGGGCCGGTCTCACCCCCATCCACATCGGGCAGGCAGCGGCCCGGCATCCCCTGAAGGACCTCCCATCATGAAAATCGGCGTCGTCGGCACCGGCTATGTCGGGCTCGTCACCGGAACCTGTTTCGCGGACAGCGGCAACACCGTCGTCTGCCTCGACATCAACAGCGACAAGATCGCCCGCCTGAACCGGGGGGAGATCCCGATCTACGAGCCCGGCCTCGAGGAACTCGTCGAGCGGAATGCGGCCGCCGGCCGCCTGAAGTTCACCACCGACACCGCGACGGCCATCCAGGGGGCCGAGGTGGTGTTTCTGGCGGTGGGCACGCCTCCCGCGGCGGACGGCTCGGCCGATCTTTCCGCGCTCTGGAAGGTGGTGGACACGATCGGCCCGCACCTGCGGCCCGATGCGGTCGTGGTCACGAAGAGCACCGTGCCGGTGGGGACCTGTGCCGGCATCGAGCGACGTCTCAAGGAGCGGACCGGCCGCGACTGTCGCGTGGCGAGCAATCCCGAGTTTCTCAAGGAAGGCGCCGCGATCGAGGACTTCCAGAAGCCCGACCGCGTGGTCGTGGGCGTGCGTTCGCCGGACGTCGGCGAGACGCTCCGCGGCCTGTACCTGCCGTTTCTGCGCACGGAAAACCCGTTCCTCGTCATGTCGCCCGAGAGCTCCGAGATGACGAAGTACGTGGCCAACGCCCTCCTGGCCACGAAGATCTCGTTCATCAACGAGGTGGCGAATCTCTGCGAGCGGATGGAGGCCGACATCGACGACGTGCGTCGCGGCATCGGCCACGACAGCCGGATCGGCTTCGCCTTCCTGTTTCCAGGCGTCGGCTACGGTGGCAGCTGCTTTCCCAAGGACGTGCAGGCGCTCGCCGCCATGGCCCGCGACAAGGGGATCGCGCCGCGGATCCTGACGTCGGTGCACGACACGAATCTGGCGCAGAAGAGGGTGCTCGGCGAGAAGATCGTGGCACACTTCGGGGGCCATCTCCAGGGCAGGAAGGTGGCTGTGTGGGGGCTCGCTTTCAAGCCGCGCACCGACGACATCCGTGACGCCCCGGCGATCGACCTGATCGAGCAGTTGCTGGAGGCCGGGGCGACGATCCGGGTCTTCGACCCCGAAGCGATGGCGAACGTGCGGGCCATCTACGGCGACCGGCTGGAGTATGCCGCCGGCGTGATGGACGCGGTCGACGGGGCCGACTGCCTGGCGATCGTGACGGAGTGGGGCGACTTCCGGCGTCCCGACTTCGACGAGATCGCCCGACGCATGAAGGCGAAGGTGATCTTCGACGGTCGCAACCTCTACGCCCCGTCCGAGATGCGCG
>Ga0214917_10000263_pt1 | contig 67254 bp, 51 predicted proteins | sample LL_1208_BB_MetaG_FD_177983 | JGI IMG/M metagenome (GOLD analysis project Ga0214917, IMG submission 177983) | Freshwater microbial communities from Lake Lanier, Atlanta, Georgia, United States - LL_1208_BB | ecosystem: Environmental > Aquatic > Freshwater > Lake | place: USA: Georgia | collected... | reverse complement strand
GCCTGGCCGTGAAAATGCTGCCGAGTCTGGTGGCGCTTTCCCCCGAGACCAGGCCCGGAGGGCCGGGTAAACCCCAGCCGACGGAGGTCGGCCAAGGCCAGGTCGGCAGGATGCCGAGCCTGGCCGTAAAGTCGGAGGCCAAATGCTCTCGGGCCTGATCGAGTGGTCGCTCTCCAATCGCGTCCTCGTGATCGGCCTGTTCATCGCGCTGGCCGTGGGCGGCGTCATGGCGGCCACGAAGATCCCGGTCGATGCCGTGCCGGACCTCGTCAACGTGCAGGTGCAGGTGGTCACCGACGCCGGCACGCTCACGCCGCTGGAGGTGGAACGCTACATCACCTATCCCGTCGAGCTGGCCATGAGCGGCCTGCCGAGCGTGGAGGAGACCCGCAGCCTCTCCAAGTTCGGCATCTCGCTCGTGACGATCGTGTTCCACGAGGGCACCGACATCTACCTCGCCCGCCAGCTCGTGGCCGAGCGAATCGCCGAGGCGCGGGCCCTGATCCCGCCGGGCCTGCCCGACCCGGCCCTCGGCACGCTTTCCACAGCCCTCGGCGAAATTCTCCAATTCGAGGTTCGTGGTCAGGGGCACGACCTCATGGAACTGCGGAGCCTCCTCGAGTGGGAGATCGCGCCGGCGCTGCGGGAGGTGTCGGGCGTGACCAACATCAACAGCCATGGCGGGTTCGCGAAGAGCTACCAGGTGCAGGTCGATCCCGACCGGCTCTCGAGCCACGGCATCCCGCTCTCCGAGGTCGTCGATGCGCTCGAGCGGAACAACGCCAGCACCGGCGGCGGCTACATCGTGAAGCATGGCGAGCAGCGGTTCATCCGCGGCCGGGCCCTGCTCGACGGCGTCGACGACATCGGGCAGGTGGTGGTGCGGTCGCCGGCGGGGGGCGTCCCGATCCTCGTCCGCGACATCGGCAGCGTGACGATCGCGCCGCTCGTCCGGCAGGGGGCCGCCACGCGGGATGCCCGCGGGGAGGTGGTGACCGGCATGGTGATGATGACGCGGGGCGAGAACAGCCGCCGCGTCGTCGCCGCCGCCAAGGAGAAGATCGACGAGATCAGGAAGACGCTGCCCCCCGGCGTGACGATCGACATCATCTACGACCGCTCCGAGCTGATCGCCCGCACGCTCGACACGGTGCTCCACAATCTCGCCGAAGGGGGCCTGCTCGTGATCGGCGTCCTGCTCGTGCTGCTCGGCAACATCCGGGCCGGACTCATCGTGTCGCTCGCGATTCCGATGTCGATGCTCTTCGCGGCCAACCTGATGTGGGCCTGTGCGATCCCGGCGAGCCTCATGAGCTTGGGCGCGATCGATTTCGGCCTCGTCGTGGACAGCTCCGTGATCATGGTGGAGAACTGCGTGCGGCGGCTGGGTCTCGCCCCCCCCACGGCCTCGCGGCTGGCGGTCGTGCGCGACGCCGCGATCGAGGTGCGTGGGCCGACGATGTTCGGCGAGCTGATCATCGCCATCGTCTACCTGCCGATCCTGGCGCTCGAGGGGACGGAAGGCAAGCTCTTCCGGCCGATGGCGCTGACGGTGCTCTTCGCCCTCGCCGGCTCGCTCGTGATCTCGCTCACGCTCATGCCGGTGCTCGCGGCGACGGTGCTCTCCCGCGAGGAGGAGCACGAGCCGCTGGTGATGCGGGTGTTTCACCGGCTCTACCAGCCGCTGGCGCGGCTGGCCGTCCATCATCCGGTGGTGATCTCGCTCGTGGCGGCCGGACTCGTGGCGGCCAGCGTGCCGGTGGCCCTCCGGCTCGGCGCCGAGTTCATGCCGCGGCTCGACGAGGGCGACCTGCTCGTCGAGATGGTGCGGCTACCCTCGGCCACGCTCGAGGACTCCGTGCCGGTGACCACCCGGGTGGAGAAGGCGCTGCGGGCGTTTCCCGAGGTCAAGACGGTGTTCTGCAAGACGGGCCGGCCGGAGATCGCCAACGACGTGATGGGCGTGCAGCAGACCGACGTCTGGCTGATGCTCGAGCCTCGGTCGGAGTGGCCCGAGCAGATCTCGCGGGATGAGCTCGTCGCGAAGCTGGGCCGGGCACTTGCCGACGTGGCGCCCGAGGCGAACTTCGGCTTCAGCCAGCCGATCGAGATGCGGGTGGACGAACTGGTGGCCGGCGTGAAGGCGGACGTGGCGGTGCTCGTGTATGGCGACGACCTCGATACGCTCGGCACCGTCGGCAAGCAGATCGAGCGGGTGCTCGCCGGCATCCCGGGCGCGGCCGACGTGAGGGCCGACTGGCAGGCGAACATCCCCACGCTCCAGATCGACGCCCGGCCCGACCAACTCGCCCGCCATCACATCGACGGTGCCGAGGTGATCCGTACGGTGGCGGCGATGGGGGGCATCGACGCCGGCGTGATCTTCGAGGGGCGGCCGCGGTATCCGCTCGTCGTGCGGTTCGCGCCGCAGTGGCGGGAGAATCCCGACCTCCTGCCGCAGATTCCGGTGGGTTCGGCCGGCAGCCGCCCGGTGCCGCTCGGCGAACTGGCCGACGTGCGCATGGAGGAGAGCCCGCCGTCGATCGAGCACGAGAACTCGCGTCGCCGCACGTTCGTGTCAGCGAACGTCCGGGGCCGCGACGTGGCCGGGTTCGTCCAAGAGGCGCAGGCCGCGGTCGCGAAGCAGGTGAACCTGCCCACCGGCTACACGCTGCGGTGGGGGGGCGATTTCGAGAACCTCGTCTCGGCGAGCCGCCGGCTGGTCCTGATCACGCCGGCGGTGCTGGGGCTGATCGCGATTTTGCTCTACGCCAGCTTCAAGTCGTTTCGGCTCGCGGCGCTCATCTTCGTGGCGGTGCCGGTGGCGGCCTCGGGGGGGATCGCGGCGCTCGCCCTGCGGGGCATGCCCTTCTCGATCGCGGCGGGCGTCGGGTTCGTGGCGCTCTTCGGCGTGGCGGTGCTCAACGGCCTGGTCTGGGTGGCCGGCGCCGAGCACGCGCGGCAGGGAGGGCTCGCGCCCCGTGAGGCCGCGATCGTGACGGCGGGCGTGCGCATCCGGCCGGTGCTGATGACCGCGCTGGTGGCGAGCCTCGGCTTCCTGCCGATGGCCCTGGCGACGAGCGCGGGCGCCGAGATCCAGCGGCCGCTGGCGACGGTCGTGATCGGCGGCATCGTGACGTCGACCTTGCTCACGGCCTTCGTGGTGCCGGCGATCTACCCCTGGTTCGCCCCGAAGTCGCAGCCCGCGTGACCCAGCGCCGCGATTCGCGGAACGGTCTTCGCGGAAGCCCCGCGCGGAAACGCGGGGGTCGGCGTCCAACCTCGCTCGGCCGGCGCAGGCCCGGGCCTCCGTCTTGGATTTCACAGCCAGCGGGAGACGTCGGTGCGGTAGGCGGAGAGGGCCGGCAGGAGGGCGGCGGCGACCGCCAGCAGGATCAGGAACGGCACGAGCAGGAGTTCCGCCGGCGAGGTCGAGAAGCAGCTGGCCGTCACGCCCGCGCCCGTCGTGATCAAGGGGCCGATGGCGGCGACGACGGCGTGGCCGAGGGCCCAGCCCGCGAGGCCCCCTCCGACCGCCAACAGGATCGCTTCGATGAGCACCGTGGCGAGCACGTGGCCGCGGCGGGCGCCGAGCGCCCGCATCACCGCCACGTCGCGGCTCCGCTCGAGCGCCGAGCCGACCATGCTCACGAGAATCCCGATCGCGGAGACCACGACGACGAGCGCCGTCACGAGCAGGAGCAACAGTTCGAGCGGCCGCACGAAGAGGTCGAGCAGCTGGCGGATCTCGCGGATCGGCTCGGCGGCCTGGCCGTCGCGGCCCTCGTTGATCGCCTGCTTGAGACCCATCGCCGTCAGTTCCGGCGGCAGCCCCGGCAGCGAGGCCGTCTCCACGAGTATCGCCGTCACCTCGCGCTGGTCGGGCGGCAGGGGAGCAGGGGTGCCGTCGCCCTGCGGGGCGGGCCGTGCGGGGGGCTCGGCGCCCGCGACGGGCTTCGCATGCCCCTCCTGCAGATAGAAGCCTTCCATGTTGACGTAGACACCGCGGTCCACGGGCGTGTCGGTGCGGGCGAGCACGCCGCGGACGATGAACGGGTCGTGGACGAGGCCGTCGTCGGCGCCGTGCGTCGGCGAAAACACGTCCCCCACCTTCAGTCCGAGCGTGCCGGCGACGTCCACGCCGAGCACGCCACCGAAAAAGTCGGCGTCGCGAAAGTTCTCGCCGGCCGCGAATGCGAATGGCCGGCCGTTGCCGTACGTCAGCCGGTCGAAGTAGGCGGCGTTCGTGCCCACCACGCGGTGGCCGCGGAAGTAGTCCCCCATGCAGATCGGCACGGCCGTCTTCACGCTGCCGGCGAACGTGCCGGCCTGGCCGTCGCGGCGGCGCTCGGCCGGCAGGAACTGCTCGTAGAACGCCCAGGAGACGTTCTCGATCGGCCGGCTGATGAGGTAGACGCTGTTGAGCACCAGCTGCAGCGGACTCCCCTTCGCCCCCACGATCATGTTGTAGCCGAGCCCGGCGCCCGAGTTGAACGCCTGCTTCACGATGCCCGCCGTCACGAGCGTGGCCACGACGAGCGCGACGCCGAGCGCGAGCGACAGCGCCGTGAGGCCGCTGGTGAGGGCCCGCTGCCGGATGCTGCGCCAGGCGATGCCGAAGAGTGTCATGGGGTCGGGCGTCCGGGACTCGTCAGGCGTGTGCCGCCGCGCGGTTGAAGTCTTCGAGCCGCAGCCGCCGTGGGAACTGCCGCGCCACCTCGGGGGCGTGGGTGACCACGAGCAGTGCCACGCCTTGCTCCGTGCAGGTGGTCCGCAAGAGGTCGATCACCTGCTGCTGGTGGGCCGCGTCGATGCTCGCCGTCGGCTCATCGGCCAGGATGGCCCGCGGTCGGTTGGCGAGTGCCCGCGCGACCGCCACTCGTTGCTGCTGGCCGATCGAAAGCTCCGCCGGCTTGTGGTGGAGCCGATGGGAGAGGCCCACGGAGGCGAGCAGATCGGCCGCCCGCCAACGGTCAGGCTTCACCGAGCCGAACGACATCGCGACGAGCACGTTTTCGAGCGCGGTAAACCCGGGCAGGAGGTTGAATTGCTGGAACACGAGGCCGAGCGTGTCGGCACGGATCCGATCACGACGGGCCTCGGGCAGCCGGGTGATGTCGTGGCCGGCGACCACCACGCGGCCCGAGTCGGGGCGGAGGATGCCCGAGATGACGTGGAGCAGGGTCGACTTGCCGGAACCGCTCTGTCCCTCGAGGGCGCACTCCTCCCCCTCGGCGAGCACGAAGCCCGGGATGTCGAGGACGACGGTGCGTTCGCCGCCGGGCATGGCGAACGACTTGTGGACGTTTTCGAGTTCGATGACGGCGGGGAGCATGACGCGTGGCCGTATCCTACCGCACACTGCCGCGGGCGGGGTGTTTCCGCGGGCCGATTGAGGGCCGCCGACGGGGCGTGTATATTCCGCCCGCTCGCACGGCGGCGGCTCGCTCGACCGCGGCTGCGGGCACGTGTCCCACGACGTCCCGCCTCAGGAGAATCGCCGTGTCCATTCGCGTCGGCATCAACGGCTTTGGTCGCATCGGCCGCCTCACCTTCCGCGCCATCTACGAGAAGTACGGCCTTGACGGCGACGTGCAGGTGGTCGCCCTCAATGACCTCACCGACGCGAAGACCAACGCCCACCTGCTCGAGTTCGACTCGAATTACGGACCCTTCAAGGGATCGGTGGGCTACGAAGGCAACGACCTGATCGTCGACGGCCGGAAGATCAAGGTCTTCGCCGAAAAGGATCCCGGGTCGATTCCGTGGGGCTCGCAGGACGTGCAGATCGTCGTGGAGAGCACCGGCTTCTTCACCGACGCCACGAAGGCGGTCGCCCACAAGCGCGACAGCGTCAAGAAGGTGGTGATCTCGGCCCCCGCCAAGAACGAAGACCTCACGATCGTGCTCGGCGTCAACAACGAGATGTACGACCCCGCGAAGCACCACGTGATCTCCAACGCCTCCTGCACGACCAACGGCCTGGCCCCGGTGGCGAAGGTGCTGCACGAGACCTGGGGCATCGACCGCGGCCTGCTCACCACGGTGCATGCCTACACCAATTCGCAGAAGACGGTCGATACGGCCGCCAAGGATCTGCGCGATGCCCGGGCCGCGGCGCTCAACATCGTGCCCTCGAGCACCGGCGCGGCGAAGGCAGTGGGCCTCGTGATCCCGGCCCTCCAGGGCAAGTTCACCGGCATGGCCTTCCGCGTGCCGACGCCGACGGTGAGCGTGGTCGACTTCACGGCGATCCTCGGCAAGGACGCCGCGCCGGCCGAGATCAACGCCGCGATGAGGAAGGCCGCCGAGGGCCCACTCAAGGGCATCCTGCGGTACACGGAGAAGGAGCTGGTGTCGACCGACCTGAAGGGGGATCCACACAGCTCGATCTTTTCGGCCGTCGACACGATCGGCCTCGGCAATTTCGTGAAGGTCGTGAGCTGGTATGACAACGAGTGGGGCTACTCCAACCGCGTCGCCGACCTGCTCAACTTCCTCGAAGACCGCGGGCTCTGAACAGCGTCCCCCCGCTCCCGCTCAACGCGTGCATCCGCCCTACACGCCCCCGGGCGGCAGCGGGGGATCGGTGCGGACGCGTCAGCGGGTGGCGATCGTGGTGTCGGCCACGATCGGGGCCGCGTCGGCCGGGGCGAGCCGTACGACCACGCGGGCGTGACCGCCGGCCGGAGGCGAGCCTGGCCAGGGCAGCGAGAAGTGCAGGCCGCGCATCCGGGACGTGCGGCGGAAATGCCGCGGGATGTCGGCTGCCGGAATCTCCCAGTTCGCAATCGGCGTGCCCTCGCCCGTGGCGGGATCGGCCCCGGCCGCGGCGTCGAATACCGTGATCGTGACGTTCCCGGCGGCCGCCGTGAGTCGCTCCTCCGCATCCCGGGGCTCGAACACGATCGAGAGGCCCTCGCTGCGGCCGTCGCCATCGGCATCGAGGCAGGTGGTCTGCTCGGCATTGACCACCAGCCGCGCCACCGGGGCTGACGCGTCGGCCGCCTCGTAGGTGAGCCGCTGAATCGACGGGGGAGCGGCGGCTGACGCATCGGGCAGCGACAGGGCGGGCACGGCCGGGGTGGGCACGGTCGCGGCGCCGTCGGCCGGCAATGGCGGAACGCCTTCGAGGGCGGGGGGCGCGAGCGGTCCGGCCGGCGGACCACCGCGGCCGGCGGGGGGGCGCGGTGAACCGCTGCCGTCGGGAATTTCGAGCGCCGGTGGAACGCTTACCGGGGCCGGCAGCCCTGCCGGCCGCGGCCGGCCCTGGCCCGGTCGCGGCGCCGCGTCGTCGCCGACGCCGAGCTGTCTCTTCAGGCTCGCATTTTCGCCCGCGGCCCGTTCCAGCTTGGCGCAGGCCACCTGCAGTTCGTCCTGCAGGTTGTAGATCTGGTCTTCCTGATACCGCAGCTCACGTTCGAGGAGTTGCTGGTTGAGGTCGCTCTTGCAACCGCCGAGACCGCCCACGACGACGATGGCGGACACCAATCGGACCCCCGCCGTCATCGGGCCGCGGGGAAGGAACGGGATCGTCATGACGCGCCTCCATGCGCCTCGTGGCGTTTTTCTGCGCCCTGGGGCGACCAAGCGGACGCCCCCCGCCGGTCGTTGAGCCGGTCCGCGGCACTAGCCCGCGGACTTGGGCACCGGCATCCGGTCGATCACCTCGTCGATCAGTCGGTAGTCGAGCGCCTCCTGCGCCGACATGAAACGGTCGCGGTCCGTGTCCTGCTCGATCTTCTCGAGCGGATGGCCCGTGTGCTTGAGCAGGATCGTGTTCAGCTTCTGCTTGATGTTCTTGAACTCCTTGGCGTGGATCATGATCTCCTCCGCCGTGCCCTCCATGCCTGCCAGCGGCTGGTGGATCATGATCCGGGCGTTGGGGAGGGCCCGCCGCTTCCCCTTCGCTCCGGCGGTGAGCAGCACCGCCCCCATCGAGGCGCACTGCCCGATGCAGTAGGTGGCCACGTCGCAGGTCACGAACTGCATCGTGTCGTAGATCGCCAGGCCCGCCGTCACGCTGCCGCCCGGCGAGTTGATGTAGAGGTGGATGTCGCTCTTCGGATCGTCGGACTGCAGGAACAGCAGCTGGGCGACGATCGCGTTGGCCACCTCGTCGTTCACCTGCGTGCCCAGAAACACGATCCGGTCCTTGAGCAGACGGCTGTAGATGTCCATCGCCCGCTCTTCGCGGCCGCTCTTCTCGATGACATACGGAATCAGGGGCATGGCTTGCTTTCGGATGCGGGTGGGGGGCGGCGGCTGCGAGGTCGCTCAGTCCTTGTCCTTGTCTTCCTCGACGACGGGGGGCTTCGAGAGCACCTCGTCCACGAGACCGTACTCCTTCGCCTCGGTGGCGGTGAGGTAGCGGTCGCGGTCGGTGTCGCGGGCGATTCGCTCGATCGGCTGGCCGGTGTGGCTGGCGAGGATCTCGTTGAGCACCGCGCGGGTCTTGATGATCTCGTCGGCCTGGATCTCGATGTCGCTCACCTGGCCCCCCACCTGGCCGTAGGGCTGGTGGATCATCACCTTGGCGTGCGGCAGGACGAACCGCTTGCCCTTGGCGCCGCCGGCGAGCAGGACGGCTCCGCCACTGGCCGCGAGACCGACGCAGTAGGTGGCCACCGGGCACGACAGGATCTGCATCGTGTCGTAGATGGCCATGGTGGCCGTCACGCTGCCGCCGGGTGAATTGATGTAGAAGTGGATGTCCTTCCGCCGGTTCTCGCTCTGCAGGTAGAGCAGCTTCATCACCAGTTCGTTGGCGTTGCCGTCGTAGATCTCGCCCTGCAGGAGAATGATGCGATTCTCGAGGAGCAGGTCGCCGAGCGTCATCTGCCGCTGCCGCTGGTAGTCGCGGTAGGCGCTCGACGCGTGCGGAAGCATGGGGCTGGTCTGCATGAAGCTCTCGGGCTGGGGGACGTGCGGTGACATGGGGCGGCCGGCCGCCCGAATGAGTGTGACGGGGGTCAGCGGCGGCTGCCGGGCCGGGCTGTCGCCTCGCCCTGCGTCGCGACGGGGATCTCCTCATCGCCGATAACCGACCCGCACACGGCATGGTCGATCGCCTCGGCGTCGGGCTTTTGAAACTCGAACGGCGTGTCCTTGAACGAGGCGTGGGACGTGATCAGGTCGATCGTCTTGCGTTCGATGATCTGGTTGCGAAGCACGTCCATCAGCCCGCGGCGCTCGAGGCTCGCCCGCACGCGGCGGGGAGACTCGCCCGACTGGGCGGCGATCGCGCGGATCTCCTCGTCGTAGTCGGCGGCCGTGTCGGCCACCGACTCCTCTTCCGCGATCCGCTCGAGGATGAAGTGCTCCTTGAGCGCTCGCGCGGTGCTCGCGAGCACCGTCTGCCGGAGTTCGTTGACGTGCCGGCGGATCGAATCGTCGTCGAAGCCGCTGCGCCGCAGTTCGAGAATCGCCCGCTCCAGCTCCCGCTGGGCCTGTCGCTTGAGGAGCGCCGGGGGCAGGTCCCAGCCGGCGGACGCCGTCAGGGCACCCGCCACCTGCTGCCGCACCTGGCGGCGGCGGTGGTACTCCAGCTGGTTCTCCAGTTGGATCCGGATGGCGGCCCGCAGTGCCTCTTCGGATTCGAACCCGCCGAGTTCCTCCAGCACCGCCGGAGTCAGTTCGGGGAGTTCGAACTTCTTGACCTCGACGAGCGTGAGCTCCATCGTCACTTCCTTGCCGCGCAGCGACTCGACGGCCGCCTCCTGCGACACCGTCACCGGTGCGGTCACCGTGTCGCCCGCCTTGGCTTTTTTCACGAGGGTGTCGAACCCGGCCAGCTCGGCATCGGCGAACGAAAGTTTGCGCCGGACCACGATCTCCATTTCCGGCTCCGCGGAGACGACGTTGCCGTCGGCGACGAACCTCAGGTCGGCGACGAGCAGGTCACCCGGCTTCGGAGGCCCGTCGTGCGGCACGAACCGCGCCCGCTCGCGCAGCACGTTGCCCAACGCCTCGTCGATGTCGGCGTCGGTGATCTCGCGGGCGGGGCGGCTGATCGACAGGCCTTTCCACGTCGGCAGGTCGAACTCGGGCCGAACTTCGATCGAAAACTCGAACGTCAACGGCCCCTCGTCGGGCAGCAGTACGGCGTTGAAGTCGATGTCGGGCTCGCTGATCGGGGCGAGTTTCTTGTCGTCCGACACCTGGGTCATGGCGTCGGTCACGAGTTTCGAACGGATCTGTTCGCCGAGTTCCGACTTGAAGCGGCTGCCGACGAGCTTTTTCGGGGCCCTTCCCGGCCGGAAGCCGGGCAGCAGGGCCGACGGCATCAACTCACCGATCGCCGTCTCGCGGTAGCGGTCGATGTCCTCGCGGGGGATCGTGACCCTCACCCGTCGCTCGCAGGTCGATACGGGGTCGATCGCGACGTCGAGGTTCAGGGGGCGAGGGGTGTCGGCAGCCTCCGGGGCGGCCACTGCGGAGGATTCGGAAGAGGCCATGCAGGATTTCGTTGGGCGGGTGTGTCGGTGAGTGGTCGGACGATAAACCGGGGATCGAGAACAGGAAAGTGGGGATCGGGAACGGGGACCGGCCGGCACCGCGACGTCGCCCGACTGGCCTGATGGCCGTTCCGGACGCCCCGCGGCACGCACGACCGAATGGCCGCGAAGCAACGGGGCAGCGGAAACAGCGTATGGACGCAGAAGAGCGGGTGATGGGATTCGAACCCACGACAACCACGTTGGCAACGTGGTGCTCTACCAACTGAGCTACACCCGCAGGCGTCTCGGGGCGGCTGGAGGCCGTCACCGGGAACCCCGCGATTATAGGGCGGCGGCAAAGTGCCGCAAGGTCACCGTCAGGGCGGGCGGGGACTCGTGCACAAGCACGGCAAGCCGCGGAAATTGGCATGTTCAGCCCAGCCGGTACACTTGCGGAATGTCGCGAGAAGCGGCCGCCGTCACCCCCACCTCACCCCTCCAGTCCGCGTCGCGGATCATCCCATGGACGTGCGCTTCGTGATCGTCTCGCCCGCGAGTCGCAGGGCCGCCCATGCCGTGCGGCTGCCCGTGCTCGTCGGCCGCGGCGACGAGGCGAAGTTTCGCGTGCGGCAGGACAGCGTCAGCCGGCGGCACTGCGAGTTCTTCCTCAAGGACGACACGGTGTTCGTCAGGGATCTCGGCTCGACCAACGGCACGCTCGTGGATGGCGAGCGGATCGCGTCGTCGGTGGCCACGGCCGTGCCGCCGGGTGCGGAAGTCCGTGTGGGGGGAATCGTATTTCGCGTCGAGTACGACTCGGTCGCAGTGCCCGTGGTGGCCGAACGGCGGGGGGACGACACGGTGCCGATGCCGGCGACCGAGGAGCCGCTCGAGACACTCGAGCCGGCCGCCGACCCCGAATCCGGCGGGGAACTCGTCATCCCGGACGCGATCCCCGAGGCCGAGGTTCCCGATCTCGGAACGCTGGCCGCGGCCGCGGAGCCGGCGCCGGAGTCGGTCGGCTTCAACTTTCTGGGGGGCGAAATCGCCGAGCCGCAGTCCGCCGGCGACGACAAACTCGACGACTTTTTCAAGAGCCTCTCATGACTCTTCCCGTCTCGCCGCGTGAGTCGGCCTCCGCGCGACGGGTGACGGTGACCGATCTGGCCGCGGCCCGCCGCGACCGTCGGCCGATCACGATGGTCACCGCCTACGACTGGCCGACCGGCCGGCTGGCCGACGAGGCGGGCGTCGACTGCGTACTCGTGGGCGACAGCGTGGCGATGGTGGTCGCCGGACGCGACTCGACGATTCCGGCCACGATCGAGCAGATGATCTACCACGGCGAGATCGTCTGCCGCGCCGTGAAACGGGCCTTCGTCGTCGTCGATCTTCCCTTCCCGTTGCAGCATCTCGGTGTCCGCACGGCGATCGAGTCGTGCGCCCGCCTGCTGAAAGAGACCGGCTGCCAGGCCGTCAAACTCGAGGGCACCGCCGGCCAGGCCGACGTGATCGCCGGACTCGTGGCCGCCGGCATTCCCGTGATGGGCCACGTGGGCCTGCGGCCTCAGGCCGTGCATCAGCTGGGTGGCTACCGGCTGCAGCGCGACCGTGACCAGCTCATGACGGACGCCCGGGCCGCTGCCGCGGCCGGCGCGTGCGGCGTCGTCCTCGAGTGCATTCCGCGGGAGGCCGCCGCGGCCATCACGGCGGCGATCGGCGTGCCCACGATCGGCATCGGCGCCGGCCCCGACTGTGACGGCCAGGTGCTCGTGATGCACGACCTCGTCGGCCTGTCCACCGAACGCGTGCCGCGGTTCGTGCGGCCGTATGCGGACGTCAAGGGGACGATCGGCACGGCGGTCGCCCGCTGGCGGCACGACGTCGAGCGGCGTGATTTCCCCGGCCCCGCCGAAACGCTCGGGTAACGCGCTCGACGGATCGAGAGTAAGCCACAGCGGGCAGGCGAAGGGGGTCGGCGAACGCTCGAGGAGCATTGGGCCGCCGCGGCCCACCGCGACGAGACTTTTGCCGCCCCCGAGCCGGAACCGCACAGTCGCGATCGCTACGGCAGCACGACCTCGTCGGAGATCACCACCGGCCGGCCGGTCGTGACACCGGCGGGGGTCGGCAGGCTCGCCGCGGGGCCGGGCGAGCCGCCGGGGCCGCTCGGGACGCCGATGCCGCCCGGAGGCAGGGGCATGCCCCCGTCCAGCGGCGCACCTTGGCACGAGTCGCAGGCGTTGGCCGGCGGGCAGGCGTTGCCCTGGCCGCAGACGCGGGCCGGAGGCGCGGCCATGGCCGCGGCGGCGCCCGGAGGCGTGAAGCCCGGCGGAAAGTGCCCGAAGCACTTCTCGTATTTCCAGACCTCGAGCGCGATGTACCGCTCGTTGAGCGACTTGCAGCCACCGACACCGGCAGTCATCAGGATCGCGGCCGCAGCCGCGCAGGCCCGGGCGAGCCATCGGTTCGCACGCATCGCACCATCTCCTCGCTGAACGCGTCGTCGGCTTCGACCGTCCGCAAGGCGAGCGCCGCGGAGACTGTTCGGGACGAAACCACGCAACACTACCCCCTGGGCAGTGCGCGGCAAGCAAAACCGCGGCGCGAGGAGGCGCCGGCGAGAGGCCGGCGCGGAAACTGTATGGGTCGTGTCGCCAGAGCCGGTATGGAACTCGAGGCAGGCGAGGCGCTCAGCCCTTGCGATGGCGGATCCGCGCTCGCATGCGACGCTTCTTCTGGCCCAGCTTCCTGCGGCCCTTGCCCGTTTTCTTGACGCCCATGGTGATCTCCGGTGGCTGGCCGCTGAGGGCGGCCCGAATCCGGGGGACGTTGTAAGATGGGCTCCCCCGGCTTTCAAGGCCGAGCCCGTCGCCCGCGCGGATACGGTCAGCATGATCGTTCTTTTCCCAACCTACGCCCGGCGGCTGCCCGGCGGCCGCACCTGGCGGGCCACAGTGGCCGGCATGGTGTCCAGACCGCTGCCGGAACGGAGCCGCCGGCGTGTGCTGGCCGAGGCGGTCCTCAAGCGACTGCTCGATCTCGATGCGGTCGACCTCGACACCGACGTCTTTCGTCGGCGGGCGGAAGCCTTCCTGTTTCAGCGACTGGCGGGTCGGCGGGTCGAGGTCGAGGTGGCAGGACAGCCCGTGGCCACAGGCCGCAGCGACCGCACAGGCCATTTCCAGGCGCAGATCGACCTCGACGACGAGGTGATCGCCGCGGCCGACGGCGCGCTGGCCTGCATCGGCCGGCTCAGGCCGGCGGCCGGCGATCCGCCCGAGGCCGTCGGGACGCACCTGGTGCGGGGCAGGATCCACGTGGTGGAGCCCGCCGGCCTGTCGGTGATCTCCGACATCGACGATACCGTGAAAATCACCAACGTGGCCGATCGCCGAGAACTGCTCCGCAACACGCTCCTGCGGGAGTTCGCCGCCGTGCCCGGCATGGCCGCCGTCTACCGTGGCTGGCAGGACAGCGGCACGGCATTCCACTACGTGTCGGCGAGTCCCTGGCAGCTCTCTCGCTGCCTCTCCGAGTTCATCATGACCGCGGGACTCCCCGCCGGCTCGATGCACCTCAAACTCTTCCGCCTCCAGGACTCGACACCGCTGGGGCGGCTGCCGTCGCGAAAGCGGTCGAAGCGCCGCGTGATCGAGCAGATCATGGACGATTTTCCCGGCCGGCGATTCCTGCTGGTGGGGGATTCGGGAGAGCGCGACCCGGAGGTCTACGCGGCCGTCGCCCGCCGGCGGCCGGAGCAGGTGTCGGGCATCGCGATTCGCCGCGTGGCGTCGAAGATCCGGCCGCGGAAGCGGGGCGAGCGGTTCGAGCAGTTGGCCCGGCAGCTCCCCGCCGGCCTGCTCCACGTCTTCAACGAGCCCGCCGAACTTGCCGCCGTAGCCACAGCGACGACGTGACGCCGCACAAGGCGGCCACCGTCGCGCCGTGACGGGATGCCCGTAGCGAGCGTCCGGCGACGGGGCATGGGCAGCCCCGAACTCTCACCACGGGAACTCGCCCCGCTACGGGCTGTCAAACGCGTTTTGGTAGTGGTCGATGATCGGCTGCCCGCCGGGCGGCAGCGTGACGGCCACGACGTCGATCCGGCAGCTGCAGTCTTCCAGGCGGTGGCGGCGGATGTAGGCCGCGGCCAGCTCCGAGATCCGCCGCTGCTTCACGAAGCCGACCGTCTCGGCCGGATGGCCATGGGCGGTGGAGGTTCGCGATCGCACCTCCACGAACACGACCGTGCGGCCGTCGAGCGCGACGATGTCGATGTCGCCGCGAAACACCCGTTCGCGGCGGCCGACGATCCGGTAGCCGAGGCCACGGAGATACTTCGCCGCCTCGTCTTCGCCGCGTCGGCCGACCTCGTCGCGCGACTGGCCGAACCCGGCCACCCGCTTCAGGCCTTGGCGGCCGCCGGTGTACGGGCGGCCTTCTTGGTGGCAGCCTTCTCGACCGCGGCACCGGCGACGTCGTCCCGCTTCTCACGGAGCCGCGTGGACTTGCCCGTGCGGTCGCGGAGGTAGTAGAGCTTGGCCCGCCGCGACACGCCCGACCGTTTCACCTCGACCTTCGCGATCTTCGGGGAGTGGATCGGGAACTTCCGCTCCACACCCTCGCCGGCGACGATCCGCCGCACGACGAACATTTCGCGGCTGCCCGACCCGCTCTTGGCGATGACGACGCCGTTGAAGATCTGCACCCGCTCCTTCTCGCCTTCGAGAATGCGGGTGTGGACGTCGACGGTGTCGCCGATCTCGAACGACGGCACCTCCGACTTCAGGCTCGAGGCTTCGACGGCGGCAAGGATTTTCCGGCTCACGATGCGTTCCTCCGGGAATGGCTCTGGTGGGACTGGGTATGGTGTGACTGGCTGACGGCGGCGAGATGGCCCCGGCGGACCGTGGCGGCGACGGACTGCTCGTGCCGCCACGTCGCGATCCGGCCGTGGTCGCCGGAGAGCAGAACCTCGGGCACGGCGAGGCCGCGGAACTCCCGCGGCCGCGTGTATTGAGGGCCCTCCACCAGGCGACCGACGCCGGAGAATGAATCCTGGCGGGCGCTTTCGTCGTCGCCGAGCACGCCGGGCACGAGCCGCGCGACGGCGTCGACGATCACCATCGCCGCCACTTCACCGCCGGAGAGCACGTAGTCGCCGATCGAGATCTCGTCGGCTGCGAGCGTCTGGGCGACGCGGGCATCGAAGCCCTCATAGCGGCCGCAGACGAGCACGAGCCGCTCCTTGCGGGCGAGTTCCTCGACGACTGCCTGATCGAGCCGGCGGCCGCCGGGCGTGAGCAGCACGACGTGGCCCGGCCCCCCCGATGCGGCGCCGGCCTGCACGGCTTCGACGCACGACACGACCGGCCCTGGCATCAGGAGCATGCCCGGCCCGCCGCCGTAGGGGCGATCGTCGACCTGGCGGTGAACGCCCTCGGCATGGTCCCGCAGATTCGTCAGGCGGACGTCGATCAGGCCCCGCGCGCACGCCTGGCCCAGCAGGCTCCCGGCGAAGAAGCCCGCGAACATGTCGGGGAACAGCGTGACGATATCGATGCGCATGACAGTCGGCGGGTGCAAGGACGCATGCCTGAGCCTGGTGATGAATCGGGTGGCCGGGGGTCGAACCCGGGCCGGCACGTCATTCCGTTTTCGGCTCTTCGGCTGCGGAAGCCTCGGCCGCGGGGGCTTCAGCGACGGCCACATCGGCGGCTTCCGTTGCAGGAGTCGCCTCGACCGTCGGAGCGGCGGCCTCGGCTGCCGGCTCCACCTTCGGAGCAGGCACGAACGCCGGCTCACCGGCAGCGGGCACGATCTTCGGCATCGCGAGCTTGGCGCGGGCCGCCTCCATCTGGGCGAGGTGCGTGCCGTTGGGCCCGTATTTCTTGATCAGCACCCGCACGGCGTCACTCGGCTGGGCACCGACGGACAGCCAGTGCTGAATGCGGACGCCGTCGAGCGTGCAGCGGGCGTCGGTCTCGGAGACGTGCGGATCGTAGGTGCCGAGTTCCTCGATCACGCGGCCATCTCGCGGGCTGCGGCGATCGCTCGCGCAGATCCGGTAATACTCGCGGTTCTTCCGGCCCATCCGCTTCATTCGCAATACCACGGCCACGGTCGCAACGCTCCGAACTTGAATTGGGTGAAAAAAATCGGTGACGGACAGAAGCCTTTAGCGTACCCGACAGCCGCCGGAACCCAAGGCCCGTCCGCCAGAACCTCTGTTTTCGGCCCGGGACGGCCTTCGGCTCGCCGAAAACCGCCGCAACTCGGCGGCCGGCCGGCCGTTCATACTGTCGGCCGACCGGGGGCCGAAGCACGAGAGGGCCGCCGCACGCGGCCGCGACGATGACGCGAAGATTCCGCAACACGTGGCCGGCCGGCGGAGCGTGGCGACTGGCGATCGCCGCCGCCGCGTGCTGCTCGCTGGCCGCCGACGACGGCCGACGGGGTCGCGGTGGTCGGCCGGGGCCGGCGGCCGGACTGCCGGCCGCCGTGACCGCGGCCCCGCCGGCGACGGTGATGGAGGTGGCCCCGCTCGACCGCGGACGACGGTCCGCCGTCGCGCAGGCCGCCGGGCGGATCGACGACCTTCTCGCGGGCCACAGGCGGGATCACGGCGTGGAACCGGCGGTACGACTGGACGACGGCCAGTTCGCCCGCCGCGCGTACCTCGATCTCGCCGGACGGATTCCGACCCACGACGAAGTGACGGAGTTTCTCCAGTCGCGAGCCGCCTCGAAGCGGGCCGACCTCGTCGACCGGTTGCTCGAGAGCCCCGACTACGTCAGCCACTTCTACAACTTCTGGGCCGACATCCTCCGGCTCACCGAACGGCCGCAGAAGTCACTGCCGTTCGAGCCCTACCTGCATTACGTGAAGGATTCGATCCGCACCAACAAGCCGTACGACGAGTGGGTGCATGAGATGCTCACGGCCGATGGCCGTCTCTGGGAGAACCCCGCCGTCGGCTTCCAACTCCGCGACTTCGGCATGCCGCTGCCGTACGTGGACAACACCGTGCGGGTGTTCCTGGGCACCCAGATCGGCTGCGCCCAGTGCCACGACCATCCCTTCGACCACTGGACGCAGCGGCAGTTTTACGAACTCGCCGCTTTGACGGCCGGCACGAAAATGCGGCCGGGACCGCCGCCGGGGCAGGTCAAGCCGCCGCCGGGGACGGTTCGCAAGGGGGCCGGCATGCGGGATCCGGAGGCGATCGCGATCCGCCGGCTGGTGCAGGACGTGCGGCGGGAGACGGAACGCCCCGGAGCCGTGCAGTTCGTCCTCGCCAACGCCACGCGCGTGACGTTCGCCGATCGGCCGCTGGCGCTGCCGCACGACTATCGATACGCAGACGCCACACCGCTGGAGGTGGTCAGCCCCCGGGTGCTCTGGGGGGATGTGCCGCAGTCAGCCGCAGCCGCTGACGGTCGGGCGCGGTTCGCCGCCTGGGTGGTGGCCCACGACAACCGGCAGTTCGCCCGCACCATCGCCAACCGCATGTGGCGGAAGGTGATGGGCGTGGGGCTGGTGGAGCCGGTCGATGATTTTCGGGAGGAGAACCCGCCGAGCCACCCCGCGCTGCTCGACCACGTCGCCGACCTCATGGTCGAACTCGACTTCGACCTCCGCGAATTCGTGCGGGTACTCGTCTCGACCGACGTCTGGCAGCGGCGGGCCGTGGCACACGACCCCACCGCGGCCGAGCCGTTTCGTTTCCCCGGCCCTGCCCTCCGCCGGATGACGGCCGAACAGGTCTGGGATTCGATCCTCACACTGGTGGCCCGCAACCCATGGACCGTGCAGCGGCCGACCCCCGCACGGATCGCCGCCGCCGTGAGCATCGACATCGACCATGCCGACGCGGCGACGGTCGAGCGGGCGTTCGACGCGTATCTCGCGGAGTTCGGCCCGGGCCGCTATCAGCGGTCGCTCCAGCAGATCTGCGGCTACCGCGGCCAATTGCTCATCCGGGCCAGCGAGATGCCCACGCCCCTGCCGCTCGGCCACTTCCTGCGGCAGTTCGGCCAGAGCGATCGCGAGTCGATCGAGGGGGGACGCACGGTGGCCACGATCCCGCAGATCCTCGCGATGTTCAACGGCCCCGTCACCCACGCGATGCTCCAGCCCGGCTCGGTGATCTTCGACGAGGTCACGGCGCACCGGCCCGAGGAGGCGATCGACGTCGTCTTCCTCGCGGTGCTGTCGCGTCGGCCCGAGGCCGACGAGCGGCGGATCGCCCGCGCCGAGATCATGACGGCCGAGTCGCCGGCCGTCGGCTGCGGCAACCTCGTGTGGGGCCTGCTCAACACCCGCGAGTTCCTGTTCATCCAATAGCGAGTAGCGAGGCACGAGCATGGCGAATCAGACGTTCGTGGCGAATCAGGGGTTGCCGTTCGCCGCCGCCGGCGAGTCGCTCACGCGCCGGCGGCTGTGCGGGCGAATCGCCCGGGCGGCGTTGGGCGTGACGCTGCTCGACGGTCTCGCCGGCCGGCTGACGGCCGCCGGGCAGGACGTCGCGGCCGCACGGGGCGGGGTGAACCTCATCTACCTGATGATGCGGGGGGCGATGAGCCACCTCGACACCTTCGATCCCAAGCCCGGCCGCGAGGAGCAGGGGGAGACGCGGGCCATTCGGACGCGGACCCCCGGTGTGTGGTTCGGCGAGCATCTGCCGAAACTCGCCGCGCTCTCCGACCGCGTCGCCGTCATTCGCTCGCTCACGACCGAGACCGGCGCCCACGAGCAGGGCACCTATGCCATGCGCACGTCGTATGCCCAGATCGCCAGCATCCGGCATCCGGCGCTCGGGTCGTGGGCCCTGCACGTGGCCGGCAAGGCGAGCCGCGACCTGCCGGGCTACGTGCTCGTGGGCAACGGCAACGAACATCCCGGCTGCGGCTTCCTCGACCCGAGCGTGACGCCCGTGCCCGTGGCCGATCCCGCCCTCGGCCTGGAAAACACCGGCCGGCCGGCCTATCTGACGGAGGCGAACTTCCGGCGCCGGCTGGCCCTCGCCGAGCGGATCGATCGCGACTTCCAGCGGCTCCACGCCGGTGGGCAGGTGGAGGCGTACAACCGGATGTACGAGGATGCCGTCCGGCTGCTCGGCAGCACGGACCTCGAGGCCTTCGACATCGCGCGGGAGCCCGCGCCGCTCCGCGAACGCTACGGCGCGGGCCAGCTCGGCCAGGGCTGCCTGCTCGCCCGCCGGCTCGTGGCGGCGGGCGTGCGGTGCGTCGAAGTGGAACTCGGCGGCTGGGACATGCACCGCGACATCTTCGAGGACCTGCCGGAGAAGGCGGCGCAGCTCGACACGGCGCTGGCGACGCTGCTTTCCGATCTGGGCGACCGCGGCCTGCTCGACTCGACGCTCGTGGTGCTGGGCACCGAGTTCGGCCGCTCCCCCGCGATCAACGAGAACGCCGGCCGCGACCATCACCCTGCGGTGTTCTCGTGCCTGCTCGCCGGCGCGGGCATCAAGGGGGGCGTCGTGCACGGCGCGAGCGACGCCCGGGGACACGCGCCCGATCGCGACGCGGTGACGGTGGCCGACTTCAACACCACGATCGCCGCTGCCATGCGGCTCCCCCACGACAAAGAGTTCACCGCCCCGAACGGCCGCCCCTTCCGGATCGGCGGCGGCGGCACGCCGATCGCGGCGGTGCTGACGTAGCGGGCGTCCTCTTCCCGTGCAGGCAATCCGCCGTGAGGGGCTGCCCGTGCCCCGACGCCGGCGTATGGCGGCAAGCGAAGGCAGGATGCCGAGAGCGCAGCCGCCATCGAGCGAGCGGAGGACAGGATGTCCGCAGCGAGCGTCCGGCGACGGGGCACGGGCAGCCCCGAACCCACGCCATGGCGGACTGATCACCGGAAGCGATCGACGACGCGTCGCGCTACCCGCGGGTCTCGCGGCGCCGGCGGCGCTCTTCCTTCTCGCGCTGCTTCTTGAGCTTTCGCCGCTCGTCGGCCGTGAGCCGCTTGCCGGTGTCGCCCTTCGGCTTGGCCAGGCGGGCGTTGGGATTGGAAAGCTGCGATTGAAGCTGCTGCACCTGCTGCATCCGCTCCCGCATGCCGAGCCCCGCCATGCCCTTCATCATCGCCGCCATGCCGTCGAACTGCTTCACGAGGTCGCCCACCTCGTGAAGTTCGACGCCGGCGCCGGCCGCGATCCGGCGGCGCCGCGACTGGTCGATCACCCGCGTGGGATTCCGCCGCTCGCCGGGCGTCATCGAATCGATGATGCCGAAGAGCCGGTTCATGTCCTTCTCGAGATCGGCGCCGGCGAGCATCTCTTGCAAGCCCCCCATGCCCGGGATCATGCCGAGCACCTTGCCGAGCGGGCCGAGCCGCCGCGTCTGCTGGAGCATCTTCTTGAAGTCGTCGAGCGTGAACTCGCCCGCCTTGAGCCGCTCCTCCTGCCGCTGCATCTCCTCCTGGTCGAACTTCCGCTGGGCCTCCTCGACGAGCGAGACCACGTCGCCCATGCCGAGGATCCGGCCCGCCATCCGCTCCGGGTGGAAGTCCTCGAGCGCCTCGATCTGCTCGCCGGTGCCGATGAACTTGATCGGCACGCCCGTCACGCTCTTGACGGAGAGCGCGGCGCCGCCGCGGGCGTCACCGTCGAGTTTCGTCATGATCACGCCGTCGATCTCGAGCGCGTCGTTGAAGGCCTTGGCGCTCTTGACGGCGTCCTGGCCGGTCATCGCATCGACGACCAGGTAGACCTGGTCGGGCCCGACCGTGCGGTCGATCTTGGCCAGCTCCTGCATGAGCGGCTCGTCGATCGCGAGCCGCCCCGCCGTGTCGAGGATGACGACGGAGATGCCCTCCGTGCGGGCGCGTGCGACGCCGGCGTTGCAGACGGCGACCGGGTCGGCCGAGGAGCCCCCCGGCATGTCGGCGGGCGTGTGCACGGGGAGGCCGAGCTGCCGGCCGAGCACGGTGAGCTGCTCGATGGCCGCGGGCCGTTGGAGGTCGGCGGCCACGAGCAGCACGCCACGGCCCTGCGCCTGGATGCGTCGGGCGAGCTTCGCGCAGGAGGTCGTCTTGCCGGAGCCCTGCAGGCCGCAGAGCATGAGCACGGTCGTACGGCCGGCCTCGAGATGGAGCGAATGATCCACCGGACCCATGAGGTTGCAGAGTTCGCGGTGCACGATGCCCACGAGCTGCTGGGCCGGGTCGAGCGACTCCAGCACCCGGGCCCCGACGGCGTCGGCGACCACGCGGTCGAGAAAGCCATCGGCCACGTCGTAGGCGACGTCGGCCTCGAGCAGCGCCGTGCGGACCTGCGCGAGCCCCTCGCGCATGTTGGCCTCACTGAGCTTCCCGCGGCCGCGAAGGGCGGTGAGGGCCGAGGAGAGCGAGGCGGTCAGCGATTCGAACATGGCGACTCCGAACGTGCGGGAAGCCGGCGAGTATATCGCCCGGTCATTCGCCACAACGGAGAGGCGAAGGGGTCGGTGCAAGCTCGAGGAGCATGTGGACCGAATCTTCGAGGTCCCGCGACGCGACTCCTACCGCCCCCGAGCCGGCGGAGCAGGTACGGCGAAGCCGATGGTTTGAGCCGCGGCCCCGCCGGTGACGAGCCGCTCGAATCGGGAGCAGGCACACGACGTGCTGCTTACCCGACGCGTGGCCGGCGGAGCGGCGCATCACCGGAGGGGCCGCGGAGATCTCAGCTGAACGTGCCGGGCTCGGTCACGATCGGGGCCGAGGAGGGCGCCATGACGGGCCCCCCTTCGCCGCACGAGTCGCACGGCGAGCCGCAGGCCGGACCGCAGGCGGGCTCGCACACCGGCGCGTGGCACGGGTCGGCCTGCCCGCGGCACGGCGAGCGAAACTCCATGAACGACGGGCGTCGGCAGTTGTTTCTGCCGAAGCAGCTGCTGCAGCCGGGGGCGGCCACCAGGCTGCCGAGGATGAGTGCGAGACACAGGCAACGCGACATGACGCAGACTCCACCGCGGGGGATCGGAGCGATCCGAAGAGGACGGGAAGCGTCGTCGCCGACGCTGAAGGAACCGTAGCTCACGATCCGGCGGCACGCGGCGGGGGGCGGCACTTTTTTCCGCCGGCTGTGGTGCGCCCGGTCTGGTCGTGCGGCCTGTGCGGCATGGGTGACCGCCGCCGGCGACGCGGGCAGCGGCATTTCATCCCGCGGCCCTCCTGCCGCCCCGGCGCGTGCTAGTTTTTTGACGAGGAGCCGGCGAGATGTGCTCGCCGTCGGGGACATGCCAGAGCACCAGCCCGAGACACACCCGGTTCGCCACATCCGGCGTCGGCCGCTCCGCGGCCTGGCGAGGCTTGCGGTCATCGCATGGATCCTCTGCTGCGTGGACGGACTCCGTGCGGCGGCGGCTCCCGGAGCCGATGCCAAGACCGCCAACGCGGTGACCGGGGCCTGCGCCGCGGACGATGTGTGGCTCGTGAGCACGCGGCATCTGCCGGGGATCTGCCGGCTGCCGTCCGCCGCGAACGTGGCGGTCGAACGCCGAACCGAGCGTGGCCGCTGGGAGCGGGCCGACGTCGCGGAACTCCTCGCGGACCCCGGCCGGCCGCTGGTGGTCTTCATCCACGGCAACCGCTACACGGTGGTCGACGCGCGGCAGCAGGGGCTCCAGCTGGCCCGGCAGCTGGCCACCCGCTGCCCGGAGACCGGTCCGGTGCGAACGGTCATCTTTTCCTGGCCCAGTGAGCAGCAGGCCCTGTTGCTCAAGGACGGTCGCGCCAAGTACGACCGCGCCCACGCCGACGCCCACTATCTCGCCTGGCTCCTCGGCCAGATCGAGCCCGCGCGGCCGGTGGCCATCGTGGGCTACAGCTTCGGCGCGTTGATCGCGCTCGGCGCCCTCGACGATCTCGTGGCCGCAGAGCGACATGGCCGCCGCGACGTGCAGCCCTGGATCGACCGTCCCGGCCGGGCGCATTTCGTGTTCATCGCACCGGCCGTCCGCTGCGACGCACTGGCGCCACGGGGGCCCCACCGGGAAGCGGTCGACTGTCTCGACCGGCTCACGCTCGTGATCAATTCCCGGGACGACGCCCTCAAGTTCTTCCCGCTCCTCGATCGGGATCTCCGCGCTGACGCCCTGGGGAGAGCGGGAATGCCACGCCGGTGGCTGCCCGCGGAGGTCGAGTTCACGGCCACCGATGCCGCGGCGATCGTCGGCAAGAATCACGGCCTGCCGCTCTACCTAGCATCCCCGAAACTCACCGCCACGATCGCCGCCGGGGCGCTCGAGGGATTGTAGGAGCGGGGCGGTTCGCTCGGGTTCGGGGCTGCCCATGCCCCATCGCCGGACGCTCGCTACGGACATCCTGTCCTTCGCTCGCTCGATGGCGGCTGCGTTCTCGGCATCCTGCCTTCGCTCGCCGCCAACGCCGGCTCCCGGGGCATGGGCAGCCCCGCACGGAGTACTCACGGAGTATCTGTTCGCGTCGTCGTCCGTGTGCCCACGGAGTGGACTCGGCAGGCCCGTCCATTCCTCCGCGGGTCGACCTCCTGCGGCATCGCTCACCGTTCGGCGAACCACGTCGCGGTGCGGGCGAGGCCGGCGGCGAACGGGACGGTCGGTGCCCAGCCGAGCACCACGCGGGCGCGGGTGGCATCGACGAGGTTGCTGCGGAGGTCGCCCGGCCGGGCCGGGCCGTGCAGGGGTGCCGGCAGCGTGGTCGCGCGACCGCGGGCGGCGAGCACGTCGGCCAGCGCCTGCCGGAGCTGCGCCTCGAGTTCGTTGACGTCGGTGCCCACGCCCGTGCCGATGTTGAGGCTGGTGAGCGTCGTGGGCTGAACGGCCGGCAGGTCGGCGGTGAGTGCGATCAGGTTGGCCTGGGCGACGTCGGGGCCGTACACATAGTCGCGGACATAGCGGCCGTCACCGTTGATCGTGGCCGCCGCGCCGGCGAGCAGCTTCTTGCAAAAGATCGCCACCACGCCCGCCTCGCCGTGCGGGTTCTGCCGCGGGCCGTAGACGTTGGAGTAGCGGAGCGCCACGGTCGCGAGGCCGTGCTCCTCGGCGTAGAACTTCAGATACCGCTCGCCCACCCACTTCGTGATGCCGTAGGGGCTTACCGGGTTGGCCGGCGTCGATTCCGGCGCCGGCGTCGTCACGTCGCCGTAGAGCACGCCGCCGCTCGAGGCGAAGACGAATCGGCCGCAGCCCGTCCGCACCGCCGCGTCGAGCACGTTGATCAGGCCGATGCAGTTCACCTGGGCATCGAAGAGCGGCTCGCGGACCGAACGGCTCACCGACATCTGGGCCGCCTGATGGCAGATCGCATCCGGCTTCTCGGCGGCGACGATCCGGCTCACCGCCGCGGCATCGACGATGTCGGCCACGTGGAGCGGCACGTCCGCAGGCAGGTTCTCGCGGGCGCCGGACGAGAGGTCGTCGATCACGGCCACGGAATGACCGGCTGCCAGGAGGGCATCGACGATATGGCTGCCGATGAAGCCGGCGCCGCCGGTGACGAGGATTTTCATGGTGGGACCGCCGCGAGGCGAGGAACTGGCCGATCCCGCTTCGCGGCTGCCGCGACGCCCGGGACCGGACGCACAGGATACTGGTTCCGCTGGCGACTGCAGGCCCTTATGTGGGAATTGCCGGGGCCGGGAGCGATACTGCACGCAGCGGCGATGTCGCGCCGCCGTCCGCCCACCGAGGATCACGCATGGCCAATCCCCCCCTGCCGAACCCCCCCGCCCTCCATCACGACGACGTCGCGGCGATCGACCGGCTCCGCGACGTGCATGCCCGACTGAAGCGGGAACTGGCCCGCGTGATCATCGGTCAGGAGGAGACGATCGAGCGGCTCACGATCTGCCTGTTCGCCCGGGGGCACGCGCTCCTGATGGGCGTGCCGGGCCTCGCCAAGACGCTGCTCGTGAGCAAGCTCGCCGAGTGCGTGTCGCTCACGTTCAGCCGCATCCAGTTCACGCCCGACCTCATGCCGATGGACATCACCGGCACCGACATTCTCCAGGAGACGGCGGACGGCCGCCGCGCGTTTCATTTCGTGCCCGGCCCCGTGTTCGCCAACATCGTGCTCGCCGACGAGATCAACCGCGCGCCGCCGAAGACCCAGGCCGCGATGCTCGAGGCGATGCAGGAGCACAAGGTGACGGTCGTCGGCAAGACGTCACGGCTCGAGCCCCCGTTCTTCGTGCTCGCGACGCAGAATCCCGTGGAGCAGGAGGGCACCTATCCGCTGCCCGAGGCCCAACTCGACCGGTTCATGTTCCTGGTCGAGCTCGACTACCCGTCGGAGGCCGAGGAAGTCTTGATCGCCCGCACCACGACGGGCGACGCCGTGCCGACGCTCGACCACGTGCTCACCGGGGCCGAGATCGTCGACTACCAACACCTCGTCCGCCGCGTGCCGGTGCCCGATCACATCTACGAGTTCGCCGCGAAACTCGTGCGGAAGACGCGGCCGCGCGGCGAGACCGCCCCGGCCTGGCTCAAGCCGCTCGTCGCCTGGGGCGCGGGGCCACGGGCCGTGCAGAACCTCGTGCTGGGCGCGAAGTCGCGGGCGGCGCTCGCCGGCAGCTACATGGTGCGGCTCGAGGACGTGGAGGCCGTGGCGGCGCCCGTGCTCACCCACCGCCTGATCACCACGTTCGCCGCGCAGGCCGAGGGCGTCGATGCCAAGGCGATCGTCGCGCGGCTCGTCCGCGAAACCGTCGCGGAGCAGGCCGGCTGACGGCCCGGGTCGCCACCCCATGCTCACCGACCGCCAGCCCCGTTCCTTCCTCGATCCGCAGTCGCTCGCGCGGCTGGCGGGCGTGCCGCTCGTCGCCCGCAAGCCCATGGTGGGGGGCGTGTCGGGCCGGCATGCGAGCCCGCATCGCGGGTCGAGCATCGAGTTCGCCGAGTATCGCAAGTACGTGCCGGGTGACGATCTGCGGCGGCTCGACTGGCGGGCCTTCGGCCGCTCCGACCGCTACTACGTGAAGGAGTACGAGGCCGATACGAACCTGCGGCTTTGCCTCGTCGTCGATACGAGCGGCTCGATGGCCTATGGCTCCGCCGGCACGCCGAAGCTCGACGTGGCCCGGCGGATCGCCGGCTCGCTCGGCTACCTCGCCGCCCAGCAGGGGGATGCCGTCGGCATCTCGTGCGTGGCCGACGGCGTCGTGCAGTCGCTGCCGCCGCGGCGGAGTCCGGCCCATCTGCGGCTCGTGTTCGACGTGCTCGAGGCCGCCCGGCCCGACGGCGGCACGCGGCTCCCCGAGGTGCTCCACGAATTCGCCGAGACGATCCGGCAACGGGCCCTCGTGGTGATCGTGTCGGACTTCTTCATGCCGCCGTCCGAGCTCGAGAGCGCGTTCAATCATCTGCGGTTCCGCCGGCACGACGTGGCCACCTTCCACCTCCTCGATCCGCAGGAGGTCGGCTTCCAGTTCCAGCGGCCCACGCGGTTCCTCGACCTCGAGGGCAAGGGGGCGATCTTCGCCGATCCGGTCGACATCGCCGACCGCTACCGCCGTGCCGTCGAAAGCTATCTCGCGGAGGTGCGGCGGATCGTGCTGGCATCAGGCATCGATCACCACCGCGTGCTCACGACCGACGACGTCGAGCAGTCGCTGGCGCGGTTTCTCGTGGGCCGGGCCTCCGGTCAGGGGGCGCGGCGATGACGTTTCTTCAGCCCTGGGTGCTCGTCGGCCTGCCACTGGTGAGCCTGCCGCTCATCGTCCACCTCATCAACCAGCGGCGGTTCCAGACCGTGCACTGGGGGGCGATGATGTTTCTGCTTTCCGCGCGGGCCCTCTCCCGCGGCTACTCGCGGCTGCGGCACTGGCTCATCATGCTCATGCGGATGCTCGCCGTGGCCGCGGTGATCCTCGCGGTGGGCCGCCCGCTTTCCCGGGGCTGGCTCGCGCTCGCCGCCGGCGGCCGGCCCGACACGGCGATCGTGATCCTCGACCGCAGCCCGAGCATGCAGGCCCGCGACCGCGACGCGGCCGATACGAAGCTCGACACCGGCCGCCGGCAGCTCGCCGAGGCGGTCGCCACGCTGGGGGCCGCGCACACGATCGTGTTCACGGATCCGGCCCGGCCGCCGCTCGAGCTCGACGAACCTCGGGCCCTGGCCGACCTCCCGTCCGCCGGGCCGTCCGCCGCACCGGCCGACATCCCGCGGCTCCTGCAGGCGGCCTACGACCACATCCGGGCGAGTGCGGCCGGCGCCAGCGAGGTCTGGATCTGCTCCGATCAGCGGGCCAACGACTGGGCGGTCGAGGCGGGGGGCTGGAGCAGCCTGCGCGAGGCGTTTGCCGCGCTGCCGCAGCCGGTGCGGTTCCAGCTGCTGGCCTTTTCGCAGCCGACGGCCGGCAACCTGGCCGTGCGGGTCACCGACGCGCGGCTCGAGCGCCGCGCGACGGCCCGTGACCTCTTGCTCTCGATCGTGGTCTCTCGGGAGGACGACGGCCAGCCGTCGGCCTCGCCGGTCAGCGTGCCGGTGACGATCGAGCTTGGGGGCGCGACCTCCACCGTCGAGCTCGTGGTCACCGGCCGCGAGGCCGTGCTGGCCAATCATGCGATCGCGCTCGGTGCCGAGGCGGAGCCCCGGGGGCATGGCCGCGTGTCGATTCCCGCCGACACGAACGCCGCCGACAACGAGTTTTATTTCGTATTCGCGGAGCCGGCACCGCGGCGGACGCTCGTGGTGGCCGATGACGAGGACGGAGCCCATGACGCGGGAGCCTCCTCGAGCCTCGAACTCGTCGCCGGCATTCCGCCCGAGAAGTCGGCAGTGGCGACGGTCGATCGCGTGCCGGCCGCAGCGGTCGCCACCGCCGCCTGGGAGGAGGCGGCCCTCGTGCTCTGGCAGGCGCCGCTGCCGACGGGTGATGCCGCGAAGCTGGTCGAGGCGTTCGTGAATCGCGGCGGCCAGGTCGTCTTTTTTCCGCCGGCCGACCCCGACGGTCGCGAGTTCGCCGGCTGCCGCTGGACCGAGTGGACGACGCATCCCGAGCCGCTCGCCCCGGAGACGTGGCGGACCGACGAGGATCTGCTCGCCAACACGCGGGCCGGTGCGGCGCTCCCGGTCGGCGCGCTGGCCGTCACGCGGTCGTGCGGACTCGCGGGCGAAATCGTGCCGCTGGCGTCGCTCGCGGGAGGCGGGCCGCTCGTGGCCAGGCTGGCGACCCGGCGGGGGGGCGTCTATTTCTGCGCGACCACGCCCGCGCCGCGCGACTCGTCGCTGGCATCCGAAGGCATCGTGCTCTACTCGCTCGTGCAGCGGGCGATCGACCGCGGCCTCGAGTCGCTCTCGCCGGTGCGGCAGCTCGATGCCGGTGCGGCGGCGGTCGTGCTCGATATCGAGAAGGCGGGCTGGACGAGGATCGCCGGTGCCGCGACGGTGCCTGTCGATGAGATCGGCATGCAGCCCGCGGTCTACGCCCGCGCGGGGCGACTGGTGGCCGTCAATCGCCCGGTCGCGGAAGACACGGCGCGGATTCTGCCCGCCGACCGCGTCGATGGCCTCTTTCAGGGACTCTCGTTCACCCGTCAGGATGGCCGCGCCGGCGGCACCGACAGCCTCGTGCAGGAGATCTGGCGGGCCTTCTTGATCGCAATGGTGCTGGCGCTGATCGGCGAAGGCCTGCTCTGCATGCCGAGCCGCCGGAGCTCACGGTCCGCACCGGACGCCTCTCCGTTCGGAGCCGCCGCATGACCGCCACCCATGCGCTGCGGTTCTTCACGACGCCCTGGACGATCGCCCTGTCGCTGGCGCTCGTCGCGGTCACGGCCGCCGTCTGCCTCGTCGCGTGGCGACGCAGCGGCTTCGCCCGTGGCCAGGGACTCCTGGAGCTCGTGCGACTCGGGATCGTGAGCCTCGTGGCCCTGTTGCTCAATCAGCCGGAATGGGTGGAGGAATATCGGCCCGATGCCAAGCCGGTGATCGCCGTCCTCCACGATGCCTCTCCGAGCATGGATACCCGTGACGTGGGGCTGACGCCGCCGCGCAGCCGCCGTGATGCGGTGTCGGCGGTGACCACGCCGGAGTTCTGGCAGCCGCTCGCGGAGCGGTTCGCGGTGCGAATCGAGCCGTTCTCGGCGCCGCCGGCGACCGGCACCGATCTCTCCGGGCCGCTCGCCACCGCGACCGACCGGTTCGCGCCGCTCCGCGCGGTCGTGCTCGCCTCCGACGGCGACTGGACGGCCGGCGAGCCGCCGTCGTCCGCGGCGCAGGCGCTGCGGCTGGCGCAGGTGCCCGTGTTCACGGTGGCGGCCGGCAGCCAGACGCGGCTGCCCGACGTGGAACTCACGAGCCTCGACTGCCCCACGGTGGGCGTGGCCACGAAGCCGGTGCGGATCCCATTCACCGTGTCGTCGTCGCTGCCGACCGAGCGGGTGGTCACGGCGACGGTGCGGATCTCGTCCGGCGACACGCTCACCAAGCAGCTGCGGCTGCCGCCGATGGGCACCGTCACCGACTGGGTCTACTGGACGTCCGCCGACGTGGGGGACGTGGAGGTCACGGTCACGGTGCCGCCGGTCGATGGCGAACTCCTGCCCGACAACAACGCCCGCACGGCACCGCTCTCGATCCGGCGCGAGAAGCTGCGGGTGCTCGTGGTGGAAGGCGTTCCCCGCTGGGAATACCGCTACCTGCGGAACGCGCTCTCCCGCGATCCGGGCGTGGAGGTCTCGTGCCTCCTCTTTCAGCCCGGCCTGGCCAAGCGCGGCGGAGGCAACACGGACTCCATCGACCGCTTTCCCTCCGGCCTCGACGAGCTCTCGCAGTACGACGTCGTGTTTCTGGGCGACGTCGGTGTCGGCCCCGGCGAACTCACCGACGAGGACTGCCGGCTGCTCGCGGGACTCGTCGAGTATCAGGCCAGCGGCCTCGTGTTCATGCCGGGCTGGCGGGGCGAGCAGGCGTCGCTGGCCGGCACGCCGCTCGACGAACTCTGTCCCGTCGTCATCGATCCGGCGCGGGCCGAAGGCGTCGCCACCGACCAGCCCCGGCGGCTCGTGCTCACGGAGGCGGGTCGGGCGAGTCTGCTGACGAAGCTCGCCGATGCCGCCGCCGAGAACCTCGCGGTCTGGGAGAGCCTGCCCGGCGTGCAGTGGTATGGGCCCGTGCTCCGCGCGAAGGCCGGCAGCGAGGTGCTCGCCGTGCACGAAGACGCGGCCAATGAATACGGCCGCATCCCCCTGCTCGTCACCCGCACCTACGGCGCCGGCAAGGTGCTCTACATGGCGACCGACGGCGCCTGGCGGTGGCGGAAGGGCGTGGAAGACACCTACCACTACCGGTTCTGGGGCCAGGTGGTCCGCTGGATGGCCTACCGCCGCAACATGGCCAAAGGGGAACGGATGGGACTCTCGTTCACGCCGGAGCAGCCGCGTCTCGGCCAGACGCTCTCCCTCGATGCGAGGGTCGCCGATGCCGGCGGGGAGCCGCTGGAGCAGGGCGAGGTGGCCGCCCGGATCACCGCCCCGTCGGGCACCGTGGAGACCGTGCGGTTCACGCCCCCCGCTGGCGATGGAGGCTGGGGCGTGTTCGCCGCCACGTTCGCACCGCGGGAGCCGGGCCGGCACGAGGTGGTGCTCGGCTGTCGGGAGACGGGCGACAGTCTCCAGGCCTCGTTCTTCGTGCAGGGTTCGGCGGCGGAAGGCATCGGCCGGCCGGCCCGTCCGGAGGTGCTCGCGGAGATCGCCCAGGTGACCCGCGGCCAGCCCGTGCCGGTGGACGAGCTCGCTGCGCTGCTCGAGTCGCTCGCGGCCCTCCCGGAGCCCGCGCCGGAGATTCGGCGGCTCCAGCTCTGGAGCCACCCGGCGGTGGCGGCGACCGTGGTGGGATTGCTCGGGGTATTCTGGATTGGTCGCAAATGGCAGGGCCTGGTGTAGGCGTGGAGCGTCGGCTCATTCACAGGAGACACGTTCATGCACACGACTGACACTCGAATCGGCGGCGACATCCGGATCGGCGGCGACGATGTCGCGACGCCGCGGATGTCGCTGCCGGTGGATCTCGAGCGGCGGCTCGTCGCGTTCCGCGGCCTCGTGTGGCGGATCAAGCTCGTCGAGGCGCTCGCGGCCGCCCTCTGCGGTGTGCTCGTCGCCTACCTGGTCCTCTTCTGTCTCGACCGGCTGCTCGATACTCCCCGGATCGTCCGCTGCCTGACCTCGGCGGCTGCGGTGATCGCCTGCGCGGCGGTGCCCCTCGCCTTCCAGCGCTGGATCTGGAACCACCGCGGCCTCGATCAAGTGGCACGGCTGATCGCGCGGCGGTTCCCCAGTCTCGGCGACCAGCTGCTCGGCATCATCGAGATCGTGCGGGGCGAGTCGGCCGCCGAGCTCGCGCGATCACCCGTGCTCTGCGAGGCCGCCATCGACCAGGTGGCCGCGCGGGCGGCCACGCATGACTTCGCCGCCGCGCTGCCCCGGTCGCGGCACCGGCTCTGGCTCGGCCTGGCGGCGGTACCTGTCGTCATGGCGGCGGCGCTGGCCGCCGGGGTGCCGGCCGCGGCGGCCAATGCCTGGGCGCGGCTGCTCGCGCCGTGGCGGGCGACGGAGCGCTACACGTTCACGCGGCTCGACCATGTGCCCGAGCGGCTGGTGGTGCCGCGCGGCGAGCCCGCCACGCTCACCGTCGCGCTCGCTCCCGACTCGCGGTGGCGGCCGGACGCCGCGTCGGCCCGCATCGGTCGCCGCACGGTCGTGCGGGCCGAGCGCACGGACGATGCCTACGCCTTCGCGCTGCCGCCCCAGCTGGAGCCGTCCACGCTCGCCCTGGCGGCGGGCGATGCCCGGGCGCGAGTGGCGATCGAACCGATGCTTCGGCCCGAGATCGTGGCAGTGCAGGCGGAGGTGCGGCTGCCCGGCTATCTGGGCCGCGAGGCCACGGTCCTCCAGGATGTCCGCGGCGGAACGCTGACCGCCGTGAAGGGGAGCAGCGTGGCCGTCGTGGCCACGGCGGATCGCGAGCTGGCGGCGGCGACGGTCGACGGCGTCGCGGTATCGCCGGTGGCCGCGGAGCTGCGGACGCCGGCGGTGGAACTCACCGCCGAACGGACGGTGGCGATCGGCTACCGCGACCGCCATGGCCTCGACGGCGGCCGACCGCTGACGATCACTCTCTCCGCCCGCGACGATGCGCCGCCGACGCTGATGCTGGTCGATGCACCGCCGGCCCGCGAGATGCTGCTCGACACGGACACGCTCCGGTTCACGGTGGCGGCCCGCGATGATTTCGGGATCAAGGAAGTGGGCCTCGTCTGGCAGGGGCAATCCGAGCCGCCGGCCCAGCCTGATCGGCAGGGATCGGATGCCGCGCGGGGTGAACTCCTGCTGCAGCCCGGTGGCAGTGATCGCGCGGCACTCGACGCGGCGGCCACGTTCTCGCCTCGGGCGCTCGGCATCCCGCCGCAGCCGGTCGTGATCCGGGCCTACGCCGAGGACTATCTCCCGGGCCGCGGCCGCGTCTATTCCGCGCCCCTGCTCGTCTTCATCGTCGATCAGGCCGAGCATGCCCTCGTGATCAACGAGCGGCTCAACCGCTGGCGGCAGCAGGCCGGCGAGGTGCGCGACCGCGAGATGAACCTGATGGCGACGAACCGGGAGCTGCGGGCCCTGCCCGCGGAGCGGCTCCTCGAGGCCGACACGCGGCGAAAGGTGGAGTCGCAGGCGGCTGCCGAGGAGGCCAATGCGCGGCGACTCGAACGGCTCGTCGATGCGGGGGCGGGGCTCGTCCGCGAGGCGATCAAGAATCCCGAGTTCGAGGCGGAGATGCTCGAGCAGTTGGCCTCCGATCTGCAGACGCTCGGCGAGATCGCCGCCGCGCGGATGCCCGGCGTGGCCGAACTGCTCCAGCAGGCGGCCCGGGCGCGGATGGCGTCGCAGGCCGGCGGCAAGCCGCAGCCCCCGGTGCCGCAGGTCGTCGATCGCGAGATCTCTCAGCAGCCGGATGCCGGCGAGTCCGAACCGGGGGAAGCCAAGAAATCGGGAGGCAAGCCGCCGACGTTCGGCCTGCCGACGACACAGGCGGGCGTCGCGCCGCCCAAGAAGCCGGGAGAGGAGAAGCCCGGCCAGCAGGATGAAAACACGCCCGCCGACGAGGCGATTGATCGGGCGATCGCCGCCCAGGAGGCGCTGCTCGCGGAGTTCGCCAAGGTCGCCGACGACCTGGCGGCCGTGATGGCCCGACTCGAGGGGAGCACGTTCGTGAAGCGGTTCAAGCTCGCTTCGCGGGAACAGGCGACGATCGGTGGCCGGATCGCGAGCCTCTCCGCGGCGGCATTCGGCGACGCGGAGAAGCCCCGCGACGTGGCCGATCGGCTGGGGCACGTGATGGACACGAGCAGCCGCGAGGCCGAACGGGTATCGAATCTGATGGATGATCTGCAGGCATATTTCGACCGGCGCCGGCTGCCGGCATTCGAGACGGTGCTCGAGGAGATGAAGGATCTCGACGCGCTCGGCAGCCTCAGGCAGCTTTCGACCGACATCCGCACCGAGGCCGGGATGTCGATCGCCCAGGCGGAGTTTTGGTCCGACACGTTCGACCGGCTCGCCGACGACCTCGTGCCGCCGCCCGGCGATTGCAAGGCGTGCAAGGGGGGCAAGGCCGGTGAGAACCTGCCGCCCGAGGTCGTGCTCGAGGCGATGCGGATCCTGGATGCCGAGGTGAACCTGCGCGAGGAGACGCGGGTCGCCCAGCAGGCCCGCCGGGGGATGCCGCCCGAGCGGTTCGCGGCGAAGGCCGATGGCCTGGCCACCGAGCAGACGGCCATCGCCGACCGCGTCGAGAAGCTCACCGCACAGCTCCGCGAGGCGCCGGTCGGCGGGCTGCCGTTCGGCAGGCAGGCGCCGCTGTTCGGGCCGCTGCCGTTCACGCGGGGCGGCGATGCCTTCGCCCGGGAAATCAAGCTGTTCGCGCTCGTCGAGAGCGTGATGCGGGAGGCGGCCGGGATCCTCGACGGTTCCGACACGGGGCCGAAGGCCATGGCTGCCGAGACGGAGGCGATCGAGTTGCTCCTGGCATCGAAGGCTGCCGGGGGCGGCGGAGGTGGTGGCGGTGGTGGCGGTGGCGCCGGCATGACGCCGGGCGGCGGCGGGACCGGCTCCAATGCCCTGCCCGCGCTCGCCCTCGTGGGCCGCGGGAATTCCGCTCGTGGCGGCGAGGAGCAGGAAAAGGATCAGGCGACGGGCGTCTCGGGCCGCGTGCTGCCCGAGGAGTATCGCGCCGGCCTCGATGCCTACTTCAACCGCTTCGAGAAGGGGCGTCCATGAGTCGGCGCGTGATCATTCGCGGCCTTTCGTCATTGGCCGTCCATGCGGCCATGCTCTGGTCTGCCTGCTGTCCGGCGGCGGACACGGCGGGCTTCGGGCCGCTCGTCAAATATGGCGATCCGGTGCCCCGCGACGTGCGCGACATGTACGACGCGGGTGTGCGGTATCTGGTGAAGACGCAGCAGCCGTCGGGGGCCTGGAACGACAACCAGTCGGGGCCGGGCGTGACCGGCATGGCGATGATGGTGCTCCTCGCCTCCGGCGAAGATCCCAATCACGGGCCCTATCGCGACGCGATCCGCCGAGCGCTCAAGAGCATGATCGATCCGCAGAACGCCCAGACGGGTTTTCTCGGCGGCGGCGGCGGCCATGACAGCATGTACCAGCACGGCTTCGGCATGCTCGCGTTGGCCGAGGCGTATGGCGCGGTCGATGACCGGGGGCTCGGCGCGGCCCGCTCCATCGGCGCGGCCCTCGAACTGGCCGTGCGGGCGGCCGTGACATCGGCCAAGGCGAATCCCTACGGCGCCTGGCGGTACGGCCCCGATGCGAAGGATGCCGATACATCGGTGAGCGGCGCCGTCATGATGGGCCTCCTCGCCGCGCGGAACGCGGGCATCGAGGTGCCCGACGAGACCGTTACGCGGGCGATCCAGTATTTCGTGTCGATGACCGGGCCCAATGGGCAGCTGGGCTATTCGGGCAGCCCCGGTGGGGGCAGTGATGCCGTGACAAGCATCGCCGTGCTCGTCGAGGCCATCGCCCGCAAGAAGGACCTGGCGGAATACAAGCGGTCGCTCGTCTATCTGAAGGAGAGGAGCCTGGCGGCGGCGGCGGCCGGAGACGGATATCCGGCCTACACGCGGTACTATCGGGCCCAGGCGCTCTTTCAGGGTGACGTCACCACGTGGGAGCGATGGAACGCCGGCCTCGTGCGGGAGCTGAAAGCGCTCCAGTCGAAGGACGGCAGCTTCTCCGGCTTCGCCGGCCGCGGCGGGTCCGGCGGCACGGTCGACACGTCGCTGGCCCTCCTGGCGCTGGCGGTCAACTACAAGTTTCTTCCGGTGTACGAACGATGAATCGCATCTCACGTGTGCTCGTCCGTGGAGTCCTTGTCGCCACCGCCGCCGGATCGGGCCATGTGCTCGTGGCGGAGGAGCCGGCCGTCGAGGGCGTGCTCAAGCAGGCCGTGGAAGGGGGCGTGCGAATCCTGCTGGGGATTCCGGCGGCGGTGCCGCAGCCGCCCGTGGTTCCCGGGGGTGATGCCGCGGCCCAGCAGCTCAAGCAGCAGCAGCTTCAGCAGGCGAAGCAGATGGAGCAGATGCTCCAGCCCGTGCTGCATGCGGAGCTCGAGTTCATCCGCACCACGTGCGGCGACCTCGGGCCCCGGGCGAAGCGGGCCATCAAGGCCGGGGCTGCGGACGCCGTGCGGGAGGCTGCAGGGCGGTTCGCCGCACAGCAGCACCGGCCTGGCCGGCGGTCGCTCGACCTGAGCCAGGTCTTCGCGGAGAGGCTCGATCCCGTCGTCGAGCGGGAGCTGTCGTCCGACGCGGCGGCCGTGTGGCGGCGCGAGCGAAACGCACGCCGTGACCGCCGGGCCGAGGCGGCCCGGCTGTCGATCGTGGCCAAGCTCGACGAGACGCTCGAACTCACCGCGACGCAGCGGGAGGCGATCCTTGCCGATCTGCGGCAGCAGTGGGACGATGCCTGGCTGTGCGAGCTGCAGGACCCCGGCGGGTTCATCGTCAATGCCCATCGCCCGGCCCCCGACTATGCAGCGGCGGCCATCGCGCCGCATCTCGACGGGCGTCAGCGTCAGGCCTGGGATGCCTGGGTGAAGGCCGCGGGCTGGCGGCAGGCGGGCGTGCACCTCGGCTGGCGGTTTCCCGACGCCCCTGGGCTGCGGGGCGCGGATCCATGGTGGGACGAATGATGCGTTTGCCGGTGCGAACGGCCGCTTTCCGGGTCGCGGTGCTTGCCGGCGGCATCATGCTCGCGGCGGCCACCGTCGGCCGCGCCGACGACGACCGCATCGAGGAGGCCGTCGCGGCGGCGAACGTCCAACAGCAGGGGCAGGTCATCGACCTGGCGTCGAACTTCGACGCCAATCTCTTCGAGCAGGCGAACGGCCTGGTGATTCGCGGCGGTGGCATGCGGGTGCGGCGGCCGTCGCCCACGGGAATCGCGGAAGCGCCCGAGGAGTCGCCGGCGCTCGCGCGGCTGCGGCGGCAGGCGCAGGAGCACCTGGACCGCGTGGACCGCACGTGTGGCCTCTCGGCCGACCAGCGGCAGCGGCTGGAGTTCGCTTTGGAGTCGGACGCCCGGCGAATCGCCGCGGAGATCGACGCGACCCGGACCCGCTACGCGGGAACGGCCGTGAACTTCCAGGAGCCCGAGGGGCAGCGGAAGTGGCAGGAGTTTCAGCAGGATATCCAGCGTTGCCGATCGCAACTCCAGCAGGCCTTCGGCAAGGATTCGCTGTTCATCGACCTGCTCGCGGCGATGCTCGACGAGCGGCAGCGGGCCAGCCTCGACGAGGAGCTGCGGTCGCGGCGGTCGTTCCGCTGGCGGGCGATGATCGCGCCCGTGCTCCTCAAGATGGACGAGACGATCGGCCTCGATGCGCGTCAGCACGCCCTCGTCGAGCGGCTGCTCGTGGCCGCCGAACCGCGGCTCGTGCTCGACACCGCCCCGGGCCGCCGCAACACCCATGCCGAGCAGATGCTCGTCTACCACCAGCTGTCGAAGGTCGATACGAGGCTGGTCCGCGAGCGGCTCAGCGACCGGCAGTGGCAGGCGGTATCGATGATGATGAACCAGGGCAAGTCCATGAAATCGTGGCTCGACCAGCAGGGGCTCGTCGAACCCGAGCGATAGAGAGGTAGATCGCCGGCTCGGGGGCGGCAAAAGTCTCCTCGCTGTGGGCCGCGGCGGCCCAACGCTCCTCGAGCGTTCGCCGACCCCCTGCGCCTACCCGCTGTGTTCTGCCGCGACGACGCTCTCCGTCGGACGGGCGTGCTCTCGCCTCAGCCGGCGGACGGCGTGGGCAGGAGCTCGGGGACCGGTGCCGACGGGCTCGCGGGCAGGCCGGTCGGGAGCGGCTCGTCGCGGGTGGCCGGATCCCGCGGCGGCAGCTGCATCGGCCCGGCGTCGGCACCGATGGCCTCGAAGTTCTGCGAGATGGCGCCACGGCTGAACACGCCCGGCCGCGAGTGGCCGTAGTCGAGGTAGAGGCTCGCGTCCCGCTGGCGGGCCCTACGATGGGCATCGAAGTAGGCCTTGCCGGGCCACGGGCCTTCGGCGAGGAACACGCCGTTGTATTCGAGCAGCGACCCCTTGCGGTAATGGAGCTGCGAGATCGAGCGGTTGTAGTCCACGAGGGCGCGGTAGTAGCCGCTTTCGGCCTCCGCCCGGCGCCGCTGGGCGTCGAGGAGCTGGTCGAGCGTGACGGTGCCGGCGTCGTAGGCGGCCTGCACGGCCTCGACCTGCCGCTCCGCGGCGACGCGGCGGTTGAAATTCGTCTGGGCGAGGGCGAAGTTCGTATCGACGTTTCGTACCGCCTCGACGAGGGCGTGCGAGGCCTCGAGTTCCTCGTCCTGGAGCCGGGCCCGCTCGCGGGCGAGCTGGAGCTGGTGGTGGCGGACGGTGGCCAGTTCGCGGCGGAAGCCGAGCGGCATGAGGAACTGGGCGCCGGCCTGCCATTCCTGGAACTTGCCGCTGAGCATGGTCGAGTAGGCGTCGGTGCCGGCGAGCGGATCGACGTTGTCGGCGTTGTAGGGATTGTAGTTCTGGTTGATCAGGTCCTGGCCCATGCCCAGGAATCGCCAGCGGCCCACGAGGTCGAGCCGGGGCAGGATCAGGTTCTTGGCGGCCGTGAGCTCGAGTTCACGCTGCTTGATCACCCACTTCTGCTTGCGTAGCTCCGCCGACCGCGAGAGGGCCTCGACGAGCGACTGCTGCCAGTCGAACGAGATCCGGGCGGTGGTCGGCTCGTCGGATGGGCGGATCAGCCGGCCATCGCTCGCAGAGATGCCCATCATGTACCGCAGCCGGTTTTCGCAGCGGTAGACGTCGGTGAGGGCGTTCTCCACCTCGCCGCGGAAGAAGAAATACTGCTCGCGGGCCTGCGCCTCCTTGTCGGCCTCGCCGCCGCGGGACTGCTCGACGTAGAGGGCGTGCACCTTCCGCCAGGCCTCCAGCGAGCTGTCGCGGCCCGCCTTGCGGGCCTCGAGGTTGCGGTAGGCGAAATAGAGTTCCCAGTAGCTCTGTTCGGTGTCGCTGACGAGGTTGCGAACGCCGGCCTCGAAGTCGGCCAGCGAGATGTCGGCATTGATCCGGGCCAGGAGGACGCCGCGGAAGTTCGGCCGGCCGTACAGATTGTCGAAGAAGTCGGGCCCGGCGATCCGGTTATAGGTGGTGCCCGCCCCTTGCAGCAGCGGCTGGTTGAACGTGAAGTCGTAGTTGGTCGTCCAGGTCGACGGCACCTCGCGGATCGGCGAGTTGTTGTTGTCGTAGATCGTGGAGTTGTTGAAGCCCCAGGTGGCACCGGTCGCCGTCCGCTTCGTGATGCCGGTCGTCCAGTTGCCCTGGTCGCCGAGCAGCTGCTGCGGGAAGATCGTGCCGCCGGCGGCGTTGAAGTTCTGCGGCCGATTGAGCCGTTCCCAGGTCAGCGAGCTGGCCAGCTGGGCGTCGAACAGGGCCAGGGCACTCTCCACGCCGCGGAAGGGATCGGTCTCGACGATCGCCGGGTCGTAGATGCTGGGCGTCAGCTGCGGCGCGGTGAGCAGCGACACCGGCGGCTCACCCGTCTGCGGCCGCGGGCCGCCGAAACTCGCGAACCGGCCGCCGAGGTTGCGGAGGATCTTGCCGTTCTCCAGGGCCGTGCGGACCGCCTCTTCGAGCGACAGCTCCCAGACGGCGTCGAAATTCGGATTGGAGAGCGTGAGCGGCTCGACGGCGCCGGCCGCCTCGTCGAGCGGCTCCTGGGTGGCGTCCGGATACTCGAGCTTCTGGATCGACCCCACGTAGTGCGAGAGGTCGCCGTCCTCGAAGAAATAGAACGGCTGCCGCGGCGCACATCCGCTCGCCACGAGCGTGATGCTCGTGAGAGCCACCCAGAGTTGTCGGGCGAGGCGCGGCACGGCGGGGGGTCCGGCTGGTGAGTGCGTCGGTGGTGTCGAACGGAGATGAACCGAAAGAGCCGCCGCTGCGCCGAGGAGATCCGACCGTCCGAACGACGGCAGTGCCCACCACGGTGCCCCCCGACGCCGTGGTGAACCGATTCACCCGGGCGCAGCGGCAGCACCGGTGGTATCGGCCCCCCAATCGTCAAACTTGGGGCAATCGTCAGGGCCGCGCCGAAGCGGTGGGCGACGTGGAAAGATGGGCGGGCCAGGAGGCGGTGGCAGCGGTCCGCGTCGAGTCACCGTCCCGCCAGACGAACCGTGCGGCGCAGCCGGGCGTTGCGGCGACGAGAGAGAGTCCCTGTTCGGGCCCGAGCACGCTGGCCGCCGTGGCGAGCGCGTCGGCGGTCGTGCAGTCGGGGGCGATCACGGTCACGGCGGCTGGGCCCGCCACGCCCAGGCCGGTGCGGGGATCGACGATGTGGCTGTAGCGGCGACCGTCGATTTCGACGGCCTGGAATGCGTCCCCCGACGTCGTGACGGCCGCGTCCGCGAGGAGCAGCGAGTCCCCCTGCTGCGAGCGGTCCGTGCTCCCCGGCCCGAACGCCGCGACCGCGATCCGCCAGCCCGCCGATCCGGGCGGCGCGGCCGACACGGCCACGTCGCCGGAGGCATCGATCATCGCCGCCGTCACACCGGCCGCGGCGATGGCCTCCAACGCCCGGTCGGCCGCGTAGCCCATGCCGATACCGCCGAGGTCGAGCCGTGTGCCCGGCTTCGGCAGCCGCGCGCCGCACGTATCGGGGTCGAGCACCAGCGCGTCGGGGCCCACCGTCGCGCGGGCCGCATCGAGTTTCTCGCGGATGGGCGGCCGCTGCGACCTCCGAGCCTGTCGCCAGAGTGTCGTCAGCCGGCCCACGGCGGGATCAAAGCTGCCGCCGGTCCGGTCCCGCAGGGCCACGGCCTGCTCGAGCACCCGCCAGAGATCGCGACTGACCGGCGTGGCCGCCGCCATCGGGGCGGCGGCGGAGAGCCGGGAAAGTTCACTCTCGGGATCGTAGTCGGAGAGTATCCGTGCCAGTCGTTCGATTTCGGCGAAGCCCGCCGCGATCGCCCTGCGCCCGGTCGTGTCGTCCGGCACGCAGACGGTGATCGTCCACGGCACGCCCATCAGCCGGCGGGTCTCGGCGAGTCGAAGCGTGGCCGATGACGGCGGGCCGCAGCCGGCGAGCAGGAGCATCGCGACCGCTGCGGCTTTTCGCACCGCGGTGTAGACTTCGCATGTCATGGCTGATCCCGACATTCTGCCCGCCGTCGCGATCTCGTTCGACTGCACGCCGCTTCGCAGCGTGCCGCGGCTCGACATCCCACTCGATGCCTCGCCCGTCTACCGCCGCCGCCTCGAGCGGATGCAGCGGGCGGTGGGCCGCCACGGCACCCGCAACACGTATTATCTCACGGGGGGCACCTGCACGTTTCGGTTCACCAACGAGCCCGACGGCGGCTGGGTGCGGTTCGCGTTCGAGGGCACGGTGCTCACCGACGAAACCGATGCCAGGACGATCGGCGGTGACCTCGAGATCACGCTGGCCCTGGAGACCTGCGACTGGCTCACGCAGCCGGCGGTCAAATGGCTCGAGCTTTCGGTCAAGCATGCCGTCGAGGCCGAGTTCAACCGCTACATCGCCGCCGGCGACCTCTCCCGGGCGCTCGAGCGGCTGGCCCGCGAGCAGGCCGCCAGCGACGCCGCCGGCGGATATCTCGGGATGAATCTGTAAACCGGGCGTGTATCCGGCAGCAGCAGTGGCTGGCGTCAAGTGGCGTGGGTTCGGGGCTGCCCGTGCTCCGTCGCCGGACGCTCGCGTCGGCCTTCCGGGCCGCCGCCCACTCGGATGCCGCCCGCGCTTCGGCATCCTGCCTGCGCTTGGCGGCATACGCCGGCTCCCGGAGCACGGGCAGCCCCTCACGGCCCTCTGTTCGGCTTCATGGATGGGCGTCGATACGGCGGCGGATTTCGAGGAGCACGCTGTCGTGGTCGCGGCCGGCGGTCCGCCAGGAGGCGATGCGGCGGACCGTCACCTTCTTGCCCCGGCCCTCGAGCCGGGCCGAGGCCTTCTCCTCCTCCCACCGCGGCCCCTTCACCACGAGCATCCGGCCGTAGGAGGCGGCGATCGGCTCGAACCAGCCGAGCAATTTGCCGAGCGGCGCCACCGCCCGCACGACGAGCGTGTCGAACCGGGCGGCTCCGGATGCCCGCGCCGCCACGAGCTGCTGGGCGGCACCTTCATGGACCGGCACCGCGACCCCTGCCGCCTTCACGATCTCGGCCACGGCCCGGGCCTTCTTGGCCACGCTGTCGCAGAGTTCCACCCGCAGATCGGGCCTGAGGATCGCGAGAATCACGCCCGGCACGCCCCCGCCCGTGCCCACGTCGAGCACCCGTTCGCCGGCTGCGAGGTGGGGGGCGATCGCCGCCGCATCCCCCACGTCGCGGGCCACGAACGTGTCGGCATCGGTGTGTCGCGTGAGGTTGAGCCGCTCGTTCCAAGACCAGAGGCTCGCCGCATACGCGGCGAGCCTCGGTTTCGACCCGGCAGGAACCTCGACACCGAGACGGGCACACGCGGCGCCGATCGCCCCGGTGAGATCAGGATCGCTCACTTGATGAACAGCATCTCGCGGTAGGTCGGCAGCGGCCAGAGGTCGTCCGGCAGGATCGTTTCGATCTGGTCCGCCGTCTCGCGGAGGGCCACCATCGCCGGGATCACGTCGTCGTGGAAGTGCTTCACCTCGGCCCGCAGGTCGGCAGCGCCGTGGTGGGCGAGCGCTGTCTCCAGGGCCTCGATCCGGCCCTCGAACGCACCCACGAACTTCGTGAGCTTTTCGAGCGTGCCCATGTGCACCGTCTGGCCGAGGCTCTTGAGCTTCGCGGCTGTATCGACCAGCTCGCCTTGGTAGCGATAGCCGGCCGGCAGGATCATCGTCTTGGCGATCTGGAGGGCGGCCTGAGCCTCGGTGTTGATGTCCTTGCAGTACCGCTCCATGTAGATGTCGTAGCGGCTCCTGACTTCCCGCTCCGAGAGCACGCCGTACTTCTCGAAGAGGGCGATGTTCTTCGGGGCGACGAGAACATCCAGGGCCTCGGGGGTAGCCTTGAGGTTCGGCAGGCCCCGCTTCCTGGCCTCCTCGTGCCACTCCTGCGAGTAGCCGTTGCCGTTGAAGATCACGGCCTTGTGCTCCGAGATGATCTTCTGCAGCAGCTTCTCGACGGCACCGGCCAGCTTCGACTGGTCGCCACCGGTGGCCTTCTCGAGTTCCGTGGCCACGTAGTCGAGGCTCTCGGCCATGATCGTGTTGAGGGCCACGAGCGGGCCGGCGATCGACTGGTTGGAACCGACCGCTCGGAACTCGAACTTGTTGCCGGTGAAGGCGAAGGGGCTGGTGCGATTGCGGTCGCCGGCGTGCTTGGGCAGCGGCGGCAGCGTGTCCACGCCCACGGTCAGCGTGCCCGAAGACTTCGAACTCGTGGCCTTGCCCTTCTCGATCTGCTCGAACACGTCGGCGAGCTGGTCGCCGAGGAAGATGGAGATGATGGCCGGCGGCGCCTCGTTGGCCCCGAGGCGGTGGTCGTTGCCGCTGGCGGCGACGACGGCCCGCAGGAGATCCCCGTGGAGGTGCACCGCCCGGATCACCGCCGAGCAGAACACGAGGAACTGCATGTTGGCATGCGGCGTCTCGCCCGGCTCGAGCAGGTTGCCGAGCCTGCAGCCGACCGACCAGTTGACGTGCTTGCCCGACCCGTTGATCCCGGCGAACGGCTTTTCATGGAGCAGGCAGGCCATGCCGTACTTCTGCGCCACGCGGGTGAGCATCTGCATGATCGTCTGCTGATGGTCGGTCGCGATGTTGGCGTTTTCATAGATCGGTGCGATCTCGTACTGGCTCGGGGCCACCTCGTTGTGACGGGTCTTCACGGGCACGCCCAGCTTGAACAATTCCCGCTCCGTCTCCAGCATGCAGGCGAGCACCCGCTCGGGGATCGCGCCGAAATACTGGTCTTCGAACTCCTGCCCCTTGGGTGGCTTGGCCCCGAACAGCGTGCGGCCGGTCATCACGAGGTCGGGTCGGGCGAAGTAAAAGTTGCGATCGATGAGGAAGTATTCCTGCTCGGGGCCGGCCGAGGCCGACACCTGGCCGACGTCCTTGTGCCCGAAGAGGGCGAGCACCCGCCGGGCCTGCTTGTCCACGGCCTGCATCGACCGCAGCAGCGGCGTCTTCTTGTCGAGCGCCTCGCCCGTCCACGAGCAGAAGGCCGTGGGAATGCAGAGCGTGGTGCCGTTGGGGTTGTCGAGGATGTAGGCCGGGCTCGTCGGATCCCAGGCGGTGTAGCCGCGGGCCTCGAACGTGGCGCGGAGTCCGCCCGACGGAAAGCTCGAGGCGTCCGGCTCGCCCTGGATCAACTCCTTGCCGGAGAACTCGGCGATCGCGTCACCGTCGCCGGTCGGGGTGAGAAAGCTGTCGTGCTTCTCGGCGGTGATGCCGGTCAGCGGATAGAAGACGTGGGCATAATGCGTGGCCCCCTTTTCGATCGCCCAGTCCTTCATGGCCAACGCCACGGCGTCGGCGATGCCCGGGTCGATCGGCTTACCCTGCTTGATCGTCGCCTGCAGCGCCTTGTAGACGCTCTTGGGGAGCCGGTCCTTCATCACCGCATCGCTGAACACATTGGCGCCGAAGATCTCGCTGGTCGGCGTCTCACGGAAGTTCCAGGCCTGGCCGTTTGACTTGTAGGTGTTGATCGCGGCGATGGCACTGGCGCGGGCGGTGGTCATGACAAGGTCCTTCTTCTAGGTTTCCCGGGAATGGCTGCTGAAAGGGATGCACGAACGGAATGCGACCGGACCCGGACCGCGCAGAAAATCGCCGCGAACCGAATCCGGTGCCGGCGCCAGAGCCCACCGCAGCCAGAAGAAGAGTTCCAACGGCGGGCACACGCGGACGACCGACTCTCGGCAGACTAGCCGCGCCCGGGGGGCAGTTCAAGTAGCGGCCGCTGGCTGCGAAGCCGCCGTAGTCCGCCCACGGCCTGAACACCGCAGGCCCGTCTATTCCTCCGCGGGTCGACCCCCTGTGGCTCGGGTTCAGGGCCGCCCACGCCCCGATCGCCGGACGCTCGCTGCGAACATCCTGTTCTGCGCTCGCTCGGATGCCGCCTTCGCTCCGGCATCCTGCCTGCGCTCGGCGGCATACGCCGGCTACCGGGGCATGGGCAGCCCCTCACGGCGTTTCGGCCCGCGCCGTCGTCCGCATGCTCCGTCGTCCGCATGCTCCGCATGCGGCTTCTCGCACGCCCGAGTCCCCGGCTCAGCGGCTGGCGGTGGTGCGGGCGGCGGGCTTCGTGGCCTGCCGGGGTGTGAGGCTGCGGGCGGCCTCGGTGGCGGCGGCGAGAGGGACGTCGTCGGCCGGCTGGACGACCGCGCCGTCCACCGGGCGGGCGACGGAGTGGACCGGCAGATCGGGTTCGACGCCGACGCCGCTGTAGGGGAGGCCCTTCGGCGAGAAGAACTTGGCCGTCGTCAGCCGCATCCCCACGCCGGCCGACTCCAGCGGGAAAATGCCCTGGATAGAGCCCTTGCCGTAGCTGCGCGTGCCGACGATCCGACCGCGGGCGTGGTCCCGGATCGCCCCGGCGAAGATCTCGCTGGAGCTGGCCGAGTCGCCGTCGATGAGCACGACGAGCGGCACCCGCCAGGTGCCCGGCCGGCCCGCCGAGTAGTTGAAGTCTTCGTCCGGGCTGCGGCCACGGGTGGCGACGACGAGGCCCCGCTCGAGGAAGATGTCGGCGGTGTCGACGGCCGCGGAGAGGAGCCCGCCCGGATTGCCGCGGAGGTCGATCACGAGCGACCGCATGCCCGCGGCATCGAGTCGCCGGAGGGCCGCCTCGACGTCGACGGCCGTGGTCTTTTGGAACGACGTGAGCTTGAAGTAGCCGACGCCGGCGGTCTGGTCGACGATCTTCACGTCCTCGACGCTCGGCACCTCGACATGCTCGCGGCGCACGGTGACCGCGCGGGCCGGAGCCGGGGTCCGCAGGATGGCGAGGGTGACGAGCGATCCCTCCGGGCCCTGCAGCAGCTGTGCTGCCTCTTCGACGCTCATGCCGCCGATCGACCGGCCGCCGACGCCCACGAGATGATCCCCCGCGCGGATGCCGGCCCGGGCCGCGGGGCTGTTCGGGATCACGTGCACGACGAGCAGACCGTCGCTGGCCGTCTTGAGCTCGACACCGAGGCCCACGAAGCGGCCCTCGATCTGGGCGTAGAGGTCGTCGAGCTGGCCGTTGGTGAGAAACGCGGAGTACTCGTCGAGCCCGCCGACGGCGGCTGCGGACATCTCCATCAGCACCACCGCCGGCTCGATGCCGAGCAGCGAGTGGGCGGTGCGGGCCACCCAGGCGGCCACCGTTTCGGCGTCCGCCTGCGAGGCCACCGGCCGGGAGGTGGCGAGCCGAGAGATCTGCTCGCGATAGAGCGCCCGGCGTTCGGGCGTCGCCTGGGTGGCGTGGAGGGCGACGAAGGACTCGTCGTCGATCGCGATGTCCACGGCGAGCCGGCCCCGCAGCGAGAGGCGGCCGAAGTCGGGGGCGTCGACGTGGTGTGACGCGATCCGCGCGAGCACCTCGCCGTAGACCCTGCGGGCGTCGGCCTCCGACAGCGCCTGGAGCTGGCGGCGAAATGCCGGTTCGGCGTGCCGTCGGGCGATGTCGCAATGCAGCTTCGCCAGATCGTATTGATGCCTGAGCGCGGGCGACAGCACGCCCTTGCGGGCGGCCACCTCGCACATGCTCACCACGTCGGACCAGCGACCCTGGTGGACGAGCGTCTCTGCCCGGGAGGCGAGGTCGTCGGCGTGGGCCGCGGACGGCTGTCCTGCCGGCGACCACGGGAGCGGCGACTCGGCGGCGACGGGGCGGACCGCGGCGATGCCGGCGAGCAGAACGAGCCGGCAGAGCAGGCCGAGTGCTCGTTTCGCACGCTCGATCGACGCCTGTGTCCAGCCGCCAGTCACGTGGGCAATCCGTTTACCAGAGGCCGCATCCTGTCGCGGCAGCCAGCGGTTTCTCCGTCAACCGCCGGCGATTATGGATCACGGTTGGGCGGCGGGCAAAAACCCGGCGGCATGGAAACGGGAAATTTCCCCCGATTTGCCCGCTCCAGTCCGGTGCCATCGCTACGACCGGCATCAACCGCATACTCGCCGTCGAGTGGCGACACGTTGGTAGGATAGGAGCCACATGTCAGCCCTTTCCTCATCCTCCTCCGGCCGGCCTGCGGTTCCGACGGAGCCGCCCCCGACGCTCGCGCTCCTGGAGCGGGCGCGGCAGGGGGATCGCACCGCGATCAACGGACTGCTCGAGCGGCATCGAACCGCGATCCGCAGGATGATCGACCGGCGGATGGATCGCGTGGTGCAGCGGCGGGTCGATGCCAGCGACATCGTGCAGGATGTGCTGCTCGAGGCCAACCGTCGGCTGGGCGACTACCTCGCCAATCCCACGATGCCGTTCCAACTCTGGTTGCGGCACATGGCCCGCGACCGGCTCATCGACGCCCATCGCCGCCATCGTGTGGCCGCGAGCCGCAGCATCGATCGTGAGGTGCCGCTCGCCACGGGCGACGATGCCGACCGGTCGCTGGGCGGGCCGGCCGCCCAGCTGACCGACCGGGAGCTCACTCCCGCGGCCGCCGCCACCTGGCATGAGCTCGAGCGGCGGTTCGCCGCCGCCGTCGAGCAGCTGGATGAAGGCGACCGCCAGATCGTGCTGCTCAAGCACTTCGAGCATCTCTCGACCGCCGAGGCCGCCGCCGCGCTCGGTCTGTCGAAGCCCGCGGCCGGCATGCGGTATCTCCGCGCGATGCGCCGGCTGCGGGCCCTGCTGGAGTCGTGAGGGGCCTCGTCGGGCGGGGATGCACTCCACCGAACTCGGCAGGCACCTACCATGTACGTGTCTTCGTCCCCTCGAGTGTGGGCTCATGCCGACGATCGACCGCTCCCGTGCCGCCGCCGCCCCGCTCACTCCCGTGCAGGAGGAGCGGCTGGCGGTGCTCGTCGAATCGCTCTCGGAGACGCCGGGCGGCGCCGCGCACACCGCGCTCGAGGAAATGACGCGGTCGCATCCCGACATCGCGCCGCAGCTTCGCGAACTGTTCGCGGTGATGTCGATGGCCGACGCCGTCGCCGAGCAGTCCGTGATCTTCGAGGCCGCCGGTCCGGCCGATCATGCCGCGGCGGACGTCCCGCCAACGGCCGTCCCCCGGGGCGGATTCATCCCGGGGAGCACGCCGCTGCCCGCGACGTTCGGCGACTACCAACTCGTCGAGGAACTCGGCCGCGGCGGCATGGGCATCGTCTATCGCGCGGTGCAGCAGAGCCTCGGGCGAACGGTCGCGATCAAGATGCTCCTGCGGCGGGACCTCGCCGGTCCGGCCGACCTCGCCCGGTTTCGGAGCGAAGCCGAGGCGGCCGCCCGGCTCGACCATGCGGGCATCGTGTCGATCTTCGAGGTCGGTGAGCATGACGGCCATCCGTTCTATTCGATGCAGTTCATCGAAGGGACGACGCTTGCGAAGCGGCTCGCGCAGGGGCCGCTGCCCCCCCGCGAGGCCGCGGAATTGCTGGCGAAGGTGGCGGAGGCGGTGCAGGCGGCCCATGTGCGGGGCGTGCTCCATCGCGATTTGAAGCCGTCGAACATCCTGATCGATGCCGCCGGCGAACCGCGGGTCTCCGACTTCGGGCTGGCGAAGCGGCTCGAGGCCGGCGAATCGGTCACGCACACCGGCGCGATCCTCGGCACGCCCTGCTACATGTCGCCGGAACAGGCTGCCGGCAGCCGGGGCGACGTGGGGCCGACGAGCGACGTCTGGAGCCTGGGCGCGATCCTCTATCAGATGCTCACGGGCCGGCCGCCGTTCCAGGCCTCGAACCCGATGGACACGCTGCTGGCCGTACTCGAGGCCGACCCACCGCTGCCGCGGTCGATCGTCGCGCAGGTCGATCGCGACCTCGAGATGATCGCCCTCAAGACGCTGCAGAAGCCGCAGGATCTCCGCTACGCATCGGCCGCGGCGCTCGCCGCGGATCTGCGGGCCTATCTCGCCGGTGAGCCGGTGGCCGCCCGCCGCGGCGGTCTCGCCGACGTGGCGACGCGGCTGTTTCGCGAGACACACCACGCCGTCGTGCTCGAGAACTGGGGCCTGCTGTGGATGTGGCATTCCGTGGTGATTCTCGCGCTCTGCGTCACCACCGACGTGCTGGCCTGGCGCGGGGGCACGCGTTCGACCTACCTCTTGCTCTGGGGCGGCGGGCTCGCCCTGTGGGCCCCGATTTTCTGGGCGCTCCGGCACCGGAACGGCCCGGTGACGGCCGTCGAGCGGCAGATCGCCCACATCTGGGGCGCCAGTGTGATCGCCAGCGTCTTGCTCTTCTGGGTCGAGGCCCTGTTGAGACTCGAGCCGCTCCGGCTCTCGCCCGTGCTCGCCCTGATCGCCGGCGCGGTGTTCTTCGCGAAGGCGGGCGTGCTCTCCGGCGCCTTCTACATTCAGGCGGCCGTGCTCTTCGCCACGGCGCTGGTGATGTGCCTCGTGCCCGACTATCAGCACATCGTGTTCGGCCTCGTGAGCGGCGCCTGCTTCTTCGTGCCGGGCTTCAAGTATTTCCGCCAGCGGGCCCAGGGGGGCTGAGATGCCGACACCGGTCTGGGCGGCCTGCGCGCTGGCGCTGACGATGCCCGCGGCTTCTGCCGGCGACTGGCCGCAGATTCTCGGGCCGGCTCGGACAGGCATCGCGGCCGCCGATGAGCGGCTCGCCGACCGCTGGCCCGAATCGGGCCCGCGCGAGATCTGGCGGCGGGACGTCGGTGCCGGCCATGCGGGGGTCGCCGTCGTCGCCGGCCGCGTGATCCTGTTCCACCGGCTGGCCGATCGCGAGGTGGTCGAGGCGCTGGATGCCGCGACCGGGCAACCTGTGTGGAAGGCCGATCACGCCACGAACTTCATGCCCCAGGTCGGCGGCGGCGACGGCCCGCTCTGCGTCCCCGTCGTTCACGGGCGCCGCGTGATCGTGTTCGGCGCCCAGGGGGTGCTCGATTGTCTCGATGCGGGCACGGGCGAGCGGCTCTGGATGCGGGAGACGCACCGGGAGTTCGGCGCCCAGGAAGGCTACTTCGGCGCCGGTTCGACGCCCCTCGTCGTGGGCGACCACGTGATCGTGAACGTCGGCGGGGCGAAGCGGGGGGCAGGCGTCGTCGCCTTTTCGCTCGCGACCGGGGAGACGGTCTGGCAGGCCACGGCGGAGCCGGCGAGTTACGCGGCCCCCGTGGCCGTGGCTGTAGGCGGCGAGCCACACGTGCTCATCGTGACGCGGTATGCCTGCCTGCTTCTCGATCCGGTCACGGGTGCGGTTCGCTGGCGGTTTCCCTTCGGCCAGCGCGGGCCCACGGTGAACGCCGCCACGCCGGTCGTGCCGGCGGCCGGCCGGCTGTTCGTCACGGCCGCCTACGGCATCGGTTGCGTGTGCGCCGACTTCGATCGCACCGCCGCCACGCCGAAGTGGGAGGGACCGGGTCCGCTCGCCACGCAGTACTGCACGCCGATCGTGGACGGCGGCCATCTCTACGGCATCGACGGCCGCGACGACGTCCCACCCGCCGACCTTGTCTGCATCGAGGCCGAGGGGGGCCGTGAGGTGTGGCGGGAACGCGGCTTCGGCTACGGCACGCTGCTTGCCGCCGACGGCAAACTGCTCGCGGCGAAGACCGACGGCGAACTCATGCTCCTGCAGGCCACGCCCGCGGCTGTCGCCGTGCTCGCCCGCGGCCGGCCGCTCCCCGGCACGCTGCGGGCGCTGCCCGCCCTGGCCGAAGGCCGCCTCTACGTCCGCGATGACTCGACGCTGACGTGCCTCGACGTCGGGCGGTGAGATCGTGCCTTGTTGGATCGCCTCCCGTCGATCGCAACCTGCCCGGGAAGCCCGCGGCGCATGGAAGCCCGCGGCGCAAGCCAAGGGAATCCGCCCGGCGGCACACGCGGCATGCCGAATGCCACTCGGATCGAGTACGAGTTGCGGCGCTGAATGGCCGCGGCTCATGATCGGCTCAGGCCAGGATGTCGGTGAGCACGGCGGCGCCTTCGACGCCGGTGAGCTTGGCGTCGAGACCCTGGAACTTCACGGTGAAGGCGTCGGGGCGGATGCCGAGCTGGTTGAGCATCGTGGCGTGAAGGTCATGCACGGTGCAGACGTTCTCCACGGCCGCGTAGCCCAGGTCGTCGGTCGAGCCGTAGACGAGCCCCCCCTTGATGCCGCCGCCGGCCAGCCAGACGCTCATCGCCTTGTTGTGGTGGTCGCGGCCGCTGCCCCCCTGCGACATCGGCGTGCGGCCGAACTCGCCCGCCCACACGATGAGCGTGCTGTCGAGCATGCCGCGGTTCTTGAGATCGGTGATCAGGGCCATGCAGGCCCGGTCGATCTCCTGTGCCTTGTAGGTGATGCCGTCCTTGACGCCCCCGTGGTGGTCCCAATCCTTGTGGTAGAGCTGGATGAACCGCACGCCCCGCTCCGCGAGCCGGCGGGCCAGCAGGCAGTTGGAGGCGAACGAGCCGTCGCCCGGCCGGCAGCCGTAGAGCTCGAGCGTGGTCGCGCTCTCCCCCTGCGTGTCCATCAGCTCGGGCACGCTCGCCTGCATCGCGAAGGCCATCTCGTATTGGGCGATCCGGGTGGCGATCTCCGGGTCGCCTGTGAGGGCGTCGTGCTGCGCGTTGAGCGCGTTGATGGCGGCGATGTCGAGCCCCTGTCGGTCGCGGGTGATGCCCGCGGGATTGCCGAGATAGAGCACGGGGTCGCCCTTGCCGCGAAGCTGCACGCCCTGGTAGCGGCTCGGCAGGAAGCCGCTCGACCATTGGCGGGCCGCGATCGGCTGGTTTTGGCCCCCCTTCCCCAGCGACGTGAGCACCACGAAGCCGGGCAGGTCGGCCGCGTCGCTGCCGAGGCCGTAGGTGACCCACGAGCCCATGCTCGGGCGACCCGCGATCTGCGAGCCCGTGTTCATGAACATGTGGGCCGGGTCATGGTTGATCGCGTCGGTCGTCATCGACCTGATCAGGCAGATGTCGCCGAGCACGGAGCCGATCTGCGGAAACAGCTCGCAGATGTGCGTGCCGTTCGGCCCCATCGGCTTGAAGCCATGCTGCGGCCCGAAACAGACGAGCTTCTGGCCCTGCAGCTGCGCCAGCTGCTGGCCCTTCGTCATGCTCTCGGGCATCGGCTGGCCGTCGAGCTCGGCGAGTTTCGGCTTGTGGTCGAAGGTCTCCAGGTGCGACGGCCCGCCGGCCATCGTCAGCCAGATGACCCGCTTGGCCCGCTGCGGCAGCGGCAGCGGATCGAGCACGCCCCGGAGCGGCGCGGCAGAGGCCGCCTGCGGCGTGGCCAGCGCCGCGAGCGCCGCCGCGCCCACGCCCTGGGCCGTCTTTCCGAGGAATGCGCGGCGGGCGATCGCGTTCTGCAGGCGGAAGTCCATCATGATCGGTTCCTCGCGAACTCAGGTTCTGGTGTCAGTTTCTGGTGTCAGTTTCGGGTGATGGTTTCGTGGAGGTTCAGGAGCACGCGGGCCACGTGGGTCCAGGCGGCCAGCTCCGCCGGATCGACGCCGGCCGGCGCGGGGGCGAAGCCCACCTTGGCGAGCGACTCGGCCGCGGCCCGATCGGCCTGATAGGCGGCGAGGTGCTGACGGTAGAGCGGCATGACCGTCTCCAGTTCCTCGACCCGCGGCAGCCGCTGGAGCACCTGTCGCCAGGCCCAGGCCACCCGTTCGTCGGGCGCGCTTCCCCCATCCTTCACGATCCGCGCGGCCAACGCCCGCGAGGCTTCGACGTAGCTCGGGTCGTTGAGCAGGGCGAGGGCCTGTTGAGGGATGTTCGATCGCGTTCGCTCCGCGCAGCACTCCTCGCGGCTCGGGGCGTCGAAGGCGAGCATGCTCGGGTGCAGGAACGACCGCTGCCACCAGGTGTAGAGGCCGCGGCGGTATTGCTTCTCGCCGGCGTCGGCCGGATAGGTGCGCGGCGGGAAGTTGAGGTTTTCCCAGTACCCGTCGGGCTGATAGGGCTTCACGCTCGGGCCGCCGATCGTACGGACCAGCAGCCCCGAGGTGGCGAGCGCCGCGTCGCGGACGAGTTCCGCATCGACCCGCCAGGCCGACTGCCTCGCCAGTTCGCGGTTGGACGGATCGGCGGTGATCGCGGCAGCCGGGGCGACCGACGTCTGCCTGTAGGTGGCGCTCGTCACGATCGTGCGGACCATGTGCTTCATGTCCCACTTCGAGTCCATGAACTCACAGGCCAGCCAGTCGAGCAGTTCGGGGTGCACCGGCGGTTCCCCCTGGGCGCCCAGATCGTCGAGCACGCGGGAAAGCCCTGTGCCGAAGAACTGCTTCCAGAGGCGATTCATCACCACCCGGGCCGTGAGTGGGTGGTCACGGGAAACGAGCCATTTGGCGAGGTCGAGCCGGTCGGGCTCGCGGCCCGTGATTGCCGGCGCCGGCAGGTAGCCGGGGAACGCCGGCTTCATCACCGCGCCGCTCTCGTCCATCCAGTTGCCGCGGGGCAGGATGCGGACGACGCTCGGCGCGGGTTTTTTCACCGTGACGAGGCACTTCGTGAGCGGGCCGTAGAAGTCGGTGCGATCCTTCTCGGCCTTCGCGAAGCCATCCTGCTCGGGGCGAAACAACTGCGGCGAAACCGTCGTGCGAAAATACTTCTGGATCGCCTCACGCTCGTTGCCGTTGCGCTTGGAGAACTCCTTTTTCAAAGCAGCCGCCACCTGTGCGGCCGCCTTCTTTTCGGCATCCGTCGACTGCGCCTCGGGCTTCAGTTCGGGCAGCGTCACGTCATACGCCGCGACGTCGTGCTCCCATTGCTTCTGGGCCGCATCCAGCTGCGGCACGACGGCGTCGAGCTTCTTCTTCGCGGCGGTGATCGCGGCGTCCAGATCGGCGAGCTTCTCGAGATCCTCGGGCGGAGCCACGACCATGCCGTCTTCCCGCTTGCCGATCGCCCGCTCCTCGACGTCGGCGAAAAAGGCACCGAGCGAGTAGAAGTCGCGCATCGTGATCGGGTCGAACTTGTGGTCGTGGCAGCCGGCGCAGCCGGTGGTCTGGCCGAGCCAGACGGCGCCGACGGCCCGCACGCGGTCGGTCAGCATCCGCGCCTCGTAGTCCTTCGGCTGGGCGCCCCCTTCCTCGGTCGTGAGGAGCAGCCGGTTGAACGCCGAGGCGATGCGGGTGTCCTGGGTGGCGTCAGGCAGCAGGTCGCCGGCCAGCTGTTCGACCGTGAACCGGTCGAACGGCTTGTTGTCGTTGAATGCCCGGATCACGTAGTCGCGATAGGGCCAGACGTTTCGCGGGTTGTCGCTGTGGTAGCCGATCGTGTCGGCGAACCGCACGACGTCGAGCCAGCCGATCGCCATCCGCTCGCCGAAGTGCGGGCTGGCGAGCAGCCGCTCGACGAGCTTCCCGTAGGCATCGGGCGACGGATCGTTGACGAAGGCATCGACATCTTCGGGCGTCGGTGGCAGTCCCGTGAGGTCGAAGGCGAGCCGGCGAATGAGCGTCCGGCGGTCGGCCTCCGCGGAGGGTTTCAGGCCGAGTGTCGCCAGCCGGGCGGCCACGAGGTGGTCGATCGCCTGCGTGCCGGCCGGAATCGTGGCCTTCATCGGGGGCTCGTAGGCCCAGTGCTTCTGATACTCGGCGCCCGCGTCGATCCAGCGAGCGAGCAGTTCCTTCTGCTTTGCGTCGAGCTTCTTGTGCGACTCCGGCGGCGGCATCACCAGGTCAGGATCGGTCGAGCGGATCCGCTCGACGAGCGAACTCTCGGCGGCCTTGCCGGGCACGATGGCGCCGCCGGCCACGGCCTCGTCGCGAAGATCGAGCCGCAGATCGGCCTGCCGGTGGCTCGCGTCGGGGCCGTGGCAGTGAAAGCAGTTGTCCGACAACAGCGGCCGGATGTCGCGATTGAACGAGAGTGCGGCGGCACTCTCTGCCGCCGCGGCAGGGTCTGCCAGGCAGAGCACGAGCACGGTCGCGCATCCACGCCACACACGTCGCCCACGGGCAAAGCTGTGCACCATCGGATCACTCCTTTGGAGAACACCCGCTTCGCCGTCAGGCTGTCTTGTGCTGGCCTGACGCGGACCCCGCAGGGTCGATCGGCGGACTTCAGTCAAGTATATCGTCGAAAACCGGCACGGGAGCCCGGCAAACCGCCCGCTCGGCGTGAACTCCCTGTCATTTTCCTCGTCATTTTTTGACTACCGGCAGCGGACGAGCGTGCGGACGGCGAAGGCCGTGCCGTACTGCGTATGGTAGTCGTAAAACGGGTAATCCCAGAAGCATCCGTTCGGCTCCTGGAGCGGCAGCATGATCCGGGCGAGCTTGGCCTGGAGGGGCGGGCGGTCGGCCGCAGGCAGGGCCTCGATGCATTCGGCCGCATAGAAGTGGCCGTAGAAGAAGAAGTAGCCGGCGACGGCGAACCACGACTCGTGCGGGATCGGCTTCTTGCGGCCGAGGTCGAGCCAGCCGTTGCGGGAGAAGAGCCGCTCGAGCCAGGCGGTGATCGCGGCGTCGGTGAGTGCGGGGTCGGCGAAGCGGCGGAGCACGGCGTTGCAGGCCTGCGACCGGCCGAGGCTCCCGCCGGGCCGGTTGACGGGGTGGGCCGGTTTGTACTTGTGGTGCTCGCCGTACAGGTAGCTGCGGTCGGGCTTCGTCTGGCGGCGGATGGCGGCGAGGCCCCGGTCGAACAGTTTTCCCGGCACGTCGACGCCGAGGTCGCGGGCGTCGGCCAGCGCGAGCAGCACCGTCGCGGTCGTGAAGCTGTTGGGGCTCGACGTCGGCTTGCGGGCGCCGGCGGCGAAGTCGTAGTAGCCCCAGCCGCCGTCGACGCTTTCGTAACGCTCGAGCAGGTCGACCTGGCCGCGGATGCACTCCTCGATCTGCCGTTGCAGGGTGGGTTCGTCGGCATGACGGCGGTGGAGCAGCGCCAGGGCCTCGATGCCGTAGGCGTGGCCCCAGACGTTGTAGAGCGTGTCGCGGGTCGCGCGGCGGAGCGACGGCAGCTTGTCGAGCAGCCACTGCTCGCCACGGTCGACCGCCTCGCGGTCAGCGGCTTCGTCACGATCGGCCTCGACGAGGGCCGACACACACAGCGCCGTCACGGCACAGCGAAACGCGTGGTGGGCGCCGGGGGCCGGGGCGTAAATATCGACACCCCCCTTGGTGTTGTCGGCCGAGCCCCACGAGCCGTCGGACCGCTGCGTTTCGAGCAGGAAGACGATGCTGCGATCGATCGCCGCTTCGAGATCCTCGCGGCTCACGGGAGCGACGTCGGCGATGGTGGGGGCCGCTTCGGCGAGCGGCCGACGCGGAGCGTCGGCCGTCAGTTCCTCGCTGCATGCCGGCCGAGAGGCACCGAGCCATGCGGCCAGCGCCGCCAGCCCTGCGACGCGCCGGCCAAGCCGCTGCATCGACATCTCGTCACGCATGCCCGTGCTCACTTCGTGGCGTCATCGGTCGCCGGTGCGGCAGCCGGGGCTGACTCCTTCGCCGGCTCGGGCTTCGCGACTTCGGACTTGGCGGCCTCGGCCTGCGTGGGCTCGGCGGGTTTCACCGCATCGGCCCGCTTCGGCGCCTCGGCGGTCTTTGCAGGCTCGCTCGCCCCGGCCGCCTCCGCGGGCTTCGGCGCCGGGGGCTTCTCGAGCAGAATCTCCTCGCCGACGGTCAGCCCGGCCGTGATCTCGACGAGGTCGTCGTTGGACCGGCCGACGGCCACCGTCCGCTTCACCGGTTCATTGCCGGCTGCCACGACGTAGACGAACCGCTGGTCGTCGTCGAGGTCGTCGGCGAACACCCCCTTCTTCGGGATCGCGAGGGCCTCGGCCTTCTGCTCGGCCGTCACGCGGATCTCGGCCTCCATGCCGGCGACCAGCCGCGGATCTTCGGTCACGAGGTCGAGCACCGCCTCGAACCGGCCGTTGCCCACCGGCACCGCCGACACGCCCCGTACCCTGGCCTCGAGACGTGTGTCGGGAAATGCCTTGGGCACCACCCGGGCCGGGGCATCGACGGGCACTCGGGCCAGATCCTTCTCCGGCACGCCCGACCGCACGGCGAGTTTGCCCGGCGAGACGATCGTGATCACGGTCTCCCGCGGATCGAGCTGGCCCCCCTTCCGCAGCCGGCCGGCCGCGTTCTCCGCATCGGTCCACTTGCCGTTCCGCCAGCGGCCGTAATAGACGACGCCGTCGGCCGGGGCCGTGATCGGCATCCGCTGCCGGTCGGCCTTCAACTCTGCCAGGTTCTCGGCCGCCTTGCGGCGGTCGTTGATCGACTTTTCCAATTCGAGCCTCGCCCGCTCGAGCGCGACGGGCAGTGCGGCCTCGGCTCGTTCGAGATCGAGCGTCGCCGCCTGGCTCGCGCGGCGGACCGATTCCAGCCGTCGCGGCAGATCGAACGTCACGTTTCGCTCGTGCCCATCGCGGGCCAGCTTTTCGAAGAACCGTGCCGCCGCGGCCTCGAACCGCGCCCGCTTGAGGACGATCTCCTCCGACTCCTCGGTGAGGTCGTCCTGCTCGTACATCTTTTCGAGTTGTTCCAGCTCCTCTTCCGAATTCTCGCGGGAGAATTGGCTGAACTTCAGCTGCATGTCGTTCAGTGCCGCTGCCTGCGCCGCCTCCTTCTCCTCGTACCTCTTCAGGTCTTCCGCGGCGATCCGCTGGCTCCGCCGGGCCTGCTCCAGTTGAAGCGGCGTCGACTTCTCGAGCAGCCGCACTTCCCGCTCGAGCAGGCCGTGGGCGAGGTCGGCGAGCCGGCCTCCCATCTCGAGGTCGCGGATCTGCTCGTCGATCTTGTCGGTCTCGACGGTGACGAGCACGTCCCCCTTGCCGACGCGGGTGCCGTGCGGCACCGCCGTCTCGACGACGAACTGCGACCACCGCCCAGGATCGATCCGCACCTCCGTGAGCATCGGCGGCTCGAACGCCCCCTCGAGCTTCGCCTCGAGCTTGAAGGGCACGAGCTTGACCTTGTAGGGAGCGGCCGCGGCAGCGACCGCCGGCAGGAGGAGAACGGGAGCGGCGACGAGCAATCCGCGAAGCATGCGTGGGTTCCGTGCGGAGGGGATCAACCTCTCAACGCTAAACCCGCCTCCGGCACCGGTCAAATCGAAACCGGCAGTGCCTCACCCGTGACGAGCGTGGCGAGCTGGCCGGCGAGGCCAGCGAGCACGTGGCGCCGGAGCGGCACGGTCGCGCGGTTTCGGCCACGTGAACGCAAATCTCATGAGCGGGTGATCCTGGCGGCCCCGGATGGCGTACAGTGAAAGCGACATCCGGAGGGCTTGATCGACATGCCGCGCGGGGATCGTCTGGAGGTCGAGCAGCGGATCGCCGGCTCGACCGTCACCTATCTGCACCACGGGATCGACATCGGCGACGGCACGGTCGTGCATGCGCGGCCGCGGGACTTCCGCAATCCTTTCGGTGGCGGCCACGTGGTGCGGACGAGCATGGCCGACTTCACGGAGGGCCGCCCGGTCCGCGTCTGCACCGAGCCCGCAGCCGCCCATTCCCCCGGCGAGATCGTGGCCCGGGCGTTGGCCCACGTCGGCCGCGACGGCTATCACCCCGTGATCGACAACTGCGAGCACTTCGCCACCTGGTGCGTTACCGGCCGCCGGGCGAGTCGGCAGGTCGACATCGTGATGGGCCGTGTCGCCGCGGGCGTGTCGCGGGCCGCGGCGGCAGTCTCGGCGCGGGCGGCCGTGGGCGCCGCAGGGGGGCTCGCCGTGCGGACCGCGGTCGGCACGACGGTCCGCCTGGGCCTGAAGACGCTCGTGCCTGCGGCGATCGTCGGCGAGGCGGCAGCGCTCGCGGCCGAGTGGACCGCCCACCAGCGCGGGGCCGCCGCGGCAGAGAGCCGCAAGGCGGGCGAGGCGGCGGGGCTCGCGGCGTCGAGCCTCGCATGTGCCGTCGCAGGCACGCCTGCCGGTCCTGCGGGCATCGTCACCGGCGCCCTGGCAGGCGCGGCCTTGTGGGTCGCCGGCTCCGCCACCGCCACGGTGGCGTCACGAGCGGTCAGCCGCGATCGTAGTCGGACAGGCCGCCCGGGTTCCACGAGACCCTGAGCGCGTTGAGCACCGCGAGCACGTCGATCCCTTCCTGGAGCAGCGCCCCGGCGGCCGGCGGCAGGAAGCCGGCGGCCGCGAAGCCCATGCCCACGAGGCTCGCCGCCATTCCGCCGACGGCGCTCTGCAGGGCGATCGACCGCAGTCGTGCCCCGATGTGAAGCACCTCGTCCACCCGCTCGAGTGCCGAATCCATCACGACGGCTCCCGCCGCCTCGCTCGTCACGTCGCTGGCCGTGCCCATCGCGATGCCCACTGTGGCCGCGGCCAGGGCGGGCGCGTCGTTGATGCCGTCCCCCACGAACACGGTCGGTGCCTCCGCGGTCGCCTGCTCGACGAGCCGGAGTTTCCCTTCGGGCTGGATGCCCGCGTGCACTTCGGTGATGCCCACGAGATCGGCGAGCCACTTCACCTCGCTTTCGCGATCCCCCGACACGAGCATCACCCGCGAGAGCCGATGGGCCGGCTTCAGGTGGTTGACGAACGACCGGCCGTCGGCCCGCGGCGCGTCGCGGAACCGCAGCACCGCCTCGACCCCGCCGTCGACGAGGACGACGCACTCCAGGCCGCCGACGACGGGGGGCAGCCGTGCGGCGGCAGCCGGATCACGAGCGGTCAGTTTTTGGCGGCTCGTGATCGCCACCTCGTGGGCGGCATCGCCTCCATTGAGCCGCTGCACCCGGCCCGTCAGTCCCTGGCCCGGCTTCTCGGCGAGTTCCTCGACCTGCAACAGCCGGAGCGAGCGGTCGGCGGCGGCCTTCACGACCGCGGCGGCGAGCGGGTGCTTCGAGTAGCCCTCGAGGCTCGCGGCGAGGGCGAGCACGTCGGTCTCGGGCCGTCGGCCCACGAGCAGCACGTCGGTGAGCGTGGGCGTGCCGTACGTGAGCGTGCCGGTCTTGTCGAAGATCGCCGTCCGGCAGGTGTCGAGTCGCTCGAGGATCGCAGGGTCACGGATCACGATGCCCCGCTTGGCCGCCAGCGACACCGCGCCGATGATCGCCACCGGGATCGCGATCAACAGCGGGCAGGGCGTGGCCACGACGAGCACGGCCAGGAACCGCACCGGATCGCCGCTGGACCACCAGGCCGCCGCCGCGATGGCCACGGCCAGCGGCGTGTAGAGGGCCCCGAGCGAGTCGGCGAGCCGCCGCATCTGCGGCCGCCGTTCCTCGCTCGTGCGGAGCACGTCCATGATCTTCGCGTAGCGGCTGTCCCCTGCCACCCGGTCGGTTCGGATCTCGAGCGCGGCCTCGCCGTTGATCGCGCCGGAGAGCACGGTCGAGCCCGGCGCCTTGGCCATGCGATAGGGCTCGCCCGTGAGATAGCTCTCGTCCATGCCGCCCCGCCCCGCCACGACCGTGCCGTCCACCGGGCAGATTTCGTGTGGCAGCACGACGACCACGTCGCCCACGATCACCTCGGCGAGCGGCACATCGGTGAGTCCGGCGGCCACCTTGCGGTGGGCGACGGTGGGCATGCGGCGGGCCAGCGCGTTGAGCACGTCGCCCGCCCGGCTCACGGCCCGCGACTCGAGCGCCTCGCCGCCCGAGAGCATGAGCACGACGAGCACGCCCGCGAGGTACTCGCCCAAGAGCACGCTCGTCACGATCGACAGCCCGGCGAGCAGGTCGGAGCCGAAGGTGCCGCCGGCGAGCTTCGTGAGCAGATCCCAGACGAGGGGCGCGCCACCCAGCAGGAGCATCGCGACGAGCGGCAGCTCGGCCAGCGTGAGGCCGCGACCCGGAAACCAGCGGCTGGGATCGACGGGGCCGAGTGAAATCGGCGTGGCCCCGTGGCCGGACCACGTGAGCACGCCCCAGGTGGCGAGCGCGACGAGCGCGCCGAGGGCGATCAGTTCGTTGAGACCGAGCATCCGCCTCGGGTGCGGCACAAGTCTCGTCGCGGTGGGCCGCGGCGGCCCAAGGCTCCTCGAGCTTGCACCGACACCCTCGGCTACCTGGTTACGAGAGGGCACGTGTGCATGACCGTGGGAGGAGAGTTCGTCAGCTGTGCATGCGGGCGAAAGGGTCGCCTGCGTCTATGATCGCGGCCTCCTCCGTGGCGAGCCAGTGCAGTCGCTCGCGGACCTGTGACTCGGGGGCGAAATCGCAGGCGAGGCGGACGTAGGTGGCGTGATGGCGGGCCTCCGATTCGAAGAGGCCGCGGTAGAAGTCGCGGAGTTCCGGGTCGGTCACGTGGTCGCCGAGCAGCGAAAATCGTTCGCAGCTCCGGGCCTCGATCAGTCCCGCCACGAGCAGGCGATCGACGGCGCGATCGGGCTCCTGCCTGCGGATCCGTTCGTGCAGCCGCCGGCCGTAGCTGCTCGGGGCGAGTTTGTGAAAGCGGATGCCGCGGCGCTCGAGCAGGTCCAGCACCAGCCGGAAATGCTCCAGCTCCTCGGTGACGATCGCCGTCATCTCCCGGGCGAGTTCGACGTGATCGACGTAGGAGAAGAGCAGGTTCATCGCCACGCCCGCCGCCTTCTTCTCGCAATGGGCGTGGTCGATCAGGATCTCGTCGAGGTGGGCGTCCACTTGGTCGAGCCAGCGGACCGACGAGGCCGAGTGGAGACTGAGCATGGGAGCGCACGCGGGGTGAGAGTCGACGCGGCCGGAACGAATATGATACAGTCCCGATCATCATGATCGATTTCGATCGCACCGATCGCGGCCCCGGCCGGCCCCCCGAGCGGAACGTGCTCGGAGGACCGCTCGTCGGCTGCTCCCGCGATCCGCTCACCGGCTTCTTTCGCGATGGCTGCTGCCGCACCGCCCCGGACGACGTCGGCGCGCACACGGTCTGCGCCGTGATGACGAAGCCGTTTCTGGAATTCACCGTGCGGGCCGGCAACGATCTCGTCACGCCGCAGCCGCAGTGGGGATTCCCCGGGCTCGTCGCGGGCGACCGCTGGTGCCTGTGCGCCGCGCGGTGGCTCGAGGCGGCGCAGGCGGGCAGTCCGCCGCCGGTGGTGCTCGAGGCGACGCACGAGAAGACGCTCGCGATCGTGCCGCTCGAGCTGTTGCGGAAACACGCCGTGGAGACCGGCTGATCGAGTCTCCGCCCTGCGGCCGATTGTGGCCGCGCGGCCCGGAGCTACACTGTTACATCACGTGATTGTCACTGCGACACTCCATGTCGCGCGGTCGCGTTCCTAACACGGGAGTGCCACGCACCCATGGTCGACAAGAAAGACGCCAAGGGCGTCAACAAGTCCGAAGAGATCCGCAAGCTCGCCAAGTCGCTCGAGGCGAAGGGGGAGAAGCCCCGTCCCGTCGTGATCATCGCGGCGCTCAAGAAGCAGGGCGTCGTCGTCTCCTCGCCGCAGGTGAGCATGGTGCTCAAGCGGATGGGGTTCCGGCCGCGGCCGCGGAAGCAGGCCGGGGCGGCGGCCGCGGGGGTCAAGGTTCGCGGCGGGGCGATCTCCGTCGACGAACTCCTGGCGGCAAAGAAGCTGGTGGGGCAGTTCGGCGGGGCGGATCGGGCCATGGCGGCGCTTGCGGCGCTCAAGCAGTTCGAGGGCTGATGCTCCGCCCTGGACGGGGCGTCGTTCGCCGGGGCGGTCAGCGGTTGCCTCGAACTGCTCGATGCCTATGGTTGACGGTGTGAAAACTGGGAAACCGGCTCGTCAGGGTGACGCGATGATTCAGGCGGCTGACCCGGAGGTGATCGTGATCGGCGGTGGCCCTGCCGGAGCCACCACGGCCACGCTGCTGGCCGACCACGGGCGGCGGGTGCGGCTCTACGAGCGGGAGCGGTTCCCGCGGTACCACGTCGGCGAGTCGCTGATTCCCGAGACGTTCGGCGTGCTCGAACGGCTCGGCATGCTGCCGAAGCTGCGCCGCAGCCCGTTCGTCGAGAAGCGGAGCGTGCAGTTCGTCTCCGACCAGGGCAGGCTTTCCGAGCCGTTTTACTTCGCGGATTACAAACAGCACGAGAGTTCGCAGACCTGGCAGGTCACCCGCCAGGAGTTCGACCAGCTGATGCTCGACAATGCCCGCGAGCATGGCGTCGACGTGCGGGAGGGCGTGCGGGTGCTCGACGTCGTGTTCGAAGGCGACCGTGCCGTCGGCGTCCGGGTCGTCGACGAGTCCGGGAGCGAAACGGTCGTTCGCGCGGGCGTCGTCGTCGACGCCGCGGGACAGAGCGGGATCCTGCTCGACCGGCTCGGCCTCCGCGACTGGGATCCCGTCCTCAAGAAGGCGGCCATCTGGACCTACTGGCGGGGCGCCGTCCGCGACACGGGTCGCGATGCGGGGGCCACCATCGTCATGCAGACGCAGGGCAAGGTCGGCTGGTTCTGGTACATCCCGCTCCAGGACGACATCGTGAGCGTCGGCGTCGTCGCGCCGTTCGAGCATCTCTTCAAGAACCGGGCGACCAAGGATCCGGAGGCGATCTACTTCGAGGAGGTGGCCCGCTGCCCGGGCGTGCAGCCGCGGATCGCCGCGGCGGAGCGGTGCGGCCCCTTCCGCATCGCCAAGGAGTATTCGTACCGGTCACGGCGAATTGCCGGGGACGGCTGGGTGCTCGTGGGCGACGCCTTCGGGTTCCTCGATCCCCTCTATTCGTCCGGCATGCTGCTGGCGCTCGCCGGCGGCGGGATGGCGGCCGATGCCATCCACGCCGCCCTCGATGCCGGTGACACGTCGGCTGCCCGGCTCGGCTCGTGGGGCCCGACCTACATCGCCGGCCTGGAGCGGGTGCGGAAGCTGGTGTGCGGCTTCTACGACGGCCTCAATTTCGGCCAGCTCGTCCGCCGCCACGGCGACCTCAAGCCGCTGATCACCGACGTGCTCATCGGCGACGTGTTCAAGCCAGACATCGACCGGCTCTGGCCGCCGATGGAGGCGCTGCTGGCGGAATCAAGGTAGCGACGATCACGGTCGCCACTCGAGTCCGAGGATGGAGACGTCGTCGAGCGGGCCCTTCGGCCGGCACCAGGCCTCGACGGCCGCGAGCAGCTTCTCGACGCTCGTCGCGAGCGGCTCGGCGCGGCTGCCGGCGACGCAGGCCACGAGCTTCTCTTCACCGTAGGGTTCCTGGGCCGCGTCCATCGCCTCCGGCACGCCGTCCGAATAGAGATAGATCCGGTCGCCGACCGAGAGCTGCAGCGACCGCTGGCCATACTCGACGTCGGGCACGAACGCGATCGGGAAGCCCTCGGCAGGATGAAACTCCGGCGGGCCACCGGCGGCCGGTACCCGCAGCAGGGCCGGATGGCCTCCCGACACGTAGTCGAGCCGGCCCGTCGGAACGTGGAGCACGCCATAGAGAAGCGTGAAGTAGAGGCCCGAGAACTCGTCGGCCTGAAAGAGCCGGTTGAGCTGGGTGGCCACCTCGGCCGGCGGCACGACCGTGATGCCGCCGTCGGCAGCCTGCCGCACGAGCAGCGACGAGTCGGACACCTTCGGCGTGAGAAATCTCCCCACGGTCACGGCCATGAGTGACGAGGGCACGCCGTGGCCGCTGACATCCACCACGAACAGGCCCACGTGCCGGTCGTCGAGTGGGAAGATGTTGAGGAAGTCGCCGGCGAGGCTTTGGCAGGGGACGTATTTCCAGGCGACGTCGGCCGCAGGGATGACCACGTCGTCGGCGGGCAGGAGCGACCGCTGCACCTTCGCCGCCGCCTCCAGATCCCGCACCATCTGGGCGTTGATCCGCGAGATCTCGGCGTTGAGCGTCGTCAGTTCGGTGTTGGATTTCTGCAGGCCGTCGCGGGCCGCGGCGAGCTGTTGGTTGGCGACGACGAGTTCCTGATTCTTCGCCACGGCGTTTTCGAAGGTCGAAACGAGCAGATTGAGCACCTGCTGCCGGCCGGCCTGCACCCGGAACTGCTGGCCGGCCAGCGACACCTCGAGCGTCGCGGCCGCCGCCTCGTCGCCGCCGAGCGGCGTGGCGAGCAGGTCGTTCATCCGCGAAAGCAGAAAGGCCGGCTCGTAGGGCTTGGTGACGTAGTTGTCGGCCCCGGCGTCGAGGCCACGGATGATGTCGATCGGGTCGGAGAGCGTGGAGAGCAGGATGAAGGGCACGCTCCGCAGGGACGGGTCGGTCTTCACCGCCTTGCAGAACTCGTAGCCGGTCATGACCGGCATCTCGATGTCGGAGACGATGATGTCGGGCCGCCGCTGACGGGCGAGGCCGAGCGCGTCGGAGCCATTCTCGGCCCACCGCACGTGATGGCCCGCCTCCGTGAGCTTTCGCTCGAGGAACTTCGCCTGCATGCGGCTGTCCTCGGCGATGAGCACGTCCATGCCGTCGGTCGCTCGTTTCAGGTGAACGTCGCCAAGGCCGCCGGGGCGTCCTTGTGGATGCTGAACAGCTTGTCGAGGTTGGTGAGCTTGAACACCTGGAAGATTTCCGGCCGGATGCCGCACATCTTCAGCCGCCCCTGGCCGGTCGAGATCTTGCGGTGCAACTGGCCGAGCAGGCCGAGCATCGCACTCGACATGAACTCGACGTTCGAAAAGTCGAGGAGCACGTCGGGGCCCGACGCCTTGCCGAGCAGTTGGGCGAGTTCCGCGCGGATCTCGTCGAGCACGGTGTCATCCAGGATTTTCTTGTCCTTGAACGACACGATGTGCACGTTGCCCGTCTTGCCGGTCTGAATTCTGCGAAACTGTTCCATGGCGGTCGCTGTAAGGAATCCCCCGACAACCCCGACCCCCGAACGGGGGACGGCCGCGGGCGTCGAAGACATCGTGAGGTTAGCGCACGGCGCGGTGCGGGGCAACCGTCACTTCTGGCGGTCGAACCGCAGCGGCTTCGTGCCCGCCGGTGCCCCCGGCAACGAGAACTCGAAGGCGTCGGGGCCGAGCGACTTCACCCGGCCCGTCATCGTTCCGGCTTTTTCGCTCACGAGGGCGATGGCGTCGGCGGCCGTCTCGATCGTGCCCGAGAGTTCGACCGCGGGCCTGCCCTGCGGGGCCGACTTCCATGTGAAGGTCGATTCGGCGGTGATCGTGAGCTCGACGGTGTCGGTGCCGCTTCCGGCCTTCCAGCGGCCGACGAGATCCGTCTCGGGGGCGGTGGTCGTCGCCTCGGGGGCCGGCGTCGCCTCCGTCGGGGCGGCGGCCGGTGCCTCGGCGGGCTTCGGCGGCTGCAGCGCCTCCAGCAGCCGCTTGGCGACCATGTCGCCCGGCTGCTTCGCCACCACGACCTTGAGCGCCTCGGCCGCCATCTCGGCGTGACCGCCGACGAGGTAGTGGTAGGCGAGCACGAAGTGGCCCGCGGCGTCACCGGGATGCGTCTTGCAGAAGTCCTCGAGCTTCCGCAGGTGCTGCGTGTAGGCGTCCACGGAGCCATACACGTTGCTGATCGTGGTCCAGTCCATGCCCGGCGCGACGGCGAGCACGGCATTGAGCGTCGCGGCAGCCTCGGGATAGCGGCCGAGCGCGAACAGGGCCAGCGCCCGCACCTCGTGGATCACGGAGTCGTTCGGCGCGAGTTTCAACGCCTTGTCGAAGCCGGCCAGCGCGGCTGCGTAGTCGCCGGCCTTGAACGCCGTGAGCGCCCCGTCGACCACCTGGTCGGAGGCGCTGGTGGCCGTCGCCGACGACGCGCCGCCCGCGCCCCCTTGGGCGTCGGAGGAATTCGTCAGGTCGCCGTCGTTGGTCACGTAGTTGTTGACCACGACCGGCTGGGAGTAGTCGTAGGGCGACGCGGCCACGACGGTCGCCGGTATCGAGGCGTAGTACGGGTTCACGTAGCCCCCGGCGCCGTAGCCCATCCAGCCATAGCCCAGGCCCCAGTTGCTCACCGTGCTGGCGAGTCCCCAGGTCGCCGCGCCGAGCGCGAACGGAGCCCACCATCCCCCGCCATAACCGCCGCCCCAGTTGCCGCTCCAGCAGCTGTTGTACCAGCCGCCATAGTGCGGATTGACGTAGCCGTTGTTCCAGTTGTTGCACCAGTGGCCGCCGTTCCAGCCGTTGTTCCAGCCGCCAGTCCAGCCCGGATACCCCCAGCCCCCGCCATTCTGCCAGCCACCGACGTTCACGTTGGTGAAAGTGTTGTGATTGTTGTTGAGCCAGGTGTTGCCGTTCCAGTTGCCGCTGTTGAGGTTGCCGCTGTTCCAGAAGTTGTTGCCGTTGCCGACGCCGGGCCGGTTGCCACCGATGCCGGGCCGACCCGGCCGATCGTTCCATTGACCGCCGGGACGGCTGGGGCGATTCGCGAGATCACCGGGCAGCGTGACGGGCCGATCCCAGCC
>Ga0214917_10000262_pt1 | contig 67390 bp, 55 predicted proteins | sample LL_1208_BB_MetaG_FD_177983 | JGI IMG/M metagenome (GOLD analysis project Ga0214917, IMG submission 177983) | Freshwater microbial communities from Lake Lanier, Atlanta, Georgia, United States - LL_1208_BB | ecosystem: Environmental > Aquatic > Freshwater > Lake | place: USA: Georgia | collected... | reverse complement strand
TACCTTCAGGGAGGGGCCTCCCTGCAATTTGCCATGGTCCCTATGAATCTGTTGCGGCCTGAAGGCAAGGCGGCTTACCTGAATACCGGAACCTGGGCGACCAAGGCGATTGAGGATGCCCGCAAGTTGGGGCAGGTGGAGGTCGTCGCTTCCTCTGAGGACAAGAACTTCTCCTACATCCCTACCTCTTATCGCATCCCCACCGATGCGGACTATTTCCACCTTACCTCCAACAACACCATCTTTGGGACCCAAATCCAAACCTTTCCTGACAGCCCTGTGCCCATGGTTTGCGATATGTCTTCGGATATCTTTAGCAGGCCTGTCCCCGCAAATTCCTTTGGACTGATATATGCAGGGGCACAGAAAAACATGGGGCCCGCCGGGACTACCTTGGTCATCGTTCGCAAGGACTTGCTTGGTCGCAGCGGTCGCACCCTCAACGCCATGTTGGATTACGGAGTTCATATCAAGGGAGAGAGCATGTACAATACGCCCCCGGTCTTTGCGGTCTATGTGAGTATGCTCACCTTGCAATGGATCGAAGCTCAAGGCGGCCTTCAAGCCATGGAGGAACGCAACCGCAAGAAAGCGCAGTTGCTCTACCACGAAATCCATCGCAATGCTTTGTTCCGCCCCACCGTCACCGACGATTCAGGCTCTTTCATGAACATCACCTTCGTCTTGAACCAAAGCGAACATGAGGAGACTTTGGGCAAAATGCTCCAAGAAGCCGGGATCTCCGGGCTCAAAGGGCATCGATCGGTGGGCGGTTATAGAGCAAGCATGTACAATGCCATGCCCATCGAAAGTGTGCAAGTCTTGGTGGACGTCATGCAGGCCCTTGAAAACCGCCTGGCCTAGATTCACCCTTCCTTCTCAAAGACGCTCCACCTTCCTTCTCAAAGACGCTCTATGAAAATTTTAGCCAACGACGGAATCGATCAAGCCGGCCAAGACATGCTCGAAAAGGTCGGTCATCAGGTAGTGACCACCAAGATCCCTCAGGATCAACTTCATCATGAATTACCCGAGTTCGACGGTATTGTGGTACGATCGGCCACCAAGGTTCGTTCGGACTTGATCGATGCCTGCCCCAATCTCCGGTTCATCGCCAGAGCAGGGGTTGGCATGGACAATATCGACGTAGATTACGCAAGATCCAAGGGTATTCCAGTGATCAATACCCCGGCGGCATCCTCCATCGCGGTGGCTGAATTGGTCTTTGCCCATATGCTCAGCCTGTGCAGGTTCCTGCACCAGGCCCATCGCGATATGCCCCATCGGGGAGGCAGCGAATTCAATGCCCTCAAAGCCTCCTATGCCGCCGGTACCGAATTGTTTGGCAAAACGCTGGGGATCGTAGGCTTTGGTCGCATTGGCCAAGAAGTCGCCCGCATTGCCCATGGTTTCCGCATGAAGGTTCTGGTCCATGACTTGATCTTTGATCAGCAACCTGAACTCGCTAAATCCGTTGTTGCCCAACACAAGGTAGAAGTACTGGACCTGGATTCCATGTTGCCGCAATGCCATTACCTCAGCCTTCATGTACCTGGGCTTCGTGAGCCTTTGATGAACGCAGAACGCATCGCGCTGATGCCCGCAGGGGCTTGCCTTGTGAATTGTTCTCGGGGTGGACTTGTCGATGAGACGGCCCTGCTCGCTGCATTGAATTCAGGTCATCTACGCTACGCGGGTTTGGATGTTTTTGTGAACGAACCAAATCCGTTGCCCGAGCTCCTCGAGCATCCCAACCTAAGCGCGACACCGCATACCGGAGCTTCTACCCTTGAGGCCCAAGAACGCATCGGCATCGAAATGGCCCAACGCATCATCGAGGCCTTCCCTGCCTGAGTGCCGTCCTTGTAAGGCCTCCATCATGCCCGGACTTTATCCATGCCCGAATTTTATCCTTTCAAAGCCCTAATTCCTCCCCATGAGGGGAAGGCCTTGAAGGGCGAAACGGGGCTGAAGGATCCGCATGCGATAAGCTCCTATCAAGCGGGAAGCGCATATCAGGTAGAAAACGCCTATATGGATTTGGTCCACAAGGCTCAGTTACCTCTGGGTAACATGGAGTCCTCTGATCCCAATTACCGAAAGGAGATGAACCAAGAGGCCAAGACTGCCATGGACGAAATATTGAATCGCAATCTTTTGCAACCTTTCGCCGAAGAGCATTCGTATATCCTGTACCAAAGCACGTATCGTGGGTTAAGCCAAACCGGCATCATAGGCCTCTGCGATGCCACCCAAATCGGCAAACATATTTTGCCTCATGAGCAGATTCGTCAAGACCGAGCGGCTACCATTACCCAATGGTTACAAACAATGCAGGTGCAATGGACGCCTGTGTTTTTGAGCTACCGCCACCAACAGCGCCTGCACACCTTGCAATCCACGGTAATCAAAAATCCCTGCGATCAGCAATTTGTTCTTGCTAATCATGTTCGAGTTTCGTTATGGTGCATTTCAGAGCCAAAGCAACGCGAAGCATTCCATGAAGCTATCGCCTCGATACCTTACCTGTATATCGCTGACGGTCACCATCGTGCAGCCGCCTGCCATGGGTTAAAGTCTTCAACATCATCGGAGATACCATCCCATGAGCATCCATTGCCCCCACCCCATGAGCATCCATTGCCCCCATCCCCAGACCGTCCGATGCTTGCCATCCTCATGTCCGACCGAGACCTGAAAATCTATCCTTTTTACCGCCGAATACGAAATGACCAGGGGCCCATACCCTTTTGGGAAATTTTGGACAAACTCAAGGGTATTTTTCGGCTCAAACCTTGTTCCCTGGAACAAATGTTTTACCAATATCTTCCGGCCGGGCACTTTTTACTCGTTCACAAAGAAGCCTGTTGGCTATTGCAACCTCTAACAAAAACTGCGAACAATTCAAAGGCCGATTCCCCCACTCCAGCCTATTCCCCCACTCCAAAAGCAGATGAGATTTCAGATGTCCAATGGTTACAAGAACATGTGTTAGCACCAATCTGTGGGATCAACGACCCAACAACAGATCCGCGCATTGACTTTGGCACGATGAATTTGACCTTGGAACATTTCAAAGTCATTTTACAAGAAGCCGCTACCGAATTCATTCTCATTCCACGTGCACCCAGCCCCGAGGATGTCTTTCGGACAGCAGACCGCAAGGAATTTATGCCGCCCAAATCCACCTCATTCGAACCCAAAATGCCTTCAGGTCTTGTGGTTTACCAAGCCTGAGAAGAACAACCCAAAAGGTATATCAACAAAAAGCCCCGACCTGTTAGGATCGGGGCTCTTGAACCAGTCTGGCAACGACTTACTCTCCCACATTTTACTGCAGTACCATCAGCGCAGTGGGGCTTAACGACTCTGTTCGGGATGGGAAGAGGTGTGCACCTACGCTATAATCACCATTGGTTAGTTGTTCGCTTGCTACCGAGGCAACAGGCGTATAACCCTGACATATGAAAAAAAGAAAACAAGAACAATGATAGTATCCTCACACAATCCATTCTAAAAGTATCGAGCAATTAGTACTGCTCGGCTAAAATCCTCTCAGACCTTACACCTGCAGCCTATCAACCCCGTCGTCTACAGGGACTCTCATGGAAGACTCATCTTGAGGCGAGTTTCGCACTTAGATGCTTTCAGCGCTTATCTCTTCCAAGCGTAGCTACCCTGCGCTGCAGCTGACACCACAACAGGTACACCAGAGGCTTGTCCATCACGGTCCTCTCGTACTAATGACAGATCCTCTCAATCTTCCTACGCCCACAACAGATAGGGACCGAACTGTCTCGCGACGTTCTGAACCCAGCTCGCGTGCCACTTTAATCGGCGAACAGCCGAACCCTTGGGACCTTCTCCAGCCCCAGGATGTGACGAGCCGACATCGAGGTGCCAAACCTCCCCGTCGATATGAGCTCTTGGGGGAGATCAGCCTGTTATCCCCGGAGTACCTTTTATCCTTTGAGCGATGGCCCTTCCATTCAGAACCACCGGATCACTATACCCTACTTTCGTACCTGATCGACCCGTCGGTCTCACAGTCAAGCTCCCTTATGCTATTACACGCTACGCACGGTTACCAATCGTGCTGAGGGAACCTTTGGAAGCCTCCGTTACTCTTTTGGAGGCGACCACCCCAGTCAAACTACCCACCATACACTGTCCTCTGCGTTACGCAGTGTTAGACTCCAAATAAATAAAGGGTGGTATTTCAACAATGACTCCCCGACGCCTAGCGACGCCGGTTCACAGTCTCCCACCTATCCTACACATCATTTACCCAAAGTCAATGTAAAGCTGTAGTGAAGGTTCACGGGGTCTTTCCGTCCCGTTGCGGGTACTCGGCATCTTCACCGAGACTTCAATTTCACCGAGCTCACGGCTGAGACAGTGCCCAGATCGTTACACCATTCGTGCAGGTCGGAACTTACCCGACAAGGAATTTCGCTACCTTAGGACCGTTATAGTTACGGCCGCCGTTTACCGGGGCTTCGATTCAATGCTTCTCTTGCGATGACATCCCCTCTTAACCTTCCGGCACCGGGCAGGTGTCAGGCCATATACTTCATCTTTCGATTTTGCATAGCCATGTGTTTTTGTTAAACAGTCGCCTGGGCCTTTTCACTGCGTCCCACTTGCGTGGGAACCCCTTCTCCCGAAGTTACAGGGTCATTTTGCCTAGTTCCTTAGCCGTGAATCACTCGAGCGCCTTAGGATTCTCTCCTCGACCACCTGTGTCGGTTTACGGTACGGGTGCCTTGTGTCTGAAGCTTAGAAGTTTTTCTTGGAAGTCTGATTACACGAACTATCCCCTCAGCCGAAGCCTTGAGGTACTATCGGATTTCACCAGTCCGGGCGGATTTGCCAACCCGGCCTATAGCTTTATCCTTAAACCTACTATTTCGTCAGTAGGCGTCGCTTTCACTACTCCGTCCCTCCATCGCAACACAAGCCAGTACTGGAATATTAACCAGTTGTCCATCGACTACCCCTTTCGGGTTCGCCTTAGGCCCCGACTAACCCTGCTCTGATTAACATGGCGCAGGAAACCTTAGTCTTACGGCGTGAATGTTTCTCGCATTCATTATCGTTACTCATGCCTACATTTTCTTTTCTGGACGCTCCAGCATGCCTCACAGCACACCTTCGGTGCGACCAGAATGCTCCCCTACCACTCCTTACGGAATCCAAAGCTTCGGTACGTGATTTGATGCCCGTTTATTATCCATGCCCTATCGCTCGACTAGTGAGCTGTTACGCACTCTTTAAATGAATTGCTGCTTCCAAGCAAACATCCTAGCTGTCTATGCAATTGGACCTCGTTAGATCAACTTAATCACGATTTGGGGACCTTAGCTGTTGGTCTGGGTTGTTCCCCTCTCGCCCTCGGACCTTAGCACCCAAGGGCTCACTCCAGAGTATATGTCAGTAGCATTCGGAGTTCGTCAGGGTTTGGTAGGCGGTGAAGCCCCCTAGCCCTATCGGTAGCTCTACCTCTATGACACTCAACCTCTAGGCTGTTCCTAAAAACATTTCGGGGAGTACGAGCTATCTCTCAGTTTGATTGGCCTTTCACCCCCACCCTCAACTCATCCGGAGACTTTTCAACGTCTATCGGTTCGGCCCTCCGGTTTGTGTTACCAAACGTTCAGCCTGGTCAAGGGTAGATCACAAAGTTTCGCGTCTGCCCCCACTGACTATGCGCCCTATTCAGACTCGCTTTCGCTTCGGCTTCGTCCGTCAACAGACTTAACCTTGCCAGTGAGGAGCAACTCGTAGGCTCATTATGCAAAAGGCACGCCGTCACCCCACGAAAGGGCTCCGACCGCTTGTAAGCGTATGGTTTCAGGTTCTATTTCACCCTCCTTCTTGGAGTACTTTTCACCTTTCCCTCACGGTACTGGTTCGCTATCGGTCTCTCGGTAGTATTTAGCCTTGCCAGATGGTGCTGGCTGCTTCCCACAGGATTTCTCCGGTCCCGCGGTACTCAGGATACCCGTCGGACAATCTTCCTTACCTGTACGGGGATATCACCCTCTATGTCCTGTTTTTCCAAACAGTTCCAGTTCAGTTAATCGTCTTTATACAGGTCCTACAACCCCTGCCCGGCCGTAACCGAACAGGTTTGGGCTGATACGCGTTCGCTCGCCACTACTTGCGTAATAACTGTTGTTATCTTTTCCTGCGCTTACTTAGATGTTTCAGTTCAGCGCGTTAGCATTCAATTGAATATCCCGTCTTCAACGGGATGGGTTTCCCCATTCGGAAATCTGCGCATCAAAGCCTTTCAGCGGCTCCACGCAGCTTATCGCAGCTGGACACGTCCTTCATCGCCTCCGAGAGCCAAGGCATCCTCCATACGCCCTTAGTAACTTTTTGTTAATGAATGTATGATTTTGCTATCATTGCTCGTTATTCTCTCTTTTTCATGATGTCAAAGAACGAATCGATTCAACTCTCACGAGGTGAACGACCGACATCCTAACCGGATTCGAACCGGACATCACTGCACAAAAAACACAGTAACACTTCCCCGTTGGAAGCTTAGGGTGTAAAAAACTGAATACCGTAAGAAATACGCCGCCGATTGGCGACTTGGCCTCCCTTAATAACAATTCACTCCAGAAAGGAGGTGTTCCAGCCACACCTTCCGGTACGGCTACCTTGTTACGACTTAGCCCTAGTTATCGGTTTTGCCCTAAACAGCTCCTTGCGGCTACTGTCTTCAGGCACCCCCAACTTCCATGGCTTGACGGGCGGTGTGTACAAGGCCCGGGAACGTATTCACCGCGTCATTGCTGATACGCGATTACTAGCGATTCCAACTTCATAAGGTCGAGTTGCAGACCTCAATCCGAACTGAGACCGGCTTTGGAGATTCGCATCACATTGCTGTGTAGCAGCCCTCTGTACCGGCCATTGTAGCACGTGTGTAGCCCTGGGCGTAAGGGCCATGATGACTTGACGTCATCCCCACCTTCCTCTCTGCTTGCGCAGGCAGTCTCTCTAGAGTCCCCACCATGACGTGCTGGCAACTAAAGATAGGGGTTGCGCTCGTTGCGGGACTTAACCCAACACCTCACGGCACGAGCTGACGACAGCCATGCAGCACCTTGAAATCAGCCCCGAAGGGAGATCGCATTTCTGCAACTGTCCGATCCCATTTAAGCCCAGGTAAGGTTCCTCGCGTATCATCGAATTAAACCACATGCTCCACCGCTTGTGCGGGCCCCCGTCAATTCCTTTGAGTTTCACCGTTGCCGGCGTACTCCCCAGGTGGATAACTTAACGCTTTCGCTAAGACGCTGACTGTATATCGCCAACATCGAGTTATCAACGTTTACGGCGTGGACTACCAGGGTATCTAATCCTGTTTGATCCCCACGCTTTCGTGCCTGAGCGTCAGTAACAGCTTAGTCAGCTGCCTTCGCAATCGGTGTTCTGTATCATATCTAAGCATTTCACCGCTACATGATACATTCCGCCAACCTCAACTGTACTCAAGCCCGACAGTATCAATGGCAGTTCCGTTGTTAAGCAACGGGCTTTCACCACTGACTTATCAGGCCGCCTGCGCACCCTTTAAACCCAATAAATCCGGACAACGCTTGGATCCTACGTATTACCGCGGCTGCTGGCACGTAGTTAGCCGATCCTTATTCTTACGGTACCGTCAAAATCGTTCGCAAACGATATATTCTTCCCGTACAAAAGCAGTTTACAACGCAGAGCGCCTTCATCCTGCACGCGGCATGGCTGGTTCAGACTTGCGTCCATTGACCAATATTCCCTACTGCTGCCTCCCGTAGGAGTCTGGTCCGTATCTCAGTACCAGTGTGGGGGATCATCCTCTCAGACCCCCTAGCCATCGTCGCCTTGGTGGGCTATTACCCCGCCAACTAGCTAATGGCACGCATGCCCATCTCCAACCGTAAACTTTAATGGCTGAACCATGCGGTTCTACCATCTTATGCGGTGTTAATCCCGGTTTCCCAGGGCTATTCCCCAGTTGGAGGTAAGTTGCATACGCGTTACGCACCCGTTCGCCACTCTCATAGTCCCATTGCTGGTTCTACTGCCGTTCGACTTGCATGTATTAGGCCTGCCGCTAGCGTTCATCCTGAGCCAGGATCAAACTCTCCGTAGTATGTAATCAAAAAATTAAATTATTGTCTTCTTGTGAATCTTGGGGGAAGCGCGTCATCCTCACGGACGGACGCATTCCTTACTTTGGTATTCAGTATGTCAAAGAACAAAGCCCAAATGCTCTTGGGCAAAGCGGACGCAAAGGTAAAACCCGAAAATCTTGTTTGCGACCCTTAAATCAAGATTTTTTTTAAATAAAAACGTTTGAGCCTGAAATTAAAGGATTACCCTCGACTCTCCCGTTTTTGGGGACGACAAAAGTAAGAAAATCGGCCCAAAAACAATCAAATGAGGCTAAAATGTGGATAAATACTTGCTCAAAAAGTCCCTGTTGCCAACATGACCAAGGTGCATGCTCTCAAAACCTCTATGCCTTGCCCCATGAGGAGTGTTTCAAAGGCTTGATTTTCAGTGCCTGGGTTGAAAATCACCCGCTTGGTGCCGCAGTGAAGCAACTTATCATGGTAAGCCTTTTGGGCCTCTGGACCCATATAAAGGGTTACGGTTTCGGGAATGAAGGTCTCCGGATCCGGCCATTCAGTCCATAAGGTTTGCGGGCCAACTTGTCCTGACCTGGCCCCAAGAAGATAACAATCATGCCCGGCGGCCTGCAAGCGTTCAGCAGCCATGTAGGCGTAACGCTCTGGTTTGGAGGATGCACCCAGGACCAATACCTTCATGAGGCCGAATTTACGCAGGTGAACAAAACAATTTGAGCAGAACAAAAGTGACCTATTGCGTAGATGAGCCTGCCTTGGTTGACTGTTGAATCAAGGCATCCACCGAACGGCGTGCATCAAGAATGGCGCTCATGATACCGCCTGCATAACCGGCACCCTCCCCAACCGGAAACAAATTGGCACATTGAGGGTGGTGCAAGAGGTCATCTAAGCGAGGTATTCGGATCGGAGATGATGTTCGGGATTCCGGCCCTGCCACCACAGCGTCCGTGGTCATTAAGGCTGGCCATCGCTTGGCCCATTGGTGCAAACCTGCGGCGAGGCGACTTTGGATCTCCGCAGGATACAGGGCATTGAGGGGACTTGGGGTGATTCCGGGCCTATAACTGCAAGCAGCCAGGGAACGCGAATCCACCGCCTTGACCCCTGACCCGGGTAGGTTTGCAAAGTCATGGAGGCGTTGAGCAGGGGCCCATTGATGCCCGCCACCCATTTCTGCCGCTCGCCTTTCGATGCTTTGTTGAAAATTCAAAAGGGAGAATGCAGGCCTGGCTTTGTCCAAAGGCACATCCGCCAAACCAATTTCGGTGACCCAGCCTGAATTGGCCGTGCCGTTGTTGCGGCGGCTTGGAGACCAACCGTTGGTGACGACTTGGGTGGGGTCGGTAGCGCAAGGAGCCATAACACCCCCGGGGCACATGCAGAACGAGTAGACCCCCTTGCCCCTAACCTGTTCCACCACGGAATATGAGGCTACAGGCCAATGCTGCGGTGTTTCGCTTCGAAGTCTGTACCTCCACTTGTTGACGAGCTCTTGGGGATGTTCCAGCCGAACCCCCATGGCAAGGGCTTTGGGTTCCAAGCTTAAGCCGCAACGATCCAGCATTTCATAGACATCTCTTGCCGAGTGACCTGTGCACAGCATCATGTAGTCCAAGGGTATTCGTTGACCATCCTGCAGGACCAGGGCTTTGATCCCGGACTTATCGATATCAAGGTCCTCTACCCTGCTGCCAAAACGAAAACATCCGCCTGCAGCTTCTATCCACTGCCTGGCCGTTTGGATAAGGGCCGGTAATTTGTTGGTCCCAATGTGCGGGTGCGCTTCATAAGCAATTTCCGGGGGAGCACCCAATTCGATCAACAAACGAAGGACCGAGTCAATATCCCCTCTTTTGTTGGAGCGCGTGTACAACTTCCCGTCGCTGAACGTACCGGCCCCGCCCTCTCCAAAACAGTAATTGGAGTCCGTATTTAGATGACCTTCCCGGCTTAATAAGGCGACATCACGACGGCGCTCTCGGATGGCCTGGCCCCTTTCCAAAACAATTGGACGCCAACCATATTCCAAACAACGCAATGCCGCAAAAATCCCTGATGGGCCAGCCCCTATGATGTGCAATTCAGGAGCATTGGGCCCTAATTGCTGAGGAACAAAGGGATGTCCACGGCCCTTGCTGGCCTCAATGCTTGAAGAAGAAGTAAATCGTATCAAAGCCCTGGCCCCTGACCCTCTGGCGTCCAAGCTGCGGCGTAAAATGGTCAAGCCCCCTGAAATCTCGGAAGCATACCGATCCTCCATAAGCGCTTGAAGGTTGGGATAGCCCAGCGTATGGGGGGCATAGGCCTCTGCAGGATCCAGATATATTTCGTGAACACTCATTTTGACCCAAAATTGCATCCCAAAGGCCCTCGGTGAGCACATGCCGTTAAAGCAGGGTTATCCACAAGATTAAAGCCGTTTTGAACTGGTTTCAATGGATTATCCACGGCCAAGGGCCATTTGTTCACCTTCAAAGTCAGTTTGTGGAATGAATCCCTTAAAAGAAATGGAAATAACAAAAAACAACCTTGAAGAAAAGATTAAGTTTGTGGCATGGAAAGTTCGAACTACATGCTCAAGAAACGCGGTCTAACCCGTGGCAATCTCAACCCTCTTCCGATGGGGATGGGAAAAATACCACCGCAAGCCATCGAGATTGAGCAGGCTGTTCTGGGAGCCCTTATGCTCGAAAAAGAAGCCTTGTCCCAGGTCATCGACCTGCTCCATCCCGAGGTGTTCTACCACGACAAAAACCGATGGACTTTCGAAGCCGTTCGATCCCTCTTCGAGAAATCCGAACCTGTGGATCTGCTCACGGTAACCCAAGAACTAAGGTCCATTGGACGCCTTGAAGAAATTGGCGGTCCCTATTACCTCACCGAACTCACCAACAGGGTCAGTTCCGCAGCCAACATTGAATTCCACGCTCGACTACTCCTGGAGAAATTCATCCTCCGGGAACTCATTCACCTTTCAGGCGAGATGGGGACCGAAGCCTTCGATGATACCGTTGATGTTTTCGAATTGCTGGACCGTTGCGAAACCCGCCTCTTTGGAATCGCAGACCGTAACATACGTCGTAACGGAGATGGCATTCAGAACCTGGTGCAGAAAGCCATTAAGCAAATCGAAGCTATTTCCAAGCAAGGCGATGGCTTATCGGGAATCCCTTCCGGGTTTACCGCCTTGGATCGGCTAACCTCCGGTTGGCAAAGGGGTAGCCTTAACATTATCGCCGCCAGACCGGGTATGGGTAAGACGGCATTTGTCCTTGGACTTGCCCGTAATGCTGCAGTGGACTACCAGCAAGGGGTGGCCTTCTTTTCCCTTGAAATGTCCGGGATTGAATTGATCAACCGATTGCTTGCCGCCGAAACAGAAATTGAGGGCGAAAAACTCAAAAAGGGTAAACTTGCCAACCACGAGTGGATTCAATTGACCAGCAGAACGGATAGCTTGACCCGGGCCCCGCTGTTCATTGACGATACGCCCCAACTAACCCTCTTTGAACTTCGTGCCAAAGCGAGACGCCTGAAATCGCAACACAATATACAACTTATTGTGATCGACTACCTCCAATTGATGGGCGGTGGCTCCAACGATGCCTCCGGAATGAACCGCGAACAGGTCATCGCCTCCATTTCCCGAGGCCTGAAAGCCTTGGCCAAGGAGCTTGATATCCCTGTGATTGCCTTGAGTCAGTTAAGCCGACAGGTCGAAGTCCGCGGTGGTAACAAAAAACCAATGTTATCCGACTTACGTGAATCCGGGGCCATTGAACAAGATGCCGACATGGTCATGTTCATTTACCGACCCGACTACTACAAGATGGAGGGGGAATCGTATCCAGATCAGGCACAAATCATTGTTGCCAAGCACCGTAACGGCCAAACCGGCGAAATTGATTTGCGCTTCCAAGAGCGCTTTGCCCGATTTGTCAACCCAGGGCCCTTTGGGGGAGGCCATGATACAGCCTTGGGTCGTCGCGACCCGCACGAACCCAAAGACCCCTACGGTGGTGGAGAACAAACCTTTCCTTCGCGGTTAAACGATATGGAAAGCGAGGCCCCTCCTTTCTAATCCGCTAACACAAGCTGATTATTCCGTGATTGAACTGACGCGTTCATTTCCAGAAATCATCTTCCCCCCATCTTGGGATAATTTCCTTGGAAACCCGGGCATGAACCTGCTCCGAAAGCCTTTGGGAAATCTTTGCCAAGCCCTGGACGCCGGGAAGAAAATCTACCCTCATTCATCACGCTTGTTCAGGGCTTTCGAACTCGTGCAGCCCGAGGCGGTACGGGTGGTGATTCTGGGCCAAGATCCTTACCATGGGCCACATCAGGCAAACGGTTTGGCCTTTGCGGTGGATCAGAGTCAAGACCCTCCCCCCTCTTTACGCAATATTCAAAAAGCTCTCGAAAATGACCGGCTTGCATGCCGAAGCGAAGGCTTGGAATCCCTTATGAACGGTCCGGTTGATTGGGGCAGAGGTGATCTGGAAGCCTGGGCTGGGCAGGGTGTTCTTCTGATGAATGATGTACTCACCGTGGAAGATGGCTGTCCGGGCGCTCACCGGTCTTGGGGATGGTCACTGTGGACCGAATACGTCATCCATACTTTGCAGTCTTCCCGGCAAGGCCTTGTATGGATGCTTTGGGGCAAGGAAGCTCAAAGGCATCATGCAGGCCAACTTACCCCAGAAGCCTCTGTTCATCATCTTATGCTTACCGCTCCCCACCCTTCACCCCTCTCAGCTTATCGGGGATTCCTCAATTGCAGGCACTTTTCCAAGGCCAATCGCTTTCTCTCATCCTATCTTTGAGCAATGTCTTTGAGCAATGCCTAGCCAACCCTTACCCTTCGCCGAACCGCTTCAATGGACCTCCAAGCGAGTTGCTGAACTGGAAGAATCCCAGACCCTGGCCATGGCCGCCCGTAGCCGGGCCTTGACCGAACAGGGTTTTGAAATTATTAATTTGAGTCTTGGTGAACCGGATTTTGATACCCCGGCGCATATTCAAGAAGCTGCTTGTCAAGCCATCCACGACAATTATTCGCGTTACACTCCCGTTGCGGGTTATGCCGATTTGAGAAAAGCGGTGGTTCACAAGATGGAACAAGTCCTGCAGTGGAAGGTTAGTCCTGAACAAGTTCTTTTCAGCACAGGAGCGAAACAGAGTTTGATCAATGTTCTGTTGGCGGTGCTCAATCCAGGGGATGAGGTTCTGCTACCGGCACCCTACTGGGTGAGTTATACCGGGATGATTCAAATGGCAGAGGCCAAAGCGGTGGTTCTGCCGTCCAGTGCAGAATCCGGTTATAAAATCAGCGCAGAGGCTTTGGAAGCGGCCATCACACCGCGGACGAGGATGCTCCTCTATTCGTCGCCCTGCAATCCCAGCGGTGCCGTCCTTCAAAAGGAGGAGTTGGAGGCATGGGCTGCTGTGTTACGAAAACATCCCGGAATTCTGGTTGTATCGGACGAGATCTACGAACATATACGTTTTGAAGGATCGCATTGCAGCATGGTCCAATGCCCAGGGATGGCCGATCGTACGGTCGTGGTGAACGGCATGTCCAAGGGATTTGCCATGACCGGGTGGCGATTGGGTTACGCAGTGGCACCCCTTGAAGTGGCCACGGCCTGCGTTAAACTCCAAGGGCAGTTCACCTCGGCTACTTGCTCGATTGCGCAGCGTGCTGCACTGGCCGCCCTCCAAGGCCCCATGCACGATACCCAACGCATGTGCGATGCGTTTCGTGATAGAAGAGATTTGGCAATAGCCGAAACAGCCGATCTGCCCGGCTGGGATTGCCCGGTGCCAGACGGCGCCTTTTACCTTTTTCCCAACATTTCGACCTGGTTTGGAGCAATCTGGCAGGGCAAACCCATCGGCAATGCCGAGAGGTTGACCGAGTTCCTCTTGGAAGAGGCAAGGGTTGCGACCGTATCCGGAGACGCCTTTGGCTCGCCGGAATGCATACGCTTGTCCATCGCCTGTTCGGAAGCCCAAATCAAAGAAGCGATGGTACGCATTCGCCTAGCCTTTCAGCAATTACTTTCCCAAAATTCCCTTGATCAAGGTTCCTGACTTTGACCGTATTCAGGTAGCGGTTGCTGGTGACTTAATGCTTGACACCTATTGCATTGGGACCGTCAGACGACAATCCCCCGAGGCTCCAGTAGAGGTCCTGGATTGGGAAAATCGAATAGACCGTGCCGGGGGTGCTGCCAATGTGGCTTTGAATATCATGGGATTGGGCGGGAATGCTCAACTTACCGGATGGATCGGCAAAGACGCTGAGGGAAGCATCATTCGGGATTTGTTGCAACAAAATCACATTGCCGCTCACGGCCTAATGGAATTGGGCGAATACCCCACGACCCACAAAACCCGTTACCTCCATGGCTCCAGGCACCTTTTGCGGGTTGATCACGAAAGCAGAGTTAAGGCCTCTGAAGAATTGATGGCAAGGCAATTGGAAGTTTTGGGCAAGGTCTTGAACGATTGCCAAGCCATTGTTTTGCAGGATTACGAAAAAGGCTATTTCAACCCCCATAATATCCCGTCTATCCTATCCTTGTGTGAGCAATACAAAGTTCCCGTGGCGGTGGATCCCAAAAAAGATCAATTCTGGTTATTTCAAGGGGTGGATTTGTTCAAACCCAACCTCAAGGAATTGTCCGAGGCCTTGGGAAGGAAAATATCGCTGGAAGGAGATGACTTGCGAACAGCTTGTCAGGAGGCAAGGGATCGTTTGGGGTGCAGGATCTTGATGGTGACCTTAGGGGATCAAGGAGTTGCCGTATTGGACGAGCATGGTTTCTTTCGACAAGAGGGGCATCCCCGTAACGTGGTCGATGTATGCGGTGCCGGAGATTCGGTCATTGCCGCTGCAGCCTGTGCTTTGGCTTTGGGGCTTGGATCGGAAGACATGGCCGCCTTAGCCAATTTGTGCGGTGGTTTGGCCTGCGAGCGTTCAGGTACCCATCCTGTCACCCTGGCACAAATTCACGAGTCCCTAAATCAACCGGTCACTTGATCCTCAAATCATCTTGAATTTGATTGCCTTGGTCATACCCTAAATTCAGCTATGTCTTTGTTCCAATCGTTCGGTTTTCTTCAATTGTTACGGATCGAAAAGCCGTTGCTGCAAATCCTCCTTTGGATTCGAACCCTGGGCACCATGGCCTCTATTGGTTTAATGGTCTATTATTTCGGTTTCCCGATGACCGTCCAAGGCCAATTCAAGATCATCGAATGGCAAAATTCACTCCTAGGGGTATTTGCCTTAAGTTTTGTTATTCGTTGGCTTTTTGCCCGCTTTGAACGGAGTTTTCTTCAGGTCTCCTCCCTTGAAACGCTGCTGCTTGGGCTCTGGTGTGCCGAAGGATTGTGGGCGCTTATGGGGCGCCCTTGGTTTGCCGAGTTTACCCGAAACTATGCAGATTTACTGCCCTATGCATGGTTTGTGCATACCTTGGCCATTGGCCTCGCGGGTTTGGAGCTGATCCGACTGAGCAATTCGGTGGTCACGGTTCGGCTTAAACCTGCAGCGACGTTGATGGTCTCGTTTATAGTCCTGATTGGCATCGGAACAGGCCTGCTGATGTTGCCCCAAATGAGTCATAGGGCAGGATCCTTACCCTTCGCGGATGCATTGTTTACGTCGGTTTCGGCAACTTGTGTTACAGGGCTGAGCACCATCGATGTGGGATCGACGCTCACCTTCAAAGGGCAATGCGTGCTCCTGGCCTTGATTCAATTGGGCGGCATTGGCATCCTGACCTTTGCGACTTTTTTTGCATTGTTTCTCAAAAAGGGGGTTGGCATCTCGCATCAGGCTATGATCAAAGACTTCATGTCGGAAGAAAGTCTGTTCGATGCCAAGAAACTCTTGGGACAAATCATCTTCTATTCCCTGTTCTTGGAAATGGGTGGTGCCGCCTTGATATACCTTTCTTGGCCCTTGGAATCCCCCATGTATTTCAATGCTTTGGATAAGGCATTCCACTCCATCTTCCATGCTGTATCGGCCTTCAACAATGCAGGATTCTCCCTTTATACCCTGGGTTTGGCGGAGCCTTTTCTCCACCATGCCCCGGTTTTGCGAATCCTGATCGCATTGCTGATTATTTTGGGTGGGTTGGGCTTCCCGGTCCTGCGGGATTTGTTCGGATACCATCAAATCCGAACCCGGCTGAATACGCCTTGGAAGAAATGGAAACTTTCCACTCGAATTTCGGTGTGGACCTCTGTGTTCCTTTTGCTGGTTGGGACGGTAGTTTTCTTGATGTTGGAGCAACAATCCGGGGGAACACTTCTTCATCACCGTGGGTTTTATGCTTGGGTTGATGCATTTTTTGCTTCAGCTTCCGCAAGAACTGCGGGCTTCAACACCTTGGATGTGATGGCCTTTGGTGTGCCGACCTGCCTGCTCATGATTTTCCTCATGTTTATTGGTGGGGGCTCCGGATCCACTGCCGGAGGGATTAAAACCTCTACGTTTACCTTGCTGGTTCTGGCGGTGTGGTCCACCATACGTAACAAAAAACAATTGGAACTTGGCGGTCGTTCCATTCCTTTTGATTTGTTAAACAAAGCCTATACCATCTTTTTCTTTGCGGCCACTTATATTTTTGGATGCAGCTTTGTTTTGGCCATCCTCGAACCCGGTATCCCCATCCTGGACTTGGTCTTTGAAGAGGTTTCGGCCTTTTGCACCGTTGGCTTAACCAGAGGACCGACCATGGAAATGGGTCAGGCCGGCAGAGCTATTTTGATGCTTTCCATGTTCGTGGGCAGGGTAGGTACCTTGACACTGGCCTTTGCATTGGCTTCCAAGAGCGAGAACCAAGCGTACACCTATCCCAAGGCCCATGTCCTGATTGGTTGAGGCATCGCGGTTCTTATACCTGCCTCATGGCTTCGACGGGATCCATACGACCCGCACGCAATGCCGGCCAGATTCCGGCCACCAGCCCAATCACCGATGAAATTGCGGCCGCCATAAACACATTATGCCACAAGAGCGTCAATTCCAAATCCATGAATGCGTTCAATGCCGCCACAAGGCCCGCGACGGCGAGTAGGCCCATCATTCCGCCCAACAAACTTAGGACCACCGATTCCAACAAGAACTGCAGGATGACAAAGGAGCGTTGCGAACCCAAGGCCATTTGCACTCCGATTTGCGGGGTCCTTTCGTAAACCGATACAAACATGATGTTGGCGATTCCAAAACCTCCAACCAGCAAGGAAAATCCTCCTACTATCCAACCGATAATCCCAATCGTTGCAAAAGTGGCCTGCAATTGATTCGCAAGCAAGGAAAGTTGATTCAGTGCAAAATTATCCTCCCGGCGAGGAGATAATCGTCGTATGGATCGCATTCTGCCCCGTAATTCTGCCTTGAATTCTTCGAATGGAATTTGACCTTTGGGCTTGGCCATGAGCAGAGGATAATAATCTTCAAAGCTTTGTCCTTTGACTTTACGCAACCAATTTACAGGCAACAGGATGGCCTCATCCAAACTGGTGTTGATGGAGTTGTTACCTTCTTTGCGGATGACCCCCAAAACTGTGGCGCTTTGCCCCAAACAACGAACCCTTTGGCCTAGGGCTCTATCGGCAGAACCAAAGAGCTCCTGTGCGATACCTGAACCCAAGAGAACCACCCTGGCCCCGGTATTGGACTCCGAGGGGTGGAAGAATCGGCCATTCTCCAACTCAAATTCCCGTAGTTCCGGGTAAAGCTGACTCACGGCCAAGGCTTTGATCTTGGATAATTCCTCACGGCCACCTTTGATTCGATCCATTTCGAAATCCACAAAAAGTGCGATTTCGGCCTTGCCTTCGCTTCGCTTTTGCAGTTCTTGAAACTCCCGGTAGGATGGTTGAGGCCTGGACATGTATTTCCACCAAGGATATTCGGAATTGAAGGCCCATGGCCATTTCTCCACATAAATAACCTCGTTCCCCAAGTTGGAGAGGGAATTCTTGAACTTGAGTTCCCAGGAATCCACCAAGGTGAAAACCGTGATTACCGTAAAAATCCCTATGGATATCCCCAACAAGGACAAAAAGGTACGAAGACGGTTGGACCACAAGGAAAACAAGGCCATCCGGGACCCCTCCACCAGTGGAAACCACAGAATTCGTAAGGAACTTGGTACAGCCATTTCGTTGAGGGATTAGCGCCTCAAGTTTACATTATCTTTGCGTTTTCTTACCCAAAAACTACCCAACGCCTTGAAATTATCGGAATTTAAGTTCGACCTGCCCTCCAGCCTCATCGCCTCCAAGCCCCTACCCAACAGGGATGACTCCAAAATGATGGTGGTGGACCGCAAGACCCAGACCATCGAGCACCGGAAATTCAGGGATATTCTGGATATCTTCCAAGAAGGGGATAGCTTGGTCCTTAACAATTCCAAGGTATTCAGGGCCAGAATGTACGGGAACAAAGAAAAAACTGGGGCCATGATTGAAGTCTTTCTGTTGAGAGAGCTCAATGGAAGCATGCGCATGTGGGATGCCCTGGTAGATCCAGCCCGCAAAATTCGAGTGGGCAATAAATTGTACTTCGGAGAGCATGACGAATTGGTGGCCGAAGTCGTCGATAACACGACCTCAAGGGGCAGGACCATTCGCTTTATTTTCGACGGCGATGACGAGGGTTATCGTCAAGCCCTGTTTCAATTTGGAGAGACACCCTTGCCCAGAGAATTAGGCAGAGACGTACTGCCGGACGACGAACAACGATACCAAACCATTTTTGCTTCCCGAGTAGGTGCCGTCGCCGCCCCAACCGCTGGAATGCACTTCAGCCCTGCGGTGCTTAAACACATGGAACTAATTGGGATTGAGGCCCCTCAAATTACCCTGCACGTTGGGTTGGGTGTCTTTAAGCCTGTAGAAGTTGAAGACCTCACCAAGCACAAGCCTGAGTCTGAATTCTTTGAGGTGGATGAATCCGCTGCAGCTACCATCAACCGAAGCCTGGAACACAAACATCGGGTTTGTGCCGTGGGAACCACTACCTTGCGGGCCTTGGAAGCCTCGATGTCTGCTGGACGGAAAGTTAAACCCACCACCGGCTGGACGGACAAATACATGTTTCCACCTCATGACTTCAAACTGGCCGATTCTTTACTCACCAATTTTCAACTCCCCGAATCCACCTCGTTGATGATCGCTTCATCCTTTGCGGGGAAAGATTTCCTGAAAGAAATTTACAAGGTCGCCATTTCCAAGAAATACCGCTTCTTCGCCTACGGAGATGCCTTGTTAATCCTTTAATCAATACCTATGGAATGGTTAATTTCCTTGCTGACCTTGACGGTTCTGGAAATCGTTTTGGGTATAGATAACATTATTTTTATTACCATTCTTACCGATAAATTGCCCAAGGCTGATCGGCTAAGAATTCAACGCATCGGCTTGATTTTGGCTCTTGTCTTTCGGGTTGGTCTCCTGCTCAGTATTTCTTGGCTAATGGGGTTGACCCAACCCGCCTTTGGGCTGATGGGTTGGGAACCCTCGGCCAAAGATTTGGTTCTCCTCGCGGGTGGTTTGTTTCTGCTCGCCAAAACCACCTCGGAATTGCATTCCAAGGTCAACCACCTGGAGCATTCCGGTTCCAAGAACCCTCCTGCCATGGACCATGGTTCCGATGAGGACTCCTCGAAAATTCTAGCCTCCACCAAGGCCAGAGCATCCAAGCGCCGAATGGCCACGGGGATTATCATCCAAATTATCCTTATTGATTTGGTCTTCTCCTTTGACTCCATTCTCACCGCTGTCGGGCTGAGCGATCAAATTCAAGTGATGATTGCCGCGGTGATTATTTCCATGATGGTTATGCTTGCGATGGCAGAATCCATCGGTCAGTTTATACAAAAACAACCCTCCTTGCAGATCTTGGCCTTGTCCTTCCTTATGCTCATCGGATTTATGTTGCTGATTGAGGGTTTTCACTTCGAAGTGCCGAAAGGATACCTCTATTTCGCCCTGGCATTTTCCACTTCGGTTGAATTGTTACGCCAGCGTTTTGAACGCAAGCAACCCAGGCAGCAAGATTAATTCATCGAAGGATCATTGCCATCATAGCAATGCGATGATTGGGCAATTCCCTGGGCTAAATCCTCAGTATTCGTCTTCGTTGAAGAAGAAATCGTCTTTGGTGGGGTAATCAGGCCAAATTTCTTCGATCGTCTCGTAGGGTTCACCATCGTCTTCGAGTTCTTGCAGGTTCTCGATCACCTCCATAGGTGCACCCGACCGTATGGCGTAATCGATGAGCTCATCCTTGGTGGCTGGCCAAGGGGCATCTTCGAGATGGGAGGCTAATTCCAGGGTCCAGTACATAGGTTAGGGATAGGCGTGGGATTGTTCGGCAAATATAAAAATTCTAATTAAACTCACAAGCCCCTCGCTCAAAACAACGAAAGGCTATTAATTCCGTCAAAGTTGCCCAGCGCGAGGGTTCCAAACATGGGCCTCAATCCCTTGAGAACGTAATATTTCGCGAGCCAGGACGAAGAAGTAATCCGATAGTCGGTTGAGCGTCACCACGACGGGCTCCAACCTTGTAGCTTGGTCAGGCATGGCGACCTTGAGCGAAACCACGGCCCTTTCGGCCCTGCGGCAGATCGTACGAACTACTTGGGCCATGGCCGAGGCAGGATGGCCACCCGACAAGATAAAGTTCCTGAGCGGCTCCAAGGCGGCGTCCATTCGGTCCATCTCGGCTTCCAACCGACCTACCAAACGGATGTTCATTGCCGGTAATTTCCATGTCTCCACTTCGGCCTGATTCTCGGCAGCCAAATGCGACCCCATGCTAAAGAGCTCCTCCTGAATTTCTCCCAGGAAGGCACGGTGGGAGCTCAATGCTTCCTGCTCCTTGAGAAGACCAATCCAGGCATTAAGTTCGTCCAGTGTACCATAAGCCTCCAGGCGCGGATCCGATTTGGATACCCTGCTGCCACCAAGGAGCGAACTGCTACCGGAATCACCCGTTTTGGTGTAGATCTTCATGGTCCTGATTTAGGGTAAGAGCATCCGATTCGATGCGGCCATCTTTGAGGCGGACCATACGGTGCGCATGCCTTGCAATATCCTCTTCGTGGGTAACCAGCACAATGGTATTCCCTAATGCATGGATTGATGCAAACATTTCCATGATTTCCACCGAAGTTTTGGAATCCAAATTGCCCGTAGGTTCGTCCGCGAGAATCAAGGAAGGTTTGTTGACGAGCGCCCTTGCCAAGGCTACCCTTTGCCGTTGTCCTCCCGATAGTTCGTTGGGACGGTGCCCTACCCTGTCTTGCAAACCGACCTGCTTAAGGACATCATGCGCCCGCTCTCTACGCTCAAGTTCCGTAACCCCTGCATAGACCAAGGGCAATGCTACATTGTCCAATGCCGTTAGACGGGGTAACAAATTAAAGGTTTGGAATACAAAGCCAATTTCGCGATTCCGAATTTCGGCAAGGCGATTGTCGCTGAGACCCGCAACATCTTGTCCGTTAAGCCAATAAGAGCCTGAGCTTGGAGAGTCCAAACAGCCAATCAAGTTCATTAACGTGGACTTGCCTGAACCGGAGGGACCCATCAGGGCCACATATTCGTTGCGCTTGATTTGCAAATCGATACCCCGAAGTGCATAAATGGTCTCATCGCCCATGCTGTACAGGCGTTGTATTCCCTCCAAGGAGATTAGAGCATTGTTGGGTAACATCAATTGGTTTTCTTGACCACCTTGGGCACTCGGAAATAATCCGAATCGGAAGCAGGAGCATTGGCAAGGGCTTCTTGATGCGATATGGTCTGAACAACCCTGTCCTCTCTTGGCGCAAGGCCTTGTTCGTTCATGTACACCAAAGGCTCTATACCCTCGGTAGGAACGGAATCAATAATTCGTGCATATTCGAGAAAACGATTCATATCGGCCAACATGGCGTCGGCTTTGTCCGGATCAAATTCCAAACGAGCCAAATGGGCGATACGTTGCAAGGTTTCGAGATTAACTTTCATGGGCAATCAACTTTCATGGGCAATCAAATCGTGACGGATCAATTCGTAACATTTGTTTTTGAGGGCCTTCTCATCGCCGAAGAAGGTCTCGGGAACCTGGGGCTCCAAAATGTGTACCCGGCATGGACCGGGGCGTAGAAAATGTCGTGGGCATTCGGGCAATATTTTCCATGTATCGGGCAAAGATACGGGCAAGACGGTCGCACCTTGCTGAAGGGCAACCGCAAACGGTGAGGAGCGAAAAGCGGTCATCGCAGGAGCTTGGCCCAAGATCCCACCTTCGGGAAAGACCACGACGGCAGACCCGGCTTTCCAAAACTCCTCCACCCTACGGTAGGCCTTCATGGATCCCTGGGCGCTGGAGCGTGGAATTGCAATATCCATCGTTCGAAAGAAATGACGGAAAAAGGGGAAGCGCAACAGTTCAGCCTTGGCCACAAAATGCAGGTCCAAAGGCAAGGCCGCCACCAAGATCGGAATATCCAGATAAGAAAAATGATTGGCCACTATCATCAGTTTGGGGCAAGCTTCCGGGACCTTCCCTACGGTTTGCACCCGAATTCCAAAAAGCATGGCTATACTCTTGGCCCAGACCACCCTCCAACGCTGCCCCCATCGATAACGCGAAGCTTTGGCCATGGTCCAACGAAAAAAAGGATAAGACAAAGCAAAAAACAAGACAAAGTAGGCCAAGCATAAATAGGCCCGAAATCGGTAATATCGAAAAGCAAAAGGTCGCTGACGGTACTGCGCATAAAGCTGAGCGACATCCCGTGCCCGGGAGTGGATTCTGCTGCCCTTGTTCTGTAGCATGTGCGTTAAGGTAAGGCCTAAATTCAGTATTTTGCAGGCATGATCAAAGTCGTCTCCGGGATTCGTTCCACCGGGCAATTGCACCTGGGTAATTACATGGGTGCCTTGCGTCAATTTGTAGGCATGCAATCCCGGATGGATTGCTATTTCTTCATTGCGGATTACCACGCCTTAACGACCCACCCCGAGCCCAACCAAGCGAAGCAACGGGTGTATACGGTCCTGGCTGAATACCTGGCCGCAGGTTTAAACCCGGAACAATGCACTCTTTATGTTCAAAGCGATGTGCCCGAAACCGCGGAGCTGTACCTGCTTCTGAACATGCACGCCTACGTTGGGGAATTGGAACGCTGCACCTCCTTCAAAGACAAGGTCCGTTCTCAGCCTGACAATGTCAATGCAGGCTTGCTGACCTACCCCGTCTTGATGGCGGCCGATATTCTTTTGCATAAGGGAGAATCGGTGCCTGTGGGCAAGGACCAGGAACAGAATTTGGAAATGGCCAGAAATTTCGCTCAGCGCTTCAATCATTTTTACCAAACCACCTGCTTCCCCGAACCTCAGCCTTATCGCGATCGAAGTCAAGATCTCGTTAAAGTTCCTGGTTTGGATGGATCCGGCAAAATGGGTAAATCCGAAGGGGCAGGGAATGCCATCTTCCTGGCCGAGGACCCCGCCTCCGTTCGCAAAAAGATCATGCGTGCAGTGACCGACACCGGTCCCACGGTTTCCGGTTCAACCCCTGAAGGAGCGGTGGCCAATTTGTTTCAACTGTTGGAGATTGTGTCAACCCAAGAAGTCGTTACCCAATTCAGGGAGGCATATGCCGACTGCAGCATACGGTACGGAGATCTCAAAAAACAATTGGCCGAGGATATGATTCTGTACCTTGCCCCGTTACGCGACAACATTTTGAACCTACAAAGCAAGCCTTCGGAATTGGAGGAAATTCGACGTATGGGCGCGGCCAAAGCCAAAGCCTCCGCCCAAAGAACCTTGCAGGAAGTTAGAAGCCTGATGGGCTTTTGAGTAGACCTTAAACCGGTTTTCATTCGAGGTGAATTAGGATTATCTTCGTTACCAAGTCAAGCCGATTAGAAATGAGTAAACATATTGCCATCGCTGGAAACATCGGGTCCGGTAAAACCACCCTCACCGAAATGTTAGCCCAGCATTATGGATGGGAGCCTCATTTTGAAGAGGTCGATCAAAATCCCTACCTCAACGACTTCTACGAAGACATGCAACGTTGGTCCTTCAACCTGCAAATTTATTTCTTGAATTCCCGCTACAGACAAAACCGTGAGATGTTCGCCAAAGACCATAACACGGTGCAGGACAGAACGATTTACGAGGACGCCCATATTTTTGCCCCCAATCTGCATGCCATGGGGCTTATGAGCAGCAGGGACTTTGATAATTATACGCGACTTTTTGAAGCCATGAGCAGCCACTTGCAGAAACCGGATTTGTTGATCTATCTGCGTGCATCCGTTCCTACCCTGGTTCGTCAAATCCAAAGGCGTGGTCGCGAATTCGAGGATAATATTCGATTGGATTACCTCAAGCGCCTTAACGAACGTTACGAAGCATGGATTGAAGGGTACACCGATGGCAAACTGCTCATTATCCCCGTGGATCAAATCAACTTTGCAGACAAACCCGAAGATTTTGGTCAAATCCTTCTCAAAATCGAGTCCGAATTGGGGGGGCTTTTTTAAACGCCCCCATACCCAACCGCTTCCCTTAAACCCGCTCAACTTCGCACCCAAAAAAAACGGGCCTTGCTTGGAGGCAAGACCCGTAGGTGATTTGGACTTTCGAACGGTGACTTAAGGAGCAGGGACCGCTTGTTCGGAGGCCGGCGCCTGTTCAGCGGCAGGCACTTCTTCGGCAGGGGCTTCCATGCCCTCAACCGATTCGATGGCGGCAGGTTCCGTCATTTCGACCGACTTGACTTTGTCTTTGTCAACCAAGGCTGGAGCCATCACGAGGGCCACCACCGATATGAGTTTTAACAAAATATTCAACGAAGGCCCGGAGGTGTCCTTGAAAGGATCACCCACCGTATCGCCTACCACCGCCGCTTTGTGCGGATCGGATTTTTTGTAGTAGGTTTTGCCGTTGATCTCGACACCTTCTTCGAACATTTTTTTGGCATTATCCCAAGCGCCGCCGGCGTTGGATTGGAAGATCGCCATCAAGACCCCGGAGACGGTCACACCGGCCAGCATGCCCCCCAATGGCTCGGCGCCAAAAATAAAGCCTACCACCACAGGGACCACAACAGCCAATAAACCAGGCAGAACCATTTCACGAATGGCGGCCTTGGTCGAAATCTCAACACATTTTCCGTACTCAGCAACCCCATCGGCTTGATGGAAAATTGCTTGGTCTTCGGCGGACCAATCCTTAAGCTCTTTGTCCCCGTTACGACGCATGGCGTCCAAGGCGGCCTTAAGGGCTGGGATGGTATTGAATTGACGACGCACTTCTTCGATCATGGACATGGCTGCACGTCCAACGGCACCCATTGCCATCGCCGAGAAGACAAAGGGCAACATGGCTCCAATAAACAAGCATGCAATCACATTGGCCTTGGAGATATCGATGCTTGCAATACCCGCCGAAGACATGTAGGCTCCAAACAAGGCCAAAGCCGTCAAGGCCGCCGATGCAATGGCAAAACCTTTCCCAATTGCGGCGGTTGTGTTCCCTACCGCGTCCAGTTTGTCGGTACGCTGACGAACTTCTTTGGGGAGTTCACTCATTTCGGCAATACCTCCGGCGTTATCCGAAATAGGGCCGTAAGCATCCACCGCCAATTGAATACCGGTATTGGCCAACATCCCCACGGCAGCAATAGCGATCCCGTACAAACCCCCAAAATGAAAGGCCCCGATAATGCTGGCCGCAATCAACAAAATAGGAATAGCAGTGGACATCATTCCCACCCCAAGACCAGCAATAATATTGGTCGCAGCTCCCGTAGAGGACTGACGTACGATGGACAAGACAGGCTTCTTCCCGGTTCCGGTATAGTATTCGGTGATAAGTCCCACGAGTACGCCGGCAACCAATCCAATAATGGTTGCATAAAAAATACCCATCGCGGTATAGTGATTGCCACGCTCTGGATCAGCCCAAGCGTACAGGGGATCTTTGAACCACCATTCGGCGGGCAGCATCCACGTTATTATAAAGTAGGAGGCCACAATCATGAGCCCTGACGAGAGAAATTCCCCCATGTTCAGAGCCTTTTGAGGATCACCCCCTTCGCGTGTTTTCACAAAAAAGGTCCCCAGGATGGACATGAGGATACCGGTACCGGCAAGAACCAAAGGCAGCAGAACCCCGGACAAACCGTTGAACTGATCGGCAAAGCCACCGGCCATGAAGGCGGCACCCAAGACCATGGTCCCCACAATGGAACCCACATACGATTCAAAAAGGTCGGCTCCCATACCGGCCACATCACCGACATTATCCCCGACATTGTCGGCAATGGTTGCCGGGTTCAAAGGATGATCCTCCGGGATTCCGGCTTCGACTTTACCCACCAGGTCGGCACCAACGTCGGCTGCCTTGGTATAGATACCACCACCAACGCGGGCAAAGAGGGCAATCGACGAAGCACCAAACGAAAAACCGGTGATCACCGTAATGACTTTATTCACCGAAGCCTGGTCACCTACCCCGAATTGACCTGCAAAAAAGATAAAACACAGGCTCAAGCCCAAAACCCCCAGGCCGACAACACCCATTCCCATGACAGAACCGCCCGCGAAGGCAATTTCAAGGGCTTTGGACAATCCGGTACGGGCAGCATTGGCTGTCCGTACATTGGCTTTGGTGGCTACCTGCATTCCGATAAAACCGGCCAGGCCCGAACACAGCGCACCCACCACGAAGGCAAAGCCAACCAGCGGTGAAGAGGTCTCGGCAGGACTGGTCAGCGCCAACAAAACGGCAACGAAGGCCACAAAAACGGCAAGAATCTTGTACTCGGCCTTGAGGAAGGCCATAGCGCCTTCGGCAATATGGCCGGCAATTTTACGCATTTTGGCATCACCCGGATCTTGGGCAGCCACCCATGATGACTTCCAAAAGGTGAACAGCAGTCCGGCAACCCCACACAGAGGCACCAAATAAAGAAGGGTTTGTGTACTCATAACGATTTTTTAGAAAAGCAGGCGCAAAGATAGGCCTGTGATTGGCCATTCAAGCCTCCCAAATTTTCCCGGGATTGAGCAGCCCCAAGGGGTCAAAGACGGCCTTGATGCCCTTCATGAGCTGAATTTGGACGGGGTCCATGACCAAGGCCATGTACCTCTTCTGGGACCAGCCTATACCATGTTCACCGGATACCGTGCCTCCCAATCGGTGCACCTCTTCAAACAATTCCTCGATCATGATGGGCAGGGTCTGGTTCCAGTATGGGTCGGGGTGTTGCTCTTTCAGCAAATTCACATGAATATTCCCATCACCGGCATGCCCATAACAAACCGATCGAACCCCGTACTTACGACATAAGGCTTTGACCTTGAGCATTAAAGAAGGCAACGCGGACATGGGGACCACCGTGTCTTCCTCCTTGTAGGTGGAATGAGCCCGGACGGCATGACCGATTTGCCGACGCAGTCGCCACAAGGTCTCCTTGGTATCCGCTTGATCAGCCAATCGTATTTCGCCTGCGCCTTCTTGTTCCAAAATTCCGGATAAACGTTCCGCCAGCGGGTACAGCTGGTCCAAGCTGTCTCCGTCAAGTTCAATAAGCAATTCCGCAACCACTTCGGCAGGGAATGGCATGGTGATTCCTAGAAATTTTGCAGACATTTCCAAAGCCTCTTTTTCCATGAACTCCACTGCCGATGGCCGTATCCCCGCAAGTTGTATAGCCGAAACGGCCCTGCAAGCTGATTCCAAATCATAGAAGGGAACTGAAAGCAGTAAATCAGCCCCCGGAGCGGGGATCAACTTCAGTACGGCTTGGGTAATCACCCCCAGGGTACCCTCGCTGCCCACCATCAACTGTGTAAGGTGATACCCTGTGGCGTATTTGGTCACGTTGGCCCCTGTCCAAATCAAGGAACCATCCATCAAGGCAACCTGAAGATTCAAAACATAGTCTCTGGTGGTTCCGTATTTGAAGGCATGCGGTCCACCTGCGGACTCCGCCAGGTTCCCACCCAAGGTGCATGTTCCCCTGGACGAAGGGTCGGGGGGGTAATACAGGCCAAATTCCGCTACCGACTCCTGGAGCACTTGGGTAATCACCCCCGGTTCCACGGTAACCTGCAAGTTGGCCGTATCAATATACAGAATTCGGTTTAAACGATCCGTGCTCAGGACCAAGCCACCCTTTACCGGCAATGCACCTCCGCTTAAGCCTGTTCCACCCCCTCGACAAGTCACCGGAACCTTGTACCGGTTACACAAGGCTAAAATTCGGGCTGTGTCCTCCGCGCTTCCCGGGAAGAGGACCAAATCAGGCTCGAAACAATAATCGTCGGTCTCATCCCTGCCGAATTCTTCCAAATCGTTTAATCGAACGGCATCCGATGGCATGAATGCAAGGATTTCATCCAAAAAAGACGTTGTCAAAGCCATGGGCCTAAGTTATTGAATTAATTTTGCGCTTCGACAAACCTAGCCTTTTTCCAAAGTCAAGAACCCCCTGCTGATGGCCGAAATAATCCGAATGCCCAAAATGAGTGATACGATGACCGAAGGGGTTATCGTCGCTTGGAACAAAAAAGTTGGCGACCCTGTCAAATCCGGCGATATCCTCGCGGAAGTTGAAACCGACAAGGCCACCATGGAATTGGAAAATTATGTCAAAGGCACGCTGCTTCACATCGGTGTTGAGCAAGGCCAAGCCGTTCCGGTGGATGCCATCATTGCCATCGTTGGTAAAGAAGGCGAGGACATTTCCTCTTTGTTGTCAAACTCAGGGCCAATTGACCCCTCCATTGCCCAACCTGAAGCACCATCGAATCCTGAACCCAGCGTACCTGTTGCCTCGACCGATATGCATCAAGGTTCGACCGATGACCATCGTGTTAAGGCCTCCCCACTCGCCAAAAAAATGGCAGCAGATCTCGGACTTTCATTGTCTCAAATCCAGGGGTCGGGGGACCATGGCCGAATCGTGCGTCGCGATATTGAGAATTACCAAGGATCTGCCGTTTCAGGGACCCCTCAAGCATCGGGATTGGGAACGAGCATGGATTTGAGTGCTTACCTGAACAGGGCAGCGGGTCAAGGCGAATCCTTCAAGGATCTGCCCTTATCCCAAATGCGTAAAACCATTGCAAGAAGGCTTTCCGAATCCAAAAATGCGGCGCCTCACTTCTACCTCACCATGGAAATTGACATGGACCAGGCGGTAGAAGCCAGGGCCCGGTTGAATCAAAACTCACCGGTCAAGATTTCGGTCAACGATTTGGTAATCAAGGCGGCTGCGATGGCCTTGCGGCAACATCCCGTGGTCAATTCCTCCTGGCTTGGCGATCGCATTCGACAAAACGAGCATATCCATATCGGAGTAGCTATGGCCCTGCCCGAAGGACTTGTCGTGCCGGTACTGCGCTTTGCCGACCAAAAGAATTTGGTTCAATTGGCCAGCCAATCCAAGGACTTTGCCGCCAAAGCCCGAGAAAAGAAGCTCCAACCTCAAGATTGGGAGGGTAATACCTTTACAATTAGCAATTTGGGAATGTTTGGTATCGAGGCGTTCACCGCCATCATCAATCCACCGGATGCCTGCATCATGGCGGTTGGTGCAGTTCGCGAATGCCCTGTAGTACGCAACGGACAATTGGGAATCGGACAACGCATGACCGTAACATTATCTTGTGATCATCGGGTGGTGGACGGGGCAACCGGTGCCGCCTTCCTCCAAAGCTTTGCGTTGATGCTCCGCGATCCAGTATCGATGTTGCTCTAAGCCATCGATGTTGCGTTAAGCCTTCGATGTTGCTCTAAGCCTTCTTTACCTGATTTTCTTGGGTTTCTGAGCTTGTCCTCCACCGATGATTTTGAGGACATCGCTGTAGAGCGGTTCATCGAAAACAGCTTCCAGGAAATTTCCTTGCGGGTCAAATACATAGAGGGAAGGTACATGCATGTCCCCAAAGGCCCTGTAGAAGGAACCCTCCCGATCCGCGGCCAAATAGGTGTGCGGCTTGTCTGTCAGACCAAAATCTTTGATGAAATTCCAGGCCTGGTCCTCATCGAAGCGGGTTACCCACAACCATCCTACCCGAATTTCTTTGCCGCGTAATTTTATTTTGGTGCCTGTCGGCTTCTCTCCAACGGTTGCAGCAAGGCGCCTGCAATGGGAACAATCCGGATTGAAATAAGAAACCACCAAGTATTGCCCTTTGAATTGATGCCTGGTCACCACCCCGCTTCGCCCAATCAGAGGAAATTCAAATACAGGTACCTTGGTTAAGGTTTCCTCGTTAAGCGATGGCTTGGAGTACCACCACCAAACCAAGGAAGCCAACAGACAGACGGAAGCAGTGACGAGCGCAAGGCGAAACAAACGGGTAATTTCCATGGCAGCTTTGGGGATTTGGCCCAAATTTACCTGAAGAAAGGTCTTGGTTATCTTTGACCCCTTCCATGAACAAGAACATACCTCGACGAACCTTTGCGATTATTTCCCACCCTGACGCTGGGAAAACAACCTTGACCGAAAAGTTCTTGCTTTTTGGTGGGGCAATTCAAACGGCCGGGGCTGTTAAGTCCAATAAAATTCGCAAGACCGCTACTTCCGATTTCATGGAAATCGAGAAGCAAAGGGGTATATCGGTATCCACCTCCGTTATGGGATTTGAATACGGCGGATGCAGGGTGAATATTTTGGATACTCCTGGTCACAAGGATTTCGCAGAAGATACCTACCGCACACTCACCGCGGTGGACTCGGTAATTCTGGTGGTGGACGCCGCCAAAGGAGTCGAGGAACAAACCGAGAATTTGATGCGGGTATGCCGAATGCGTGCGACACCGGTCATCGTTTTGATCAACAAGATGGACCGCGAAGGCCTGGACCCCTTTGATCTGCTGGACGAACTCGAAAACAAATTAGGTTTGACTCCTTGCCCACTCAGTTGGCCCATTGGTCAAGGCGATCGTTTCAAAGGCGTCTATAACAAGCATCGCAAACACCTGGATCTTTTTTCGGCTTCCAAGACCAGCATCGCCTCGGATATACGCAGCTTCGATGACCTTAACGATCAGCGAATTGACGACTTGCTCGGTCCATTGGCCCGCAAACTCCGTGAAGACCTGGATTTGTTGGAAGTGTATGGAGACTTTCGACAAGAAGCCTACCTCCAGGCAGCGCAAGCACCGATTTTCTTCGGATCTGCCTTGAATAATTTTGGTATTCGGGAACTTCTGGACACCTTTGTGCAGATAGCCCCTGAACCCGGACCTCGTGAAACTCGAACAGGGATCATCGAAACCCAACATCCCAAGTTAACGGGGTTTGTTTTCAAAATCCACGCCAACCTGGATCCCAATCATCGGGATCGCATCGCCTTTATGCGAATTTGTTCCGGAAAATTTGAACGTAACAAATTTTATCACCATGTCCGTTTGGACAAAAAAATCCGATTCTCCGCCCCACTCCTTTTTCAAGCGAGCGATCGCAACACCGTTGATGAGGCCTGGCCGGGAGATGTGGTGGGCCTCTACGATACCGGGAATTTCAAAATTGGTGACAGCCTAACCGAAGGAGAACACTTGTTTTTTAAGGGAATTCCTGCCTTTTCCCCGGAGCTCTTTCGCAGGGTCGAAAACCTCGATCCTTTCAAGGCCAAACAATTCGAAAAAGGCCTAAGGCAATTGACCGATGAAGGGGTGGCTCAACTCTTTGTGCAACAACCGGGGAATCGCAAAATCATCGGAACCGTAGGCGAACTGCAATTTGATGTGATTCAATTTAGACTACTTCATGAATACGGAGCCAAGGTACAGTACCAATCCCTCCCCTACCTCAAAGCATGTTGGATCCATGCCGCCAATCCTGACAAGATCGAGGATTTCTTTCAATACCGACGTGAGCATCAGGCTTTTGACAAAGACGCACGCTCGGTGTACCTGGCAGATTCTCAATGGATGTTACAAAGACTGCAAGCAGAAAATCCTGATTTGGAATTCCGATTTTCTGCCGAACTCATCTTGGAAGAATCCTCGGATGGTGCGGACGATTGAGTGATTTGCCGACGATGCAGGCCCACTAACCCAGGTAACCCCGCAATCGCTGGGTCTTGTGCATGGATCGTAAACGCCTCAAGGATCGCTCTTTGATTTGGCGAACCCTCTCCCTGGACAATTCAAAACGAGCGCTCAGCTCATCCAACCCAAGCACCGATCTTCCGCTAATCCCAAAAAAACAACGGATGATCTCCGCTTCCCTGCTTGGCAATTCACGTAAGGAAGATTCAATATCGGCAACCAACGATTCTTGTTCCATACCCAGGCCAGGTTGGAGATTTCGATCCTTATCCTCCAAACGATCCATGAGTTTAACATCCTCATCATCGGTAACGGGAGCATCCATGGATAGATGCCGTAGGGATAAAGTGGAAGTCTCGCCCACCTCCGCGGATGAAATCTCAAGCATGGCTGCGATTTCCTGATCGGAAACATCACGCTGCAATTCTTGTTCCATGCGGGATCCAAGTTTGGAGATTCTGGACATTAAGCCCACTCGGTTCAAGGGCAAACGGACCACTCTTCCTTGATCGGCAAGGGCCTGCAGGATGGATTGACGGATCCACCACACGGCATAGGAAATGAATTTGAAACCTCTGGTTTCGTCGAAGCGTCCGGCGGCTTTAATCAGGCCAAGGTTACCCTCGTTGATTAAATCACTCAATGCGAGGCCTTGGTGCTGGTATTGCTTGGCCACCGATACCACAAAGCGTAGGTTGGCGGAAACCAGCTGCTCCAAGGCTTCTGAATCACCGGCCTTGGCTCTGCGGGCTAGTTCTGCTTCACGATCCGCATCAAGAATCTCGATGCGACCGATTTCCATGAGGTATTTATCCAGAGAAATCTGGTCTCTGGATGTTATTTGGCGGATGATCTTGAGCTGTCTCATAGGTCCCCAATTTCGTTATTAGGAAACTACGACCCAAATCAGGAAAAAAAATCCCTGATAACAAAAAATAAGAAAAAATTAATCTCACTCCGAAGCGGGTGCAGCCTCCGAGGCTGAACCGCCTTCAGTACGATCGCCAAACTCAGGGCGGGGGCCACGATCACCACGTTCAGGGCGGGGGCCACGATCACCACGGTCGGGGCGAGGTCCACGCTCCGGACGGTCACCACGCTCCGGGCGGGGGGAACGTTCCGGCATTCCCTCAGGGCGGGGCAACAATGCTTTGGCCGATAACCTGAATTTGCCGGTCTTGGGATCCACTTCAACGAGCTTCACCTGCAATTCTTGACCTTCGGTGAAGACACCGTCCATGGTTTCGATGCGCTCCCAGCGGATCTCGGAAATGTGCAAGAGACCATCTTTGCCCGGCATAAATTCTACAAAGGCGCCAAAGGGCATAATCGATTTGACTTTCCCGTGATACACCGCTCCTATTTCGGGTTTGGCGGCAATGCCTTTGATTCGTGCAACCGCTTTGTCCATCCCCGCCTTATCGGCCGTGTAGATTTGAACGATACCCTGTTCTCCCTTTTCTTCAATGCTGATGGTGGAACCGGTCTCACGCTGAATTTCCTGAATGATTTTACCACCAGGTCCAATAACCGCGCCAATGAATTCACGGTCAATGGTCAATTGGGTAATGCGTGGAACATGGGGTCGATAGTCTTCACGAGGACCGGCCAAGGCTTTGCTCATTTCGTTCAAAATATGAGCTCGACCTGCAGATGCCTGGGACAAAGCCTTTAGCAAAACCTCGTACGGTAACCCATCAATTTTGATGTCCATTTGGCAACCGGTAATTCCATTGGCTGTCCCGGTCAACTTGAAATCCATATCACCCAAATGGTCTTCGTCACCGAGGATATCGGATAAGACCTTGAAGCGGTTGCCGTCGGTAATCAGACCCATGGCAATCCCGGAGACAGGAGCCTTGATTTTCACACCGGCATCCATCAATGCCAAAGCCCCAGCGCAGACCGTGGCCATGGAAGAGGACCCGTTGGACTCCAGAATGTCCGATACGATTCGAATTGTGTAGGGGCATTCTTCTTGCGGAGGGAGGACTTGTTTGAGCGAACGCATCGCGAGGTTCCCGTGTCCAATTTCGCGGCGCCCCGGCCCCCTGTTGGGACGGGTTTCCCCGGTGGAAAAGGATGGAAAATTGTAATGCAACAGAAAATTATTGTAGCCACTGATCACCGCTCCATCAATTATTTGCTCATCTTCTTTGGAACCCAAGGTCACCGAGGTCAGGGACTGGGTCTCACCACGGGTGAACAGGGCCGAACCGTGGGTGGCTGGCAAAAATCCAGCTTCGCACCAAATGGGTCGGACCTCGTCCAAACGGCGACCATCAAGGCGACGCTCCTCGTCCAAAATCATGTTGCGCATGGCACGGTACTCCACATCGTGGAAATACTTCTTAACCAAAAACTTATCCACTTCTGCACCTTCTCCCATCGAGGCCACAAAGTCCTCAAGGACTTTGCGAAAACCTGCCGAGCGCTCATGCTTGGGTGCGCCGGACTTGGCGACTGCATAAACTTTGTCGTAACAAAAGCTTTCCACGGCCTTTTGTAAGGCTTCGTCGGAGCGTTCATGGCAATAGGTACGGGTCGTGACACCCACCTTGGATCTCAGGTCCAATTGAGCTTGGCATTGCGCTTTGATGGCATTGTGCGCAACCAAAATGGCTTGGGCCAAATCTTCTTCGGAGCATTCTTTGGCCTCCCCTTCCACCATCATGACATTTTCCATCGTCGCGGCGACCATCAGGTCCATGTCCGCGGTTTCAAGCTGGGTCCGCGTTGGGTTGATGACCAATTGTCCGTCAACACGGGCTACTCGAACCTCCGAAATAGGACCATGGAAAGGGATATTGGAAACCGCAAGCGCTGCAGAAGCGGCTAAGCCGGCCAAGGCATCCGGGAGGATTTCCGCATCCGAACTAAAAAGGGTTACCTGTACTTGGGTATCGGCATGATAATCTTCCGGAAACAATGGGCGCAACGCCCTGTCAATTAAACGGCTGATGAGGATTTCATAATCCGACAAACGGCCCTCTCTGCGTTGAAAGCTCCCCGGGATTTTCCCGGTTGATGCAAATTTCTCCTGGTAATCCACCGTGAGCGGCATGAAGTCCACGTCTTCTTTGGCTTCTTTGGCGGAAACCACGGTAGCGAGCAAGCGGGTATCGCCCATGCTCAAGAGGACGGCTCCGTCGGCCTGTCTGGCCATTAGGCCCGTTTCCAAGGTGATCACCCGACCGTCCGGCAGGTTAATGGATTGAATATGCGATGTTGGTTTCATGAATACTGTTGTTTATAAAATGTTAAATTATTTGAAAAAGCCACTCCAATGCTCCAAAGAGCCCAATTTTGGGTTTGAAATTCGAACCGAAAAGGAGCGAAAAAAAAGCGGCAACAAGGCCGCTAATTTTTAGATTACCTACGAAGATTCAACTTCTCGACAATGGCCCTGTAACGAGCGATGTCAATCTGTTTGAGGTAATTCAGTAAATCCCTGCGCTTTCCGACCATTTTGACGAGGGAAAGCTGGGTGGAATAGTCTTTCTTGTTTTTCTTGAGGTGCTCGGTCAGGTGAGAAATCCTGAAGGAGAACTGGGCAATTTGGCTTTCTGCCGTGCCGGAGTCCTGAGCATTTTGGCCGTAACGGCTGTAAATCTCTGCTCTTTGGGTTTTGTCTAGGTACATTTTCCGCTTGTTTGGGGCCGCTGGTTCGGTTTTGTAGATTTTCTAGGTTAGATGAACCGATTTGGGGTATAGCCGCTGGTGAATTTTAAAATTAGGAACGCAAAGATAGTCTCTAGAGCCCGTTTTTCCAAATCAATGCCTCAAAAGATCCATGAGCCTGGCCAGGGTCTCTTTGAGCTTATGCCGTGGAACAATCAAGTCCAAGAAACCGCTCTCCAACACCGACTCGGCCGACTGAAACCCCTGGGGCAAATCTTTTTTGATGGTTTCTTTGATAACCCTTGGTCCTGCGAAGCCAATCAAAGCCCCGGGTTCTGCCAGATTGAAATCCCCTAGCATCGCGAAGGATGCCGTGACCCCGCCCGTTGTTGGGTCGGTCATTAAGGAGAAATACGGAATCCCTTCTTGGTCCGCAAGCGCCAATTTGGCCGAGGTTTTGGCCATTTGCATCAGGGAGTAGGCGGCCTCCATCATTCTGGCCCCCCCTGAACGTGAAATCACCAGGACAGGGCACTTCAAGGCCCTGGCATGGTCTATGGCTCTGGCGATCTTCTCCCCCATCACCGTGCCCATGGAACCCCCAATAAAATCAAAGTCCATGCAGGCGACCACCAAGTCGTGTCCCTCCAATTTCCCATGAGCGGCGCGAAGGGCATCCTTGAGCCCCGTCTTGGCCTTGGCATCTTCCAGGCGAGCAGCGTAGTCTTTGGTATCCACAAAGTTGAGTGGATTCAATGAAATCAGATTTGCGTCCAACTCTTGGTAAGTACCTTCATCGAACAAGATCCCAAAATAGCCCTCCGACCCCAAGCGATGATGGTAATCGCATTTGGGACATACCGAAAGATTCTCATGAAGGTCTTTGGTCAAAACCGATGCTTTGCAGGATGGACATTTGAACCATATCCCATCGGGCACCTCAAGTTTCTCCTCGGTGGAGGTGGTTACCCCTGCGGTTGAACGTTTAAACCAGGCCATTTTGATTTGCTCAATATAAGGCTAAGCGATATCCACGGATAGGTCCAAATACACATCCTGGACTTTGTGGAGCAAGTCAATACCTTCGTTCATGGGGCGTTGGAAGGCTTTGCGGCCCAAGATGAGTCCTGATCCCCCGGCTCGCTTGTTGATTACCGCCGTGGCAACCGCTTCGCTTAGGTCGTCGGCACCTTTGGACTCACCGCCTGAATTAATCAAACCCGCGCGCCCCATGTACCCGTTGGCCACTTGGTAGCGGCATAAATCAATGGGGTGATCGGTGGTCAATTGATCGTAGACCAGTTTGTGGGTTTTGCCATGTTTGGTGGCCAAATATCCGCCGTTGTTGGTGGGTAATTTCTGTTTGATGATATCCGCTTGGATTGTAACGCCCAAATGGTTGCCTTGGGAGCTCAAATCGGTGGAGGTATGATAATCAACGCCATCCACCTTGAAACCGGGATTCCTCAGGTAACACCAGAGGATGGTGGCCATTCCGAGGGAATGGGCCTCTTCAAAGGCCTCTGCGATCTCAACCAATTGCCTGCGTGATCCTTCTGAGCCAAAATAAATGGTTGCACCCACGGCTACGGCTCCCATATCCCAGGCATCGCGCACCGAACCAAACATAATTTGGTCATACTCGTTCGGATACGAGAGAAATTCGTTGTGGTTGATTTTGACAATGAAGGGAATCTTGTGGGCATAACGTCTTGCAACAGAGCCCAATACCCCAAAAGTGGAAGCAACGGCATTGCAACCGGCTTCAATGGCTAATCGAACAATATTCTCGGAATCAAAGTAGATCGGGTTGGGAGCAAAGGAGGCTCCTGCAGAATGCTCAATTCCCTGGTCCACAGGGAGAATCGAAAGATATCCGCTGCCCGCCAATCGACCGGTGCCGTAGAGGGTTTGCATACTCCTCAAAACGGGGATGGAGCGATTGGATGCCGACCAAATTCGATCGACAAAATCAGGTCCCGGCAAGTGCAAATCGGTTGCAGCGATGGTCTTGCAGCGATGTCCAAGGAGAAAGTCCGCTTGAGATCCAAGAATTTGTGAGGTTTGTGACATAGGAAGGGTAAGGATTAAGCTTATTCTAAAGCACGAAGATAAGCCCTGAGTCTTGGGCACCTGATACTAATTTTGGAGAAATGCCTGCCATGATCCATTGCCATCGGGTAACCGCACCGGATACCCTCCAAAAAATCTATACCCTCAGATCCCAAGTTTTTGTGGAAGAGCAAGGAGTAAGCCCGGAGGAAGAATTTGACATCTATGAAGAATCAAGCATCCATTGGGCGGCCACCCATGGCGATGAGGTCATCGCCTGCGCTCGCCACCGGCAAACCGAACTTGGATACAAGATCGAACGGATGGCCGTTCGTGCAGATTTCCGAAGGCAAGGAGTGGGCAGGGAGCTCTTGCTGCAAATTATGGAGGAGCTGTTGCCCGGAATTTCTGCCCTAAAGGACGGGGCAGCGGGCGTTAAAGCCCCTGAAATCTACTTGCATGCCCAGGTTCAGGCCCTCCCCTTTTACCGAAGGCTGGGCTTTGCCCAAGTGGGTGAACTTTTTTATGAAGCCGATATACCGCATTACCGTTGCGTTTATCCAGACGCTTTAAACGTTTAGCTACGATTATGAAGAGGGCAACAGCCTTGTTTGCGGTATGGAACCGGTTGGGGAGTCCGCATGGAGAGGCTTGCGGCTGGGGGCTTCGGCTGGCTTGGGCATAAGTCTCCCTGCTTGGTGGCCATGGATTTCGGCAGGTTTGGGAGTCATACAGGGCTTAAGTTTCTTGGGCGCTGTGGTTCTGGGCATAATTTGGCGAGGTTGTAACCACAGGCTCGCTTATCAATGGAGGTTGTTGCCTGGTCTTCTCTGTTGGATTAGCCTATGCACCGGACTGGCCTCCCTCCAAGGGCCCGGCCTAACATCGGTTCTTTCAAGGGATTCCCCTACCGATTATTTGGGCTCCGATTTATTGCTCATTCAGATCCATCGTCAGGACGGTGCAAGAAAATATAGAGCCATCGTTTATCAGCGATTGAAATATTGGAAGGCTGATCAGAAATGGCGTTGTTACCCCTTCCGCCACCCTATCCTTCTTAGCCTTCCTTATTCCCATCAACCCAGCGAAAAATCGGGAAAAATTTCCATAGAGGCCGGCCATCATCTCCTTATCGAAGCCACTCATTTACAGGTCATACGAGGCCCTGTACATCCCGGTCAGGCCGATTTAAGGGATTATTATCGAAGTCAAGGTCTGCAAATGGAAATCAATTTGAGCCATGGGGGTTCATACCGAGTCATCCATCAAGAGCTATGCCATGGCCAAGGAGAATATCGTACAGACCAATCTTTCAAAGTCATTTTTGGAAGATGGCAAAGCTATTGGTCCCAGCGCATGGACCTTACCATTTCGGATTCCGTGGGACGAGCCTTGTCCAAAGCGCTTTTGTTGGGCTGGAGAGTGGACCTGAGCCAAGAACTTCAAGAAGGCTTCCGAAATTCAGGCACCGTACACTTGTTGGCCGTTTCGGGGATGCATGTCTTGTTTGTCTACCAAATCCTTCAAGCGTTGATGCGAGGTCTTTACCTCCTGTTAACGGCGATTCTACCGCAATCCGTCAAGAGGCAAGATCCGCCAAAATGGCTGATATTCATGGTGTTATCAACCCTCATCTTGGCTTATGCCCTCCTTACAGGGGGAGCGCCTTCTGCCATGAGAGCCGCCATGGTGGTGATATGGATGAATTTAACCACCGCACTTTCCGGTAACAGGCATGCCTCCAGCGCGCTGGTGCTGATCGCGGTTCTGCTGATTATCCTGGAGCCTTGCTCGTGGAAAGACCCGGGTTTTCAATTGAGTTTTGGGGCCGTTGGAGGTTTGTTATGGATTTATACCCCCTTGTGGAAATTAATGCGGATGGATCAGCGGGGAATAGCGATTCGATACCCTGCTTCCCTGCTGGGGATGAGCCTGATCGCCCAGGCCGTGACCGCGCCGCTTTGTTGGTTTCATTTTGGGCAATTCCCCAACTATTTTCTGCTGGCTAACCTGTTCTTGGTCCCTTTGTCTTCGCCTTTGTTGGTTGTGGCGATCGTTTGGACTCTGACCGGAAGCACTTCAATTCTTGGCATTGCCATGGCATGGGTTGGTCAATTGCTGTTTGGCATAACCGCTTTGATAACCACGTCCATTGGGAGCTGGCCCGGGGCGGTGACCTACCACTGGGATTTTAGGGGAAGTGATTTAATGCTAATGTTCAGTATGTTAGGTCTCCTAACCCTTGGGTTGTTCAAGATAATCCGCCTTAGCAAATCTCAAGAGCGGCGAAGGGTATTCCGCTATGTGGCGCTATCCCTTATGTTGTTTTGGCTACTCCTCCTGGTGAACCGAAATGCAAGGTGGTTGCAAGAAGACCAAGCATCGCAATGCCTTGTGTTTGGGCTAAGGTCAGGAAATTGCCTGTTGGTTCGGGATAGGTTGGGTTGGTTGTGGTCGGGAGACCGAGAAGGATTGAGCGATCGTAGAATCGTGGAATGGATACGCAAGCAACACAAACGGCCGGATCATCCGTGGGCTACCTTGGATACGACCCTTCGATGCAGACTCCTGCAGTGGAATGAGCCTGTAACATTAATTGCGGGAATGAAGGACACCTTCAACCTCGCAGCATGCCATGGCGGGACCCTGCAATTGGTGCACCTCTTCGGTCCTAAAGCGGTTCAACTTACCCGCAAAGTGGATGCCGTGGTCTTGGGTAACCGTAGCCGCGTTGATTGGCCTCTGAGTCAACCACCCACCTGTTTGATCATGGTCGGGAGCCATAGCCACCTATACCGAAGGCTGATCGCATCCCTATGCCTGCAGCAAGGAATCGTTTTCTGTGATCTTAGCCAATCCAACCTGCCTGATTCGAAGGTAAATTCGCCCTATCCTACCCCTAATCGTATTTTATGATCCGCTACCGCTTGGAAGATCGTGTTGCCAGGATTACCCTAAACCGGCCAGACAAAAAGAACGCCTTGAGTCCGGCAATGGTCGAGGCGTTGTTATCTGCCGCAACCCAGGCCATGGACAATGATCAGGTAAGGGCCTTGGTGTTGGATGCGGAAGGGGATGTATTCTCTGCGGGTGCAGACCTGGATGCCCTGCAAACCATGCAGGGATGGAGCGAGGAGGAACAAAGACAAGATTCCCTCAAACTGGCTGGGCTTTACCGCCTTCTGTACAGCGGCCCCAAGCCCGTCATAGGTTTGGTTCAAGGGCATGCCCTGGCCGGCGGTTGCGGATTGGTTTCGGTATGCGATTGGGTCTTTGCGGTTCCTTCAGCACAATTTGCCTACACCGAAGTTGCCATCGGCTTTGTTCCGGCCATGGTCTCGGTGTTCTTGTGCCGTAAAATGGGGGAAGGCTTTGCCAGGCCACTTTTGTTGAATGCAGCCCGCATCAGCGCTGAGGAAGCCCTGGGTTGTGGCCTCGTTTATAAGGTTGTCGAGCCAGAACACCTGGAGCGTAGCGCCCTTGAATTTGTCCGGAATCTAATCGCACGGAACAGCGGCAACTCTATAGCTTTGACCAAAGCCCTGTTGGCCAAAAATGCAGGTTTGGATCAGGCCATGGCGCATGCGATAGAAACCAACGTAGAGGCCCGGCAAAGCGAGGCCTGCAAAAGCGGGGTCAGCTCCTTTTTGAACAAAGAAAAGCTCCTTTGGTAGGGCCAGAACAGTAACCTTCAACGGGGCAACGCCTGGAATTAGGGCGCCAAAATGGCTTAAAAAGAGGGCCGAAACCGCTCTAAAATCGCTTAAGGACCGCCTTTGAGGCTATCTTTGCGCTCGCTAAGTCCGCACCTAAACGGACCCTATGCAAATAACCAAACGAAATGCCCCCAACTTTGTTCCTCCAACATGCGTGGTGATTTGACGAATCCTGTTCCCGAGGTGAATGAACATTCCCAAGAAGAGGTCCTTCTAAACCAGTGGGCTGAGCAAGATTATGCGTTTGGATTTGTCAGTGATATCGAACAAGACATCGTTCCCAAAGGCCTGAATGAAGAGGTCATCCGTTGGATTAGTGCCCGCAAAGAGGAGCCGTCTTGGCTCTTGGACTGGCGCCTCAAGGCTTACCGTCACTGGTTGAGCATGCCAACCCCGGAATGGGCCCATTTGGAGATTCCCGCCATTGATTTTCAAGACATCTCCTATTATGCAGCTCCTAAAGCCGCTGCCAAGCTCAATTCGCTGGACGAACTGGACCCTGAAATTAAATCCACCTACGACAAGCTTGGGATCCCCTTGGAGGAGCAACTGATTCTGGCAGGGGTAGCCGTGGATGCGGTTTTGGATTCAGTATCTGTTGTAACAACGTACAAAGAAAAACTTGCCGAGAAGGGCATCATCTTCTGTTCCTTCTCCGAAGCTGTACGCGAGCACCCTGATTTGGTTCGTAAACACCTGGGCAAAGTGGTGCCCTACACCGACAACTATTATGCCGCCCTAAATTCAGCGGTCTTCTCGGACGGATCTTTTGTGTACATCCCCCAAGGGGTTCGTTGTCCTATGGAACTCAGTACCTACTTCAGAATCAATGCAGCTGGAACGGGTCAATTCGAACGGACCCTGATCGTGGCCGATGATGATGCCTATGTTTCGTATTTGGAGGGTTGCACTGCACCCAAGCGTGATGAAAATCAATTGCATGCCGCCGTGGTCGAATTGGTCGCCATGAACCGTTCGGAAATACGGTACGCTACCGTCCAGAATTGGTATCCTGGTGACGCTCAAGGGATTGGAGGTATTTACAATTTTGTGACCAAACGGGGTCTTTGCCAAGGCCTTGCCTCCAAAATTTCATGGACTCAAGTCGAAACAGGTTCCGCCATCACGTGGAAATACCCGTCGGTGGTCCTAATGGGTGATCGCAGCACGGGCGAGTTTTATTCGGTAGCCCTCGCCGCCCGGGCACAACAAGCCGATACCGGCACCAAAATGATTCACATCGGCAAGAACACCACAAGCCGTATCGTAAGCAAAGGCATCAGCGCAGGCAGGGGCCAAAACGCCTACCGGGGTTTGGTTAAGGTCCGGGAAACGGCTACCAATGCCCGCAATTACTCCCAGTGCGATTCCCTCCTGATGGGGGATCGCTGTGGCGCCCATACCTACCCCTATTTTGAAATCAACTGTCCGGATGCCCAAGTGGAGCATGAAGCGACGACTTCCAAAATTGAAGAGGATCTGCTTTATTATTGCCAACAACGGGGACTGCCCACAGAGGAAGCTATTGCATTGATTGTAAACGGCTACGCCAAAGAAGTTTTGGACAAATTGCCCATGGAATTTGCCGTTGAAGCAAGGAAGCTCCTTGCCATTTCTTTGGAAGGCAGTGTGGGATAAACTTTCTGAGCGACGGCCAATCTTAATCCATTCTATTGAAAATCATATGTTAGAAATCATCGATTTGCATGCATCCGTGGATGATAAACCCATCCTCAAAGGTTTGAACCTCCAAATTCGTCCGGGGGAGGTGCATGCAATCATGGGGCCCAACGGCTCGGGCAAATCAACCCTATCACATGTCTTGGCGGGTAGGCCCGGTTACGATGTCCGTGGATCCGTTCGATTCAACGGGCAAGACCTATTGGATTTGGCGCCCGAAGAACGGGCTTGGGCCGGACTCTTTTTGGCTTTTCAATATCCCGTGGAAATCCCCGGGGTAAGCAACACCAATTTTATGCGTTCCGCCTTGAACCAGGTGCGGAGCCATCGGGGTTTACCGGCTCTTGAAGCTGGAGATTTTCTGAAAATCATGCGCGAAAAGGCCGGTTTGGTTCAATTGGATCCATCCTTCTTGTCCAGGCCAGTTAACCTGGGCTTCTCGGGGGGCGAAAAGAAACGAAACGAAATTTTCCAAATGGCCATGCTGGATCCCCAACTAGCCATTTTGGACGAAACCGATTCGGGCCTTGACATCGATGCCTTGCGCATTGTGGCCGAAGGCGTGCGCAAGCTGCGCAGGGAGGACAACAGCTTTTTGGTGATCACGCATTACCAACGTTTGTTGGATCACCTTCGACCCGACATCGTCCATGTTCTGATGGATGGCAAGATTGTACGCACCGGGAACGATACCCTCGCTCTCGAGTTGGAGGAAAAAGGCTACGATTGGCTCAAAGCAGAATTGGCATGAGTTCAAGCCATACCGCTCCATCGACCACCAAGATCGCTTGGCCAAGCAGCCGCTTGGAGGCTTGGAAGTATACCGACCTTGATCAATGGGCCTCCAAGATTTCGAGGAACGATGGCCCCCTGACGCCTTCGGGCTGGCAAGGCCAACCCCATGATTTGCTGGACCTTTTCACGGAATTGCACAACGCCGAGCCGCTCTTCCCTGCATTGGATGAGCTCAGCGCTTTGATTCATGCCGCAAGGCATGGTGGGTGGCATGCCCATATCCCTGCCGGGACCACCTGCGATACTCCGCTTCGATTGTTGTACGCCCCTTCGGTGACCGAAGGTTGGTCGGGCTTTACCCATCAAATTCAAGTGGATGAAGGGGCAAAGCTCACCCTTATCGAAGAATTCGATGAAGGGAGGCCTGAAGGGAATAACACCGAAAAAAGCGCCCTGCAAGAAAGCGACACCACCCCTGTTGAGAAGATGAATTTGCACAACCTGCAGGTTCACCTGGGCCGAGGTGCGAAGCTGAAATTGATTCGCCTCTTCCATGGCCCTGCAGCCAAAGCCCTGGTGCACCAAATCGATGCTTTGCAAGAAGAAGGAAGCAAGCTTGAGGTTCAAACCATCTCCTTGGGCTCCGGAATGATTCGCAACAACATTCACATTCAGCAAAAAGGGGATCGTTGTTCCAGCACATTGTTGGGATTAAGTGTGGCATTCGGTGGAGGACATCTCGACCAGTACAGCCGAATTCAGCATCATGCCCTGGAAGGGAACAGCCACCAACACTACAAAGCCATTGCTGCGCCCAATTCCACCACCATCTTTAACGGTGTTTTGAGGGTAGAACCCCATGCCCAGCAAACCAATGCCTATCAACGCAGCAGCAATTTGATGTTGGATCCGGTGTCTTTGGCCCAAGGTCACCCTTTGAAGCCGACTTTACGCTCCGGCAAAGTCAACGCCAAACCTGAATTGCAGATCTTTGCCGACAACGTCAAATGCTCCCATGGCGCAACCATGGGAAAACTTAACACCGAATCCATCTTTTATTTGCAAAGCCGTGGGCTCTCTTTCGAAGAGGCCCAAAGGATGCTTACCTTGGCCTTTGCCATGGAAATTGTTGATCAGTTGGAAGATGAGGTCATACGGAACAAGGTGATGGCCCACTTGGATCAGCTGAAATGGCAATGAATGACCGGATTGGCAACGACATGACGGATTTGAAACCTTCTGCTTCGCAGGGCTCGCCTTTTCGGGATGAGTTCCCTGAATTATTGGTCAAGGTGCATGGACATGATTTAGTTTATCTCGACAATGCCTCCAGCACCCTGAAACCCATGGCGGTTCTGGATGCAGAGCGCAATTTCTACAGCACATCCTACGCCAACGTCCACCGAGGGGTACATCGTTTGAGCCAAATGGCCACGGAAGCCTACGAAGATGCACGACGCAAGGTGGCCAATTTCATTGTTGCCCGTTCCGCAAATGAAATCGTCTTCACCAAAGGCACCACCGAGGCCATTAACCTTGTGGCCAACACCTGGGGAACGACATTTATCGGATCCGGAGACGAAATCCTCGTCTCTGCGATGGAACATCATGCCAACCTGGTACCCTGGCAAATGCTCTGCCAACGCAGCGGCGCAACGCTTCAAATTGTTCCCCTTAACGATGAAGGAGCATTGGACCTGGAGGCCTTGGACCGTATGCTCAGCCCACGGACGAAACTTGTGGCCATGGTCTGGGTCAGCAATATCTTGGGGACGGTCAATCCCGTCGAAGAAATTGTGGCGAAGGCTCATCGCGGAGGCGCCAAAGTCCTGGTGGATGCCGCTCAAGCGATTGCCCATCGACCGATTAACGTTCAGAGCCTTGGAGCAGACTTCTTGTGTTTTTCGTCGCACAAAATGTTCGGGCCCACCGGGATCGGGGTGCTCTACGGCCGTAGCGAACTTCTGGACCTCATGCCCCCATGGCAAGGCGGTGGGGATATGATTCGAGAAGTCGAATACACCGAAGCCACCTACGCTGACCCACCCTTGCGATTCGAGGCGGGTACACCCCCCATCGCTCAAGCCATCGGGCTGGGCGCCGCAATCGATTGCATCGAACGCTGGTCATGGCAAGCCATCCAATCCCAAGAGGAAGCTTTGTACACCCATCTTCAAGAAGTTTTGGATCATGTCCCCGGCCTTCGTCGCATTGGATATGCTAAGGACAGGATTGCCGTTCAGAGTTTTCTGCTTGGCGATGCCCACCCCTACGATGTGGGCATGCTTCTGGACGCCATGGGCATTGCGGTGAGGACCGGTCATCACTGCGGTCAACCGCTGATGAAACGATTGGGCATCCCCGGCACCGTGAGGGCCTCCTTATCCATCTACAATACCCACCAGGAAATCGAGCATTTGGGGATTAGCCTCCACAAAGTTGCCCGCATGCTGGGGATCAGCTCTTGACCGCTATGGAAACACCCGCACAAATCCAGGATAACCTGGCCTTGGACTTTGAACTTCTCGAAAATTGGGAAGATCGTTACCAATACTTATTGGAATTGGCCAAAGAATGCCCACCGCTGCCGGAGGCCTTCAAGAATGATTCCCTCCTCATCAAAGGATGTCAATCCAAGGTATGGCTTAGAGCAACGTGTAACGCGGAGGGTCATATGGAATTCGCGGCCGACTCGGATGCCTTGTTGGTCAAGGGAATCATGACCCTTCTGCTCAAGGTGTTTCAGCATCAAAGCCCGGAAGCCATCCTGGAAACACGCTTCGATCTTCACGAACGCACCGGACTTCAACACCATTTGTCCCCGAACCGTGCCAACGGCTTGGCGGGGATGTTGGACCGTATCCGCCAGCTCGCGCTCTTGTACCGTCCGGTTCAAGAAAACCTTGGTAAACCGGCACCTCGAGATCTTCCTACTCCAGAGCCTTCTGATAAGGATAACACCAAGAACCCCACCTTTGTAGAGATCCAAGATTCGGTATTGAACATCATCAAGACCATCTACGACCCCGAGATTCCGGTGAACATCTACGACCTGGGACTCATCTACAATATTGAAGTACAACAAGGAGGCAAAGTCCTGGTCACCATGACCTTAACCTCTCCATCCTGCCCGGTCGCCGGAACATTGCCGGGGGAAGTGGAAGATAAAATCCGCGGTGTTCATGGGGTGAACGAGGTCAAAGTGGAACTCACCTTTGATCCCCCTTGGTCTCAAGATTTGATGAGCGAAGAGGCCAAACTGGAATTGGGATTCTTGTAAGGAATTGTAAGTCGGTTTACCGACTTGATTTATTCCAATCGGTTGGCCAAATATTCAGCATAATCCATCAGGTCCGAGGCCAATGGGGCGTCGTTAAGGCTGGTCCGAGACAAGGCATAGCGTGCATCTTGGATCAGCCCCGCTTTGTATTGCTGAACTTTCTGCTTTAATCCAATTGCGTTGTAACATCCTATCGTATCGTCCACCCATTCCTGGCGTTGCGCGTCCTGCACCCGGATATCCCCTTGGTTCTTTTCTTGATCAAGATAAGCTCGCAACTTTGCAAAGGTCGAGTTCAAGTGTTCCATCTGTTCATGGGTGGCTTCTTGCATGGCGGTCACCCTCAAGAAATTGTGTTTGCAGGCTTTGATGTCTCCTGCGATTTGTTTGCCGAAACGATCCGGATCACCGTACACGTCCAGCCAATCATCCTGGACCTGAAAAGCTAATCCGGTGAGATAGCCTACCCGAAACATGGCTTGCGCATCCGTCATCTTCGCACCGCCCATGATCGCTCCAATTTTGAGGGATGAACCCAAGAGCACCGCCGTTTTGAGCCCGATCATTTCCCGGTACTCGCTGAGGCTCACCTCTTCCCTGTTTTGGAAATCCATGTCCATTTGCTGTCCTTGACAGACCTGCAAGGCGACCCGGTTGAACTCCTTGACCAAGTCCTGCAATCGTTCCGCTTTGGCTTGCACCATCAAACTGTAGGCTTCGATAAGGAGTGCATCGCCGGAGAGTATGGCCGCGTTCAAACCGTAGCGCAAGTGTACGGTAGGCTGCCCTCTTCGTAGCGGGGATTCATCCATGACATCATCATGGAGCAAGGTGAAATTGTGAAACAATTCCAAGGCCAAAGCCTGGGGCAAGGCCGATTCAGCATCCCCCCCGGCCATTTCGCATGCCATCAAACAAAGAGCGGGGCGCAGTCTTTTGCCTCCCAAGCCCATGAAATAATCCATAGGGGCATAGAGTCCGGCAGGTTGGGCCGTGGACCAATCCAGCTCCTTCAGCCCTTGGTCCACCAATGCGCGGTAACGATTCAAAGCATTTGCGAAAGATGGTGTTGCGGGGTTTGCCATTGGATAAAAGTAAGGGTTAACCCAAGTTCAACGTTGCACATCGGAAAGGTGGTATCGAAATTCCAATCGTCTAAAGCGAAGATCCAAACGAGCAATGCGGACCTGCAACCTTTGTCCTGGAGCCAAACGGCTGTTTCGCGTGGAACCCACCAAGGCCATTTCCTCTGCATCGTAATAAAAGCGATCGTGATCCAGGGAGGATAACGGCAGCAGACCGTCGCAGCGGTTATAATCCAAGGTCACCCATACCCCTTGCTCCCCGATCGACGTAATCATGCCCTCCCAAATTTGGTCTTCTTTGCCCTGAAGCATTTGAAGCTGTTTGAAGCGGGTGGCGGCCCTCTCCGCCATGGCAGCGGCCCTTTCCTTTTCGCTATCGTATTTGCATAAGCGCTCCAGTTCTGGCTCGGTATAGACCTGCGTTGGTCCGTTCATGGAGCCGTCCAGATGGGCGAGCAAACGATGCACCAACAAATCAGGGTAACGACGAATGGGTGAAGTGAAATGGGTGTAATGCGAAAAGGCCAAGCCGTAATGCCCAATGTTACGGGTTGTGTAAATGGCCTTGGCCATGGAACGGATCGCCATTTGTTGCAAGATTTCGGATTCGGGCTTACCTTCAGATTCCTCAATCAAACGGTTCAAGGAAGCGGCAATTTGACTGCGGCTTGAGACCGACAAGGTATACCCCATGAATTCCGCAAAATCAGCTAATTTGCGCAAGCGCTCCGGATCGGGGAAATCGTGGACCCGGTAAACCGAAGCGGGCAATCGACGTTCACTCACGGCCTTGGTCAAATGTTCGGCCACCGCACGGTTGGCCATCAGCATCCAATCCTCAATCAACATATGAGCGGGTTTCCGCTCCTTGACCCAGACCTCGGTGGGGAATCCTTGGGTATCCAAATGAAAACGGATTTCTTCGGTTTCAAAGCCGATCGAGCCCGCTTCAAAACGCCGCTGACGCATGCCAATCGCCATCCGGTTCAACACTTGCAATTCCTCGGCCCAATCCCCTTGGCCGGTATCCAGCACCGTTTGGGCGTCTTCGTACGAAAAGCGCCTAAGCGATCGAATGCAGGTTCGACCTATCCAGGTCGAATGAATACGCGCCTCTTCATCCACCTCAAAAACAGCAGAATAACACAGTTTGTCTTCGTTGGGACGCAGGGAACATACAAGGTTGGATAAATTTTCGGGGAGCATCGGTAACACTTGATGCACCATGTACACCGAAGTTGCCCTGGAGGCCGCTTCCCTATCCAACTCGGTCCCAGGCCTCACGTAATACGAAACATCGGCAATATGAACCCCAACTTCCCAGCGACCCTGCCCCAAGGGACGTATGGACAAGGCATCATCGAAATCCTTGGCATCCTGGGGATCGATGGTCATGGTGGGAATACCCCGAAAATCCCTTCTGCCTTGGAGGTCATCCGGGGCGAGGGATTGACCAGGTTGGCTGGCTTGACGCAAGGCCTCCGCTCCAAAATGCAAAGAGAATCCAAATTCAACCCCAATGGCGGCCATCTCAGTCGAATGATCTCCGGGACTGCCCAGCCATTCGGCCAGTTCTACCATGGGCCAAGGGGAAGATTCCGGCCAGTCCAACCAAGCCCCTACGGCTTTGAGCCCCTCGGATTGATCCCATGCTCGGGTCAGCCCTGCCAAAGGTTGGGCAGGTGGCAAAAGCTCCAAACCCCCTTGAAAGCCCTTGAGATCCGGCTCCAGAAAATAACGTTGACCTTTGCGGCGAACCGTCCCCACAAAATGGGTTCGGTACCGCTCCACAACCTCCACAACCGCGGCCCGGTCCCTTCCTTGGCTCGTTGAACGCGATGAAGACGGACGCCGACCTTTGCCTTTGCTGGATGGAAATGCACTCAGGGGAACGATGCGGACCAGATCACCGGGCAAGGCTCTTCGTACATGTTCCAACGAAACCATCCAATCGGCATCGCTGTCCACAGCCCTTGCAAAGGCCAACCCACCGTGGGTAAATTCCATTCTCGCGAGGATACCCTCTCCATGCCGGGTCGCCTGGTCTTGGCCACGAGCATGGCCAGCTCCGGAAGTCGCCTTGTTGGTCAGACGCAGGCTTTGGTCTTGATGTCGGGTGAGAATTTTCTGAGCCACCAATTTGTCGAGGGCTTGTCCCATCACATTCAAGTCAAAAGGGTCGCTGATCCCCAAAGCCACCGCCAAATCGCGATTGCTAACCCCACCTGTATCCGATACATCACGTCCGCGGAACCAGCGCAGGATACGATCCGATTCTTGGTGAATTTGCTGGCGCAGGCTAAGACGCTTGGGAGATTTGGACACGGGGTATGGATTGTATCAAGCGTTGAGTATACGGGTGCCGAGGTCTTTGCAAGACCTCTTGGGCGGAAGCAATTTCGACAGTCTGCCCCCGGTCCATGACCATCAGGCGATGGCATAAGGTACCTGCCACGGATAGATCGTGGGTGATGAAAATCATCCCGAATAGCAAATCCTGCTGAAGGCCAAGGAGCAATTCCAAAATCTGAGCTTGAACCGTTCCATCCAAGGCGGCCACCGATTCATCGCAAATCAGAATTTGAGGATGCAAACACAAGGCACGGGCCAAAACCAATCGTTGCCTCTGTCCCCCGGAGAAAGAAGCTGGGCGTCGCTGAGCAGCCCGGGTTGGCTCCAAGCCAACTTTGGCAATCCAATGGTAGGCCCGTTCGCGACGCTCCTTGAGGGAAAGCGAAGGGAATTTTCGTTGCAGGGCTGTTCCTAACATTTGTTCGACATCATGAACCGGATTCAGGCTGCTGTAAGGATCTTGGAACACCATTTGAATTGCCAAACGCGTTTCCAAATTTCCTAGGAAACGGCTTTGTTCCCAGAGGGGTTGACCGTTCAAAAAGACCTGGCCTTGGGTGGGTGGTGTAAGGCCGGCGATCATCCGTGCCAGACTGCTTTTGCCGGATCCCGAGGCGCCAACAATGCCCAAAGAACCTCCTGCTTCGAGATCAAAAGCAATGTTATCGACCACTGTACGGCCACTGGGCAGGGTCCATGACAAATCCGTGACTTTCAAGAGTTCATGAGGGCCCTCCACCGTGGAACGGAAAGGCAAACGATCCGGATCGGGTCTGGCCGCCAACAACGAGGCCATCTGAGGATATTCCTTGGCATTGGCCAAGGCGTGGACAGGCCCCGTTTCCAGAAGGTCGCCTTGGCGCATCAAGGCCCAGCGGTCCACCAAACTGCTCATCAAAGGCAAATCATGGCTAATGAACAAGAGGGTCAAACCTCGATCACGCCGCAGTTGCCCAAGCAAGGCCACCAACGACGCTTGAACCTCGGTATCCAGGGCCGTGGTAGGCTCATCGGCAATCAACAAGGAGGGATTGCCGCTCAAGGCCATGGCAATCATCAAACGCTGTCGTTGTCCGCCACTCAACTCATGGGGATAAGCCTGCAATATTCTTGACGTATCCTCCAGCTGTACTTCATGCAAGGCCTTTTCCATCCCTGTTCTGCGCTGTTCACGGCTCCACGTAGGATAGTAGAGCGAGAAGCATTCCTCCAATTGAGCGCCGCAACGCATGACGGGATTCAAGGCTGTCAAGGGCTCCTGAAAGATCATCGCCAAGGCACGACCGCGAAGGGTTTGCCATGCTTTGGGAGAGGCATCCAACAACGACATCGTATCGGCCATATGGGGATGGGTCCATTCCATTTGCCCGCTCACCTCAAAGCGATTCGGGTCCAACAAACCCATGATCGCGAGGGCTGTCAAGGATTTACCTGAACCGGACTCGCCCGCTAACCCAAGCGCTTCCCCATGCCCTACTTGCAGGTCCAAATCGCGGACCAAAGCCGGTCCTCCCTGAAGTGAGATGGTTAAGCCCCTTATTGCCAGTGCAATCGAAGGATTCATGCCGGATGTTATGGGGCCTGAACTTTGCGCAACCAGAGCACTCTTCGTTGCGATCCGATACGTAACACAATGGATAAATCCTCGTCGTTGCCCTGCTCCAAATCCGCGAGGTACCGGTACCCCAGGGTAGGGTCCAGCATCTGACCCCCAATCCATCCCCTGCGGCCAGGACGTAATTCTTCGAGCAAACGCAGGCCCCGCAAAGCCTTCCCATAACCCGGATGATCGGAGGGACAAAAGCTGCAAAGGCTACTTTCCTTGTACGGAGAACCGGCAGGGAATCCGGATACCATGGCCGACAACACTTTGCCGGAATCCATCGCGAAGACCAAATGCAGGAGTGGCTCATCGTTGCGCGAATCCGATAAGAGGTACTGCCCTGATGGCGCTTGGGATAAAAATTGCGCTATCGAAACCGCATTCGATTCCCTTGCCTCTTCGTGGGGAATTCGTTCAGGGGTTGACGTATTGCTTTCGCAGGCCGACCCAAGTCCGATGAGCAAAATGCAGGAAAGAAGTACGATAGGCTTCCTCATCTTAGGAGAATTTTGGGTGAAAATTGGGGCTCAAGGGGGTCTTCACTGTTCAGGGGTTCGGTCCTCTCCCAAAGGTAGGTCATGCCGCATGGCTGCATCCAGTATTCGTTCAAAGAGATGGGCGGTAAGCTGAGCATCGCCCAAGGCCCGATGCCGTCCCTGGGTTTCGATACCCAAGGCCCTGCACAATTTGCCCAGGGAGTACGAGGGTTGTTCGGGAAGAAAATACCGAGCTAATTGTTGAGTGCATAACAATTTTCTGGTGAAATCGAAGCCTGCCATAGCCATTTCGTAGCGCAGATACCGATAATCAAAGGTCACCGGATGCCCAACAAGCCAGGCATCCTTGGTAAAGGCATCGATCTCCTTGGCGCAACGAGCAAATTTGGGCGCGGATTGCACCATGTTCTGTCGAATTCCCGTTAGGTCTGCAACAAAGGGGGGGATATCACGATCCGGGTTAAATAGAGATTCCCAGGTAGTCCAAGCCTTACCTGCCTGCATTCGAACCATCCCCAACTCCATCATTCGCTCAGGCGGGAATTTTCCACCGGTTGCTTCGACATCCAAAACCACAAAGGTGGGATGGGTTGAAAGCAAGGCCCGAAATTCTTCCGTGGCCAATGGCTTTGCCCCTTGTTCCTTACCCGCTCTCCTGGCCGACAAAATGCGAGCAATCAGAATGGCATATCGTCTCCACCCTGCACCGAATAATCCGGCTCAGCAGGCAAGGGGGAACCCATGGAGCTGCTGGGGTAAGAGGAACCTGCCGAGGAGGATGGATTGGGCGATCCCATGGCTGATGGAGACCCTGCAGGACCAACGCCGGCTTGGGCTGCGGCAATCTTCCAGGCACGGACATCCGTGTACCATCTGCCGTTGTATTCCCTGCTCTCCACTTCCACCGAAGCGGTGATTTCGGCACCGCTTTGCAAGGAGAATTGGTCGATTTTGTCGCCCCACAGACTCATGCAGACTTTGCGGGGGTATTGCCCCCTGGTTTCCAGTATAAATTCTTGTTTGCGCCAGCTGTTGCCGCTGCGCCCTGTTCCGGTCACTTCCGGCAAGAGTTGAATGATTTGGCCTGTGATTTCCATGTGGCGATGCTTTGAATGAATTGATGCTTGGAACAAAATTAGCCTTCTGCGGGAAGGAAACCGAATCCTACCTAAGGTCTTTATCCACAAACCCTCCCTGGGAATTATGGACAATGGAAGCCCGCAGGTAAGTTTGCGGCCTATGCCCATTGCACTAACTTCCTGGGGGGCGGCTCAACAAGTCACCGGCAGCATGCACTTGCTGGAGCTCAGCGACGGCTTCAAAATTCTGGTCGATTGCGGCCTTGAAATGGGCCCCAAAGGGCAAGAAACCGGCCTGGGTTTTGACCCTACCTCCGTCAATTTGGTTTTCTTGACCCATGCCCACATGGATCACTGCGGAAGGCTCCCGGAATTGGTTCGAGAAGGCTACAAGGGGGATATCCTCTGCACCGAACCCACGATGGAACTCAGTGCCGTCCTCCTGAAGGACAGTGCCATGCTTCAAGCCAAACGCTTGGCCAACGATCTACACGGCAGGGCCAAAGGGCGTAAGAAAGGGGATCAAGCCTTTCGCAAATTGGCCCATCGACTGGAGCAAGATGCCGAACATTGCCTTCGTCTTTTTCATCCCCTTCGTCCCGGGAAGACTTACCGAATTCGCCAAAACCTGGCCCTCACCCTGTACCCCTGTTCGCATCTCTTGGGTGCCGTTTCGGTGGTTTTTGAAATTAAAGAGGGCGATCAAACGCTGCACGTTGGCTTCAGCGGGGACCTGGGGCGGTTCAATTATCCAGGATTGCCGGATCCCAAACCCATGCCCGAAGTGGATTATTTGGTCTGCGAAAGCACCTACGGAGGGGTCAACCACCAAGAAAGCAGGAAACCCACCGTGGTCGTGGAAGAATTCATACGGCAAGCCCTTGAGGTAGAAGGTGGCCGGCTGATTGTACCCGCCTTCAGCGTGGGCAGAACCCAGGCCTTTCTGTTGGTGCTGCAACAGCTCTACGAGGACGGCAAATTACCCCAAGAGGTTCCCGTCTATGTGGATTCCCCCATGGCCATTTTGTCCACGGAAATTTACAGACAAATGGAGGACTGGTTGGGGAGAGACGCTTTGAACATGATCAGCATGTACGGCGATGTGTTCTCCTTTGAGCGGCTACGCTTTGTTCAGAACATCGGACAGAGCCGCAAAATCGCTGGGGATTACCGGCCTTCCATCCTGATTTCGGCATCGGGCATGCTCGAAGGTGGTCGAATCCACACCCATCTCAAAGAGCAATTGCAAAATTCCAGGGCCTCCATCTTGTTCATCGGTTACATGGCCGAAGGCAGTCTGGGTCGCAAACTCGCCGATGGAGAAAAATACCTGACCGTGGACGGGCGAACGGTGGAAGTTCGAGCGAAATTATGTTATACCGATGTTTTCAGCGGGCATGCGGATCACAACGGCCTGATGCGATTCGTCAGTCAAACCCCCGCATCACGCCTTCGCCGAGTCTTTTTGGTGCATGGGGAACCGGACCGCATGGAAGCCTTGGCGGATGCTCTGGAGGACCAAGGTTACCAAGTCACCCTGCCCATCAAAGGCAAAACCTATGTTTTGGATTAAACTCCCTTACCGATCATAAAGCATTGCTACGCTCTACAACTATTTTGCCAATCAACCTCATGCTCAAGCCTCCTTTATTCAGCCTTTGTACAGTGCTGGCCTTCGCGCTGCTCACGGGCTGTAGCACAGACAAGTCCAAGGATCATGGCCCTCCATCCAGCGGCTTGCCCATCTTGGGACCCATGGAAATTATGGAGGGCAAGGATGGCCGAACGGATACGGTTTTTCGTGAATTACCGGAGATTGCCTTGGAGGACCAATACGGAGTTGCCTTCCATCACGATTCTTTGAAGGGGCAAATTCGCGTGGTGGACTTTTTCTTTGCCTCCTGCCCAGGGATATGCATCGATATGAGCCGACACATGGCCAAGCTGTATGCCCAAGCACAGCAGCATGCATCCAAAACTCCATCCAAGGTCGCCCCGCCTATCGGTGTCCGATTTATTTCATACACCATAGACCCCCAAAGAGATACCCGGGATGTACTTGCCGATTACGCAGAGAGGCACGGGGTAAAACCCTCCTCGCGGCAATGGCTTTTGTTACGGGGCAAAGAAGAAGAAATTCATCGCCTGGCCGAGCAATATTATTTGTTAAGTGCTGGAGCGGATCGCGATGCTCCCGGTGGCTTCCTTCATTCCGGGCAGTTTTTGCTCATCGATCCCAACGGGAGAATTCGCGGTTTATACGACGGGACCCAATGGGCGGAATGCGAAATTCTGCAAAGGGATATCGCTTTGTTGCAGGAAGAGTTCAGGAACCGTTAAGGTGGCTCCTGATTCAAGCTCCTCGGTAAGCGGCCAAGCCTGTAGCCAGACAATCCATGGCCAAAGCGAGATTGGCTTTCTCCAAGACATAGGCCAAGCGAACTTCGTCCCGGCCCAGACCGGGTGTCGCGTAGAATCCGGTGGCCGGAGCCATCATCACGGTGGCTCCTTCGTGGCGATGATGCTCCAGCATCCAACGGCAAAAATCATCGCTGTCGGTAATGGGTAATCGAGCGACCGCATAGAATGCCCCGCCGGGTCGAGGACAGGCCACGCCCGGCATTGCAGAGAGCGCCTGCACCATGAGATTACGTCGGCTAACATATTCCGCTCTAACTTCGTCGAAGTAATCAGGACCGGTATGGAGCAGGGCCGCCATGGCGCCCATTTGTTCCAAAGTTGGCGGACTCAAACGTGCCTGAGCGTATTTGAGCGCTGTTGCCATCAAATCCTGATTCTTGGTGATCAGGGCTCCTATTCGGGCCCCGCAGGCGCTGTACATTTTGGAGGTGCTTTCCACCACGACCGCATGTTGCTCGAGCCCATGGATTCCCAAAATAGAAGTATGTTGCTGACCATCGTACACAAATTCGCGGTACACTTCGTCCGCAATGAGAAAGAGGTCGTGCTTCAGGCACAAAACTGCCAAGGCTTCCAATTCAGCTTTGGAGTACAAGGTACCGGTGGGGTTGTTGGGATTGCAGATCATGAGGGCCCTGGTTTTGGGGCCGATGGCTGCTTCGACAGCCTCCACTTCGGGCAAGGCGAAACGCTCCTCGATCGTGGTGGTAAAAGGGCGGACCACCACACCACCCATCGCGGCAAACCCGTTGTAGTTGGCATAAAAAGGCTCCGGGATGAGCACCTCATCGCCGGGATCAAAGCAAGCCATCATGGTCATGACCAAGGCCTCGGAACCACCGGTGCTGATGAGAACATCCTCTGCGGTGAGCCCGTAGCCTTTACGGTTCAAGTTGTCAGCATAGGCCTGTCGGTATTGCACAAGCCCCGCTGAATGCGAATACGAGAGAACCTTGTCATGGTGAGCGGCGACCCCCTCCCAAAATGCAGGGGCCGTGGCGATATCCGGTTGACCGATGTTAAGATGATAGACGGTGGTACCGCTTTGCTTGGCGGCTTCTGCATACGGGACCAATCGCCGAATTGGCGAAGCAGGCATGGAATGTCCCCTGTTTGAAATTTTTGGCATAAAAAAAGACCCGTGCAAAGGTACACGGGTCTTCACCACTTGCAAGGATTCGTCCTTGCGGAATGCTGGCCTGGGTTGGCCGTATTGAATCTTTAGGGTTTGCTCACCGGACTGGCTGCTGGCTTGGTTTCGGGTACACCCGGTTCCACCTTCTCCACCAAACCGGAGATGGTGAGCACTTTGGTGGCTTCTGCCGCATTGGAGGTTACCGTGACTTGTTTGGTGAACTGACCTGGACGACCTTGGGAATTGTAAACAGCTTTGATTTTACCGGTCTTTCCGGGAGGAATCGGCTCACGGGTCCAATCGGGAGTAGTACAACCGCATGATGCGGCAACGTTGGAAATAATCAAAGGTCCCTTACCGGTATTCGTGAATTCAAATTCGTGGGTAGCCTGAACGCCTTCTTTGATCTTCCCGAAATCATGGGTTTCGGCCTTGAACTTGAAAGCGGGTTTGTCTTTGGTTTCGGTGGTCTGGGCCATCGCAGAGAAGCCAAAACCCAAAGCGATAGCAAACGATAAGATTGTTTTCATGGAAGGAGTTTGTTTTAGAGCTCAAAAATAATGCGAATTTGAATTTACAAACGCTCCTTTCTTCAAAAATTGTACCTCTCTGGATTTTTTCCATCCTTTATCTTTGCGTCCTAACTTGGACCATCCACTTCTCAATTTCGGTTAGTTTATTCCACCTTTTTTCGAATGGAAATACCCGCAAAAACTGCTCCCTCCCCGTCGCAAACCGCCTTGAACAAAGAGGAATTGGTGGCCGAAGTGCTACGCGACTACCGTACGGGTTGGGAAAGCCGCCATGCCAGCCTTTTGGGTCGCAAGGAAGTTTTGACCGGCAAAGCCAAGTTCGGAATCTTTGGCGATGGCAAAGAACTACCTCAATTGGCGATGGCCAAAGCCTTCAGGGATGGGGATATACGCTCAGGATATTATCGGGATCAAACCTTTATGCTGGCAACGGGCATGATGACGTTGGAAGGTTTTTTTGCGCAGTTATATGCTCATACCTCCGTGGAGCATGAACCCGCTTCGGGGGGAAGGTCCATGAACGGGCATTTTGCAACCCGATGGCTGGACCATCAAGGTCAGTCGGTGAATTTGACGGACAAACCGCAATCCACGGCCGATATCTCCCCTACCGGCGGCCAAATGGGACGAGGCCTGGGCATTGCCTATGCTTCCAAGCTGTACAGGGCTTTGCCTAATCTTCCTTCTCCTTCCAAATTTAGCCGAGGTGGCCATGAGATATCCTATGTAACTATCGGAAATGCCTCCACCAGCGAAGGTCATTTTTGGGAAGTCATCAACGCGGGGGGGGTTCTGCAAGTCCCGCTCTTTGTGTCCATTTGGGATGATGGATACGGCATCTCTGTTCCTGCAGCCTATCAAACCACCAAAGAAAATATTGGCGCCTTGCTCCAAGGCTTCCGTACGGGACCTGATGGGAACGGGTATCGGCTTTACACCTGCCCAGGATGGGATTATCCCCGACTCTGCGCCCTCTACCTCAAGGCTGCGGATTTGTGCCGCCAAGAGCACATGCCGGTACTCTTTCATGTGACCGAACTCACCCAGCCCCAGGGGCACAGCACCTCGGGATCCCATGAGCGATACAAATCGCCCGAAAGGCTTCAATGGGAAAAAGACCACGACGGTTTGACCCGTATGAGGGCCTGGATTCTGTCCCAAGGCTTTGCTGATGCAGACACCTTGGACCGTATCGAAACGGAAGCCGCAACCCGCGCCAAGGAAGCCTTGAACAAGGCTTACCGTGCCTTCCGCGATGACCTTAACTCCTGGACCTCGGAAACCCTGCAAAGCCTGGAGGCCTGGTCCACAGCGCTCCAAACCCAAATCTCCACAGGGTCCACCAAGGACCGTTCAGCCGAAACTGCCCTGGGAAATACCGATACCCCGACGCTGAACAATCGTCTGGCCCAATGTGCCGCTGCCGTTGAGCGATCCATTGCTGATTTGCGTGCAGAACGTGAGCCGCTGCGCAGGGATATCATGCAGGCCCTTCGAAGAAGCCTTTGGACGGCCCATCGTCTGGGCATTAGCACTTGGGCCTCCGATTCGGTGCAAGGAGCCTACCGACAAAGCCTCGGACTGCGCTCTCGGCTAGAAGGTCTTCATTCGTTGTTATACAACCGCGGCCTGCACAGCCAATCCTCCGATGCAGCAGTCAAGGTTCAAGCGGTAGGAGCACAATACGCTGAAAATGCGGAATCGGTCAATGGCTTCGAAATCCTCAACCGTTGCTTTGATTACTGGCTTCGTGAAGATCCCCGATTCGTTGCCCTGGGAGAAGATGTCGGCAAAATCGGAGATGTCAATCAAGGTTTTGCCGGATTGCAGGAAAAGTATGGAGACCTGCGCGTTTCGGATACCGGTATTCGTGAAATGAGCATTGTGGGTCAAGGCCTGGGGGCAGCCATGCGGGGCCTCAGGCCTCTTGTGGAAATTCAGTACCTGGACTACCTGCTCTACGCCATTCAAATCCTGAGCGATGATGTCGCCACCTTGCAATACCGCACGGCTGGTGGCCAAAAAGCCCCTCTCATTGTACGTACCCGTGGTCATCGTCTTGAAGGAATATGGCATTCCGGATCCCCCATGGGGATGATTCTGCATGCCCTGCGGGGGATGCTCGTCTTGGTTCCACGCAACATGGTTCAAGCCGTAGGTTTCTATAACACACTTATGAAAAGCGATGAACCCGCCTTGGTCATCGAATGCCTGAACGGTTATCGCCTCAAAGAAACCCTGCCCTCCAATTTGCATGATTTTTGTGTTATTCCCGGGCAGGCCGAAATCCTTCGCCAAGGGGAAGATTTGACCTTGGTCACTTACGGGTCCTGTTGCCGAATTGCCATGGAGGCTTCTGTCCTTCTGGAGGGCCTCGGCATATCGGTAGAGGTCATCGACGCTCAGAGCTTATTGCCTTTTGACGAGGAAGGGCTTTGCGCCAAGTCGCTCCGCAAGACGTCACGACTCTTGGTTTTGGACGAGGATGTGCCCGGAGGGGCCTCCGCCTACCTTTTGCAACAAATTTTGGAGCGGCAAGGCGGTTTCCCCCTCTTGGATTGGGCTCCCCAAACCTTAACCGCACAGGCTCATCGACCAGCCTACGGCTCCGATGGTGATTATTTCAGCAAACCCTCGGTGGATGATGTGGTGGAAGCGGTTTGGTCTTTGATGGCCTCAGCGGAACCCGGCTACTTTGCCCCTCTCCCCTAAATTTGGACCAGGATTAGGGTCCACTTTGCTTTATTCAATCGTCACCCACAGGCCCTCGTCTGCCAAGACGGCTTGAACAGGCAGCAAATCCACGTAAGTACCGGATTTGACTTGGCATTTTCCGTTAAGGTGCACAATCCATGCGCATTGTTCGGCCTGCTCTGCGCTATGCTCGCAGTACCTCATCAAACATTCGATGACATGCCCAAAGGTGTTCACGTCATCGTTATGCAAAACAAGGTTACTGCCCTCATCTTCCAATTCCAAAACTTCAAATTCAGGCTTGGCCTCGGTGCTATCCACTAGCGATAATGCGCTGAAGCGGTCGTAAACCTTCATATTCCAGAGGTTAAACTTTGGCGAACAACAGAGTACTCCATTGGTTCAGCGCAGCGGACCCCACACAGACTAACCCCAACCGCTTGGCTTCCTGCAACAAGACCCCGTGATCTTCTGTGTAAAAACCACTTAGCCATAATTGCCCCCCTGGCAGCAGGGAGCCATCGTACGCGGCCATATCCTTTAAGAGAATGTTCCGGTTAATATTGGCCAAGATTAAATCAAATTTTCCATGCACGGCCCACAAACTTGGCAACATTTCCGCATCCCCGCATAGCCAATCCGCATGCGATCCCTGGGCCGGGACGGCGTTTCGGGTTGCATTCTCTGCAGCATTTTCGGCGGACCATGCTTCAACATCGATCCCAATGACCGATGAGGCACCTAATCGTGCAGCCAGTATGCCTAAGATCCCTGTTCCGCATCCCATATCCAAAACTCGTATTCCTTTGAGACGAGGATAGGCAGCGTCCTGTTTTGGATTTTGGGGCAGCAGCAATCCCTCTACCATATCGACCCTTTGAGGGCCGGGTTCCCATAACACCTTTTGACCGATTTGAATGGTTTGTTCGGTGGGTGCCCCTAACAGCCACCAACTCATCAGCATGGTGGTTTCATGATGCCCTGTGCCGAAGGACATCTTCGGCATCATGACCAGTTCCAGGTCCACGTCCCCCATAGGCTCGTGAAAAGGCGCACGCAGCCCCAGCGATGTCCCCAAACGAACGGGCTCAAAATTGGATTCCCATTCCGCATTCCAATTGGTATTCGGTATGGGGTGCGGTCCATCGATCCACAGAATCTTGTCCTGGTTCTCTCCCAACCAATGGTCTTGAAAAACATTGCCTACGGTTTCGACCAGCCCATAGGCTTCCATAACAAAGGGCGAAGGAATATCCTCCTTGGGATGATCCGCGAGAACACCTTCCCCTTCTGGATTCATGGGCTTGGTTTCGAAGGCCTCAAACCCAACCTCCCCAAGCAAGGCCATGAACAATTCACAGGAACTTTCGTCTGCAACCCCCAGGCGCCAACGCAGGTAAGAACCCCCCATCGTTTAATCCACTGAACTTAACACAATATCAGCAAAGTCCCTGGCCTTGAGGGAGGCGCCGCCCACCAAGGCACCGTCCACATCCGTGCAAGCCAGAAGTTCCTTGGCATTGGAGGCATTCACGGACCCCCCGTAAAGGATGCGGATTTGTTCGGCCATGTTTGCACCTCCGTTTTGAGCAACCCAAGCACGGATCATGGCATGCACTTCGTTGGCTTGTTGCGGGCTCGCGGTCAGACCCGTACCAATGGCCCAAACCGGTTCATAGGCAATCGCCAATGAACCATGATTCAAATCCTGAATTCGAGAACCCAATGCTTCCATCAATTGCGAGGTAATCACTTCGTTGAAGCTGCCCCCTTGACGTTGTTCCAAGGTTTCCCCAACGCAATAGACCGACATCAAGCCATGTTCACGCAAGCGGTCAATTTTGAGACCGCAAGTGGATGAACTTTCATGGTGGTGCAGACGGCGTTCACTATGTCCCACCAGGGCGAAGCTGCAGTGCATCGCAGCCAAGCTGCCTGCCGATATTTCTCCGGTATAGGCTCCTTGAAGATGCGCTGAACAGTCCTGAGCCCCCATCATGCCCGATCCTTCCAGTTCCGAGCGCAGAGCCCCCAAATGCGTGAACGGTACAGCCAATCCCCAATCCAAATCCCAATGCAACCCATCCCGAATCATGGGCACCATTTGCCTGGCCACCAAGCGTCCCTCCTCCGGGAGGGTGTTCATTTTCCAATTTCCCAAAATCAAAGGCCTGCGTTTGGACATTTTTTAAATTTTAATGCTTGATTGACTCGTAAAATTCAAAAGGGAATTGCGAGGCCTGCTTCTATTTTTTCTCCCAGGTCCGTTGAACCGCTGTGGCCTCGTAGATATGTTGTAAGAGGTCTCTCTCCTCATCCGACAGGGAGAGTCCCCGTCTTTGCATCACCTTTTCAGCGGTCTGGGCAAATTTATCAAAGCGAAAAGTTTCCATGCCCTGGGTTCCGCCCCAGCCAAAAGATGGAATGAATTGCCGAACAAAGCCACCCCCAAAAATATTGGCCCCAACCCCAACCACCGTACCCGTATTGAACATGGTGTTGATCCCACATTTGGAATGATCCCCCATGATCAAGCCGCAGAAAGTAAGTCCGGTATTTCGAAAGGTTCCTGTAGCAATATCCCATAACTTCACCTGTTCGTAATTGTTCTTGAGGTTGGAATTGTTGGTATCCGCTCCCCAATTGCACCAACGACCGATAACCGAGTTCCCCATGAATCCATCGTGTCCCTTGTTCGAATACGAATGGATCACCGAATTGGATACCTCACCGCCAACTTTGCAATAGGGGCCCACGGTGCTGTCGCCGTAAATTTTGGCCCCCATTTTGATGCTGCTGTGTTCGCCTATGGCCACGGGACCTTTGATCATGCTTCCCGCCATAATTTCCACCGACTCCCCGATCCATACCGGGCCCTCCGAGGCGTCCAGGACCGCCGCGCGAACAATAGCCGAAGGATGCACATAGACCTGTTCAGGACAGTATACCGCGGTATAGGGATCCGGATCAATGCGTTGCGACCAGGCCGGCAAAGCCCATTCCCCACCCGCTTCCAACAGCCAGTTCACATCCCGTCGAATCTGAGAACCATTCTTCAAGAAAATATCCTCAGGATGGATAATCCATTCTGCTTCACCATCCCAATTCGTCCATTCTACACAGTCTGCCTGACCATGCCATACCAAATCTTGACCTCCTTGACGCAAACCCTTGCCTTGACTCAACGATTGTGCCGCGAGCAGAAGGGCATCGTTGGGAAGAAGTCGTGAATTAACCGACAAGGAAGCTTCTTGACGGCGCCATAACAAATTCCACTTCTGGGATAAGGTCAGGATACCCACCCGACAGTCCTGAGGACCGTGGGTATAGGTTAAGGGAAGCAATCCATGAACCCCAAGATCATCGACAAAGGTCAAAGCCATGGCTCAAGGCTACACCCCATCGGATGGGATAGGCGCTTCATCGCTTGCTTCATCGGAGCTGGGAGTTGGTGAGGAACCTTTGCTTTTGCGGGAAGGTTTGGCAGAGGTGGCCGAAGAAGATTTGCCTTCGACGGAAGCAGCAAGGTCCGAAGGTTGACTTACCTGAACCTGCATTTGGCCCTCTTCATTGACATCAAGGTTCAATACAGCACCCTGAGTTAATTGCCCACTCATCATTTGTTCAGCCACCACATCCTCCACATATTTTTGAATCGCCCTCTTCAACGGCCTTGCCCCAAATTGTGGGTCATAACCTTTTTCTGCAAGCAAATCCATGGCTTTGGCGCTTAGCGTCACCTGGTACCCTAAATCGTTAATCCTACGCAAGACCGAGGCAAGGGTCAAATGGATAATCTTGTCCAATTCCTGACGCTCCAGCGGGTTGAAGATGATCACGTCGTCAATTCGATTCAAAAACTCGGGGGAAAAGGTTTTCTTGAGGGCGCCTTGAATAACTGCCGAGCTTTCTTTTTCCCGGGCTTCTACCTTGCTTGGCGTGGTAAAACCTACACCGGTGCCAAAATCCTTTAGCTGACGAGATCCAATATTCGAAGTCAAGATAATCAAGGTGTTTTTGAAGTCCACTTTACGGCCTAATCCGTCCGTTAACTGGCCATCATCCAAAACTTGCAACAACAAATTGAAAATATCCGGATGGGCCTTCTCTACTTCATCCAAGAGAATTACCGAATACGGTTTACGCCGAACGCGCTCGGTTAGTTGACCGCCTTCTTCGTACCCTACATATCCCGGAGGAGCTCCCACCAATCGAGATACAGAAAATTTCTCCATGTATTCACTCATGTCGATGCGAATCAAGGCATCTTCGGAGTCAAAAAGGTAACGAGCGAGTTCCTTGGCCAATTCGGTTTTGCCCACCCCGGTTGGACCCAAGAAAATAAACGAACCCATGGGCTTGCGGGGGTCTTTGAGACCGGCCCTGGTCCGTAGGATAGCCTTGCTGACCGCCTCTACAGCCCTGTCTTGGCCAATTACCTTTTCCTTCAAATCCGAGGCCATTTTGCCGATTCGTTCTGCTTCTGATTGGGCGATGCGTTTGACCGGCACACCGGTCATCATGGCTACCACCTCCGCGATATGGTCCTCGTCAACCGTGAAGCGAGTACGCCGAGATTCTTCTTCCCAACGGCTCTTGGCTTGTTCCAAATCTTCCAGCACATGCTTTTCGTTGTCCCTGAGCTTGGCGGCTTCTTCGTAGCGCTGGCTTTTGACCACTTTGTTTTTGAGTTCCCGTATTTCCTCCAAGGCAGCCTCCAAATGAATAACTTCTTGAGGAACCTTGATGTTCCCAATATGCACCCTGGCACCGGCTTCGTCCAAGGCATCAATGGCTTTGTCCGGTAAATGACGGTCTGATATGTAACGGTCCGTTAGTTTAACACAAGCAGCCAAAGCATCCTCGGTATAGGCTACCTGATGATGGTCTTCGTATTTATGCTTAATGTTATGCAAAATCTGAAGGGTTTCTTCTGCCGAAGGAGGATCCACCATGACTTTTTGAAAACGACGGTCCAATGCGCCGTCCTTCTCAATAAATTGACGGTATTCATTCAAGGTCGTTGCGCCAATGCATTGCAATTCTCCTCTGGACAAGGCGGGCTTGAACATGTTGCTGGCATCCAGAGATCCTGAAGCCCCTCCGGCGCCCACCATCGTATGAATTTCATCGATGAACAAAATCACATCAGGGGACTTTTCCAACTCGTTCATCACCGCCTTCATCCGCTCTTCGAACTGGCCGCGGTATTTGGTGCCAGCCACCAAAGAAGAGAGATCCAACGTCACAATTCGTTTGTCAAACAAAATTCTGGAAACCTTCTTCTGATGAATTCGAAGGGCCAAACCTTCGGCAATGGCCGTCTTACCGACTCCAGGTTCACCGATAAGAATAGGGTTGTTTTTCTTGCGACGGCTAAGAATTTGGGATACCCTTTCAATTTCGGAATCTCTTCCAATAATGGGATCCAAACGTCCATCTTCGGCAAGTTGCGATAAGTCACGTCCAAAATTGTCAAGGACCGGGGTTTTACTTTTGGGATTGGAGGATTTGCGAGGCAAATCACCGTTACCCTTTTTGTCGTCTTCCCCGTACGCATCTTCGTAAGATGAACGAGGCGTAGCCGGTGGCTCCGTTCTTTCTCGGCCTTCAATCATGGCGTCAATCTCTTCCTTGACAAGTTCGTAGGTAACATCAAATTTCTCGAGCACCCTGTTGGCCAAGCAATCTTCGTCACGCAGAATTGACAACAACAAATGAACAGTCCCGATCAGCTCGCTCTTGAAAATCTTGGCCTCCAAAAAAGTAATCTTCAGGATTTTCTCCGCTTGTTTGGTCAAGGGGATTTGATCCGCTTGCAGGCCCTCCTTTTCGCCGGTATGCCGCATGGAATCTTCGATAGCGGCCTTGAGCTTATCGATGTTTACCCCAAGGTTGCGCAGGGTTTTGATCGCTTGCCCATCACCTTCGCGGATTAGGCCCAAGAGCAAATGACTGGCATCGATATAATCATGCCCCAAGCGAACAGCTTCTTCTCGGCTGAAGGCGATGACATCCTTGACCTTAGGGGAAAATTTGGCGTCCATACAAAGGGCTTTAGCGCAAAATTAGGTACAAATTCCATGCCAAACCTTGCATGAATGCAAAATTACCCACAAAGGCAGCCAAGGGTCTGAAGCTCGGACACCCCCAAAAAAATCAGTTAAATACCCCCTAAACCCCTATGGACGACGAATCAGCAAACGTTCGAGGCCAAATCCGCCTTGGTGGAGGACTTCCACAAGGTAAATTCCTTGTGGCCACCCGACGGTTTCCAGGTCAGCATGGGCGTTTCCGGCCTGCAATTGCCATTGATCCTGGTGGTGCAGGCGGCCTTGAGCATCCATAACACGAATACGAACCGTCGCATCCTCCTCCAAATCAAGAGCCAACCTTACTCTATCCGTACCGGGATTGGGGAACATACGCAATCGGGTATTGCTGATTTCGGACAAGGGACGAACCGAGGTCCCTGTAGATGTCCCAAAACCGTATACATCGTTGCGATTTCTGGGCTGCAGCTTCCAGTTTCCAAAATTGTAGGTCAAAATGCCGCGGATGAAATTCAAACGCTGACGGTAAGTCAGGGAATCCGTATTGAAATTCTGCCCTAAGTCCAGACTTGATAAGGAAACCCCGC
>Ga0214917_10000261_pt1 | contig 67557 bp, 62 predicted proteins | sample LL_1208_BB_MetaG_FD_177983 | JGI IMG/M metagenome (GOLD analysis project Ga0214917, IMG submission 177983) | Freshwater microbial communities from Lake Lanier, Atlanta, Georgia, United States - LL_1208_BB | ecosystem: Environmental > Aquatic > Freshwater > Lake | place: USA: Georgia | collected... | reverse complement strand
CAGATCCCAGAATCATTGGCGCTTGAAACCAGTAAACCTCATCTACCAGGTTTGCGCTCCATAGCGATTGTGAGACATGTGATCCAGCTTCAACTAAAACTTTATGCACCCCGCGTTCTTGCCATAACTGGGCGATTACTTGAGACAGATCTCCCGCCATGCGAATTGCTGGATTTGTGCCTGTAAAGATCTGTGAAGTCGCAGGTAGATCACGATCCCCCACGATTACCCGAAGTGGCTGCTGCGCGTCGGGAAGTGCGCGGACAGTTAACAACGGATCGTCAGCCAAAACAGTTCCAGTGCCAGTCACTATTGCACCAACACTTGCGCGAATTTCTTGCACTCGTTCTCGGGCAGGTTCACCGGTAATCCACTTGCTGGTTCCATCTTCTGCTGCCACAAATCCATCAAGAGTTGTTGCAACTTTCCAAATCACCCAAGGCCGATTATTTTCTTGCGCAAAATTCCATGATGCATTTAAGGCAACAGCGGGGTCTTGTAGCAGACCAACTTCGACTTCAATTCCCGCTGCTTGCAAAGTCTTAACTCCACCTGACATCAATTGGTGTGGATCTGCCTGAGCAATTACTACCTTGGTAATTCCGGCAGCAATAACGGCTTGGGCGCACGGGCCAGTTTTACCTTGAGCGTTACAAGGTTCGAGAGTGCAATACAAAGTCGCACCGACCGCTTTTGATCCTGCTTGCGCAATCGCCATAACTTCAGCGTGTTCCGTTCCACTTCCGTTATGCCAACCTTCACCAACAATGTTTCCGTCGGCATCAACAATTACTGCACCAACAGTTGGATTAACGTCGCGTGACAAATCAACTTTGCTGGCAAGTTCGATCGCACGAGACATAAAGGTGTCAGGCGACATTAGTTTCCGCACCACCACGAGGCATCAGTTGCAACTTGTGCCTTTGCGCGCAAGTTTGCAATTGCCTCAATTGGATCAGCAGTGTTGTAAACCGCGGAGCCGGCAACAAAAGTATCAGCGCCAGCGTCTGCGCATAGTTCAATCGTGCTAAGCGCCACACCACCATCAACTTGAATCCAGATATCGAGGCCATGGTTTTTAACAAGTTCGCGGGCTCGTTTAACTTTTCCAAGTTGATCAGCCATGAAAGACTGTCCCCCAAAACCTGGTTCGACAGTCATAATCAAAATCATGTCTAACTCGGGAAATAGATCTTCATAGTGTTCGAGTTTGGTTGCTGGCTTTATGGCCATTCCAGCGCGAGCACCCAGTTTGCGAATATCTCGCGCGACTTGCCGAGGATTTGTAGCAGCCTCAACGTGGAAAGTTACGCTCTTGGCGCCTTGTTCGGCATAACCTGGTGCCCAGCGATCAGCATCGTTAATCATTAAGTGGCAATCAACTGGTGTTGAGACTTCACGGATGATTGATTCAACAACAACCGGACCAATAGTTAAGTTTGGAACGAAGTGATTGTCCATGACGTCTACGTGCAACCAGTCAGCACCATCGGCTACCCGCTGGCATTCAGCAACTAAGTTGCCAAAATCAGCAGAAAGTATGCTTGGCGAAATTCGAAGACCCACGGCTCAAGCCTAGTCAAACCAATCGAGCTATGCGGTTCTGCGCAAAATTGCCAAGAACATGCCATCTGTGTGGTGGACATCAGGGCGTAGCCGCAAACTCATAGAGCCCTTAGGCAGATTTAACTGTGGCAATACCGGCGATACATCTACGGCTTCGAAATTCGGATTTCGCTTCAAGAAACTTGCAACGATTGCGTCAGTTTCTGCCAAGTGTGGCGAGCAGGTTGCATAACCGACTACCCCTCCGACGCGCACAAGTTCGCCAGCTTTGGTCAAGAGTTCTTGCTGTAGCGCGGTCAACGGTGGAATATCACTTGGTTGGCGACGCCATCTGGCTTCGGGGCGACGACGAAGCGCACCCAATCCAGTGCATGGGGCGTCGACAAGTATGCGATCGAATTCATGAGCCGGATTAAATTCCCTGGCATCAGTTTCAATAACTTGTTGATCTCCTGGGGCGTTCCATAAGGAATTTGAAACTAAGTGGGCCCGTGCAGGTATGGGTTCTAGCGCTGTAAAGTCTGCGCCTGCTGCACTGGCAAGTCCAGCCAAAATGGCTGCCTTACCGCCAGGGCCAGCACACATGTCTAACCAATGTGATTGAGAACCTGCGACTTCAACATTTGCCACAGCAAGTGCAACGAGCTGACTTCCTTCGTCTTGCACACCAATTCGGTTATCGCGCACGGCATCGATGTCGCCAGGTCGAGTTGACCATTTTTCATCAGGTCCGCTCGGGCGCAATATCGTGGCGGCAATCGGTGACCATCTGCCAGGAATCACATGCGGCAGATCAAGTAACTCTTCAACGTCAGCTTGACCAGGTTTAGCAACTAACGAAACCAAAGCTGGTTCATTTCCGGCTGCTAACACTTCTCGAATGGAATCTAAGTCGCACTTGTATGCATCGGCCAAACTTCGAATTACCCAAACTGGATAGGAGTACTCAAGTGCTAACACTTCAACTGGAGTTTTGCCTTCGCTTAGGATTTGTAGCCATTCGTCCCAAGTACTGGCAGAGATCTTTCGAAGTACAGCGTTAACAAATTTTGATACGCCCATGCCTGCAACATCGCGAGCCAAAGTGACGGTTTCATCTACGGCAGCATGCGCTGGAATTCGCATGAATAGTAATTGGTACGCACCGACGCGCAATATGTTTCGGACCTTGCTATCCATGGTGTCAGTTCGCGAAGCACAGGCATCAATGACTGCATCGAGACTTCCTTGGCGACGTAATGCGCCATAGGTTATTTCTGTTGCCAGTCCGGCATCACGCGAGGATACCTTCAAATCATCAAGAACTGCAGGCAAAACTAAATTGCTATATGCATCTTTGTCGTGAACGGCTTGAAGTACGTCGAATGCTACGCGTCTAGTGGTACCCGAATTACTCACTCAAACACCACTGAAGATTTTTGATTTTTAAACCATGCCTTTGCATCTGTTAGGTTACGACCTGCTTCTTGAACTTCGCTCAACGCAACGGCGTGACTTCCGGTACCGACTAAAACTTCCCCATCACGCATCACTACTTCGCCTGGGACGAGATCTGTTACGTGCGGCGACACAGTTACTGGCTGTAACTTGATGCGTACCTCTCCAAAAGTGGTCCAAGCTCCTGGTTCTTTAGTTACCGCGCGGATACGACGATCTACTGCAAGCGCAGGATCATTCCAACGAATTTTCGCGTCAGCTACTGTGATTTTGGGAGCGTTAGAGATGCCATCAATTGGTTGGTGCAACGGCAAAATTGAGCCGTTTTCAATTCCTGTCAAAGTTGCAAGCGCTAACTGTGCTCCTTCTATCGAAAGGCGATCCAGCAGCTCAGTTGATGTTTCACTTGGGTGTATGTGTGTTGTTAGGTAAGCCAGCATTGGACCGGTATCCAGGCCTTCATCAATTCGAAACGTGGTAACTCCAGTGAATTCATCACCGCTCAAAATCGCATACTGAACTGGAGCTGCGCCGCGCCATTGTGGCAGGAGTGAGAAATGAACGTTGATCCAACCATGTTTTGGAGCGTCCAATAACTCGCGGGGCACCATCGCCCCAAACGCTACGACTACGACGCAATCAATATCGGTAAACTTGTCTTTGTGTTCAGCCAAGTGGGATGTCTTTAAAACTGGTATTCCACTTACTCCTGCAACATCAGCAACCGGACTTGCCGTGAGGGTTCGACCTCTGCCAGCAGGTGCATCCGGACGCGTTACTACCAACGCAACTTCATGATTTGAAGCCAATAGCGCAGTTAGCGTTGGCACAGCAGCAAGAGGCGTGCCCGCAAATGCAATCCGCACGTTAGGAAAAACCGTTCATCATTGAGTGCGGACTAACTTTTACAGTTGGTGACATGTCACCAAACCAGTCAGTTTCACGAATTGCTTTCATGGCTTCTTTGCGAGCTTCTGTATCAAGGCGATCAATAAACAAAACGCCATCTAAGTGATCAGTTTCATGCTGGACGCAACGTGCCATCAAGTCGCTACCAATAATTGTTACTGGCTCGCCGTACATGTTCATACCTTTGGCAACAACATTCATCGCACGCTTGGTATCAAACGTCAAACCAGGAATGGATAGGCAGCCTTCGGGGCCATCTTGTTCTTCGTCCGAAAGATCTAGGACGGGATTTATCAAGTGACCAACTTCATCGTCAACGTCATATGTAAAAACTCGAAGGGAAACGCCAATCTGAGGCGCGGCTAAACCAACACCCGGTGCTTCTTGCATTGTGACGGTTAAGTCAGCTACTAGTTGACGAAGTTCTTTATCAAAAGTTGTAACTTCGAGTGCAGGTGTTGTCAGTACCGGGTCGCCAAACAACCTAACGGGCTTTATTGTCATTTCACACCTTCTTCAATGAGCTTTGCTTTAAGCCAAGTTTAGAGGTTCAGCGGGTCAATCCGAACGTTTACTGAACCACCCTTATGTTTAGCGCTTCTAGCTGAAGTCATTGCCTTTAACTGGGCTGCGAGTTCGATTCCCAGTTTGCGATCACTCGATATCAAAATGCGCACTTGGTTATCACGACCTGGTACTGGGCCACGAACTAGCGTTTCTGGATTTAGCTCCAACATGGCCAATGCCTCATCGATGTCGGACTGGTCTCCGGTCAGCGCGGCAAGGCGCACGGTTGGTGGCAATGAAACTTGCCTGCGCTGTTCAAGCTCGCGCTGGGCAAAACCGAGCGGATCGTGGCGAATCAAGGCTTGCACCGCTGGATGTTCGGAGTCGGCAACAACAATGACTTCTCCTTTAGCTCGCACAAGTGAGGCACATTCGTTCCACTTGGCAAAAGTTTCTTGGGTGGCACTTAACTCTGGACGTGACAACATCGCATTACCGTCAAGCAAAACCGCAGCGGCATAACCATCTTGTGCAATCGGTGCAGCGCCGGCAGTTGCCACGACTATTGCAGGGCGAGAATCAACCGTTCGCAGAATGTGATCAGAGGTTGAAGATCTAACTGGCACACCAGGAAATGCTCTGCCAAGTTCTTCGGCAGTTCGCCCGCTACCTACCGCTGCGGCGCGAATTGAGTTACCTTTACATTTCTTACAACTCCACTTGGATTCAATGTAGCCACAAAGGTTGCAGGTTGGCGCACTTGAGCGCGCTGTTTGCATCAATGGACCGTTGCATGCCGAGCAAAGTGCAGAAGTGCGGCAGGTATCACAAACTATTCGAGGTGAGTATCCAAGTCGGGAAACCAAAACCAAGACTGGACCTTTGGCAAGAGCAGTTTTCATGCCTTGCATAACTGCAGATGGAATTCTTGAGGCACTAGCGGCAGGATTTAATTTCGTGCCGGATTCATCAAGAGCGCTACGAACTTTTGGAGATTCGTTTCTTAGTTGATCTCGGCTTTTTGCTACGTGTGCCAACCAAGGCATCAATGCGCAGGTTTCGACCGACATAGTTGCGCCAATGAAAACTAATGCGGTGTTCTGTTGTGCGCTGCGAAGCACTGCAACGTCACGAGCATGCCAATAGGGTGCTTGCGGATCCGAAAGCGTTTCGTTCCAGTCATCCCAAACACAAATTGTCGCTAAATCCTTAACTGGTGCAAACACTGCAGAACGAGTGCCAACCACAATGCTGGCGCTGCCACGGAGAACTGAAAGCCAGCTGCGGTATCTCTGGGCCGGACCGTCGTCGGCCGCAAGGATCGCAACTGCTGATTGCGGGCAACCCAAGCCTTGCGTGGCTGCAGCAACACGATCTATTGCGGCTCGATCTGGAACTACAACCACGACGCTTCCTCCGTTAGCGGAAACAGTGATCGCATATTGTGCGAGCAGCAATGCAGGATCGTCGCAGCCAGTGGTGACAATTGCACGTGGAGCTTCACCTGCAATAGTTCTTTTGATTAACGCAGCTCCCCCGGTGTAGTCGGCCCAGGCTGTTGGCTCGATGTCGGAAACTTGAGGCGAAGCTGGAAACACAGTTGCTTCAGCCGTTGCATGGCGATTCGGTACCGCGCTTCGCAACACATCCGAAAGTGTTCCAGCTTGTCGAGCTACAACCGATTGTGAAAGTTGCAAGATTTCCGGGAGTAAGGCGACTTCTGGTGAAATCACGTTGGTTAATGCAGCAAGGGTTCCTGGATGTTCGCTTTCCTCAGAACGGGAAAGCAACCAACCGTCGGTAAGTTTGCCGGCAAACCTAACGCGGACTCGGACTCCTGGTTGGGCGATCTCAGAAAGTTTTTCGGGAACTGCATAATCGAATACTCGATCTAGATGAGGAAGTGGGCTATCTATGGCGATGTGGGCGACTGGGGCGATTTTGGCAATGGGGACTTCTGCCTTTACTCGCTTTTTCTTGCCTGGGACCAGGCTTAGTTGATCGTCACTCACTAGGACAGTCTTTCACTTACCTATGACTATTGGTTTTCTCCTTTCGCTAACTCTTCCATTCCTGTGCAAACACGCCGAACCCGCAATTTATGCCATCAGATTTTGGCATAAATTGCTTTTTAGACGTTGGGCTTTGTTTCACAGGAATTTCAGAGCCATTGAAGCCTTTGTCGGGAACTACATCGGCTTTGTTTCACCCAAGAGTAAGCAAAACTGAAACGTTTCAAGCGTTCGAAATGAATTGCGATCGGACGTTCGGCTTTGTTTCACAGGAATTTCAGAGCCATTGAAGCCTTTGTCGGGAATAACAAAGGGTCAGGAAAGATCCTGACCCTTTGATGAATGAAGTGCTTGGTATTAAATTGCAGCCTTAAGCGATTCGGCGCGATCGGTGCGTTCCCAAGTGAAGCCTGGGCGACCGAAGTGGCCGTAAGCAGCTGTTGGGCGGTACTTAACGACGTTGGTGTTCAAAAGTTCCAAGTCAGCGATAATCGCAGCTGGGCGAAGATCAAATACCTTCAAAACTGCTTGACGAATGTTTTCTTCGGGAACGGTTCCAGTTCCGAAAGTTTCAACGAATACGCCAACTGGATGTGCCTTACCGATTGCGTATGCAACCTGAACTTCACAACGCTTGGCAAGGCCAGCGGCTACCACGTTCTTTGCAACCCAACGCATTGCGTAAGCAGCAGAGCGGTCAACCTTTGATGGATCTTTGCCGGAAAACGCGCCACCACCGTGACGAGCCATGCCACCGTAAGTATCGACAATGATCTTGCGACCAGTTAGGCCAGCATCACCCATCGGTCCACCAACAACGAATTTGCCAGTTGGGTTTACCAAAAGTTTGAAATCAGTTGTATCGATGTCGAACTTGGCAAGAATTGGTTCTACAACATTTGCGCGAACTTCTGGGGCAAGTTGCTGATCAAGATCGATGTTCTCTGCATGCTGTGACGAAACCACAACTGTGTCTAGCCGAACTGGACGATCGCCGTCATACTCAATTGTTACTTGAGTCTTGCCATCTGGGCGAAGGTATGCCATCTGGCCGGACTTGCGAACTGAAGTTAACTGCTCAGCGAGACGGTGTGCGATTGTGATTGGAAGTGGCATGAGTTCTGGCGTGTCATCAGATGCATAACCAAACATAAGCCCTTGGTCACCGGCGCCTTGGCGATCTAGTGGATCCGCTGAACCAGAAACGCGCTCTTCGAAGGCATCGTCAACGCCTTGGGCGATGTCTGGAGACTGCGCACCGATGGAAACAGAGATGCCACACGAGTTACCGTCGAAGCCTTTTTCAGAGCTGTCATAACCAATCTCGTTCACGACTGTACGAACTAGCGCCATAACATCTGCAAACCCGCTAGTGGTAACTTCTCCGGCTACGTGAATTTGTCCAGTTGTAAGCATGGTTTCAACTGCAACGCGGCTCTTTGGATCTTGGGCTAATAGATCATCGAGAATGGCATCAGAAATCTGATCTGCCATTTTGTCTGGATGGCCCTCGGTTACGGATTCAGATGTGAATAAACGACCGGACATGTAATTGCCTTTGCTAGAGAAATAAGTATGTGGCTTGCGCGCATACTTAGGGGCTCCTGGTCAAGTGCGCAATTCTTATGAAACTTTAGCAGGTACTGCTAAGAAATTGCCAAACTGGCAACGCAAGTTACTTACGCTTTGCAGTTTGAGTGCTCACGATGTGGGCGCTCTACCGGAGGAGCGTCTCAGCGCTGTAGCGCAATTACTGCATCCCAGATGGCATGGGCTATTTGCGTCTTCGAAGTTTTTGAAACTGTTACTTGTGAAGCTGGTTCGCGTGTCAAAATCGTAACTTCATTGTCATCGGTACCAAAAGCTAAGTTAGGTCCGACCTCGTTGATGACTAATAGATCGCAGCCTTTACGTTGCAACTTTGCCATGCCATGTTCGAGAACCGAGCCCTGGCTATCGCCAGTTTCGGCAGCGAAACCAACAATGATTTGATCTGGATGCGAAGCATTTCGATGAGTAACCAAGTCAGCCAAGATATCCGTCGTGCGAACTAATTCAATTGTTGGTGATGAACCATCTTCGGATTTCTTCATTTTTGCGCTTTGTGTTGATTTTGGCTTGTAATCAGCAACAGCTGCTGCCATGACAATTGCATGTGCGTTCGTTGAAGCCTTCATTGCGGCGGCATGCATGTCATCACCAGTGATAACACTTTCAATGGTTACTCCAACTGGCAATGAAACCGACACGTTGGCGCAGATTAACGTCACGTTTGCACCACGATCTCGGGCCGCTATGGCTAGGGCTACGCCTTGCTTGCCACTTGAACTATTTCCTAAGAAGCGAACTGGGTCCAAGAACTCACGAGTTCCACCTGCGGTGATAACTATGTTTTGTCCTAACAGATCTTGTTCACCTAGTACGCCAAGTGCTACTGAAACAATTTCCTCAGCGTCAGGCAAACGACCTGGACCGCTATCGGAGCCTGTTAGTCGCCCATCAGCAGGATCAATAACGATTGATCCACGAGAGCGCAGCGTTGAAACATTTTCTTGAGTTGCAGCGTTGAGCCACATTTCGGTATGCATTGCTGGGGCAAAAACGATTGGACACGTTGCAGTCAAAAGCACGTTAGTTAGCAAGTCATTAGCCGCGCCGTTGGCAGCACGGGAAAGTAAATCGGCAGTTGCGGGAGCAACAATTACTAAGTCGGCAGATTGTCCAATGCGAACGTGTGGCACATCAGCAACATCATCCCAGACTTCAGAAATCAGAGGGTTGCCAGAAAGTGCTTCCCAAGTTGCCGAACCTACAAAATTTAGCGCAGCAGGAGTTGGCACAACTTGAACGTTGTGTCCAGCTTCAGTTAGCAAGCGAAGTATGGATGCGACTTTGTAAGCGGCAATGCCGCCACTGACACCCAGAACGATGTTGAGAGAATTTGATCTTGCAGCGGAAGTCACGGAAAGTTCCGATAACTACGGTCGGTTAAACCGACTTAAGCAGCAGTTTCCGGCTCGATGGTCAACTTGCCTTCGTTGATTTCGCGAAGAGCAATTGACAGTGGCTTTTCTTGGTTGCCTGATTCCACAAGCGGACCAACATACTCAAGCAGGCCTTCACCAAGCTGGGAGTAATAAGCATTAATCTGACGCGCGCGCTTGGCTGCATAAATAACCAAGGCGTACTTGGAGTCCGCGACGGCCAAAAGTTCGTCGATCGGTGGGTTGGTGATGCCCTCTGGAGCAGCTGCAGTCACGTTGGACTCCTTGAAATCAGTGATTTGGGAAAACTCTTATTGCAGATATTGTACCAACTCGCGGGCTGCCCGCGAAACGTCGTCATTTACGATCACATGATCAAAGAAACCCGATGATTCCAACTCTTTTAGGGCAACGTCTAGGCGTTCCTGGATTTGAGTGGCGGTCTCAGTCCCCCGACCCGCAAGGCGCGCTTCCAGATCTGCCCAAGCAGGTGGCTCAAGAAAAACCAAGACCGCGTCAGGCATCGCTTCTCTAACCTGACGTGCGCCTTGAACTTCAATTTCCAAAAGAACTGGGATCCCTTGCGCCAATTTTTCCTCTGCGAAACTTCGAGGCGTGCCATAGCGATTGCCAGCAAATTCTGCCCATTCCAAAAGTTCGTCATCTAAAATCATGCGGTCAAATTCCTCATGGCTCACATAAAAGTAGTTTTCGCCATGCACCTCTCCTGGACGCGGGGTGCGCGTTGTTGCAGATACCGATAACCAAGTTGTTGGCAGCTCTTTTAGCGCCTCACGGATAACCGAGGATTTTCCAACACCACTTGGGCCAGATAAAACAACAAGGTGAGCATTCATGAAGCTCGACCGTTCAATGCCGACTTAAGTTTTTGCGCTTGGGTCGTCCCCAGACCTTTCATGCGACGCGAATGTGCGATTTCGCAGGTTTCCATTAACGCGGAAGCTTTGATTTTTCCGATTCCAGGTAGCGACTCCAAAATCGTGACCACTCGCATTCCGGAAACAATTGCATCACTGCTAGCAACTGATAGCACCTCGGTGAATGTGATTTTCGATTCCTTTAATTGACGTCGCAGTTCGGCACGCTTGGTACGTACTTCGACAGCCTTTGCCGACGCTGCTCTGCGTTGCTCGTTTGTTAAGACTGGTGCGGCCATTTCGCTATGTTACTAGCAATGGTTGCGGCGGCTTCAGCGATATTCGCAGCTGCAGTGATTGGACGACCAATTACCAACAAGTTGGCACCATCTGCCAGAGCCTGTTCTGGAGTGGCAATGCGCTTTTGGTCGCCAGCATCGGCACCGGCGGGACGAACTCCAGGGGTAATCAAAACTATGTCAGCTCCTACTTCGGCGCGCACGGCAGCAACTTCTTGCGGGGAACAAACAATCGCCCGCGCTCCAGCTGAAACTGATTGGGCTGCCAAACGCTTAACAATATCTTGCGCAGATCCATTCCAGCCCATAGTCGCGAGTTGGTCTTGCGAAAGTGAAGTCAAGATAGTGACAGCCGTGACAAAAGTTTCTGGAAGTGCTTCAACTGCAGCTTTGACCATGTCTTGGCCGCCTGATGCATGGACCGTTAGATACTTTGGCGCTAGTTTTGCCACCGCATGTGCAGCTCCGGCAACTGTTGCAGGAATGTCATGGAGTTTTACATCAAGAAAAATCTCGCAACCACTAGCTTCGCGGGCAATATGAACTGCGTCATGACCATCACGCAAGAAGACCTCAAGCCCGACTTTCACAACTTGAACATGTGGAGCAACTGCAGCGGCCCACTCGCGAGCAGTTTCAAGATCTGGTGCATCAAGTGCGACTGCGATGGGTGCTTTAGACATTTTTCAACCTTCTAATTCTGGTGCGCGAGGCCAATGACTTCGCTAAGTGAGTTGTACCCGCGGGCTTGAAGTTCCTGTCCCAGTTCATTTGCAATGCGCCAAGGTGCACCTGGGTCCCCAAACACTACGGTGCCGATACTGACTGCGCTGGCTCCGGCAGCGATGAACTCGAGTGCGTCATGACCGGTTCTAATCCCGCCCATGCCAAGGATTGGTAAATGTGGCAGCGCAGCATGTACTTGGTAGATTGCGCGCACTGCAACTGGGCGGATTGCTGGTCCAGAAAGTCCGCCGGTTCTCCCACCGAGCATCGGCTTCATTTTGTCAACATCAATAACCATGCCCAGCAAGGTATTGATCATGGAAACGCCATCGACACCAGCCTCAACCACGCTATGCGCAATCTCGACGATGTCGGTGACATCTGGCGAAAGTTTTGCCAGCACTGGAGCATCAGAATGCCAAACTGAACGCACGGTTTCGATGACTTGGGCAGCCGAGATTGGATTGCAGGCAAAAACTTGTCCGCGCGATTCCACATTTGGGCAAGAAATATTTACTTCAAGTCCATCGACACCTTCGACTTTTGCCAAGATCCGAGCAAGTTCTCCGAATTCATCAACATTGTTTCCCGCAATTGAAACGATTGTCGTGACATTGTTTGCGCGCAACCAGGCTAGATCATTTTCTAAAAATGATTCAATGCCCGGACCTTGCAAGCCAATTGAGTTAAGCATGCCACTTGGAGTTTCCGCCATTCGTGGCGTAGCTCGTCCCGAACGGGGCGCCATCATGATGCTCTTGGTTACAACCGCGCCAAGTGTTGCGACATCGCCGAATTGAGCAAGTTCTTTACCGGCAGCTGCGCAACCAGATGCAGTCAGAGTTGGCGCCGAAAGTTGGAGGGAACCAAGGCTGGTAGTCAGATCTACATGAGTCATCAGTGGCCACCTGGACGCGGGGCACCAAAAGCATCACTTGGCACAGTATTAACGTCATCCCAACGCACTCGATCACCGCGGAAAACCGGCCCTTCGACACAAGAGCGAGCCATTCGAGTTACACCATCGTCACCAATTACCGGCAATACACAAGTCATGCAAACACCTATGCCACACGCCATAGATTCCTCGACTGCGCATTGACTGAAAGCGCCATTATCTTGTGAAACTTTTGCCACAGCCTGCAGCATTGGCATCGGACCGCACGCATAAACCGCTTGCGAATTGTTTTTCTGGATTAAATCCGCAAGCACATCAGTTACTCGACCTCTAACACCTGAAGTTCCATCATCAGTTGTGACAGTGACTGAATCTGAGACAGCCTTTAGATCTAGTACGCCAAAGAGCTTTTCCTGTGTGGCTGCGCCAAGAATGACATCTACTCGACAACCTCGAGCGCGCAATTCTCGTGCTAACAATTCCATTGGTGCTGCGCCATAGCCACCGGCGACAATTACACAAGGAATTGCGGCGCGCGGGAGCACAAATGGTTTACCTAGTGGCGCTACGACATCGATTTCATCTCCCGTACTTTGGGTAGCTAGCCACTGAGTTCCTTGACCGTGGGCAGCAAAAATGATTTCAAGAGTTTCACCTGGAGTCGACTTATGGATTGAGAACGCACGTCGCAATAACATGCCACTGCCAATACCTCCCACAGCGACTGCGGCAAAGTGCCCAGGCTGCACTTCGCCAACTTCAGGAGCGTCTAGAACCATGTGAAGATAACTGCCAACCGGTGACATCGATCGAATAACACATTTCATTTGCTTTGCGCTCATGACTGATTAGCCAACAATTCGTTCAATTCGGCAACGTGCTCTTGGATCGATTTCACTTTCATTGGTCCAGCTTGTAAAGATGCAATGCCTTCGACTGCTGCGACTAAACCTTGAACGGTAGTTATCGAGGCGGTATTGGCTAGCACGGTTGCCATCCGAATTTCGTAGCCATCGCGACGAGCCCCGGTTCCATAAGGAGTGTTTACTACCAAGTCGATGTCGCCATCCATGATCGCTTCAACCGTGGTCTTACGCCCTTCACTGCCACCAATGTGCTGCTTTGCAACCAAAGTGCTTTCAATGCCGTGTGACTTTAAGAACTGGGCAGTGCCATCTGTGGCCATAATCGTAAAACCCATCTCGACGAGCTTGCGAACTGGCGCTACTGCCTGCTCTTTGTCCCGATCTGCAACGGAGACAAAGACCGATCCACTTTTCGGTAACCCATCACGGTAGGCAGCAAGTTGTGACTTAGCGAACGCGGTACCAAAGTCAACATCGATACCCATTACTTCGCCAGTTGATTTCATTTCAGGACCAAGGACTGTGTCAACTCCCATAAAGCGAGCAAACGGCAGCACGGCTTCTTTGACGCTAACTGCGCTGCCTACAGGTGCATCTCCCCCGTCGCCAACTGGTCGCAGGAAACCTTCTTTGCGAAGAGTTGCGATGGAATCCCCAACTGCAATCCGAGCTGCAGCCTTGGCAAGGGAAATGCCCGTTGCTTTGGAAACGAACGGCACAGTTCGAGACGCACGTGGATTGGCTTCTAGGACATACAAGATGTTGTTCGCAAGTGCGTACTGCACGTTGAGTAGGCCACGCACACCCACACCTTTTGCAATACCAAGTGTGGAGGTGCGAATTCGTTCAATCTCGGCTGCGCCCAGTGTGTAAGGAGGGAGTGAGCATGCCGAGTCGCCGGAATGGATTCCCGCTTCCTCGATGTGTTCCATCACGCCACCGAGATAAAGATCGGTACCGTCAAATAATGCATCTACATCGATTTCGATTGCATCGTCTAAGAAGCGATCTACGAGAACTGGGTGCTCGGGATTAACTTGGGCGGCTCGAGTTAGGTAGTCATGCAACATAGTTTCGTCATACACAATTTCCATACCTCGACCACCAAGCACAAACGATGGACGAACCAAGACTGGGTAACCAATTCGATTCGCAATCTCTCTTGCATCTTCGAACGAGGTCGCCATTCCATGTTCTGGCGATGGCAATCCTGCCTTTTCAAGGACTTCACCAAATGCACCGCGCTCTTCAGCAAGGTGAATTGCCTCAGGAGCGGTGCCCAGCAAGGTCACGCCAGCGTCTTTAAGTCCTTGCGCCAATCCAAGCGGAGTTTGGCCTCCCAGCTGGGTGATCACACCAAGAACTGGGCCAGCCAAAGTTTCGGCATGAATAACTTCTAATACGTCTTCGAGGGTCAGGGGTTCAAAGTAAAGGCGACTTGAAGTGTCATAGTCGGTTGAGACGGTTTCAGGATTGCAATTAATCATGATTGTGTCTAAACCTTTTTCTCGCAGAGTTAGCGAGGCATGCACACAGGAATAATCAAACTCAATTCCTTGGCCGATTCGGTTTGGACCTGAACCCAGAATGATCACCGCAGGATTTGTCCGGGGCAGCACTTCAGTTTCTTGGTCGTATGAGGAGTAGTAATAAGGCGTGAGCGCAGCAAACTCAGCCGCGCAAGTATCAACCGTCTTGTAAACCGGGCGAACATCTAAAGTGTGACGGACTCCGCGAACTTCAGCTTCGGAAATTCCACGAATCAATCCGATCTGCGCATCAGAAAAACCATGGCGCTTAGCGGCAACAATGGTGTGGCGATCTAAAGCAGTTTCAGATTTGAGTGTGCGGGCAACTTCGCAAAGCAAAACGATTTGATCCAAGAACCATGGGTCGATCTTGGTGGCTTCAAAAACTTGTTCAACGCTGGCTCCAGCCCAAAGGGCCAACTGCACTTGGTTGAGTCGGCCGTCAGTTGGGATCTTCATCTTGGTTAGTAAGTCCGAGATATCGATTGACTTTGTATCCTGTGACCAGACGAACAAATTTTCTTTTCGTTCAATCGAACGCAGGGCTTTGTGAAGTGCTTCAGTAAAGTTACGGCCAATTGCCATGGCTTCGCCGACTGACTTCATTGTTGTAGTTAGCGTCTGGTCCGCATTTGGGAATTTTTCAAAGGCAAATCGCGGAATCTTTACAACTACATAATCCAAGGACGGTTCAAATGAGGCTGGGGTTTCTTTAGTTATGTCATTTGGAATTTCATCCAAGGTGTAACCAATTGCAAGCCGCGCGGCAATCTTTGCAATTGGGAATCCAGTCGCCTTACTTGCAAGAGCTGATGATCGAGATACTCGTGGATTCATTTCAATAACAATGATTCGACCGTCAGCAGGATTTACGGCAAATTGAATATTGCAGCCACCAGTATCAACGCCAACTGCGCGAATGATTGCGATACCAAGGTCGCGAAGTTTTTGGAACTCGCGATCGGTAAGTGTCATGGATGGCGCAACAGTTATCGAATCACCAGTATGAACTCCCATTGGGTCTAGGTTTTCGATAGAACATACAACTACGACGTTGTCCTTGTTGTCGCGCATTAGCTCAAGTTCGTATTCTTTCCAGCCGATGATTGACTCTTCGAGAAGCACTTCAGTAGTTGGGCTGGCTTGCAAACCAAGTCCAGCAATTCGGTGCAAATCTTCTTCGTTGTATGCAATGCCAGATCCGGCGCCGCCCATTGTGAAAGAAGGTCGAACCACAACTGGGTAGCCAAGTTCTTTCACGCCATCGAGACAGTCCTGCATGGTGTGGCAAACAAATGACTTCGCACTCTCACCACCAATATCGGCAACAATCTGTCGGAATAACTCGCGGTTTTCGCCACGTTCGATGGCGTCAACATCAGCGCCAATCAATTCCACGTTGTACTTATCTAAAACCCCATTTTTGAAAAGTGCGATCGCGGTGTTCAATGCCGTTTGGCCACCGAGCGTGGGCAGCAATGCATCAGGGCGCTCGCGCTCAATAATTGTGGCAACAACTTCTGGCGTAATCGGTTCAATGTAAGTTGCATCGGCAAATTCAGGATCCGTCATGATTGTCGCCGGGTTACTGTTGACCAGAATTACCCGCAGGCCTTCCGATTTCAGAACTCTACAAGCTTGGGTTCCCGAGTAATCGAATTCACATGCTTGGCCAATAACAATTGGACCAGAGCCAATAACCATTACTGACTTGATGTCACTGCGACGAGGCATTAGCGCTTACCCTCCATCAGTTCAACAAATCGATCAAACAAATATGCAGAATCATGAGGTCCAGCCGCTGCTTCAGGGTGATACTGAACGCTGAATGCTGGCACATCAATACATTCCAGACCTTCAACGACGTTGTCGTTTAAGCAGACATGGCTGACTCGAACTGTGCCGTATGGAGTTTGCGAATCGCGATCAATCGGTGCATCGACAGCAAAGCCGTGGTTATGCGCCGTGACTTCAACTTTGTTTGTGGTGCGATCCATGACTGGTTGATTTATTCCACGGTGACCATAACGAAGTTTGTAGGTACCAAAACCAAGTGCACGACCTAAAATCTGGTTTCCAAAGCAAATTCCAAAGAATGGTCTCTTGGCATCAAGGGTTGCTTGTACAAGTGAGATTGCATGCAAAGCAGTTGCCGGATCTCCCGGTCCATTTGAAACGAATACTCCATCTGGGCCAGCTGCCAATAGATCTTGTGCAGAGATGGTTGCAGGAACAACATGCACTTCAATTCCACGCTGAGCCATTAAATGCGGTGTCATGGATTTAATGCCTAAATCAAGTGCAGCAACTTGAAACTTCTTAATGCCCACAGCTGGAACTACATATGTTTCCTTGGTGGAAACCGTCTCGGAAAAACTTGCTCCAGACATTTCTGGTACTTCGCGAACTTGGTTCAACAAAGATTCAACATCTTGTTGCGCAGCAGTGCCAGAAAAGATTCCTACTCGCATTGCGCCGTGCTCTCGCAAGTGCCGAGTCAATGCGCGGGTGTCGACATCGCTAATTCCAACAATGTTTTGTTTTTTCAACTCATCGTCAAGGCTTATTGTTGATCGCCAATTAGACGGCCTCCTGGCAGGATCACGAACTACATAACCAGAGACCCAAATCTGTTGTGATTCATCGTCTTCGTCATTCCAGCCAGTATTTCCAATGTGTGGAGCGGTTTGGACTACAACTTGCCCACAGTATGAAGGGTCAGTAATTGTTTCCTGGTAGCCCGTCATTCCAGTTGAGAAAACGGCTTCACCAAAAGCAACTCCGTCGGCACCATATGAACGACCTGTAAATACTTGACCATCTTCAAGTACTAGGACGGCTCGGGTCATGCGTTAAGTTCTCCGTTCAGCACAGTTGGTTTACCGCGATAGAACGTTGCAACAACTTTGCCGGGAAGGGTGCGTCCTGCGTACGGGGTATTGCGACTTGCACTTACAGTCTTTCGTGCGTCCACTAATTGGTTTGCACGGGGATCAAAAACTACCAAGTTTGCTGGCGAACCAACCTCAATCGGTTGACCTTGAGTAGTCACACGACCAATTTGGGCAGGTGCCACAGACATTCGATCAGCTACGGCTGCCCAGTTCATGAGTCCGGTCTGCACCATAGTTTCGTAAACCACGCTAAGGGCACTTTCCAAGCCAGTCATGCCAAAAGCTGCAGCCGTCCACTCACAATCTTTATCTTCAGAAGGATGCGGCGCATGATCAGTTGCCACGATGTTGATGGTGCCGTCCGCAAGTCCAGCACGCACCGCCGCTACGTCTTCCTTTGTTCGTAGCGGTGGATTTACTTTAAAGATCGGATCGTAGCTTTCGACAACATCGTCAGTGAAGTACAAGTGATGTGGCGTAACTTCGGCTGTGACATTAATGCCCCGCGACTTAGCCCAACGAATGATTTCGACACTGCCGGCCGTTGAGAGGTGGCAAACATGCAACCTTGATCCAACGTGATGAGCTAACAGCACATCGCGAGCGATGATTGCTTCTTCAGCAACGGCTGGCCAGCCTGCCAGTCCAAGTTTTCCCGAGATCACGCCTTCATTCATCTGGGCGCCTTCAGTCAACCTTGGTTCTTGGGCATGCTGGGCCACAACACCATCAAAAGCTTTTACATATTCGAGTGCTCTGCGCATCAAGGCCGCGTCATGAACGCACTTACCGTCATCGCTAAACACTCGAACGGCTGCTGCGCTATCTGCCATAGCGCCGAGTTCAGCAAGTGCAGTTCCCTCAAGTCCCATGGTGACTGCGCCAACCGGACGAACGTCTACTAATCCCGCTTCTTGCCCTAGTCGCCATACTTGCTCAACAACGCCTGCGGTATCAGCGACCGGATTAGTGTTTGCCATGGCGTGCACAGCGGTAAATCCACCCATCGCGGCGGCACGGCTACCAGACAAAACGGTTTCGGCATCTTCGCGACCAGGTTCGCGCAAGTGCGTGTGCAGATCAACTAGACCTGGCAGCGCGACGCAACCTGAGCCGTCAACAATTTGATCTGCGGCAAGTCCAGAGCCAATCTCAGCTATCACACCATCTTTGACAACGATGTCAGTTGGCTTGCCATCCAGAATTGCGACGTCTTTAATCACGTAGCTAGTCATTACATTGACTCCGATCCACCAAGAATTAAGTACAGAACAGCCATGCGCACGCTCACACCATTTGCAACTTGTTCGACAATTACCGAACGCTGAGAATCAGCAACATCTGCTGAAATTTCCATGCCGCGGTTCATCGGACCTGGGTGCATGATTATCGCGGATTCCGAAAGTCGATTCATCCGAGTCAGGTTTAAGCCGTAGCGACTGCTGTATTCATGCGCATTAGGAAAGTAGGCTGCATTCATGCGTTCCCGCTGCACTCGCAACATCATTACTGCATCTGAGCCTTCTAGGGATGCATCGAGGTCGTAGGAAACTTCACACTCCCAATCTTCAACGCCGTACGGAAGCAAAGTTGGCGGGGCCACCAGTCGAACTTTGGCGCCAAGTGTGTTTAACAGCAAGACATTTGATCGAGCCACCCTGCTATGCAGAATGTCACCGACAATCGTGACATTAACTCCCCTTAGATCACCTTCGCCGTTTCGAAGGTGGTTTCGGAGCGTGAATGCATCGAGTAGGGCCTGAGTTGGATGTTCATGCGTACCGTCACCAGCATTTACCACTCCCCCCGAAATCCAACCAGCATTTGCCAGTCGGTGAGGTGCGCCGCTGCTGTTGTGGCGAATCACGACTGCGTCCGCTCCCATGGCTTCAAGCGTTAGCGCGGTATCTTTCAGGCTTTCACCCTTTGACACACTCGATCCCTTAGCAGAGAAATTAATAACATCTGCACTTAACCGTTTTGCAGCGGCTTCAAAAGAAATTCGAGTGCGAGTCGAATCTTCATAGAAAAGATTCACCACTGTGCGACCGCGCAGCGGTGGCAGTTTGCCAACACCTTGCTCAGTAGCAGCAGCAAGCTGTTTAGCAGTGTCTAGAACCAAAATTGCGTCTTCATAACTTAAGTCAGCTGCGCTTAAAAGGTGCTTCATGATTCACGCACGATTCGAACTTCGTCGATTCCATCATGTTCAATTAAATTAACTTGAACCTTTTCGGCGCGCGAAGTTGGCAGGTTTTTACCTACGTAGTCTGCACGAATCGGAAGTTCCCGATGGCCGCGGTCAACCAACACGGCAAGTTGCACGAGCTCTGGGCGACCGTGTTCAGACAGTGCATCGAGCGCAGCTCTGATTGTTCTTCCTGAGAAAAGTACGTCATCAACCAAGATCACTAAACGACCTTCGATTCCTTCTGGCGGAATAGTGGTCGGAAGCAATGCGCGAGCTGGGCGCGACCTAAGATCATCCCGGTACATTGTGATGTCAATCGCGCCGACCGAAACTGGACTGCCTTGGATTTCAGAAATTTTTTGTCCCAAACGAGTGGCAAGAGATGTGCCTCGAGTTGGGATTCCCATCAAAGTTAAATTTGTGGCGCCTTGAGTGCGCTCAACAATTTCATGAGCTAATCGGGTAAGGGCGCGAGCAATATCGCTGGAATCGAGAATTGCATGTACTTGCGGCTCAAAGTCGTGCGTCATCTTCTTACCTCCTTTCCTGCCTCACGGGACAGGTGTTAAAGGATGGCGTGCTTTCAAGCTCCCCCTACATTAGCAGGTTCCGGCGCAGATCACGCCTAGGCGTTATCTGATTCGCGCAACCCTTATTGGGCGCAGATCACGCCTAGGCGTTATCTGCGCCATGCCCCAGTTGGTGAACACGCATGCCATTAGTTGATCCTGGCACGCCCGGTGGAACACCTGCGATGACCACGATCGGGTCGTGCATCTTGAAAATTCCAAAATCTAGAAGAATTTTGTCGAGCTGCGCCACCATTTCGTCAGTATGTGAAACGCGTGGCACCAAGAAAGTTTCGGTTCCCCAGACCAATGTCAGTTGGTTACGAACATGTTCATTGGGCGTAAATGCCATTATGGGAGTTCTGCTCCGGTGGCGAGCTACAAGACGGGCTGAACTTCCAGTTTCCGTAAATGCGACCAAACTGACGGCCTCAACATGAGTTGCCACATCTACCGCTGCTAAACACATCGCCTTTGCGGTTTGACCCTGGGCATCATCAGCAAGCTTGGGAAGCATTTCAAGTGCTTCGGCTTCGATGTGAGTCATGATTTTACTCATGGTCTCGACCACATGAATTGGGTCAACACCAATACTGGTTTCACCGGAAAGCATTAATGCATCTGCGCCGTCCAAAACCGCATTTGCAACATCGCTAGCTTCAGCTCGGGTTGGACGATTTGAGTTAATCATTGAGTCAAGCATTTGCGTTGCAACGATTACTGGCTTAGTAGCCGCTCGAGCTAATTCGATTGCGCGTTTTTGAACCATTGGAACCTGTTCCAGTGGTAGCTCTACGCCCAAGTCACCACGCGCCACCATAATGCCGTCAAAGACATCAATAATTTCCCTTAAATTCTCTACAGCCTGCGGCTTTTCAATTTTGGCAATTACCGGGATGCGGCGGCCTTCTTCATCCATAATTTTGTGAACATCAACAACATCAGCGGCGCTTCTAACAAAAGAAAGCGCAATCATGTCAACGCCTTGCTTTAAGGCCCATCGTAAATCTGAAATATCTTTTTCGGACAGCGCAGGAACACTCACCGCAACGCCAGGCAAATTGATTCCCTTGTTATCGCTAACTGTCCCCGCTTCAGTTACACGAGTTACGACTGAATCTGATGTAACTTCGAGAACTTCTAGTCCGACCTTGCCATCGTCAATCAGGATCCGATCGCCAATTTTGCAGTCGCCAGGCAATCCTGAGTACGTGGTTCCGCAAATAGTTGCATCACCAGGAACATCTCTGGTTGTAATCGTGAACGAGTCCCCGGACTTAAGTTCAACGGGCCCTGATGCAAAGCGAGCCAACCTAATTTTTGGGCCTTGCAAGTCAGCAAGAATTCCAACTCCCTTACCCGAGGCGCTCGAAGCAGCGCGAACCATCTCGTAGGAACGAGTGTGAACTTCTTGGTCGCCGTGGGAGAGGTTTAAGCGAGCGACGTTCATGCCCGCAAGCACTAGATTATTGATGATTTCAGGGGTAGCCGTGGCTGGCCCTAACGTGCAAACAATTTTCGCGCGACGCACATTAATTCCTATCAATAGGTTTAACTCAAGATTACCGTTTGTACCTAGAGAACCTAATGACCTCGCAACTATCGCTTAGGTTTTGCTCTGCGGCCGCGCGGCCGGGGCTCACTTGTGTGAACCGTAGGAGAACTAATGGTTTGCGAAACTGAATTTTCGGAAACTTTCTCCTCAATCGGATCAGTAACGTCTACTTCAGGCGAGTCGGCTACTTCTGCTTCAGGTGCAGGTGTAGGCGTAGGCGGCACTGACATCTCAGGCTCTTGTCCTTGAATTACTAACTTGCCACCAGACATAAGCTCTCGCCCAGGATTTTTTTCACTCGAACGAATCAAATACAAAAGTGCCATGGCTCCAATAAAGAGCGCTGTGAAAACATTGAAGCGAATACCTAGTATGTGTCGCGCATCGTCAATGCGCATGGTTTCAATCAATCCCCGAGCTGAACAGTAAAGAGCTGCGTAAAGAGCGAACACGCGTCCATGTCCCATTACGTATCTCTTATCGGCCCAGATCACTAAAAATCCGATGGCAACACAGGCAAGCGCTTCGTAAAGGAAAGTGGGATGGAAGGTTTCAAATTGCGAGAACTCTGTTGGGCGATTCTCGGGTGCAATTTCTAAGCCCCATGGCAGAGTCGTTGGACGTCCAAAGAGTTCTTGATTGAACCAATTTCCTAAACGACCAATGGCTTGAGCAAACGCAATACCTGGCGCAATGGAGTCTGCGAAGGGTGCAAACGGCACGCCGAGTCTTTTAGCTCCGATCCAGGCTCCAACACCACCCAAGGCAAGTGCGCCCCAAATTCCAAGTCCGCCTTCCCAAATTCGGAAAGTTGCCAGGAACCCTTTTCCGCCTTCGCTGAAATAGAGCTCCCAATCTGTCATCACGTGGTAGAGCCGACCACCAATTACCCCAAATGGAACAGCCCACATGGCAATGTCAGCTACTTGTCCGTCCAAGCCACCACGTGCAATCCAACGCTTGTTTCCTAGCCAGACCGCCAGAAATATTCCCATCAGAATGAATATCGCGTACGCCCGAAGTGGTATCGGACCTAAATGCCAAACGCTTTGCGCTGGGCTCGGAATAAACGCAAGAATCAAGTGCATGAAGCGGCTAGATCACTTAACTCTTTGCGGCGGCTTCGATAGCAGCCGTTAACTGGATCGGGTCAAACAAAACTTCGCCTGCTAACTCGGTCCCATTTAGTAATCCAGTTGGAGTCGACGAAACCCCTTCTGAATCGAATGCTGCGAAGGAATTTGCAACCCAGCCAGCATATTTCTCTGACTCTAGGCAATCCTTAAAGGTATCTAGGGCAGTACCTGTGATTCCTGAAGACTCCGCTATCGAAATCAAAGTGTTGTTTGAATATCCCGAGCCTTCTTCGGCTGGCTGACTATCGAAAACGCCCGCGTGGTATTTCTCCGCGGCATCTGCATCAACTGCGCAGCCTAAGCCCATAGTTGCCCGCTTGGATGAATTTGGATTTCCGGCAGCAGTATTATCTGGCATTAGCTTCTTGTCCAAGAAAATTGTCGGGCGATACTCAACGCGAACTTTTCCATCATCAATTAATCCTTGGAGCGCGTCACCCGATGCCTTTTCAAATGATGCGCAGGCTGGACATTGGAAGTCTTCCCAAATTTGAAGAAGCGGAATTGTGTCTGCATCAGCTGCAGTCCAAGCAGACCCAACCTTCACGCCATAGGTATCTGATGTAACACCCTTAGGTAGTTCCGCATCAGTAGGAACTATGGCATCTTTGTTAGTCAAGAGTGGGATTGCAATTAATGCCGACATAACTGCAACAACAACTAGTCCACCGATAATCCGAACCTTACGCTGGCGCTTTTGCTCGATGGCAGCTGCTTCTTGACGGGCGGATGCGGCAGCGGCTTTTGCAGCCTTGGCGCTCATGTTTTCTTGTGACACGAAAACTCCAATAACAATTTAGATAGGTCGTTAACCAATAACTTACGTTTGTTCAATTATGTCGCAATAATTCAGGCGGTGAAACTTGCACAAAAGTGGGGATTTATCGAATTAAGCCCTGGGATAGTGCCTGCGCCAACGCCTTGGCACCAGCCGGGCCATCGTTCTTGATGGCGGTTACAAATGCGCTTCCTACGATCACGCCATCGGCATATTGAGCAATTTCATGGGCCTGTTCGGGAGTGGAAACTCCAAGACCCACTGCCACTGGAAGTTCGCTGTGGCGACGCACTTTTGCAACTAACCCTTCTATCGCATCGGATACCGAAGTGCGCGCGCCAGTCACACCCATAACGGCACCGGCGTAAATGAATCCTGTAGTCGCGCTCGCCACTTTCGCAATTCGTTCATCCGAACTCGAAAGTGCTACCAGGAAGACGCGATCGACATCGTTTGAGTCCGTGGCGGAAATCCAGTCTTCGGCTTCTTCTGGAGTTAGGTCAGGAGTGATTACACCGATGCCACCAGCGGAATGGAAGTCAGCAGCAAAAGAGTCAATTCCGTAACGTTCAATCGGATTCCAGTACGACATGACTAACGCTGGAACTCCAAGATCAGCAACACGCTTGACTGTGTTAATTACGGTCGCAGACTTCGTGCCGCCAATCAGTGACACGTTAACTGCATCCTGAATCGTTGGGCCATCCATAACCGGATCGCTGTATGGAAATCCAATTTCCACGATGTCTACGCCACCCTCAACCATCGCTGCAATGCACTCAACTGCGCCATCTTCGGATGGGTAACCTGCGGGTAAGTATGCAATCAATGCTGCACGGTTTTCAGACTTGGCGCGCGCAAACGCGTCATGCAACAAACTCATAAATCAATTCCGAAAAATTTAGCCGCTGTCTCAACATCTTTGTCGCCGCGACCTGAAAGGTTTATCAAGATGATTGCGCCTTCACCTAATTCTTTTCCAATTTCGATGGCGCCAGCTAGAGCATGTGCGGTTTCGATGGCAGGAATGATTCCTTCGGTCTCGCATAGAAGTTTGAACGCGTTCATTGCATCGACATCTGTTACTGAGCGATACTCTGCGCGGCCAATGTCAGCAAGGTAGGCATGCTCTGGACCAACACTTGGGTAATCAAGTCCCGCTGAGATTGAGTGGCTTTCAATAGTTTGTCCGTCGTCATCTTGCATGATGTACGAGCGAGCGCCATGAAGTACGCCAACAGCTCCCCCAACGATTGTTGAGGCGTGGCGTCCAGTTTCAATTCCATCGCCACCAGCTTCAAGTCCAAGTAACCGAACATTTGCATCTGGAATAAAAGCGGTAAAGATACCTATCGCGTTTGAGCCACCACCGACGCAGGCAGCAACCACATCTGGCAAGCGGCCATAACGGCTAAGCATTTGCTCCCGGGATTCATCTCCGATGATGCGATGGAAATCCCGAACCATTTCTGGGAACGGAGCAGGACCAGCGACGGTACCTAACATGTAGTGAGTAGTTTCTACATTTGCAACCCAATCACGCATGGCTTCATTGATTGCATCTTTAAGGGTTCTACTACCAATTGTTACTGGTACGACAGTTGCGCCAAGTAATTTCATTCGAGCAACGTTAAGTGCCTGGCGCTTAGTGTCTTCTTCGCCCATATAGACAACGCATTCAAGGCCAAGTAGCGCAGCAACAGTTGCAGTTGCTACTCCGTGTTGCCCTGCACCCGTTTCTGCAATCACTCTTTTCTTACCCATTCGCTGAGTTAGAAGTCCTTGCCCTAATACGTTGTTGATCTTGTGTGATCCCGTGTGATTTAGGTCTTCACGCTTTAGCAAAATTGTTGCTCCACCAGCATGCTGCGAGAATCGCTTCGCTTCAGTTATCGGACTTGGGCGACCTGTGTAATTGATCTGGAGTTCGCGTAGCTGCTTCAAGAAACTAGGGTCAACCGACGCCTTGCGGAAAGCTTCATCGAGTTCATCCAGAGCTGCCATCAAAGCTTCAGGGACGAATCTGCCACCGAATTTACCGAAGTGTCCGCGCAGATCGGGAACTGATACAACATCATTTGCTGTCATGTGCGCCAGTCCTAAGAACGATTTAACAAGAATTTTTCGCGAGCCCAAGTTCCCGCCTGAGACCATTCTCTGACAGTTTCGGCTGGAGTACCACCTGTGACCAGGGCTTCGCCCACCAATACCGCTCTGGCGCCACTTGAAACCAATCCTTCCACCTGATTAGTGCTGGAAATTCCCGATTCAGCAACCGCCAAAATATGATCTGGAATTCGGGGAATCAAGTTGTGGCACACATCCAAACTCACTTCCAAGGTCTTCAAATTGCGGGCATTTACTCCCACAAGTTTTGGATTAATCGCCAGAGCGCGATCTAATTCCGCCTCATCGTGAATCTCAACCAGGACAGACATTCCAAGTTCACCGGCAAGTTCATTAAGTTCGGAGAGCTCGAGGTCAGAGAGCCCAGCAACTATGAGCAAAATCAAGTCGGCGCCGTGAGCCCGTGCTTCCCAAATTTGGTATTCATCAACCATGAAGTCTTTTCGTAGAACTGGAATCGAGACTTTGCGACGCACCAAATCAAGATCGGCAAGACTGCCATTAAATTTACGCTCTTCAGTAAGCACGCTAATAACTTGGGCGCCACCACTTTGATATTCAAAAGCCAATGAAGCCGGGTCTGGAATATCAGAAAGATGTCCTTTGCTAGGACTTGCGCGCTTTACTTCAGCTATCACGCTAAAGGAATTCTTCAAAAGCAAATCAGATGCAGGAAGCGCAAGCGGAACTTGATCTACTAGTGCTTTTAAATCACTCAGGGAAACTAGATTTTTTCGGGCAGCAAGGTCTTCTTTAACTCCCTGGATAATTGAATCCAGAACAGAAGTCATGATGTGCCTTTCATTGGGACTAGAGGCTTGCGGGGCCGAAGCTACGCCCTAGTTTTGTTACTAGAAAAAAGTTGCTATTTTTTCTTGCCGTAACCCATAAGGGCCAAGACCTTGCCAGCAATTCCAGCAACCGGTAGCAGTGCTACGCCGATCCAAAAAACCATTGGTGATGCCATGACGACACCAATGCAGCCAACCATGAAACCAGCCATGGCAATGGACACTGCAGTCCAAGCTGCGACCGTGTGACCGTGATCTGCATGTGAGTCTGACATTGGTTCTCCTTTAAGCGATGCTCTCATTATTCTAACGGTTGGTTAGTTGAACCCTGGATTGTTGGGTCAATTCCTTGGTCCATGGCCTGCCACGGTGTCAGCTCTTTTTCGTTTGCAGAGTTTCGCTCGTAACGCTTTGACATCCCAGAATCAAATGACTTTAGTACCAGCGCAAGACCACATAGGGCAATCACAAATCCAGCCGGTATTACAACCAAGGCATAATTTGAAGTCTCAGTAACCCAACCTGATACTTCACGTCCAATTGCCTGTTCGAATTGCAATCCAACAAATTGATCCAAGTTGTTGATTAAGTCAACCGTGATAGCAACTATTCCAATTCCAAGGGCAACAATCACGGCGCCAACTATTCGTCGGAAAACACCTCGAGTAGCGATCGCGCCAAGTGCCGAGGCGATGGCTGCAAGTACCAAACCATTGATAGAAGAATTCAATTGATTTGCGCTCAAACTCAAATTAACTGCGGGAAATCCAGTTTCGGTATAAGTGGCAACAACCCAGGGCCGGCTCAGGGCGATAAGAACTACTACTGAACCGACAAGCTCAAGAGCTATCAGATTTCGCAATGACAATTTCATGCTTGATTACTTACCAATGAATTTGCTACTGCTACCGCATTCAGAACTGCCATTGCTTTGGCCTGGCATTCAGCATCTTCGCTTTCCGGAATGGAATCAGCAACTACACCAGCACCAGCTTGGACGTAAGCAATTGAATCCTTAATCACTGTGGAACGAATTGCAATTGCGGTATCGATGTTTCCGGCAAAGTCAAAGTAACCAACACAGCCGCCATAAACTCCGCGCTTAGTTTTTTCTAGTTCCTCAATGATCGTCATTGCCATTGGTTTAGGTGCACCAGAAAGTGTTCCGGCCGGGAATGTTGCCGCAACTAAGTCAAAAGCACTTACTGCGGGATCAATTTTTCCGATAACAGTGGAGACAATGTGCATCACGTGACTGTATTTTTCAATACTCATGAAATCGGTTACTTCAACTGAGCCTGGCAAGCAAACCCGACCTAAGTCATTTCGGCCAAGGTCGACGAGCATCAAGTGTTCAGCTCGCTCTTTTTTATCAGCCAACAAGTCTGAGGCATTTGCATCATCAAGTTGTGGAGTTTCGCCTCGAGGTCTAGTTCCCGCTATTGGATGAAGCATTGCTTCACCATTTCGAAGGGTCACAAGCGCCTCGGGACTTGAGCCAACTACGTCAAAAGCAACTTTGGTGCCAAGCGCCTCGCCTGGACCAGTTAACTCTGGGATTCTAAACAGGAACATATACGGACTTGGATTAGTTGCGCGCAAGACACGGTAAACATCCAGCGCAGTTGCTTGGCAGCTTGTGGCAAATCTTTGACTCAGCACAATCTGAAATGCATCACCAGCACGGATTCGTTCTTGCGCAATTCTGACGGATTCTTGATATTCATCTCCAGTTGTTTCTCGGCTAAATTCTGCCGTGGCACTGCGGTCGAAACTAGAAGCACTAGATGGTGCTTGGCTGCCTAGCGCCAATTCCATGGCATCAAGTCTTTGTTTTGCATCAAGCCAGGCTTCGTCGACGCGTTCATCAGAGTTGTCGTAATTGATTGCATTGGCAATCAACGTGACAGTTCCATCTTTGTGATCTAAAACTGCTAAGTCGGTTGCTACTAACATCGCAAGCTCGGGAAGCTCAAGCGCGTCCAGAGTTTCGTTCGGTAACTTTTCAAAGCGTCGGACTATGTCGTAACCCAGGTATCCAACTACCCCACCAGTTAGTGGTGGCAATTCCTCGCTGGTAATTCCTTCATTCACTCCTGGCGTGAAGAGCACATCTAAGGTTTCCCGCAATGCAGTGATTGGATCCCCAGTAGATGGAACTCCCTGTGGAACTTTTCCAGACCATAGCGCCTGACCTTCACGTTCGGAAAGCATCGCCGAACTGGCCACTCCAACAAATGAATAACGCGACCATGATCTACCGTGCTCTGCGGATTCCAGCAAAAATGTCCCAGCCCGCTCATCAGCAAGTTTGCGATAAAGGCCAAGCGCAGTCTCACCGTCTGCGAGCACTTTTCTAAAAACAGGAATAACTCGTCGCGATTGCGCTAACTCACGAAATGATTCAAGGCTGGGAGTAGTCATCCTGCACCCTTGGGATTCGTTTTTGACTCATCAAATACCTCAGGGTGAGTTACTGCATCATCAAAGCAAGTTTTATCTCCAGTGTGACAAGCTGGCCCAGTTTGGTCGACAGTTAGAAGTAACGCGTCACTATCGCAATCTTTTGCCAACGAGATTACTCGTTGGTGATTCCCAGATGTATCGCCTTTAACCCAGACTTCCGAGCGGCTGCGGCTCCAATAGGTAGCCTTACCGGTTTGTAGGGTTTGATTTATAGTTTCGGAGTTCATCCAGGCAACCATTAGGACTTCCCTGGTATCAACTTGCTGTACCACGACAGGAATCAATCCTTGGTCGTTGAAAACTAAGGTTTCAACGAACGGCGAACTCTCCATGTCCCTATTGTGCCTTGATTAAACAAAGTAGTCGAAATTAGGGAACAGAGTTAACGAACCTCTACTCCATTGAGCGCTAGTTCTTCCTTAACTTCTTGAATTGATAATTCATTGAAGTGAAAAACGCTTGCTGCCAAAACGGCGTTTGCGCCGGCCTTGACCGCAGGAGCGAAGTCTGAAAGTTTCCCAGCGCCACCACTGGCAATTACGGGAATCTCAACAACAGCCCGGACTGCGGAAATTAAAGCTAAGTCATAACCATTCTTGGTGCCATCAGCATCCATTGAGTTCAGCAGGACTTCACCAGCCCCTCGTTCGGTGGCCTCGATAATCCACTCCAGGGCATCACGACCACTGCTATTTCGGCCACCATGCGTTGTTGCCTCAAAACCACTTGGTGAACTCGGGTTTCGTCGCACATCAACCGAGATCACGATGCATTGATCACCAAAGCGTCTTGCTGAGTCTGAGATCAGCTCTGGGTTGGCAATTCCAGCCGTGTTGATTCCCACTTTGTCAGCCCCAGCTCGTAGAAGTTGATCTACATCGGAAACACTTCGAACTCCACCACCAACAGTTAGTGGAATAAAAAGTTCATCAGCAGTTTTGCGAATCATTTCGTAAGTTGTTTCGCGATTGGAACTTGATGCCGTGATATCAAGGAAAACAAGTTCGTCGGCGCCAGAGTTTGCATATCGGCGAGCCAGTTCGACTGGATCTCCGGCGTCATTTAAATTTTCAAAGTTAACACCTTTGACAACGCGGCCCGCGTCGACATCTAGGCAAGGAATCACTCGAACTGCAACACCCATTTGTTAAGCCTGCGGTCCTGTAACTGCTATCGCTTCTTGCAGCGTGAAAGCTTGGGCGTATAGCGCCTTTCCAACGATCGCACCTTCAACACCAATATCAGTAAGCTCTCTAAGTGCAACCAAATCATCAAGTTTTGCGATGCCACCGCTTGCAATGACGGGCATGTTAGTTCGTTCGCACATCTGCTTCAATAAATCGACATTAGGTCCACGAAGCGTTCCATCTTTGGTTACATCAGTAACTACGTACCTTTGGCACCCATCAGATTCCAGGCGCTCAAGGGTTTCCCAAATATCTCCACCTTCTTTGGTCCAGCCTCGAGCCGCAAGAACTGTGCCTCGCACATCAAGTCCAACAGCAATACGATCACCGAACTCACCAATAACTCGTGCGGTCCACTCGGGATCTTCGAGCGCTGCAGTTCCAAGATTTACTCGGCGACAACCCGTTGCCAACGCAGCTCGAAGCGATTCGTCATCTCGGATACCACCAGATAACTCCACATTCACATCAAGCTTTCCAATGACTTCGGCCAACAAACTTCGGTTTTCACCGCGACCGAATGCAGCATCAAGATCCACTAAATGAATCCACTGCGCTCCACCGGCTTGCCAGTCCAAGGCTGCTGCTAACGGGTCGCCAAATGATGTCGCGCTATCTGCCTCACCTTGAACTAAGCGAACTGCTAGGCCATCTGCCACGTCGACGGCAGGTAACAAAATTAGTGGGGTCATTTATCGCTCCGAATGTATGTACTTAAATTCATTTAATTGTTGATATCCAATTTGCCAATAATGTCAGACCCGCATCCCCAGATTTTTCAGGATGAAATTGCGTCGCCCAAAGTGGTCCATTTTCAACAGCTGCAACAAAGTTCTCACCGTGATTCGCCCAACTTACTTTGGGTGCAGCCAGCATCTCATGAGGGTCTAATTCCCATTTTCTCGCCGCATACGAATGAACGAAGTAAAAGCGTTCGTCTTCAACACCACTAAACATTTGGGAACCAGCTGCAGCCGTCACGTTATTCCAACCCATGTGTGGAAGAACTGGGGCCTCTAGTTTGTCGACCGTGCCTGGCCATTCATTTAGCCCGTCGAACAAAACGTTGCCCGAATGTTCTGCACCTTTTTCAAACAGAACTTGCATTCCAACACAGATTCCTAGGACTGGGCGTCCGCCTGCTAAGCGCCGACCAATGATCTGATCGCCACGAACATTTTTTATTCCTTCAACACAGGCAGCAAATGCGCCCACACCTGGAACCAATAAGGCATCTGCTTCTAAAGCTTCATCGAAGTCAGCAGAAATCCAAGCTTTTGCACCTGTGGTCTCAACAGCTCGTTGTGCCGACCTAACATTTCCTGACCCATAGTCAAGAATGACAACAGAAGTCACGAGTTAGAGACTTCCCTTAGTCGAAGGCACATCTAACACTCGTGGATCAATCGCAACTGCATCTCGAAGTGCGCGAGCTACTGCCTTGAATTGAGCTTCGCTAACGTGATGAGCGTTTCGACCACTAAGAATTCGAATGTGAATACAGATTTGCGCAGTAGCGATTATCGATTCCCAGATGTGGCGAATCAAAGTCGTATCAAACGTCCCGATCAATTCAACGATTTCTGGCTGTTCGTGAACTAGGTATGGTCGTCCAGAAAGATCTACGGCGGCATGGCAAGCAGTTTCGTCTAACGGAACATATGCATCGCCAAATCGACGAATTCCGACTTTGTCTCCGAGTGCTTTGCGAATTGCCTCGCCTACCGCTAGTGATGTGTCTTCGACGGTGTGATGAGAGTCCACATCAACGTCACCTTTTGTGCGCACCGTTAGGTCGAAACCACCATGACGTCCCAACTGGGAAAGCATATGGTCAAAGAACGGAACACCAGTTTCAATATCAATCTGTCCAGTGCCATCTAGATTCAATTCGACCAGAACTGAACTTTCCTTTGTGCTTCGCTCAATGCGTGCGGTGCGGGCCATGTGATTACTTTCCGTTCGTTTGATTAGTTACATGTAGTAGAGCCGATTTAAATGCCAAATTTTCCTGTGGAGTTCCGATACTCACTCGCAACCAGCCAGCAGGACCAGTTTGGCGAATCAGCACACCTTGCTCAACCAATTGTTCCCACACCTGGTTGCGATCACCAAATGTTCCAAATAGCAAGAAGTTTGCGCCACTTGGGGCTACTTCGAAACCTTGATTAACCAGCCAAATTACAAGATCGTCTCGCTCTTGCCGAAGTAAGGCAACTTGGCTTTGCAGTTGATCACTAAAGCACAAGGCGACCCTGGCCACCGCTTGGGTAACTGTTGAAAGGTGATATGGCAGGCGAACCAATTGAATTGAGTCCACTACTTCCGGATTTGCTGCCGCATATCCAACTCTGGCCCCGGCATACGAAAATGCCTTACTCATGGTGCGAACCACAATTAGCCGAGGGTTTGCATTAAGTCGCGAAAGTGCTGATGGCGAACCAGCTGGCCTAAATTCGGCATAGGCCTCATCAACGATTAATACGCCAGAAAAATTCGCTAGCAAGTAATCAATGTCTGATACATCGATTACTGTGCCAGTCGGATTATTTGGTGAAGTTACAACAATAATGTCGGGGTCTAGCACAAGCGCTTTATCGATTACTGCTTTATCAATTGTGAAGTCTTCGTTGCGCGAAACGCTCAAATAATTTGTAAATGTATTTCGGCAATAATCCTCATACATCGAATAAGTCGGATCGAACGCAACTAAAGACTTATCAGGTCCCCCAAACAACTGAAGAAGTTGTTGCATTACTTCATTCGAACCGTTTGCTGGCCAGATGTTTTCCGCAGTTAAGGTCACTTGACTTTCGGAGTTCAGGTAGGTTGCCAAGTCTGCCCGTAAGGCAATTGCATCGCGGTCTGGATATCGATTTAGGCCAGAGCCAATTTCAGAAACAACTTTTGTCAATTCACTAACAAGTTCAGGCGAGGGACCAAATGGATTCTCGTTTGTATTAAGGCGCACTGGTACATCAATTTGTGGGGCGCCATACGGAGACCGACCAATTAGATCTTTGCGCATCGGTAAGTTTTTCATTTCGAACGAATCTCAATTGCGGCTGCGTGGCCCGGTAAGCCTTCCGAGTTAGCAAGGGTAATTACAGTTTGGGCAATGTCGCTTAGTGCAGCTTCGTCATACTCGACATAGTGAATACCTCGCAAGAATGACTGCACCGATAGTCCAGATGAGTGGCAAGCACATCCGCCTGTAGGCAAAACGTGGTTTGAACCAGCCGCATAGTCCCCTAGGGAAACCGGAGACCAGTCACCAACAAAAATTGCACCAGCATTGTTTACTCGCTGTGCAACTTCAGATGCATTCCTGGTGTGAATCTCGAGGTGTTCAGCGGCATAAGCATCGACAACCTTAAGACCATGCTCTAAGTCGTCAACTAGAACAAAGGCGCTTTGTTGCCCAGTCAATGCAATGCGAATTCGATCTTTGTTCATAGCTAGCGGAACTAGTCGTTCAAGACTTGCCCGCACATTCTTTATCAGCTCTTCGCTATCCGTTACCAGAACTGATGCTGCGACTTCGTCGTGCTCGGCTTGGCTGATTAAATCCGCCGCAACAAAATCTGGGTTCGCCGAATCGTCAGCCAAAATTGCAATTTCAGTTGGCCCAGCTTCGGAATCAATTCCAATTAAGCCTTTGAGCATTCGCTTAGCGGCAGTCACATACATATTGCCTGGGCCAGTGACTAAGTAAACCGGTTCAATTTCAACGTCACCCGTGGCACCGCAAGCCATAAGTGCGATCGCTTGTGATCCACCAGCTGCATAAACTTCCGTAACACCAAGTAGTGCACATGCTGCCAAAATAGTTGGGTGCGGCCATCCCCCAAAATCTTTCTGGGGCGGTGAGCAAACAACAAGTGACGCGACCCCTGCAATCTGTGCCGGAACTACATTCATGATCACGCTACTTGGATATACGTAAACTCCACCGGGGACATAAAGTCCTACTCGCTGAACTGGCAACCAGCGCTCCGAGACACTTCCACCTGGAGCGACTGAGACCGTTGTGTCTGTCCGGCGCTGATGTTCATGCACTATCCGAACCCGCGCAATTGCATCAACAAGTGCGGTCCGAATTTTTGGATCAAGTTCGGCAAGAGACTTGTCAATGACTTCCTGTGGAACACGAATCTGTGGGGCTCGAACACCATCAAATTTTTGTGACCAATCTTGGACTGCTGCAACGCCGCGCTCACGAACATCATCGATGATCGGGCGGACCTGCTCAACTACTGAATCCAAGTCAAACTTTGCTCGCGGCACTAGATTTCGCAGATCTGACGCCCGTCGGGATCCGCCTCGTAAATCTAGGGTTGACAACATAAATCAAAGTTTAACCTGATTTTCTTGGCATAGGATTTGGTGCTATGGCCACGGGTACTCCAGCAACTAAGTTACTCACTAGCGCCGGAGTGGATTTCAAAGAACATGAATATGCTCACGATCCCAATTCCACGTCATTCGGGCTTGAGGCTGCTGAAAAATTGGGAATTGACCCGCATCGCGTCTTTAAGACATTGATCGCGAATGTGGACGAAGCTTTTGCCGTTGCAATCGTTCCAGTAAGCCAACAAGTGAGTCTGAAATCACTGTCTAGAACCCTCGGCGCAAAGCGGGCAACTATGGCTGATCCAGCCCATGCTGCTCGACTCACTGGATATGTAGTCGGTGGCATTAGTCCACTTGGTCAAAAGCGATTGTTGACCACGGTAATAGATCAATCCGCAAAAGATTTTGAGACAATTTTGGTAAGCGGTGGTCGACGTGGGTTTGATATCGAGCTTGCTCCCGAAGAATTGGCCAAACTACTTTCCGCGGTATTCGCGGAAATTGCTAGCTAGTTTGCAGAACTGGTGCCTCCAAACAGGAGGCGCCAAGCAACGCCTTCAAGTCCGCAAATAGCGAAGGTGAAGGTGCCACACGTAACTTGTCATCAGTCTTTACTGAAACAAATTTGTCGGACTGCACCACCGTTAGATGAACTTCAGTTGTACCTGGATGGGCACTCAATATTTGGCGTAGTGAATCCATAACTGCGGAATTGACTCGGGTTTCTGGAATGTAAACGTTTACCGGACCTGAGTGTGCTGCGCTGATGTCGGGCACCGAAACTTCAAGAGCTGCAACTCTTGGCCCTTCGTCATCGCGCTTTTCGATTCGAACTTTCATGAGCAAGATCGCATCATCATTTAAAAGAGTGGCGAACTTTGTAAAAGTGTTGGGCCACACCATTACTTCGACGACACCTTCGAGATCTTCGAGGGCAACAATTGCCCACCGATCACCTGATCGCTTTGTGGTCTTAAGTTGAACGCTACTGACGAGTCCCCCAAGAGTGACTATTGCTCCGTCAGAGGCATCAGCAACACCAGAAATTGGCATCGAAGTGCTCATTGCCAAAACATGCTCTGCGCCAAACAGTGGATGATCACTCACATAGAGGCCAAGCATGTCGCGCTCTTGCGCCAATAAGGTTTTTTTATCCCATTCATCCAATGAGATTGCTACTTCGATACCACCGATCGAATCATCAGAAAAATCTGCCGAAGTTCCGAATAGATCAAACTGTCCGATCGCTTCGGCTTTCTTGGTGTCTAAAACTGAATCTACGGATTCAACGTGAACTGCAAACAATCCCCGACGGGTATGACCTAACGAATCAAATGCTCCGGCTTTTATTAATGATTCGATCACTCGCTTATTGCAGACCTGCACATCTACCTTGGCCAAGAAGTCACCAAACGAAGTGAATCTGCCTTTTGCAGAGCGGCTAGCTTTCAAGGACTCAACTACGTTTACGCCAACATTTCGAACGGCTGCTAGTCCGAATCGAATATCGGTTCCGATTGCGGTGAAGTCCACGTCAGATTCATTCACGTCGGGTGGCAAAACTTTGATGCCCATTCGCCGACATTCATTCAGATAAACCGCAGACTTATCTTTGTCGTCCTTAACGCTTGTCAATAGGGCCGACATGTATTCTGCTGGATAGTTCGCCTTGAGATAAGCGGTCCAATAGGAAACCAAGCCGTATCCTGCGCTGTGCGCTTTGTTGAACGCATAATCCGAGAATGGAACCAAAGTTTCCCATAACTTGTCGATTGCAACTTGTGCGAATCCGCGTTCCTTCATACCGGCTTCGAATGGAACATATTCTTTATCCAGAATTTCTTTCTTCTTCTTACCCATAGCGCGACGCAAAAGATCTGCTTGGCCAAGTGTGTAGCCCGCAACTTCCTGCGCAATCGCCATAACTTGTTCTTGATAGACAATGAGCCCGTAGGTGTCACCCAAAATTGCAGCCAATGGCTTTTCTAGATCCGGGTGAATCGGAACTTGGGCCTTGCGCTTGTTTTTGTAATCTGCGTAATCCGTATGAGCATTCACACCCATCGGCCCGGGACGATACAAAGCTAGTACCGCGGAAATGTCTTCGAATGAATCAGGATTCATGGAACGCAAAAGCGACCTAATCGGCCCACTGTCCAGTTGGAATACGCCGAGGGTGTCACCACGAGCCAATAACTCGTAAGTTTTTGGATCGTCTAGACCAAGATCTTCAAGGACTATCGTTTCATTTCGATTCGACTGGATATTGAGCAAAGTGTCATCAAGCACGGTTAGATTTCGTAGCCCCAAGAAATCCATTTTTAGCAGACCCAAAGATTCGCAAGCACCCATATCAAACTGGGTAATTACTGCGCCGTCTTGATCTCGTCGCCAAACCGGCAATACGTCAATCAATTCTTCTTTACACAAGATAACGCCGGCTGCGTGCACTCCAGGTTGTCGTTTGAGTCCTTCGATACCTCGCGCGGTATCAACAACAGCTCGAACGTCGGCATCATCTTCGTAAAGATCGCGGAATTCACCAGCTTCACCGTATCGGTCATGCTCGGGGTCAAAGATTCCAGAAAGTGGGATGTCCTTACCCATGACGCCAGGAGGCATTGCCTTTGTGATCTTGTCGCCAAGTGCATATGGGAAACCAAGGGCGCGAGTTGAATCCTTAACAGCAGCTTTTGCCTTAATCGAGGCGTAAGTGATGATCTGGGCAACTCGTTCTTCACCATACTTTTGCGTTGCGTAACGAATCATTTCACTGCGACGACGTTCGTCAAAGTCAATGTCGATGTCGGGCATTGAGATTCGTTCTGGATTCAGGAAACGCTCAAACAGCAAACCATGTTTGATTGGGTCGAGTTCAGTAATTCCAAGTGCCCACGCAATAAGTGCGCCGGCAGCCGAGCCACGTCCTGGGCCAACTCGAATTCCTTCTTCACGGGCATGTCGACAAAGGTCTGCAACGACCAAGAAGTAGCCCGGGAATCCCATTTGTTCAACTACTGCAAGTTCGAATTTTGCCCGTTCTAGATGTTCCTTAGGAATCTTGTTGCCATTAAATCTACGGTTAAGCCCGATCTCTACTTCTTTTACCAGCCAAGTGTTCTCGGTTTCACCAGCAGGTACTGCAAAGGAAGGCAAGAGATCTTGACCTTCGACAAAATTGATATTGCAACGTTCGGCAATTAACAAAGTGTTGTCGCACGCGTCGGGGAGTTCGCGCCATACTTCTCGCATTTCGGCTGCAGTCTTCAAGTAGAAATCTTGGGCATCAAACTTAAATCGCTTTGGATCATCCATGGTGGCGCGGGTACCGATGCAAAGTAGCACTTCGTGCATCCGAGCATCTTCGGGATAAACGTAATGCAAGTCATTTGTTGCAACTAGCTTTAAGTTCAGATTTTTAGCAATCCTTAATAGATCTTCACGGTGACGGCGCTCAATACCTAAGCCGTGATCCATCAGCTCGACAAAATAATTGTCTTGTCCCAAAATCTCTCGCATCGTGGCAGCCGTACTCAAAGCCTTGTCGTAGTTTCCGGCCTGTAACCAGCGATTAACTTCACCTGATGGGCAACCAGTTGTGCCAATTAATCCTTTGCCGTGTTGTTCAAGTAACTCAGCATCGAATCGGGGTTGGTAGTAGTAGCCCTCGAGGCTTGCTTTACTGGAAAGGCGAAACAAGTTGTGTAGCCCGACATTGTTTTCGGCCCAAAGTGTCATGTGGGTGTAGTTGTAGCGACCGCGGCCGGCCCCATCCAAGGAGGTATCATCAACGGCTGGGGTTCCAAAATCAAATGGGGCACGAAGTTTTCGACCTTGTGGTGCGTAATAACCCTCGATGCCAATAATTGGTTTTACGTTTGTGGCCTGGGCTTTTTTCCAGAATTCAAATGCGCCAAATAAGTTGCCGTGATCCGTCATTGCGATGGCTGGCATGCCAAGCTCATCTGCTTTAGAAAAAAGATCGCTTAGTCGAGCTGCGCCATCCAGCATTGAATACTCGGTGTGCACGTGAAGATGCACGAACGAGTTGTTGCTCACAGGATTAGTTCCTTTTGAATTAGCGGGTAAGTAAGCGAGAGGAAGGACGCTCCCCTAGGTTACCTGCGACCTGCGACAAGAAAGTGCAGTGGGTCAAATTGAATTGCGCGAGCCTGGGCTTGCAGTAAACAACCCAAAGGTCGTGCCTAAAGGTTTCGGGCAAGTTCTAGCGACTTGGCTAAATCGGGGGCATATTCCGAGTGGAAAGTGACCCGATCGCCAGAAACAGGGTGCTCAAAACCTAAACGAACTGCGTGGAGCCATTGCCGATCCAGCTTTAACTTGGCAGCCAGAGTTGGGTCCGCGCCATATGTAAGGTCACCGCAACATGGATGTCGTAGTCCTGACATGTGAACTCGAATTTGATGCGTCCGGCCCGTTTCTAAGTGAACTTCTAAAAGTGAAGCGTAGGCAAAAGATTCCAGAGTGTCATAATGCGTGATACTTGGTCGTCCGCCACTCATGATCGCAAATCGATACGAAGAGGACGGGTGACGATCGATTGGAGCGTCAATAGTGCCATTGATTGGATCTAGCCTGCCCTGAATCAAAGTGTGATAAATCTTGTCAACTGTGCGATCCCGGAACTGGTCCTTAATGCTGACATAAGCCCGTTCAGATTTTGTAACCACCATCAAACCGCTGGTACCTACATCTAATCGATGAACTATGCCCTTGCGCTCAGTTGGACCAAATGAGGTAAGCACAGTCCCCATGGCTGTTAATGACCCAGTAACTGTTGGTCCAGACCAACCTTGACTGGGATGAGCGGCAACCCCAGCAGGCTTATCAATAACCACAAATGAGTCGTCTTCAAAAACGATCGGCAATACGACCGTAGGTTCAGCGTCATACATGTCAGGGTCAGGTAGATCGACTTCGATTACATCACCAAATACTAAGCGGGCACTTTTTTGGGCAACTTTGCCATTTAATGAAACTCGCTTTTCCTCGAGCAATGTGACGCTAGTGGCTCGAGATTCACCGGTTAACCTCGATAATGCAACGTCACAACGTTCACCAACAAGTGTTTCATCTATTGGCCAAGTACGAATCATTCTTATTCCCCGTCGACTTTAGTCGGAAGTGCATTTGGGGTCTGGTACTCGACACCACGGAACGAAAGAATCACCATTGCAATTGCCGATAAGACAACCGCGCTGTCGCTGATATTGAACATTGGATAGTTTGGAACTGAAATAAAGTCCACAACATGTCCTTGAAATAATTCTGGACTTCGGAAAATTCGATCAATTAAATTGCCAACTGCGCCACCGAGTAGGCCGCCTAAGGCAATAGCCCAAGGCTTGTTCGTAACGTTTCTTGAAATCAAAAGAATTGCAATGCTAACCGCGATAGCCATTGCAGTGAATACCCAAGTGACATTAGTTCCAAATGAAAATGCGGCTCCTGGATTTCTGACGAACGAGAACTTGAGAAATTCGCCCAGTACTTTTATGTCAGATTGATTTTCAAGTCGCGCAACAGCCCATACCTTTGTCACCAGATCTAGCAAAACGACAATCAGTGCAGTTACGAGAAGTTGGCGACGATACACGACGTTAGGAACGGTCTTCACGCTCGCGGCAAGGCATGCACATAGTTGCCCGTGGGTTTGCTTCCTGGAGTCGAAGTTTTCCGATTTGCTTGCCACAATTTTCGCACGCACCATAAGTGCCCGCTTCGATTCGCTCTAAGGCGCGATTAGTTTGATCCAGTAGATCTTTTTTGTTGGAAAGAATTGAAATCTCGTGCTCGCGCTCGAAGGTCTTGGTTCCAGCATCAGCTTGATCATCGCCGGCACCTTCACCACTTTCCATAATCAAGGCATGGAAGTTCTCTTCAGCTTGCGCAATTTCAACTGTGAGTTGTTCCGCTTCCGAAGTAAGCATTTTGCGAACTGCATTTAACTCAGTCTTAGTCCAGTTGGATTCATCTTCCTGAACAACTGGATGCTTTGGCGCTGCCTTTTTACCTGGTACAGCTTTGCGAACCGAAGGCAGGCCAACGGATCCGATTGGATTAATGACTTGAACTGGCGGTCCGGCTAATGCTGCGGCCGCAGCGGCTTCAGCTTTTGCGATTGCGGCTAGTTGAGCCTTGGTAACTTTTGGTTCCTTGATAACTACGGGCTTAGGTTCGGCAATTTTTTTCACAGGCTTAGCGGGTACAACTTTCTTGGCAGGCGCTTTTTTGGCGGGAGCCTTCTTTGCTACAGGGGCCTTCTTAGCCGGCGCTGCCTTCTTAGCCGGCGCTGCCTTCTTAGCCGGCGCTGCCTTCTTAGCCGGCGCTGCCTTCTTAGCCGGCGCTGCCTTCTTAGCCGGCGCTGCTTTTTTGGCAGCAGCTGTTTTCTTGGCGGCACTTGCCTTCGCTGGCACTTTCTTAGCTGGTTTCGCAGCCATGGTATTCCCCTTTAGTTAAGGCCTAACTTGTATCGACTAAGTCACTAGACTCTACCGAGTCGATTCGATAATGCCCGCTGTAAGGTACGGTAAAACTCAAATTTGTGCAATTTATACCAAGTTTGTGGTGCTTATCGATCCCTTTACCGCCCTAAGTTGCAATTTTGTGCGACAGAACTTGAGATATTCGAGGCCGCTACGCCTTGCAAAATGGGAATAATGCATTTTTCCCAGTAATCTTTACTACTAGTCGGCAAAACGATGATGAAGACACATTGCACAGCCAACAGCACCAAATCAGCGAATTGGGGACGGTGTGAGCCCAAAAAGGTGTTGTACTGCGCAATATCACTTCTGAGTTGCCTCGAAGAACAGCAGTTCTGGGAATCCATTTCTCAGATCAATGCCCAGTAGAACGAGTCAGTTGACCAGAACTTAAGTGGATTTTGCGTTGCAAAGGCAAAGTCAACAAGGGTGGTACCGCGGGAATAGCCTAAAAACTCTCTCGTCCCTTGAAATCAAGAATGCCGAGCGGTGATCTTGATAATTGACTGCAAGCGACGAGGAAAACTGATGACATACCGCGATGTACCCGCGAAGATTGATCTTCCAGCGATGGAGCACGATGTGCTCTCGTTTTGGAAAGACAATGAAATCTTTCACAAATCACTTGCCCGCACCAGCGGTGGGCCACGATGGGTTTTTTATGAAGGACCTCCGACTGCAAACGGCATGCCTGGCACGCATCACGTAGAAGCACGAGTCTTCAAAGACATCTTTCCGCGCTATCGCACTATGAAGGGTTTCAATGTTCCGCGTAAAGCTGGTTGGGATTGTCACGGCCTGCCAGTAGAACTTGCCGTTGAAAAAGAGCTAGGTTTCACCGGCAAACAAGACATTGAGAAGTACGGCATTGCCGAGTTCAATGCGCGCTGTAAAGAATCAGTACTTCGCCATGTTGATGAATTTGAAAATATGACGTCGCGAATGGGCTATTGGGTTGACATGGACCAGGCGTACTGGACTATGGACGAGAAATATATCGACAGCGTTTGGTGGAGCCTAAAGCGAATCTTTGATAAAGGACTTTTGGTACAAGATCATCGAGTTTCACCATATTGCCCGCGCTGTGGCACTGGATTATCTGACCATGAATTGGCACAGGGCTATGAAGATGTCGTTGATGCATCCGTTTATGTTCGCTTCCCCATCACGACGGGTCCTCTGCCGGAAAAATATTCAGGGGTCTCATTACTAATCTGGACTACTACTCCATGGACTTTGATTTCAAACACCGCTGCAGCAGTTAATGCTGAAGTTGATTACGTCGTGGCGCAAACTGCAGATGGTGAATTTCTCGTAATCGCAGATGCGCTGCGAGAAAAAGTACTCGGCGAGGAATCGAAGGTACTGGAAACAATTAAAGGTCGCGATCTCGAAGGTACTGGTTACCAGCGTCCGTTTGATTGGGTCGATTTCCCAGAAACAGATGCTCCCGTTCACACCGTGCTGTTAGCAGACTTTGTAACTACCGAAGACGGAACCGGTGTTGTTCACGAAGCACCTGCCTTTGGCGCTGAGGATCTTGCGCTGTGTCGTTCTTACGGTTTGCCTGTCGTTAATCCAGTTCTCCCAAATGGAACTTTTGAATCGGATATTCCAGAAGTGGCTGGAGTATTTTTTAAAGCAGCCGATCCACGACTCGTTGAATTACTAGCGGAAAAAGGTCTGCTATTTCGTCACTTGCCCTACGAGCACTCGTATCCACACTGTTGGAGATGTCACACAGCCTTGATCTATTACGCCCAACCCTCTTGGTACATCAAGACCACCGAGATTAAAGATAAGTTGTTGGCCCAGAATGAAAAAACAAATTGGTTCCCAGACACGATTAAATCTGGCCGATTTGGCGACTGGCTAAACAACAACGTTGACTGGGCGCTGTCACGCAATCGATACTGGGGCACCCCGCTGCCGATTTGGCGCTGCGAAGAAAACCACTTGACTTGTGTTGGGGGGCGAGCTGAACTCGCACTGCTCGCTGGTGATGATTCTTTAACTATTGATCCACACCGTCCGTTTGTAGATGACATAACTTTTGCCTGCCCTGAGTGCAAAGGTACTGCCACGCGAGTTCCGGAAGTTATTGACTGTTGGTATGACTCGGGTGCAATGCCATTTGCGCAGTGGGGCTACCCAGAAAACAATAAGGAAACTTTCGAAGCTAGCTACCCAGCTGATTTCATTTGTGAAGCTATAGATCAAACCCGTGGCTGGTTCTACACACTGATGGCAATTGGAACTTTAGTCTTTGAAGAATCGTCCTACGAAAACGTTCTATGTCTTGGGCACATTCTTGACGAAGACGGTCGCAAGATGAGTAAGCACCTTGGCAATGTTCTCGAACCAATTGGATTGATGGATGAACATGGCGCGGACGCACTTCGATGGTTCATGCTTGTGAGCGGTTCACCATGGAGCGCTCGGCGCGTAGGACATGGAACGATTGCTGAAGTTGTTCGTAAAACACTTCTTACTTACTGGAACACTGTTGCCTTCCAAAGTCTCTACGCCCGCGCAGGTGACTGGGATAGCAGTACTGCATCACTCGATGGACTTACTGATTTGGATCAATGGGCAGTCTCGCAGGCCACTCGCCTAGCTCGAGATGTTGATCAGGCGTTGGAACAATTCGATACTCAGCGTGCCGGCCGATTCATTGCGGAATATGTAGATGACTTGAGTAACTGGTACGTGCGTCGCTCCCGTCGTCGGTTCTGGGATGCAGACCATGCAGCACTCAGTACGCTGCACTATTGCTTAAAGGTAGTTACGCAAGTAATGGCTCCGTTTACTCCCTTCATCACTGAGCGCGTATGGCAGGACCTTTACACAACTGCGGAGACTGAATCAGTGCACTTGAGTAACTGGCCACAATGGTCAGATAATCAGATCAGCGATACCTTGCGAGATCAAGTTGATCTGACTCGCCGCCTGGTTGAACTAGGGCGATCTGCGCGCGCGTTATCGGGAGTTAAGACTCGGCAGCCGCTTCAGCGTGCACTTGTGGCAGCTCCAGGTTGGGATTCATTGCCCGAAGGTTTACAGGCACAAATTCGAGATGAAGTCAATGTACTGAGTTTGGAAAGTCTGGCAGGCACTGGCGAGCTGGTCGATGTAAGCCTGAAAGCGAATTTCAAAACGCTTGGGGCCAGATTCGGCAAGAGCACGCCAGAGATCGCTGCTGCAATTGCAGCAGCAGATGCCAACGAAATAGTGGAAGCTTTGAGATCTGGATCAGCAAAGGTAGTCGTGTCTGGTGTTGAACAAGAAATTGGCCCAGACGATGTCGTGGTAACCGAAGTTCCGCGGGAAGGCTGGACGGTAGCAAGTGATGCTGGGGAATCCTTAGCACTAGACCTTGCGCTGACTCCTGAGCTAATAGGTCAAGGTATCGCACGAGACGTGACTCGCCTGATTCAAGATGCTCGAAAATCATCTGGCTTTGATATCAGTGACCGGATCGTTGTGACTTGGGAGTCTGACACAGATGTAACTATCACAGCATTAACCGCGCACGCTGATTTAGTTGCCAGCGAAGTCTTGGCTACTACCTGGTCCCAAGGAACAGTTACAAATCCAACTGCCAGTGACGAAGAACTTAGTTTGAAGGTGTTTATTACTAGGGCCTGACTCAAAAAAAGAAGGCCTGAGATGATCCCAGGCCTTCTTTTTTATTTAAGAATTAATCTTCGGTGACCTGACGGTCGCCACTTATGTTCTTGGATTCAAGTTCGCGTAACTGACCCTCTAGGTAACTACGGAGACGACCGCGGTATTCGCGCTCGTAAGCACGCAATTCTTCGACTCGACGTTCCATAACGACTCGCTGTGATTCAAATTCGCGGGTTATGTTCGCAATGTTAGCCTTAGCTTCAGAAACAAGTTCCTCAGATGTGGACTTTGCCACGCTCAGTAATTGCTCAGACTCAATTCGAGCCGATGCCACTGCCTCATCTGCCGTACGTTGCGCTAATTCGAGAATACGTACTGATGCCACGCCTTGTTCGGCTGGCGACACGGTCGCTGGTGCCGCAGCAGCATCTAGCTGCGCTGCGGCAAGTTGATCTCTAAGTTCTGAAATTGCAGCCATGCTGATCGCAAGTTCATCATTAGTTGCTTGAAGTTTCGCTTCGAGTTCGCTTACTTGCTCTTGGGCAGACCTTAACGCCGCATCGCTTGCTGTGCTGTCCTCCGAAACAATTGCACGGGTATTTGCATCCTCAAGTGTTTTTGCTGATGACTCTAGTTCGCTTTTTAAGCGAGCATTCTCGTCGCCAAGTGCACGAATTTCCTCACGAATTGACTCAGGTACTTCACCCTTGGTGGTCGCGCGCAAGTCTTCAACTTCACGAGTTACCGCAGATAGTGACTCTTCGATTTCATCAAGGAAGTTATCAACCTCATCAAGGTCATAGCCTTCTTTAAATCGAACTGTTGTGAACTGCTTGTTTCGCACATCTTCAGGCGTAAGAGCCATGATGAATACCTTCCGTCTTTTTTTGTCCGAGATTAGTGACACATCCCTAACCCCGTGTCATCTAGATTAGAGATAAACCCACGGAAAGTGAAACTCAAGCCGTTATTTCTTGGGTTTTCGGCAAAAGAACACTTACCTGGAATCGGATTATTAGATCCTAAATAGTAGCCAAAAGCCCCCGAGTGATCGAAATTGCGAACAACAAAATAATGAAAGAAAGGTCTAATGAAACGCTTCCAATTCTGAGGTTTGGCACCATGGTTCGGATTGCCTTTAGTGGTGGATCCGTTAATGTGTAAACCGTTTCGGAAAGTAGCAACAGCGGACCTTTTGGGCGCCAGTCTCTGGCAAAAATTGCGACATACTCCAAAACCAATCTAGCGATCAAAATCAAAACGTAAAGATTTAAAAGTGATGAGATTATTGATGCAACCGAAGACACGATATTGCTATTTAGCTCTGGTTAAAGAAGGGATCTTCGCGCAGTTGCGCACGAGCAGCAGCGCCAATGTCCACATTGGCAGGTGACAACAGGAATACACCTTTAGTGACCTTTTCGATGCTGCCATGCAATCCAAATGCCAGGCCAGCAGAGAAATCAACAATACGACGAGCGTCAGCTTCATCCATGTCGCTTAGGTTCATGATTACTGGAGTGCCAGTGCGGAATTCTTCTCCAATGCGGCGAGCATCGTTATAGGTAATAGGATGCAAGGTTGTAATCCGATAAACATCGGCTAGCGGCGCTGCGGTACGAACTGGTGCTGCGTAGGAAGTCTGGGCTGTTTCACTTACGTGATTGTAGGAGGAGTTTGTGCTCACAGGACGCAACGGTGCCTGCTCTTGGTAATCGTGGCCATCAACTTCAGCGTACGTACCAAATTCATCAGCGTATTCGCCGCCATCGACAAGGCCAAGGTATTCAGCCATTTTTCGCATTGCGTTAGCCATGTGGTTTGCTCCTTGCAGGGGTAAGTAATACGAACTTACCCTTGAAAACCTCGATTTCCCAGGATAGATGAGCCAATCCGCAGGTGTGTCGCGCCAAATTTCAAGGCAGTTCCAAAGTCACCACTCATCCCAGCCGAGATCCAATTTGCTTGCGGAAACATGTTTTGGATCTGGCTGGCAAACTCCTGCAGTTTGGAAAAAGCGAACTCGTCATCTCCACCAAGTGGCGCAACACCCATGACTCCTTTGAGACGTAGCCCATCGCATTGCGAAATCAACTCTGCAAGCTTAAGTAATTCGTTTGGTAGCGCACCGCCTCGATTTTCAGTTGGATTTGGATCAAGGTTGGCTTGTATCAAAACTCCAAGGGGCAGATCTCTACCAACTACCGCCTTGGTTAGCGCAGTAACCAGATCAATTCGATCGACGCTATGAACTACGTCAGCCCAAGCTGCAACACTCTTTGCTTTGTTTGTTTGTAATTGGCCGATTGCATGCCAAGTTAGGTTTTTCGCTAATACTTCCTCGTGCTTGGGCTTAGCCTCTTGATCACGATTCTCGCCAACATCTGTAACGCCTAATCCAGCAAGTAAGTCAACATCGCTAGCCGGCCAAGTTTTCGTTACGGCAATCAAGGTAACGTCGGCTCGATTTCGATTTGCTGCGATACAGGCTTCGGAGATGTCACGCTCTACATCCAGCAAGTTAGCTTGCAGTTCCAGCCCTCGGTCCATGGTGACCACTCTACGAGTTGTCGATCTAAGAATTACTCATTGAAAGTACTAAGCCACCGCGACCGGTTGGCTCACCTGCTGCGCGTCGATACGAAAACAACTCGGAGTTCTCTAATGTGCACCCTGTAAGTTCATGGATCTGCGCGACTTGATCTGCGAGTACAGAAACGACACCTCGCGTTAAGTCCAGATGTCTTGGAGACGAAATCGATTCCGGACAAACTTCGCGAAATAGCTCAACTCTTTCAGCCGGCACTTCATAACACTTGGCACAGATGGCTGGGCCAATGATTGCCTGAGTATGTTTCGGCTGGGCACCACTGGATACAAATTCATCTAAAAGTGACTGCGTAACGTTGGCGAGCACTCCCCGCCAACCAGCATGGCCAACAGCGATAACGCGATTAACTGGATCTACCAACCCGAAAGGAACACAGTCCGCTGCCAAGGCAACTAGGGCTAAATCTGATCGGATAGTTATCAGCCCGTCTCCGATTGGAGCTATTCCTGGCTGAGTTACCACATGAATTGTTTTCCCGTGTTCGGCATTCATTACAGAAATGTTCTCCGCTGAAACCATTTTCTTTACAATTTCAAGATTCGCCGCGACGTTCGTCGAGTCGTCACCAACGTAGGAAGCAAGATTCAACGAATCAAACGGTGCCTTACTAGTTCCGCCAGTTCGCTTCAACGCAATTGCTTGAATACCGTCTATGGAGACGTTGCCAAAGAACTGAGAGTCCATTGACTAGGCGGTCAGCTATTAGCGAAGAAAATCAGGGACGTCGAGATCCCCATCATCTTCACCATCGACTTCGATGTCTGAGTTACTTGAAGCGGCTGGCGCGTCGCCAAAGAGGTTGTCGAAGTTATCATCCTCGCCTGCAATCGCAGCTGTTCCGAATGCGCCATCAGAGAAGGAATCTGGGGTGAGCGGAATCGAAGGTGTCTCGCCGTCACGCGCTAAATCAACAGCGACTGCCGCAGCAAGCGGAGTTTCGTCAAGTACTCGCTTGGACATTGGTGATGTTGATCGATTGGACGGAGGTGAGCCACCGTCAAAGCCGGCTGCAATAACTGTGACTTTAACCTGATCACCTTGGGTGTCATCAATCACTGCACCGAAGATAATGTTTGCATCTGGATGAACTGCACTTTGAACCATCCGAGCCGCCTCGTTGATTTCAAACAACCCTAGGTCGCTGCCACCAGCAATGGACATCAGTACGCCACGGGCGCCTTCAATGCTCGCTTCAAGCAGTGGGCTTGAAATTGCCTGACGCGCGGCTTCGATAGCCCGGTCCGCGCCACGAGCGGAACCAATTCCCATAAGTGCACTGCCGGCATCCTTCATTACGCTTCTCACGTCGGCGTAATCAAGGTTGATTAACCCTGGCGTGGTAATCAGATCGGTAATTCCACTGACACCTTGAAGCAATACTGAATCGGCATGACGGAAGGCATCGATCACGCTAATGCCGTTATCTGCAAGTTCAAGCAATCGGTCATTTGGGATCACAATTAAGGTATCGACTTGGGATCGTAGAGAGTCAACGCCTTCATCAGCTTGAGCCGATCGTCGTTTTCCTTCGAAACTAAATGGGCGAGTGACCACGCCAATCGTCAGGGCTCCCATGTCGCGAGAAATCTTGGCAACAATCGGTGCACCGCCAGTTCCGGTTCCACCACCCTCACCAGCAGTTACGAAAACCATGTCAGCACCACGCAAAACCTCTTCGATTTCTTCGCGATGGTCTTCTGCGGCTTGGCGGCCAACTTCAGGATCAGCTCCGGCACCAAGGCCACGAGTTAGATCTCGGCCAATGTCTAACTTGACGTCAGCATCACTCATTAATAGCGCTTGCGCGTCAGTATTAATGGCAACGAACTCGACACCCTTGAGCCCGGCTTCAATCATGCGATTGATTGCATTTACGCCACCGCCGCCAATGCCAACAACTTTGATAACGGCTAAGTAATTCTGTGGAGCGGCCATGGTTTTGCCTTTCTAGACAAGCTTTACGATGTCGAAGTGAAAAACTCTAAACCTCATCTAGAGCCTTAAAGATTTGCCACCTTTGAGCAGGTATAAGTTACGGCTAAACGGCAATGAATACAGTCATTGACCTCTGGCGTGTCGAGTAATAAAACTGTCTCGAGTCAATTTACTTGGTTTGATTTCACCGCGTATTTGCGGGCAGGATCTAAATGGCGCCTATTTCACAGTCGGTGCATCTGGTGCACTTACATTAATTACTTCATAGCCTTTCTCTATTAGTGCCTGCGCCACTTCAACTTTGTCGGCTGCCCGCTCGCCAGACCCAAGGGTGACTACAACGCCGTTTTTAAGCGTTGCAACGACGCTGTCCGGAGTAGCAGCACTTAAGCCAGTTATGGCCCACTTGGCCGGGATAGCAGCAAGAGCTTGAATTGCGTTAGTCATAGCAGGACTATCGGGTTGTGCTGAAATAACCAGTAGCCCTTTCGGTGGCGCAGAAACTACACCTGCATTTACACCATCCGAGTCAATCAAGTTAAACCCACTTGCAGTTGCTGCCACGGCAATTGGGGTTCGCTCCGTTATTGTTATCAAAATCGCGTGTGGCCATCCCCGCTCTACCATTGCAGTCTTGACTTCTGGTAAGGCTTCCAGTTGCTTTGAGATAGCTACCGGATTAATCGACATCAAAGAGTTGCCAATTGGAACGGCAGCTACCTCAGAAATCTGCTCTGCTGAAAGTCTTGAGTTTCCAGTTATTGTTACTTCTTTGGCAATGAACCATTGTGATTGATACAAACTCCACCAAGTCACTGCCGAAATAATAACCGCAAGCCAAATCAACCAAGGCTTTTTTGATTGACGCGTTTTTTTAGGCGCTGCTGAGCGAACCGTTTGGGACATTACTTTGTTTCCAAGAGCGTGAGAATCTCTCGACACATCATGCCAATGTCACCGGCACCTAAGGTAAGAATTATGTCTCCTGGTCTCGCATTCTCAACCAGCTGCTGTGGAACCTTTGACCATGATGGCTCGAACACAACTTGTTCGGGTGGCAATGGAACGTTATTTGCCATGGTGCTACCCGATGCTCCTGGAATTGGTTCCTCACCGGGGGCAAAAACTTCAAGGACTACGACGTAGTCCGCTAACCCTAGAGCTTGCCCAAACTCCTTAGAAAACAGCGCCGTTCGGTAATAGTGATGCGCTTGGAATGCGGCAAGCACTCGGCCTTGACCAACAACAGTGCGGGCAGCACGCAATACCGCATCTATTTCAGTTGGATGATGTGCATAGTCATCAAAAACCCGCACACCTGAAACTTCACCACGGAATTCAAATCGACGATGGGTTCCAGTGAAACTTTGTAATCCTTCAACAGCTTGTTGTGACGTGCAACCTTGGGTTAGGGCTGCGACAAATGCTGCAGTTGCGTTGAGCGCATTATGAACTCCCGGCACGAGCAACTTGATTGGTCCGTGGGTTTGCCCTTGATAAGCAATGGTGAACTCGGAGCCAACAGATCCTGAAGGCAGGAGCTTCAGTACTGCATCATTTTCATCACTCTGTCCATACGTAATCACCTTTGCGCCAAGCTTGCGAGCTCTCTCGGTAACAACTTTGGCACCTGAATCATCGCCACAGGCAACTGTCACCCCGTCATGATTAATAGTACCAACCATGAAGTCAACGAATGCTTGCTCAATTGCTTCATAGCTTCCCCAGTAATTGAGGTGATCAGCCTCTACGTTGGTGACAATTCCAAGCGTTGTCGGCAGCACTAAGAATGTCCCATCACTTTCATCTGCCTCTACAACGAAAAGATCTCCAGAACCAAGGTGTGCGTTGCTGCCGGACTCATTCATTTCTGAGCCAATGACAAACGAAGGATCTTTTCCGGCATTCTGCAAAATCACCGTAACCATGGATGTAGTTGTCGTTTTTCCATGAGTTCCAGCAACTGAAATTGCGGTTGAACCCTGCAGTAATTCCGCTAGTGCTACGGCTCTGCTGACTACTGGAATCCCAAGTTCGATGGCTTTTACGACTTCTGGGTTGTCTTTACCAATAGCAGTCGAAACAACCACAGCTGTCGGCAGGCTTTCAGAAATCATCAAATTGCTTGCATCATGCCCAACAAAAACGATTCCACCTAAGGGCTTTAGGGCTTGTAAACGGCGGGAATCTTTTGCATCACTTCCAGATACTGCGATACCTCGAGCTAACAGAATTCGTGCGATGCCGCTCATGCCAGCACCGCCAATGCCGATTACATGAACGCGACCAGTCAGATAACTCATGATTTGGCCTTCCCTGCAACCGACAAAACTAATTTAGCAAGGTCTGCTGCGGAGTCTTTGTGGCCAAGCGAGGAACTAACTTTCGACATATCGGAGAGCTTTGTTGAATTAGAAACGATTGGCAATATCTGGTCACGCACATAATCTGCATTAAATTCAAGATCTGAAATCATAATTGCTCCACCTGCTTCTACAATCGGTTTTGCATTAAGGCTTTGTTCACCATTGCCAATTGGAAGCGGAACAAAACATGCAGGTAACCCGACAGCAGTTAGTTCCGCTACAGTCATCGCTCCGGCTCGACCAATGACAAAATCTGCAGCCGCGTAAGCCAAATCCATTCGGTCGATGTAGTTCAATGGTCGATAGTGATCTGATTCGGCCTGAGGGAATTCATTCTTTAATCCAACTGAATGCAAAACAACAATGTCACCGAAAATATTTGCGTTAAGGCAATCATCTACAACGGTGTTCAGCTTTACTGATCCTTGTGACCCACCAAAAACCAAAATGCAGGTTGCGTCTTTATTGATTCCAAATCTATCTCGGGCTTGACTGCGAAGTGCCGTGCGGTCAAGGGTTTCAATTGATTTACGCAGCGGAATACCAATCAGTTGCGCACGGGGCAAGCTGTCTGGAACCGTTTCCGCTACTGCATCAGCAAATCTGGCACCGACACGATTTGCTAGGCCTGCTTTAGCGTTGGCTTCGTGAACCACAATTGGTACTTCACCACGGGCGGCTAGATAAGCAGGAATAGAAACATATCCACCGAATCCAACCACGACGTCAGCCTGCAAATCTGCTAGCAAGTCACGAGTTTGCTTGATGGCGGAACGAAGGCGCGTTGGCAGAGTAACTAGCTCGCCACTAAATTTTCGAGGCAGAGGTACCGCGGGAATTAGTTCAAGTCTGTAACCACGAGCTGGAACTAAATCAACCTCGAGTCCGCGAGCCGTCCCAAGAACTGTGATGTTTATGTTGGCATCAATCGAAACTAATGCATCAGCTAAATTCAAGGCAGGTTCGATGTGGCCGGCAGTGCCGCCGCCAGCGAGAACTATGTTCACGCTATTTCCCACATCATTACTTCTGTCCCTGGATGTAGGCCTCATGCTTTGCGAATGCCATCAGAATTCCCATGGCGAGCAGAGTAGGTATCAACGATGATCCGCCATAAGAAACTAGCGGCAGTGGTACTCCGGTAATTGGAAGAATGCCGAGTACTGCCCCAATGTTTACCAGCGCTTGAGTAACAATCCAGGCAACGATTCCAAGTGAGGCAATCTGAATAAATGCTTCATTCGTTCCTCGCGCAATTCGTAAGCCAACAATTGCTATTGCAGAGAAAATTACCAGCACGAGGATGGTTCCGATGATTCCGAGTTCCTCGCCTAAAACTGCATATATAAAATCGGTATGGGCCTCAGGTAAAGTTCCCCACTTTTCACGGGAGCCACCAAGACCCACTCCCCAGAAGCCACCAGAACCTAGTGCTTGCTGGCCGTGAATAACTTGGAAGCCCGTACCCTGCGCATCGGCGTACGGATCTAGCCAAGATGTGAATCTTGCCATCCGGTATGGTGCGGCAATCGACAATGCTGCAATCGCGGAAAGGAAAGCTGCGCCCATTAACAAGAACCATTTTCGCGGCGCACCTACAAAATAAAGTAACGATGCCATGATCGGCATCATCACCATTGCGGTTCCTAAATCACCCTGTAATACGACCAACGCAAGAACTATAAATGAAACCGGCAAAACGGGGAACAGTAAGTGATTTCGCTGTTCAAGTAAGTGGTACTTGCGGTCCAGTACATCTGCGCCCCACATGATGATGGCTAACTTGGCAAACTCCGATGGCTGAATTCGAAATGGTCCGCCGAAGTCAATCCAATTCTTTTGGCCGTGCACTGCAGTGCCTACTAACAGCACTACAACCAGCAAGATGCCGACTATTACCATGAACAGTGGCGCCCAACGCCGGATCGAATCTACGTGCATCTTTGAAACGTAGATCATTAACAAAACACCAATTGTCGCGAAAACTAACTGCCTAGTTGCAAGCGCCCAAGAATTACCATTGTTTTGCTGGTAGGAAAAAACACTAGAAGATGATGCAACCATAACGATTCCAAGAGCAAGCAAAAAACCCGTCGCGCCAAGTAGTATTTGGTAATTCAACATTGGGTGATCTAGGCGCGCAGATAAACCATCATCAGAATTTTTTTTGTTTACTGGTCGTGTAGTAGTCATGACATAAGTCGCTTAACCGCAGCAGCAAATGCATCTCCACGCGCTGAGTAATCCTTGAACATGTCCCAGGACGCGCAACCTGGAGCCAAAAGAACGGTATCTCCGGGTTGTGCGGATTGCGCTGCAAGTGCCACAACTAACTCCATTGCATTAGTTTCCTTGCTCGTAACACTGTGAATTGGGACATTCGGAGCGTGTCGCCCAAGCGCGGCTGCGATCACATCCTGATCGACTCCCAAAAGCACCACTGCCCGCATGCGGTGCGCATTGTCAAGAACTAATTGATCAAAATCTTGGCCTTTAGCCATACCGCCTGCGATCCAAATCACTTGCTCGTATGCCGTCAATGACGTGGCTGCGGCATGGGTGTTTGTCGCTTTTGAGTCATCTATATAGTCAACACCAGCGACCTGGCCAACATGTGCGATGCGATGTGGTGCTGGTTGCCAGGATCTTAAGCCATCGCGGATTGCTCGAGCTTCAATGCCATGAGCGCGAGCTAGCGCACTAGCCGCGAGTGCATTTGCAACATTGTGAACGGCCGGAATTGCTAGATCGGTAATCTCTGCAAGCTCTAGCGCTGCTTCGCGGCGATTTTCCAAAAATGCCCGGTCTACCAAAAACTCTTCGACAACACCAAGCATCGAAATGTCAGGTATGCCGGTCGAGAACCCAATTGCCCGGCAGCCTTCAACTACTTCGGCCTGCTCAACCATTCGAATTGTTTCCGCATCGGCAACATTAAATATTGCTGCTACCTGACATCTTTCATAGACCTTTGCTTTTGCGTCGCGATAAGCCTCGTAGCTTCCGAAGAGATCAATGTGATCCTGGGCAAGATTTAGACAAACTGCAGCTTGCGGTGAAATCGAATGAACGAAAGGTAGTTGCGGCGCGCCCACTTCGATGGCAAGCACATCCCATGGCGTTGGATCCATAACAACTTCAACGAGTGAACGACCGATGTTTCCGGCGGCAACAGTTCGCTTGCCAGCGGCCAACAAAATTGATTCCAGCATTAAAGTTGTTGTGGTTTTTCCGTTTGTGCCCGTAACAAGCAACCAAGGCGCCGGATGAGCTGGATCGCGCAATCGCCAAGCTAGTTCTAGCTCTCCCCAGATCTCAACTCCGGCAGCCCTTGCAGCAGCAACGATTGGAGCAAGCGGCGAAACTCCTGGGGAAAGTACGAGCAAGTCAATGTCATTGGGCAGTTGAGTGTCATCCCCCATACGGATTTGCGCACCAAGGATTTCCAGGATTGTGGCCCGCTCTTTTTGGCGCTCACCTGATGCGGCATCAATAACTATTACTTTTGCATTCAAGTCAATCAGCGCATCAGCCGCGGCAAAGCCAGCAATACCTAGACCAACAACGCACACGCGTACCTGTGACCAATCACTGGTCCGACTTAACTCGTCAAGATTTGGGGAAGTCATAACTTTTACTGCCTAACCCATTCGGCATAGAACAATGCCATGCCAGTACCAACGCAAAGCCCCTGGATGATCCAGAAGCGCACAACAATCAAAACTTCTGGCCAGCCACTCATTTCAAAATGATGATGTAGTGGTGCCATCTTTAAAACTCGCCGACCAGTCAATTTGAAAGATCCAACCTGTGCGATCACGGACAAGGTAATCAATACGAACAAGCCGCCAATCAAACCAAGCAGCAACTCAGTGCGAGTCATTAGAGCCAAAGCCGCAAGTCCACCACCGAGTGCTAGTGATCCGGTATCGCCCATAAAGATTCGCGCGGGGCTGGAATTCCACCATAAAAATCCAAAGCATGCGCCAGCTGCTGCTGCTGCAAAGACCGCCAAATCCAATGGGTCGCGCACGTTGTAACACCGAGGAATGTCTCCCCAGAAACAACTTTGCCCGTACTGCCAAATGGACATCACGGTGTAGGCAACGAATGACAATAAAGCTGCGCCAATCGCAAGGCCATCTAAACCGTCGGTCAAATTCACGCCGTTTGTAATTCCGGTAACCAGGAACCAGATCCAAACCAGGACGAGCGCTGAAGGAAGGATCCAACTGGTATCTCTGACCCACGATATCGCATTGCTAATCGGCAGATTTCCGCCTTCGTCAGGGAATTGCAATGCCATGTATCCAAACGAAAGTGCAGCCACCGCTTGCCCGAGTAATTTGGTACGAGCGCGGATACCAGTACTTCGTTGCTTAAAGATCTTTAGGTAATCATCAGCGAGGCCAACCAAGCTAAGCGCCAACATCAAATAAATAGCTAAGAGCCCAGATGCTGTTACTGGCTGTCCTAGGACTAAATGTGCCAAGAAGTATGCAAGAACAACGGAGCCAACAATTGCTACTCCTCCCATAGAAGGAGTACCTCGTTTACTTCCGTGTTCTGGGTAATTTATGTCTTCGGTGGATTCGCGAATGGCCTGAGCGATTCCTCGCTTGCGAAGTAAATTGATCAGTAATGGAGTTCCGATAAGAGAGAACATTGTCGCAAATGCGCCAGCTAGCACTACAAGCAACACTATTGGCCCCACTTCGCGCGTAATTCAACTTCAATTTGCTCGGCGAGCACTTCAAAATGTTCCGCTCGTGAAGCCTTGAACAACAAAACGTCGCCTGAGTTAACTTGATTAACAATGTAGTCGCATGCCGCTTGAAAATCGGGCAACCACACCGATTTTTGGTTCTTGCTGTCGAAAGAATCGCGTGCGGACACAGGGCTATCAAGTGCTGGCAACGCATAACACTTGGCCAGATCACCAACCGCAACTACCTGAGATACGCCCAGATCAATTGCAAGTTTTGCCAGCTGTGCATGAATCGCATCGCTGGCTTCACCTAATTCATGCATCTTGCCCAGAATTGCCAAGGATCTACCCGTTGCTGGAATGGCCGTCAGCGTATGAAGTGCCGCCGACATAGATTCTGGATTTGCGTTATAGGCATCATTAATGATCGTCAGGTTTCCTGGAATTTGATGAACTTCCATGCGCCACTTGCTCATCTGCTTAAGCGTTGTCAATGCCCTCGAGATATCTTTTACATCCATGCCTACCGCAATTCCAACAGCGGCAGCGGCCAAGGCATTCAAAACATTGTGTTCACCAAGAATTGGTATCGAAGCAGAATACCGATCACTTCGATAAACCAAATCGAAGCTATAACTTCCATAAGATGTCAGTTGCAAATTCTCAGCTCTTACATCTGCAGTTTTAGAAAAACCGTAGGTAAACACTGTCGCGCTTGTTAATTGACGCATTGCAAGTACGCGTTCGTCATCAGCATTCAGCACTACTACCCCTGAAGCGGGTATCGAACTAACTAATTCAGACTTCGCTTTAGCGATTCCTTCAATGCTTCCAACTTCACCGATATGAGCGTGACCGACATTTGTGATAACCCCAATTGATGGTTTAGCAATACTGCACAAGTGCGAGATGTGGCCCAATCCACGCATTCCCATTTCAGCTACTAGGTACTTCACGTCGCTGGGGCTTGACAACAAAGTCAAAGGTAACCCAAGTTCATTATTCAAAGATCCAGCCGGGGCATGCGTAATTCCAGCATGAGACAAAATCTGACCGATCATATCTTTGGTCGAAGTTTTTCCAGATGAACCAGTAATACCTATGACCTCCACCCCGCTCATCAAAGTTCGGATGTGCGCCGAAAGTTTTGCGATGGCATGAATAACGGGATCGAGTGCGTCTGGAGATGCCGGCACCAAGACATGGTCTCCTGAGACAGCCTTAGAGACGAGGAATGCAATAGCGCCTTTTTCATTGGCTTGTGAAACAAATTCGTGACCATCGACACGGTCTCCAATTATTGCTGCAAACAGATCCCCTGGTTTTGTTTCTCGAGAATCTATTGAGATTCCCGACATTCGAATAGCTGGATCGCCTGCTAATTGGCCACCAACTATTTCGCAAACTTGGCCAAGAGATAGATCAAACATTTTCAGACTCCTGCTTGAGTACAACGCGGTCGTCAAAAGGAAAAATTTCGCCTGATATCTCCTGGCCAGTTTCATGTCCCTTACCCAAGACCGCAATGATGTCGCCTGGCCTAGACATGCTCAACGCTTTTGCAATTGCGGTTCTGCGGTCAGCTATTTCAATTACCTGGGCCGGACAACCTTTGGTTCCTGCGATCATGGCGCTGCGAATTAGTTCAGGCACCTCTGACCTTGGATTGTCGTCAGTGATGATCACAATGTCTGAAAGCTGGGCTGCTACCTTGCCCATTAATGGCCGCTTCAGAGCGTCACGATCTCCACCGCAACCAATCACGGTTATTACATTTTCTGGATTGGCATCTTTGATCACGGTTAGCACTGTGGCAACTGCATCTGGAGTGTGTGCGTAATCCACAATCGCAGTGCCTGCGCTTGCGATCGAAACTTTCTCTAATCGACCAGGTATTGGTCTAATGGTCTGCAAGGATTCAAGAGATTCTGAAATTGAAAGACCCAGTAGCTGACTTGCAGCTAAAGCGCATGCGGCATTAGTTGCGTTGAAAGATCCAAGCATGTTTATCGAAAGCGATATGGAATCAGATCCTTCGATATCAATTTTCTGGGTAGTTAGCCCGTTCGAATCAGAAATTGCATTTGAGGTTTTCCAGTTTCCATCTTTGCCAATCGTGACTACCGGGATTTGTGATTCAGATGCAAGCTTTATTCCCCAGTCATCATCAATGCAAATGACTGCTTGCCTGGAGTATTCTGGCGAGAATAAAAGCGCCTTTGTCGCAAAGTAGTTGTCCATAGAGCCATGAAAATCTAAATGATCTTGGCTCAGGTTTGTGAATATCGACACATCAAACTTGAGTCCTGTGACTCGATGAAGTGCAAGCGCATGGCTAGATACTTCCATAAACACGTGGGTAATTCCACGTTCAACCATAAGCGCCAAGGTTGCATATAGATCAGTTGACTCAGGTGTTGTCCTAGCGCCTGGCAAATGATCTTCATCTAAGTAAGTGCCAAGGGTTCCAATAACTCCAACACGCTTGCCGGCATCTATGAAGATAGATCGCAGCATGTGTGTGGTTGTGGTTTTACCATTTGTGCCAGTAACGCCAGTTATAACTAGTTTTGATTCCGGGTTGCCATAAATTCTCGCTGCAATTGTTGCCATGTCTTTTCGAGCATTTACTAGCTCGATTACTGGTAGACCTTTTTGTTTTGAGGTTGCTACACCGTGTGAATCCGACGCAACGGCTACGGCGCCATTTGCGATTGCTTCATCAAGAAAATCTATTCCGTGGTTGTTGACTCCGCGAAGTGCAACATACAAGTCACCTGGTTGCACAGATCTTGAATCGTGGGTTACTCCAAAAACCTTGACATTTTCAGAGTTGTTTCCAGAAACTAATGAGGCAAGTTGTGAAAGCTCGGAACCACTGGTCTTTGGACGAGTCATTCGAGTCACCACTCAACTGGAAGTTTTGGTGGCTTAGTTGTTGATGGTGGAATTTTTCGGTGCGCAAGAGCGTAAGTCATAACTTTCTTAAATACCGGCCCAGCCACAACACTTCCATAAGTGCTCGTCTTTGGATTATGAATACTCACACTCATAACTAATGCAGGTTTTTCTGCGGGAGCTATTCCAATGAAGGAAGAGGTGTACCCGCTATATCCACCAGTTGCTTCGTTGTAACGGTTTGCAGTTCCGGTTTTTCCACCAACACGGTATCCAGGAATCTGCATGTTTTTGCCAGTGCCGTCTTCTGAAACCACAGTTTCAAGCATTTCCCTAACAGTTTTCGCAGTTGCGGCGCTAACAACGCGAACACCGTCTGCCAATTGACTTGGCTCATAAGCGCCTTGCGAATTGGAGTAGCCAGCAATTAGCCGAGGTGGCATTCGAACGCCGTCATTGGCAATTGTGGCAAATACACTCGTGGCTTGGACCGCATTGACGGATAAACCTTGACCAAATGCCAATGTTGGGAAGGTGGTATCTGACCATTCATTTTCGTTATTAATGTCAGGTAGTTTTCCGGTGCTTTCACCAGGGAAATTCATACCAGTGGTTTGACCAATTCCAAATTTCTGCAAGTACGAATAAAGTTTCTTTTCACCAATTGACTCGGAAGCCAGAATTGTTCCGATGTTACTCGATTTAGCGAGCACTCCAGCAAGTGTGAAGTGTTCAGTCTTGTGGTCCTTATAGTCCTTAAAGGATGTGCCACCGCGACTCAAACGATTTTCTATGGTGTATTTAGTTCCAGGATTTGCTCCACCTTCTTCAATTACCGATGCCATTGTCATAACTTTGCTAGTTGACCCTGGTTCAAATACGTCAGTAACGGTGGTATTGCGCTTTGCCTTGTCGTCTGTAGCGAACGGATTGTTTGGATCAAACGTTGGGTAAGTCGCCATTGCCAGAATGTTTCCAGTTCCAGGTTCCATGATTACGGCAACGCCACCTTCAGCACCAGTCGCCTTCACCTGCGCATCTAAAGAAGTTTCCAACATGGCTTGTAAATCTGAATCTAAAGTTAAGCGAACAGATAGTCCATCTACGGGAGCTATGCTTTGGCGTTCGCTAGCTGGAATTTCACGACCGTTGACACGCTCGACAGTTAACTTTCCATCAGTACCCATAAGTTGTTTATTAAGACCAAATTCAAGTCCGCCAAGTCCAGTACCCTCGGCTCCTACATACCCAATGACAGTTGCCGCTAAAGAACCATTTGGATAAACCCGGTTTGTTGTTGGCTCGCTAAAGACACCTGGAATTGCTAGTGCAGCCACAGTTTTCCAAGTCTCTGGAGTAACGCGCTTAGCAACATATGAAAATCGGGAGTCAACCGTTAAAGCTGCAACTATTGTTTTGACTGGAATTCCCAAGATTGGTGAGAGAGTTGCTGCAGTTCCAGCTGGATCTTTAATCAATGTTGGATCAACCGTTACGTTGCGTGCCATCACAGTCGTTGCTATCGGCGTGCCATTGATATCTGTGAAATCGCCGCGCAATGCCGGCAAGGCAAGTGTTTGCAACCTAGAATTCTGTGAGCTTGCAGCAAGCTCTGGACCCCGTACCACTTGGATTTCAATGAGTCGTGCCATGTAGATCGACATGACAATAAGAAAGATAAAAGTTACAAATCGAATTCGCTTTTTTGGACTTTCAAGTGGAACCATAACTGGAGCAGATGGAACATAAGTTTGCTTTGAGTTCTGCGGACGCTGCGGTCCCTGTGCATTAGGGCGCTGCTGTGAAGTAGGAGTTTTCATTGCGCCGCCGCTCTTACTGGTACGGGTGGGGCGACAGCGACAACTGGCTTACCTAGTATTTTTCGATCTGAAAGCCGCAGGAATACCGGAGTCTCGGCCGGAACCATTCCCATTTTTTGCGCAGTTATCAAAAGGTTACCTGGTGATTCACCAGCAGCCACTGTACTTGCAATCGTCTGCTCTTCTGCGGTCATTTGGCTCAATTGAATCTGCAGTGCATGTTTTTGGAATGATGCTTGGGCAGCAAGAGTATTAACATACAAAAGCATCATCATTCCGGTGACGATCATACCGATTATGACAAACAGGAATGTTCGGCTACTTGCTCGACCTTGGGGAACTCCAACCGGAATTGCTTGTGCAATTGGTGAAACTATTGGTTTCACAATTGGCTTTACCAAGGAAAGTTTTCGCATAGCTCTGGACTTGCGAGGAATTGGAGCTAGCGCAGGGGTACGAGCAGGTACGGCACTCATGCGGCCACCCCAATTCGCTGGGCAGCGCGTAACCTAACCGAGGTTGCGCGCGAGTTTTCGGTGGCCTCTTCATCACTTGCTGATTCTGACCCGCGGGTAAGCAATTGAAGCCAGGGTTTGTCTGATTCAGGAATGATTGGCATTTCGATTGGCGTCTTTGATTCAGTACCAACTCGCAGAGCGTTCTTTACAATGCGATCTTCAAGTGAGTGATACGAAAGGACCACAATTCGGCCATCGACGGCTAAACAATCAAGTGCGGAAGGAATTGCGCGCTCCAACACAGCTAATTCGTCGTTAACTTCAATGCGCAATGCCTGGAAGGTGCGCTTCGCTGGATTCCCGCCAGTACGACGAGTTGCAGCTGGGATCGCATCGCGAACCACAGTTACCAAATGGTCGCTATTTGTAAATGGTTTGATTTCACGTTCGCGAATAATTGCATTGGCAACGCGTGCGGCAAATCTTTCCTCGCCATACTCACGAAGTATGCGGGCAAGGTTTGCAAAGTCGTAATTGTTAACTATGTCGGCTGCGGTCTGGCCAGTTGTGCCATCCATGCGCATGTCCAAAGGTGCATTGCGCGAATAAGTAAATCCACGCTGATCCTTATCTAGCTGCATCGAAGAAACCCCAAGATCAAAAAGGATGCCTTGCACATGTTCGATATTCAAGTTTGCTAAGACTTCCGGAATCTCGTCATAAACCGCTAACACGAAATCAACGCGAGGTGCGAATCTGGCAAGACGCTCTTGCGACATTGCCAAAGCTTCTGGGTCACGATCAATTCCAACTACGCGCAAGTTAGGAAATTCATTTAGAGCAGATTCGGTATGTCCACCAAGGCCTAAAGTTGCATCTACTAAAACTGCATTGCTTGTGCTGATTGCAGGCGCAAGTAAATCTAGGCAGCGTTGACGCAGAACCGGTTCGTGAGTAAATGTTGTCATTACGCCACTACAAATCTTGGTACTGCCTTTGGCCTCTGGTCGTTGGTGAGCCTGGCACCGGGGAAGGTGCGCCAGGATCGAGCCAACGGCCAGAGGCCAAAGGCAGCATCATTTTGGTAACTGCTGTTGGAGTTGTGATCATTCGGTTCAAACTCATGGCATTACGTCTTCGTCAAGGGCAGCAAAACCTGGTTCTTGTTCAATTAGGTATTGGTTCCAAGCAACTGTTGCCCAAACTTCAATTCGGGTATCAGCGCCAACTACTACTAGGTCACGATCCAGGCCTGCCCATTCCCGGAGCGGCGCAGGGATTGTTACCCGACCTTGCTTGTCAGCGGAATCATCAAAAGCCGAAGAGAAAAACACTCGAGTGTAAGCACGAACTTTTTCGTTGTTCTGGGAGCGACGGCGCAAGCTTTCGGCGTATTCATCAAACTTCTCATTTGGCCAAATGACGACACAGCGCTCTTGGCCCTTAGTCATTACTAAGCCACCAACTAGTGGCTCGCGGAATTTAGCCGGCAAAATTAGGCGGCCTTTTTCGTCCAGTTTTGGGGTGTGGGTACCTAAGAACACCTAAAACACCGCCTAGACCAATGGCAACCCTTCCCCAGGTCACCTCGTAGAACCAGATTACTCCCTTTTGCTCCACTGTCAACCCATTTAATACCTCAATTTTCTCATCTTTAACAAATATTTACTATTTTTTCAATGTTTCAAGGGTGGAGGAAAATGGGGGAAATTCTCCTCATTATATGATTTCCTACATATCCCCCAAGGTTTAGCCGAAATCCTGGCTTTATAGAGTCAGATAACTGGGAAAACAGACCCAAATTCTCTAGGGAGCTAGAAATGGCAACAGCCGTGCAACTAAGGATGCTCGAACTTTCGGGACACAACTACATTGCAAATGAATGGCAACCAAGTTCTGGAAATCTTGTTGAACTAATTGATCCCGCATCCGAAGAAGTCGTTGGGCAATACGCAAACGCTACAACGGCAGAAGTTGATGCCGCGGTTGTCGCCGCAAATACTGCACAAAAACAGTGGTGGGCAATGAGCGCACTTGATCGAGCAAATGCGATGCATCAGGTGGCTGATCGCATGATTGAACTTTCTGTCGAAACTGGTGAATGTCTTACTCGTGAAATGGGAAAGCCATTTAGAGAATCAAATTGGGAAGGCGGTGCGGCGGCGTCTTCGTTTAGGTACTACGCCGAAGTCGCAAGGCATGAGCAAGGAAGAGTCGCAGGGCCTGCAATCGCAGGTCAGATACACATGGTTCTCAAGGAGCCGGTAGGTACCGTTGTCTCAATCGTTCCTTACAACTTCCCACTTCTGCTGGCTGGCTGGCAGGTAGCTGCAGCATTAGCTGCTGGCAATTCCGTAATCATTAAGCCTTCCGAGCTAACGTCTCTGACTTTGCTCTATTCAATGTCCGCCTTTGATCACTTACCAAGTGGTTTGGTGCAAGTTTTGACTGGCGGCGCTCAAACTGGTCAAGATTTAGTGAGTCATAAAGATACTCATGCCATTGCATTTACGGGGAGCGTGAAAGCAGCTCAAGCCGTTGCGGCAACTGCCGCAAGTCGATTCAAACCCGCACTTATTGAAGCCTCAGGTAATGATGCATTTATCGTGATGCCATCTGCTGATATCGATACAGCAGCTCGGGGTGCAGCATTTGCTGCATTTCTAAACTGTGGCCAAGTTTGCACTTCCGCTGAACGTTTTTACGTTCACGAAGATGTGTATGACGATTTCGTTTCCAAACTTGCAGTGCATGCCAAAGCACTTCGTGTCGGCAGTGGTCTTGAGTTAGTTGATCTTGGCCCGATGTCCTCGAAGCGGGAATTAGAAAGATTCGAAAAGATTGTGAAGCGAGCGATTGAACAAGGTGCAGAAATAGTTTGCGGCGGATCTCGCTCAGCTGACCACAAAACTGGTTGGTTCTATGAACCCACGGTTCTAAAGACGACTCATGAAATGGATGTTATGCATGGTGAATGCTTTGGGCCATTAGCTCCAATCTGCAAAGTTTCAAGCTTTGACCAGGCAATTGCTTATGCCAATGATTCAGAACTGGGCCTTGGCGCAAACATCTACACAACTGATTTAGAGGAAACGTTTCGAGCTGTGAATGAAATCGAAACCGGCATCGTATGGGTTAACACACCACTAAATGACAATGACGCGATTCCATTTGGTGGCAGAAAGCTAACTGGATCTGGTCGAGAGTTAGGAGCTGAAGGTCTCGAGTTGTTCAGGAATTCTAAGATGGTAATGATTGCACCCAAGGCAGAAGCGGATCCAGAATGGTTCCCTTACCCGGATGATGACACCTACGAAGCAACTACTACTTAGTAGGGGCAACTAGGCCAACCGGGCTGGCACAAATGATGTTTCGATCCAAAGTCACGCCGTCAACAGTGGCCACAAACTGAACCATGTCCGGAGCCTTGCCCCCAAAAGCATTTTGGGTGCAGGCGGCTTTGGCTGCCGCTACTCCACTTTCCACGTCCGGATACGGTCCAATTGCCAACCAAAGCGGCATTCCTACATTGGCATTTCCAGTTATCTCAAACCAATGCACCGGTGGGGCGTAGATCCCAACTGGGTAACCAGCTGCTGTTAAATCAATTGACAGTTCGGTTAGAACTTGAATTGCCCGTTCCGTACTAGTCCAAGTGTTTAGGGTTTCCACGTCTAACCAGACTGGTGTTCCAGGTTTTACATCATGCTTGTTTAGTCGCTTCAAAGTATCTTTGGCTATCTTCTTGGCATAGCGAATTGGTGATTCAGTTCCCGGATCAGCAGTGTTTATGTAAACCGCAACCGCGTCTTTAGTTAATGCCCAATCCCATTGTTTTTGAAAGCAATTGTTTTTCGTAAATGGCTTTCCGCCATTTAGCCCAATGATTGCGTAACCTACAAATTTGTCAGGCAATGGTTGGCCGCACTGCGGATAACTTATGTCGTATCCACTGTTGTCTAGTTCAAAAGTGAACGGCGTCAAAGCTGGCTGGGTAGCGGTGACCACTGGTCTACCATCTATGGTTTCAATGGTTAACGGATCCGGATTCAGCCATGAATTAACTAGCGAAAAACCAACAAACCCAGCCAGAGCTAGTGCTCCAACCGTAACTACAAACCCAAAGAATCTACGCAAACTTTATTGGATCGGACCAGTTTTGGCTTCAGGGAAATAATTTTGTCCGATACCAGATGAGCGTTTTGAGATCATGACTGAGCGAACCCAAGACAATACTTCTACACCATCTTGATTGAGGCCACGGGTGCGCATTGTCAAAATTCCAAAATCTGGTCGGGATGATGACTCGCGCATTTCAAGAACTTTGCTTTCCGCATACAAAGTGTCACCGACATAAACTGGGGCCGTTAACTTAATGTCAGTCCAACCAAGGTTTGCTACTGCGTGCTGGCTCATGTCTAGAACAGACAAGCCAAGCACCAGGGCAACAGTGAAACCAGAGTTCACAATGATCCGACCTTCGGCAATTGGGTTCATCTGCGCAAAGTGCTCATTGAAGTGATTCTGGTTCGTGTTTACCGTAAGCAATGTGAACCAGGTGGAATCCGCTTCGGTGATTGTGCGACCTAGTGGGTGCTGGTAAACATCTCCAACAATAAAATCTTCGGCAAATTTTCCAATTTCGGCTTTGTGAATAGTCATGTCCAAATTATGCCCTAACCCAGACTTAGGCGGCTACTTAGCCGTTATCTTGCCGACGTTCCCAGCGATCTTCAAGGCCTTGCATAAAACCACCAGAAGTTGGCGCCTTGCTTGTAGTTCCTGGCTTTGTTGCCGCTGGGCTTGAATTTGCGCCCAAATTAGCAAAGTAAAAACCCGCAACTATTGCCAAGAATCCAACTACGCCAAGGGCAGGGATGGACAAAGATACCGCAGCGAGCAAACTTCCAATTCCGACAACTACCCCGATTACGGCAATGCCGATGCTTTTGGTGGCAATGCGATTTGTCATTGGCCCACCGAGCGCCGAGGCAAATCTAGGATCTTCGCTGGCTAAGGCGCGCTCCATTTGTTCTAACAGTTGCTGTTCACGATCTGATAGTGCCATGTGCGCCCCCTTACGGATTAATGCCTTTAACTAAGACTACGTCTGGTTTGAACTTTTCGAAACTTTAATGCCCAATTTGGTGGATCTGGGCTAATTCCCATGGAATTAAGGCCATATTTCTAAGATTCTGGCTTGATTAGACGGGCCGGCTTTACTGCAGAGTTCCCAAACTTGAGCGAGACCTGGTCCATTGCTGCTTCAGCTTCCCGCCAGCCGGAATCACGATTAGAAAACTCCAATTGAACTGAAGACTCGCTGGTTGGGACTAAGCCCGTGGCTCTAACGCCCACTAAACGAATGCGTGCTCGCTGCAAATGCATAGCTTCGAACAAACTCTTGCTTGTCGCATAAATATCAGTCGCCAAGTCAGTTGAAGAAGGTAGGGATTTACTTCTAGTCACCGAAGTAAAGTCGGCAAACCTAACTTTTATAGTTATGGTCCGAGAAAAGTAATTCGCAGCACGTAGGCGCTTGGCTACTTTGTTACTCAAATCCAAGATCTGGGCCAAAATTTCTTCTGGGTCATCGATGTCAGCTTCGAAAGTTCGTTCTGCGCCAATACTCTTTTCGGCCTGATTGGGCGTTACCACTCTGGGGTCTCGACCCCATGCAAGTTCATATAAATGTTCCGCAGCCGCTTGGCCGATAACTCTCGCCAAAGTCTTGACTGGAGTATTTGCAATATCTGAAACATTCACTAACCCAAGACGGGCAAGTTGCTCCCCTGTTTTTTCACCCACACCCCAAAGCGCTCCAATAGGTAGTGGGTGTAAAAATTCAATGACCTTATCGGCGGGTACGACATGCAAACCATCTGGCTTTGCAAAGTTAGTCGCGAGTTTGGCAACAAACATGGTCGAAGCAACTCCGACTGAGCAAGTTATTCCTTGTTCGTCGCT
>Ga0214917_10000260_pt1 | contig 68298 bp, 65 predicted proteins | sample LL_1208_BB_MetaG_FD_177983 | JGI IMG/M metagenome (GOLD analysis project Ga0214917, IMG submission 177983) | Freshwater microbial communities from Lake Lanier, Atlanta, Georgia, United States - LL_1208_BB | ecosystem: Environmental > Aquatic > Freshwater > Lake | place: USA: Georgia | collected... | reverse complement strand
AAAGGAAGGCGGGGCTTTCTCCTCTTCCGATGATGAAACCAACCAGCCGCGCCTTCACCTTGGTCGAGTTATTGACCGTCTTGGCCATCATCGCGACTTTGACAACCCTTGGCCTCGCCGCCACACGCGGAGCCGCAGAAAAGGGGAAAACAAACCGCTGCTTGAATGACTTGAGGCAGGTGGGTGTGGCGGTTCAGCTGTATGTCGGGGATAATTCAGGTCGGTTTCCCAACACATCCCATCAGGGCGTCGAGGCCTCTTGGACGAATACCCTGGCCGAATATTTAAAAACAAATTTTCTCGGTCGTTGCTGCGCCGTACCCAAACACCGTTCGAAACTAACCTACGCCTGGAACGACGTCCTGGCCGATGGCAACGGCATTGGCTTCATGGCCGCCTCGTTCCGCCACCCCTCCTTTACCATGGTGGTCGGCGAACTGGCCACCAACCAGACCGGAGAACACTTCCACTTCGCCGGCATCCGCGGGGGTCCCAGCCGGATCTCTGCCAACCAGTTCCGCGGCTTTGTGAACGTCGAATGTCACGGCACGAGTGCAAACTACCTCTTTGCCGACGGCCACGTCGAGAACCTCGCCTGGAGCCAGGTCCAGACACGCCTCGCCGAGCCCGAATCGGCTTTTCTCGTCCCATGAAAAAACCCCTGTTGCTCTCGCTTTTCCTGGCGGTCCGGGCCTACTCCCACGACCACGTGGAGGTGGGCCAATCCCCACAAAACCCCAACCAACTCGGTCTGGATGGCCCAGGGTATCAGCTCGCCCTTTTTGTCCCCAAAGACGAACCCTTCAGTGGCTATGCCCCCAATTTTCCCGGGGGGTACTTTGCAGACGAACTTACCTTCACGACCGAGGTCTCTGCATTGAATCCGGCCGAGGGGTCGGATCCCGCCGTCGAACTGGTCTCCGTGACAGGACCTGCTGGTGCCTTTTTCTCTTTTTGGGAATCCGGAGCCACGACTGCAACCTGGAGCCGACCATCCGGGTGGAACCAAACCGAACTCGATCGGCCATCTTTTCCCGTGATTTTAGGGGGAGAAACCCATGCCCATGGGCGAGTCTTCACTGTCGATCGGCCTGGAGATTATCAGATCGTTTTTCAGGCTCGGGACAAAAATAACCTCCTCTTTGCCAGCTCAAGCTATGCGATCACGTTTCACGCCCAACTTCCCCCACCCCTTTCCATCCAAATAAAAAACGGGCAGGCCCTGATCAGTTTTCTATCGAGAGAATATCTGGTCTACGACCTGCAGGTATGCACCGACTTGATTGAGAACAGATGGACCAATGTCACGGGCCAGATCGGGATCGATGGCAACGGGCTGAAGAAGGAATCTCTCCTACCCCTCAACCACCCCCGCGCCTTCTTTCGAATCGTCGAATACTATTAATGCTGACTCGAAATCCAACTGCTCAACCTTTCGCCTCGGGCGCGTTTTTCAAAAACCAGTCGTAGGTAGCGGCAATTCCGTCCTCGACGGATACCTTCGGTTTCCAGCCCATCCCATGAATTTTCGTCACATCCAAGAGTTTTCGGGGGGTCCCGTCCGGCTTGCTCTTGTCCCATCGAATCTCCCCGACAAAACCCACCGCTTTCTTCACCATCTCCGCCAGTTCTAAGATCGTGAGGTCCTCTCCCACGCCCACATTCACAATCTCCCGCCCGTCATACCTTTCCATCAGCATCAACAACCCGTCCGCCAAATCCTCCACATACAACCACTCCCTCCTGGGCGATCCCGTACCCCACAAAACCACCTCCCTCTCGGCCCGAACCTTGGACCGATGAAACTTCGTGATCATCCCAGGCAAGGCATGGGAACTCTCCGGATCAAAATTATCCCCAGGACCATATAAATTCGTCGGCATCGCCGAAATCGCACTCTTTCCATACTCATCCCGGTACGCCTGAGCCAGCCTTACACCCGCAATTTTCGCCAGTGCATACGCATCGTTGGTCGGTTCCAACGGACCACTCAATAGTGACTCCTCCCGAATCGGCTGTTCCGCATGCTTTGGATAAATGCAGGAGCTCCCCAGAAAAAGAAACTTACGGCACCCGTTTCCAAAGGCCGACTCCATCAAATTGTTCTGCATCCGCAGGTTCTCCAGTAAAAATTCCACCGGACGCCTTGCATTCTCCAAAATCCCGCCCACCCTTGCCGCCGCATCGATCACCTGGTCAGGCTTTTCCTTCTCAAACCAGTTCGAGACAGCCTTGGGATCCGTCAAATCCAGCTCTGCTCGTGTTCGGGTCAAAATCTGGTGTCCGCCCTTTTTCTCCAGGGCCCGGACCACAGCCGAGCCCACCATCCCTCGGTGACCGGCCACGAAGATCTTCATCGCTAATCCCGAATCCGCTTCCCTGCCCGCTCTTCCGCCAACTGCTGAATATCCGCATCCACCATGATCTCCGTCAGCTCCTTGAACTTCACCTTCGGCACCCACCCCAGCTGCTTCCTCGCTTTCGAGGCATCCCCGATCAGCAGATCCACCTCCGCCGGCCTGAGATATCTCTCGTCAAATGCCACGTGCTTTTTCCAATCCAACTTCGCACGGGCAAACGCCACTTCGACAAACTCCTGAACGCTGTGGGTTTCCCCCGTGGCCAAAACATAATCGTCCGGCTTCTCCTGCTGCAACATCCGCCACATCCCCTCCACATACTCGGGCGCATAACCCCAATCCCGCTTCGATTCCAGATTTCCCAGGAAAAGCTTCTCCTGGAGACCCGCGTGAATCCTTGCCACCGCCCGAGTGATCTTCCGGGTCACAAAGGTCTCGCCGCGACGCGGACTCTCGTGATTGAACAAAATCCCGTTCGACGCATGCAACCCATAGCTCTCCCGGTAGTTCACCGTGATCCAGTAGGAGTAAACCTTAGCCGCCGCATACGGACTCCGCGGATAAAACGGTGTGGTCTCTTTTTGCGGAACCTCCTGCACCAATCCGTACATCTCGGAACTCGAAGCCTGATAAAATCGGGCCTTCGGAGTCACCTCCCGCATCGCATCCAGCAACCGGACCGTTCCCAACCCCGTCACGTCCCCCGTAAATTCCGGAATATCAAAACTCACCCTCACATGGCTCTGCGCCGCCAAATTGTAAATCTCGTCCGGTTTCGTCTCCCCGAGAATTTTGATCATCGAACTCGGATCGCTCAGATCCCCGAAGTGCAGAAAGATCTTGGTCCCCTTTTCGTGGCGATCCCGATAGATCCCATCCAACCGCTCCGTGTTGAAGCTGGAAGATCGGCGGATAATTCCATGCACCTCATACCCCTTCTGAAGCAAAAGCTCCGCAAGGTACGAGCCGTCCTGCCCCGTGATCCCGGTAATCAGAGCTTTTTTCGCCATCTCCCGTTCCTCAGCCCTGCAGCGGCTTGGCCCGCGCATCCAGCTTCTTTGCCATCCGCAAATCCAGCTCGCTGATTCCCCCCACGTCATGCGTGCTCAGCTGAATCTTCACGATTTGATACCGATGAAGCAGCTCGGGATGATGATTGGCTTTCTCCGCTTCCAGATTGACCCCGGTGACAAACATCCCTGCGGCGATAAAATCGGGAAACTGATACTCTTTCGTGATCTGGCCATTCGCCTGCTTCCATCCGTCCAAGGTCGAGAGGACGACCTCAATCTGATGTTCCGTTAACTTGACCGCCATGACGGCAATATGCCGTAAAATCAACAGCACCCAAGCCTGAATCAGCCGCTTGTTGCCGCTCTTCCTCGCCGAACTTTCCGCTGATAGCCTGTGGAAATGTTCCGGTCCGGCCCTCCCCGCCGTATTCAGCCATCCCTCCAACCTGCCGCGACTCCCCCCATCCTTTCCCCACCCCAGAAACAACACCCGCCCACCCCGCCTCAACCCTGGCGGACATGGGTCGCGATGGGGGCTGCCGCGATTTTTCTGCTCTCCTTGGCCGCCCTGTCCCTGACCCTTCTTTTTCAAAACTCCTTTTACTCGGACAACGATGATGAAATCCGCTCTCCCCAGGTCCTCCAGGCAGAATATGCCCGTTGGAGCTCCTCCCTTAGGGACCTCACCCGGATCGCTGCCGAATCCACACGTCCCGCTCTTCCCATTCTGACTCCGCCGCCCTCGCTCGATCCGGCCGCCCTCGGACCATGGCAACGCTGGCAACATCTTCCACCCGAGGGACTGGCCCGCTCCGTTCTCTCCCGCCGGATTCCCCCGCAGATCGAACTGGTGTCCCTGACGCCCCGTCGCCTTCGTGTTGAGGACAAGGACGTTTCGATCGACTACGCCATCACCCTCCGAACGAAAGAAGACATCCTTCTTGCCCCCGTCATCTCCGCCCCGGTCGGTAAAAACCTCACCTCCGATCACCAGCGGCTCCTGCCAAAAATCGTTTACGCCTACGATCTGCCCCCGGGAAAGATCTTTGATTATGCCGCGGCTCAAAATGTTCTGCCTGCGGGCACCACCCTTGAAGGCGGCTGGACGTTGCGCCGTGCGACCCGCAAATCGGGCCGTTGGGTTGCCCTCGAAGCCGATCTCCTCCCCTTCACCAGGATTCCCGCCCTCGAATCGATCTTTGTCCGCGAATCCACCACCCCTGCTCCCGCCCTCCTTCGTTCCCGCGGGGAACTGGAGAACAGCGACGCAAAACGCCGTGCCGCCACCCAGGCGCTGGACGACCGGCTGGAATCGATTCGCACCGACGTCAAGCAGTACCGTGCCCAGCTCATGGCTTCCGCCCCCGCCGCTGCAAAAAGCAAGGGAATGGGAGCCGGCAGCGGTGTCCCAACCGGAGCGGGCGTTGGGATGGTCGGCGGAGCGGCCACGGGAGCCGGAATCGGAGCCATGGCGGGCGGGGGAGATGGTGCCGCCATCGGGGCGGGCGCGGGAGCCCTCGCGGGCATGCTGATCGGGGCGATTGTCGCCAACTCGGAACAGGAAAAAAGGGTGGAACAGGAAAAAGCGGCCCGACGCGCCGCCGTTGCCGCCATCGAGCGGGAGGTGGTCGAATACCAGCGCAAGTTGATGCGGGAATTTGAAAATGAACTTTCCCAAGAAAGCACAAAACAGGAATCCACGCTCGCCCGTCCGACCTCCAGAAATTAGAGTCGAAACATGGCCAAAACCGCCAAAAAAGAAGCCGCATCCCGCCGGATCACCCTGATCGGGATTTGCCTCGGGGCAGCCCTTCTCCTCGGTGCCTTGAACCTCATCCAGTTCAAACCCCTTGTGGAAGCGGAGCTCTACTCCCGCGACCTCCGCGTTCGCTTTGGCCAAACCGCCCCTCTCTCCCCCGAAATCGTTTTCATCACCATCGATAAACCCACGTACAAGGATATCCTCTCGGAAGAAGAAATCGCCGCCGATCCCGCTCTGGCAGAAATGTCCACAGGCTCCTGGCCCTGGCGCCGCTCCGTTTGGGCCAGTGTCATCCAGCGAATCTCCCAAGCGGGTGCCAAGGTGGTCGGCCTGGACCTCATGTTCCCCACCCCCAAAGACGGAGACCAAGAGCTTCTCCAAGTCATGGATCAGGAGGGAAGCCGTGCCGTCTTGGGCGGAACTTTTGAAGAGGTCAGCAATGCAGGCCGCACCTCCGTCCAGCTTACCCTGCCCGCGGCGCTGGCCTCCGTTGGCGCCCCTGAAATTTCAAAAGATAATCCTGCAGGCCGTGTGGGTTTTGTGAATCTTTGGCCTGAAAAAGACGGAATCGTCCGCTCGGCCGACTATCGCCGCCAATTTCAGGATATTCCCGCCGTCTCCCTCGCCTGCCGTATGCTCGAAAAAGCAGGCTACGCCGACCGGATTCCTGCTGACGGCTCCGGCATCCTTCGGTTCGCTGGCCCACCCAACTTCAACTACAAGGCCATTCCGGTCTATCAACTCTTTGTTCCGGCAACTTGGGACAAGGTTTTTCAAAACGGGGAGAAGCTGAAAGACAAGATCGTGCTCGTCGGCCCGTACGGAAACTGGTCGAAAGACGTCATCCGCACCCCCTATCCCAACCCGATGCCTGGACCCGAGGTCCATCTCGCAGCCCTGGGGGCAGCCCTCTCGGGCAGCTTCCTTCACCCCCCCCCCGGTTGGGCCCCCCCTTCCCTGATTGTTGCCGCAGCCCTGCTCGCGTTCCTCCTGATTCTTGCGACCAAACAGCCGATTCTTCGCCTCGTCCTGCTCGTTTTCATCAGCCTGGGCTACGCTGTTCTCACCTTTTTGATTCAGGATAAGGGAAGCCTCATCCTTCCCGCGGTCAGCCCCTGCCTGACTCTCCTCTTCGGAGGCATCGGTTGTCTCAGCTACGAGTTCGTTCTCGAGCAGCGGGAAAAGCGGCGCGTCAGCGGCATGTTCTCCACCATGGTCAGCCCCGAGGTCCTCTCCTACATGCAGGCCGATCCCGACCGCTTCCGCCTGACGGGGGAAAAGAAGATGGTATCGATCTTTTTCTCCGATCTCGCCGGTTTCACCACCATCTCCGAATCCGTCTCTGCCGAAGATCTTGCAAAAATCCTCAACCGTTACCTCACCCCGATGAGTGATCTCGTGACCAAATACGGGGGCTACATCGACAAGTACTCTGGGGATGCCATCATGGCCGACTTCGGTGTCCCCGTTTGGGTCGATCCCGACCCCGACTCCCACGCGTGGAAGGCCTGCTGGTCCGCCCTCGAACAGCAGGAACGTCTCCAATCCCTCAAGCAGGAGCTCAAAGCCGAATACGGTTGCGACATCGACGCCCGGATGGGAATCAACACAGGAGAGGTTGCCGCAGGCAACATGGGCTCCGACAAAAAGTTCCAGTACACCGTGATGGGCGATGCCGTCAATCAGGCCGCCCGTTTTGAACCCGCCAACAAACCCTTCGACACCCACATCATGATCGGCGGCAAAACCTACGAGATGGCAAAGGACAAAATTGAAGCCCGTTTCCTCGCCAACATGATCGTCAAAGGCAAGACCGAGCCCGTCCCCTGCTACGAACTCCTCGCCAAGAAAGGGGAACTATCCGAGACCAAGGCCCGGGTGGTGCAACGGTTTGAAGAGGGATGGAAACTCCACGCCGCGAAAAAATTCAAGGAGGCGATCGCCAAGTTTCAGGAAGCGCTTGCCCTCGACCCAAACGATGGCCCCTCCAAAACGTATCAAAAGATATGTGAGGAGTTTCTAAAGAATCCGCCCCCTGACTCCTGGTCAGGCGAATACATCCAAACCTCAAAGTAACCCCTCTCCCACCCCCCCACCTCCCCCTCCACCCACCCCCCCTTCACCACCCGCACCTCTCTTCTTCCCCTTCCACCACTCTCCCCTTCCACCACTCACTCCTTCCACCCCTCTCCCACCACCCCTTCCCCTCCTGCCGCTTTACCCCTCCCCGCCTTTGCCCAGCCACCTGCCGTAGATCCACACAGTTTTCGAACACGTTAAAGTGTTACATATGTAACACTTTAAGAACCCCCCTTTTTTTTACCCACGAAAGCCTGAAAGTTGCGCCCCTTTCGAAATACTTCCAAAGTCCCTTAAGGTGTTACATATGTAACACTTTAAGGGGAGGATGGTTTTCCTGGCTGATTCAACTGCTTTTGGTGAGAGGACGGTTGGTTCGGAAGTTGTGGCCTGCGGCAAGGGCATCTCAATCCGGTTGAAGCGGTTACCGTTCGCCGTGGGTTTTTGTTTTGTGTAAGTTCCTCCCATGCTTAGGCCGATCACCCACATCTTCTTTGACCTCGGGAATGTGCTGGTGGGTCTTCGGTCAGGCGAGAAGCTGAAAGCCCTCGCCCAGCGATCAGGCCAAGGCGTGGAGGCTTTTTGCAACAAGATCTGGTCACATGAACGAGCTCACGATTACGAACGAGGTCGCCATACCTGCGATGAGTACTTTGCCCTTCTTGCCGAGGATCTCGATCTCGCCCACGCACGGCAAGAACTGCAAGAGGCCTTCTGCGATATCTTTTATCCCCTCCCCGAACGGGTGGCCCTCGTCCGTCGGCTCGCGAAACAGTACCCCCTTGCCCTCATCTCGAACACATGCGCTTCCCATATCCAACATCTCGAAGCTACCTATGACTTCTTCCCGCTTTTTAAGCATCGAATCTACTCTCACGAAGCGGGATGTCGAAAACCCCACCCAGATATTTACGAAAAGGCTCTGAAAGAGGCGGACGCAATTCCTGAAACGTCTCTCTTCATCGATGACCTTGCTGAAAACCTGCATACCCCAAGAAAATCAGGATGGAGAACGCTTCACCTGCCCCCAGGAACCGATCTGTCAACCGCTTTACGCCCCTTCAAAATCGCTGGAATCGGTTAGACCTACACATCACTAGTCTCCGTTTTGTCGAATTGGATTTCGATAAAAAAATCGGCCGATTCATATTAAAGTATCTTCTCTCTAGACGGGCGAGCCAGAGCCAGGCCAGCACTTAAATACCCTCATTCTAAAAGTCAGCAAATCCGCACAAACCTATTACCTATTTTTAGTATAAGCTTGAAATAAAGTTATTAACATATTCGTTTACACATACTACCCCTATTAATAAAGAACACCTTGGAGCGCCAGAATAAGGGATATAACAACTCTTACTACGGGTGCTAAATATGCAGAATACTCATGCATAAATACGTAAGAACTTTAATTGCAATACTCGCTACAGTTGTTGGCTCGGTTCAGGCCGCAGATCCGGCGGTCACAACCTCCACCAACGATCCGATGGTGATGAAGATCTATCCCGACGGCACCAAAGTTGTTGTTCGTTGGAGCGAAATCGGAAAAGCAGTCGATAACGGCGAGAAACACGGAGGCTTCCCCCGCATGATTGCCTACGACCAAGAAAAACAAGACATCGTACCGATCAGTCAACTTCCCGCTCCCGGCACATCATCCCCCATCGTGACCCAACCCCCTGCATCATCTGTTTCAAACTCAAGCTTTCTGAGCACAGAAAACAAAGGCCGTTTAACTGAGCTATCAGGATTCTATTTCGGGCCAGAGTTAGGTGTGGCTTTCCAACAGGACGTTAACTTGCAGAACGTTAACATTGACACGGAATTCTTGGATGCCGCTGTGGTTGGCAGTGCTGGTGGAAGTTTAACAATGAGTGCGGGAATAAGATTCAACCTTCCCGTAGGATACCGACCCGTTGATTGGTTTGCAGTTGAATTTGCTCCAGGAATCATTTGGAACAAAATGAGTTCCTACAATCTCCAGTTTAGTGGGACAATTGACGGAGACCCAGAATCGGCCACTCTTCCCCTAGACGTTCAAGGTGGATACTTTCAGGTCCCTTTGGTTGTTAACTTCATATTCAAGATTCCAACGAAAAGCCCATGGGTTCCTTACATTGGAGGTGGTATTGGAGCCAGCTACACGTATATGAACTGGACACAGTTAAGTTACGGAGGGATTTCTGAAGACTACTCGAATGTCGATGGAAGCTGCTGGAGCCTAGCATACCAAGCTATCGCTGGATGGGATTACAAAATTACCGACAAAGTAAGCCTCAGCTTGAAATACATCTTTCTGGGAACTGGCAACCAGAATTTTGGTGGGAGTTTTCAGGATGTCGACACTCAGGGGTCATATTCACAAAATGTAATGCTAAATTGTACTATTAATTTTTAAATCCTGTTTTCGTCGATGCGTGAAACCGTTTTCTAATGCCAATGCTCCGTTTCTATTAAACCTTCTGGCGAGCCTTTTTACTGATTAGCCTCATATCCAGCATAACTGCCTCGACCCAAACCTCCTCTGAGGTTGTCACTCTCCGTCCTGCCCCATCTGATTCCTCTGCCCTCATTCTGACACCCGCCTCTCCCTACCTTCGCCCCGAAGATGGAGGCATCGTCCCCATCTGCACCGACTCCGCCGGCGCTTCCGGTCAACCTACCCCCCACCAGCGCATCCTGCCCCCTTCTACCCACCTCAAAGGAACCCAGAAATATGGATGTATTTTTTCGGATCACACATGGGATTCAACTTTCGCTCCGCCGCTGGCGTTACTTTTCAACCAGAGTGCCAAACTCTAACTCGTCTGATGATTCTAGACGGTGTCTGACCTTACCCCCCTGCCCCAGAAAATTCACACAATACTTATTACTTGTTTTTAATAATAAATAATTAAAATGTTATTAACAATTTTGTTGACACATACCATATATAGGTCAATTAGAGCGCATGAGACGCCATTTGTCGTCAATTAGACGCGACACGCCATCTAACGGGATAGGAGATTAATTATGTATAAAAAAATAAAATATATAACTGTAATCCTTGCCCTTCTGGCCCCGGCGGTGGGGCTTTCTGAACCAGCCGTGACCACGTCGACAAATGATCCGATGGTCATGAAGATCTATCCGGACGGGACCAAGGTCGTAATCCGTTGGAGTGAGATAGGAAAAGCGGTCGATAACGGCGAAAAACACGGAGGTGCACCCCGCATCATCGCGTACGACCCGGGGAAAGATGGGATCGTGCCAATCGGCCAACCTGCTGCCACAGTATCTACCGGCCCATCAGCCTCCACTCCGATACCCTCCTCCACATCAGTTGTGATCCCAGAATCCTCAAGTGGAGTGAACTCAACTCGATCCCCCATGTCAGATACCGATAACTACGGCCCCGAGGAAGGCTTTGTTCTCCGAAGTGCATTGGGGGCTTCCTTCCAGCAGACTTTGAGCGGAAGGAGCGGAGATGGAAGAACTTACAATAAATTCGTGTTCCAACCAGGGATTCGATTTGATTTGGACCCAGGATATAATGTAACCGACTGGTTTCGCGTAGGACTGGAATCCTCATTTATTTACAATCAAGTCCACTCTCTGAATTTCAACAATGCGGCTTTGTATAATGGAAGCTCCGACTTGGGAAATGGTGGGTTTTATCAGGTTCCACTTATTGCAAATGTAACCTTTACCTACCCAACTGAAGGACCTATCCGAGGCTATTTAGGCGGAGGCATAGGTGGCGCCTGGGACATTCTCCAAGCTTCGGTAAACCCGGTAGAAGCATATACAAGCTACCAATGGAACTTTGTTTGGGAGGTTACGACTGGCTTTACCTATAACGTAGCCCCGGGGCTGGATCTGGATTTTGCCTATAAGCTTTTGTCCACTCCAAATCCTAATTTCCAAGGGGGAGGGCACTACCAAGCCAGTTTCAATCACACTGCCGAAATCGGTCTTGCTTACCGATTTTGAAATCACCCTGCCTTCCTTACAAGAAAAGCTCTCCCCTCTGGGGAGGTTTTTTATTGGTCGCGCTGATATTCAACTGCACTGCTTCAGCCCAGACCAATTCTGAGAATGTTACTCTTCGGACTCCTACAACCGATTCTTCAGGGCCGAGTCTCTCCAACCCTTCCCCCTCACTTCGCCCCGAAGACGTTGGTATCGTTCCAATAGGCACAAACTCTCCGTCTCCCACTAATCCTGCCCCTGTTGCGCCAGAAGAGTCGGAGGACTCCCCTCGTTCTCTTGAGGATTTTTTCGGCCCTAACGAAGGCCCAGTATTTCGCACTGCCGTCGGTGTGAACCTTCTCCAACCTTGGAGCACACGTTTCGGCAATCAGTCGATTTATAGCAAAACCATTTTCAACCCCGGAATCCGTTACGATCTCGAAGCTGGCTACAATGTCCTCCCGCAGCTCCGTCTCTCGGTGGAAGGCGACTTCATCTACAACTCGATCCACTCCGTTGTCTGGGAAAACGACACCCGCTACGGCACCGGCTCCCTCTACCAAGTCCCCGTCTTGTTCAACGCCGCCTACCACTACCTGTCCCAAGGTCCTTTTCGCGGCTATGTCGGTGCAGGTGTCGGCGCCAACTGGATGGTCTACCAGTCGGGCACAGCCCTGACCCAAGTCGGCACCTACACCTCCTACCAGTGGAACTTTGCCTGGCAGTTTACAACCGGCTTTACGTATACCGTACAACCGGGATTCGACCTCGATATCGGCTACAAGTGCCTCTCCATGCCCAATCCAAACTTCGCCGATTTTGGCACCAGCCGCGCCTTGTTCAATCACACTGCCGAAATCGGCCTCTCCTGGCGCTTTTAGGGGTCAGACCCCACCTCCGTCCCTAAGTCTGTCCCCACCCCCGTCCCAGGGTCTGACCCCAGGCAAACAACTATGTTAATAACTTCACTATAAGTTGAGTCCTTTTCTTTGCGGGTACTACATATTGTGCCCAGTATCCGCATTAGATCGATGAAGATACCTCTTCTCAGCAGGGCAAAACCCATTGGACTTCTATTAGCAGTAAGTACCTATTTTACATTCACCGCAAAAGCTCAACGTTTAACTTTACCAGAGTCATCTAGCTCCGTGCCTGCATCGAATCTTGCGACCTCCCCGGCTCAAGAAGGACAGGGCCAGATTCTGAAAACCTACCCAAACGGAACAAAGCGCACGGTACCTCTTAGCTCACTAAACTCTTGGGACGATGGAAAAGATTTTGGCGGACCACCCACCCTATCATTTCTGGAACCAACTCAAAATTCCTCCTCAAACAAAAATCTCCCTATCGCTCCAATAGGCGATTCCTCCTCTCCATCCACGGCCTCCATCGCTATCTCCCCGCCGGTCGATAGCAGCGCTGTTCAAGTTCCTTTGTCAAATCCAGATCCCATGGGCGGATCTGCTATGGGAGGTTCAGCTCCTGCTGATCCGCTCTCAGGCTCGACCACGCCACCCGCGTCCCCCTTACAAACCGTCTCCGGCAAGCCCGCCCCACTTTCCGACGCCGCTACCACGGCAGACTTGGGTACCTACGACGACTTCTTTATGAACGCCTCCATCGGTGGTTCGATCCAAGATCAGCTCACCGCCCGCCGTGTATTTAATGGGAAAAATATGCAGGCTTATCCATTTACAATAAGCGGAACCACCTTTGGATATCCCGCGACAGGAAATATAACAGCGGAAAACTTTACATTCCAACCCGGGTTCAGATTTGATACGCAATTCGGATACAATATCTACGATTGGCTGGGAGTATCATTAGAATCAGGGGTAATATATAATGCGTTGCAGAATTACACGGTTAGTGTGAATGGAACAATATCCCTCCCAAACGTAGCTCTTACAGGTTCTAGTACCTACACTTGTCCAGCAGATGGCGAACTTATCCAAGTCCCCATCCAACTCAGTGCAATCGCAAGATGGCCCGGAGCCACTGCCTTCAAGCCATTTATTGGAGGTGGTATAGGTGCAATCTGGCAACAGCTCGATGTTAACAATTTCAATTTAGCTGGCACCGATATCCAAGCCAACTACTGCAGAAGCGCATTCCAATTTGGATTCAACGGGCAAGTGGGAGCTAACTATACCGTCACTCCCGGAGTTGATTTCTACGGTGTCTTCAAACTACTCGGAGTCTTCACTCCACGGATCGGAAACTACGACTTCGAAAACAGCTACAACTTCGCCCTCGAGGTCGGCATCCAGTCCCGCTTCTAGTTCTCCTCCTCCCTCAAATCCCCTGCCCGCAACCCGTGGCAGATTCCCCTCTTTGTCTTTTCAATAAAATCACAAAACTCTTTCACCTCCTTCACCTTGTTATCCTTCCCGCTACGGATCGCCTCCAGCGCCTGAACCCGGTTCTTCCCCCCGAAGAAAAACTCCTCGTAGACCCGCTCCAACGCTTTTCTCCCCTCCAATCCCACGCCCGATCTTCGAATTCCCACCAGATTTAGCCCACACACCGCATTCGTCGCCACCGCCATGCAGTAGGGCGGCAGATCCATTCCGATCCGTGTCTGACCCCGCACCATCGCCAACTTTCCAACCCTCACAAACTGATGCACCACCACCGCACCACCCAGAAAAGCCTTCTCCTCCACCTCCACATACCCTGCCAACATCACCCCGTTCACCAGAACCACCCCGTCCGCCAACCGACAGTTGTGCGCCACATGGGCCCCCACCATCAAAAAACACCCGTTTCCAATCACGGTGTCCGTTCCCTCCTTCGTCCCGCGATGAACGGTCACATACTCCCGAAACACATTCCCATCACCGACGATCACCCCCGACTTCGCCCCCTGGAAGGCCATGTCTTGGGGTTCCCCCCCAATCACCGCACCCACCCCAATCCGATTCTTTTTCCCCATGACGACCCGACCCTCCAAAACCGCCCTCGCTGCCACGGTGCACCCCTCCCCCAACTCCACCTCTGACCCCAGAATCGCCCCCGGTCCCACGACACACCCCTTCCCCAACTTGGCCCCTTTTTCCACGATCGCCGTCGGATGAATTTCACTCACAGATATCCTGCCTCCTTGAAACTATAGTACCCGGGTCTGCCCTCCCGCGCGACGCCGATAATGACGTGGTCCTGCAAAACCACCCCGACCGTTTTTGCTCCATCCCTTACTCTTCTCGTAAAATCAAGATCCGCAGGACTTGGCGCAGGGTCTCCCGAAGGATGGTTATGCACCACAACCAAGGCGTAGACGGCCTCCGAACCCAGTGCCTCCCGCAAAATATCCTGCGGCTGCACCGCGGTTTCGTTCACCGAACCCCGGCTCACCTGGGCCCGCCGCAAAAGCCGCAGCTTCGTGTTTAATAAAAGCACCCACACCTCCTCCCGATCTTTTCCCCTCAACTCAGGCCCCATCACCTCCTCAATACGGGCGGGAGTATCCAGCAACCCACCCGACACCTCCGCCACCCCCACCCGCCTCCCCAACTCAATCGCCGCCGCCACCTGGCACGCCTTGGCGGTTCCCAACCCCTTGAAATCTTTTTGCAAGGATTTCGGAGTGATCCGCGCCAATCCCCCCAACCCCTCCCTCGACCGCAGAATTTCCGCCGCCAGCTCTACCGCCGACTTACCCGGCAACCCCGTCCGCAAGAGGATCGCCAACAATTCCGCCGCCCCCAAGGCCTCCGGGCCTCGGCTCATCAACCGCTCCCTCGGTCTCTCTTCCGAGGGTAATTCCCGGATTTTTGCCATTCTCAGGCAGAATAAAGGGCGCAACCTTCCCCCTCAAGAAGGGAGGAATGTGGGCCACCAGCACCACCTCGTTGCCCTCATACCTCTTTTCCAGGATTCTCCCCGCTCGGCTCAACAGAGCCAAAAGGGCTCCCTCACTTTGAGGAACGCGAATCCGAACCCGGATGCTCCATGCCGTCAACATCGACGCCAGTTCCGACAACATGTTCGGGATCCCCTCTCCCGTCTTGGCGGAGATGACCACCCCGTGCGGCGCCGTCCTTGCCTCCCACTCGAGCGTTGTCCAGTTCTCCAGCCGATCCGCCTTATTCCAAACCGTCAAAGTATGCTTGTCCCCCGCCCCAATCCTCTGCAGCACCTCATCCACTGCTTTTCTCTGCTCCTCGCGCTGGGGATGACTCGCATCCACCACATGAATCAAAACGTCCGCAAATGCCACCTCCTCCAGGGTCGACTGAAAGGATTCCACAAGATGAGTCGGAAGTTTTTTTAAAAATCCCACCGTGTCCCCCAACAGCACCCTCACCCCGTTTGGCATGCGAAACTGACGAATCGTCGGATCCAAAGTGGCAAAAAGCCGATCCTCCGCCACCACCTCCGAGTGGGTCAACCGGTTCATCAAGGTCGACTTCCCCGCGTTCGTATAGCCCACCAAGGCAGCCACGGGCCAATGTTGCCGCATCCGACCCTCCCTCTGAATCATCCGATGCTTTCTCACCTCCGCCAAATCCCGCTCCAAGCGGGTGATCCTCTCCTGCACTCTTCGCCGATCCACCTCCAACTGGGTTTCTCCAGGACCCCGCATCCCGATCCCTCCCGACTGCCTTGACAAGTGGGTCCACATTCCCGTCAATCTCGGCAAAAGATAAACCAGCTGGGCCAACTCGATCTGCAGCTTCCCCTCCTTCGATTTTGCCCGTTGCGCAAAGATATCCAAAATCAACTGCGTGCGATCCAAAACCTTGCAGGAAAAGATCCCCTCCAGGTTCCTGGCCTGTGCCGGACTCAGCTCATCATCGAAGATGATGGTATCTGCTTTTTTTGCCTTTGCAGCCACGGCAAGCTCCGCAGCCTTTCCGCTGCCGATATAGGTCGGTGCAACGGGATGATCCAGTTTTTGGCTCGCACGATCCGCCACCTCCCCCCCCGCGCTTTGAACCAGCAGAGCCAACTCGTCCAAAGACTCCCCCACCTCGTACCGTCCGGATTTTTGGGTCTCCAAACCCACCAAAAAGGCCCGCTCCATCGCCTTGTCCCGACCCGTTGTCACCATCATTTTGGAATAGCCCCCAACTCCAGCGCTCGCACCAGCATCTCCACCCCAGCTTTTGGTAGGGGCTCTCGGGGATCGATCTCGATACTTCGGACGTTAGGAATTCCACGGAACCAGGTCAATTGACGCTTCGCATACGCCCGCGTCGCTGACACAATTTTGTCACACGCCTCGTCCCGTCCGATTTCGCCTCGAACCAGCTTTGCCACCTCCCCGTAACCGATCGCACGCGATCCACCGCACCGCTCCCAACCCGGCCGTTCCATCAACCCCTTCACCTCCTCAATCCAACCCTCCGCCAACATTCCCTCCACACGCTTTCGAATCACCCCTCCCAGGAGTTCCATGGGTGGAACAAGACACCATGTTTCCACCTTGGCCATCGGACCCGGTTCCGTCTCCTTTTTTTGCCACTCGGACATTTTTCTTCCGGTTTGCTCCCAAACAGCCAAAGCTCGCACCACTCTCCTTCGGTTTTGCAAGTCGGCGTTTTCAGCCCACCCAGGATCGATCTTTCGAACAGTTTCAGCCAACTCTTCCGTTGTCTTTTTCTCCAGATTCTCTGCAGTGGCACGATCGGTTCCCGGGGCTTTCGACAGGCCCTGGGTCATCACCCGGTGATACAACCCAGTCCCGCCCACCCAAATCGAATTCACCTTGCGTCTCTCAAGGTCGCGAAGAACCCGCTGCGCCTCTCTTGCATAGTCCGCCGACGAGAAATCCTCCTTTGCCTCCACAAGATCGATCAGATGGTGGCGAACCCTTGCCTGCTCCTCTTGGTTCGGCTTTCCCGTTCCGATATCCAAACCCCGATAGATCTGAAACGCATCCAAGGAGGCGATTTCAGCTCCGCCCTGTTCGGCCAGCGTCATTGCCAACCGCGACTTCCCCGCCGCCGTGGGACCAAGAAGAAAAATCGGCATGCTTAGTAGGTCATCACGCGCAACCCGGGAACTTGCCTCAACTCCTCGAGATTGCGTGTCAAAAGGGGGATTCCGTGTGCTAGGGCGGTTGCGGCAATCCAAAGGTCATTTGTTCCAATCAGCTTTCCTCGGGATCGAAGAAGCCGCACCAATTTTCCATAACTCAGGGCAACGGAACGATCCACAGGGAGAAGAACGAATCGTTGAAGCAGGTAGTCCAACACCGGGTGATCGGGCTGAGGCAAACCCTCAGCCAACTCCCCCAAACAAATCGCACAGACCCCGCAATCCTCCTCGTTTTCTGTCAACCATCGGGAAGCAGGCCCGACCCCAGTCCCCGCCATTTCCCGCTGAAGGTCGATCAAAAATGTCGTGTCCAAACTGATCAATTCGAAACCTCGGGAACCAGATCCTCTTTCTGTGCCCGCTCCCACACCTCAAACGAATCCCCGGCCAATGGATCCCTCTTCAGCAAGGATTTCAGCCCTCCCAAAAATACATCCATAGGAACTTTCTCATTCGGGAGAGGGACCGACCTCAACAACTCGGAAAAGGACTGCCCACGGGCCTGCTTCGCCCTCTTCAACCTCCGATACACGTCCAATTCGATCGATATGGTCTTGGAACTCATCTATACACAGACTATGCACAGATTGCGATTCCAGCAAGTTTAACTCCAGTCCCCTGCTCCTGCCGCTCCTTTGACCCGCCACACATTGACCAACTCCTTGGAAAGTTCATTCAGAAAGCGCGATGGGGTCTGCCAAGCATCCCCCCCTTTCCCCATCCGTAACCTTGGATGAGTCAGATACAGTTCGTCCTTCGCCCTTGTCGCTGCCACGTAAAAGAGTCGCCTTTCCTCCTCCTCTCCCTCCGGAGACTCCATGGAGCGGCTGGAGGGGAACATTCCCTCGCACAACATGATGACAAACACGGTTCCGTACTCCAATCCCTTGGCCTGATGAATCGTGCTCAACTTGACCGCCTCCTCTCCCTCATCCCGGGAACGCTGGGCTATTCCGGTCTCGGTGTTTCCCAACAAGGCCAACTGAGCCAAAAACTCGGCCATATCCGTATACCCGGCCGCATAATCCTCCAACTGGCGGAGGTCATCCAGTCGGTTTGCGGCATTGGCGTACTTTGCCTTCACATAGTCCCCGTAACTTCCCTCCACCACGATCCTCACCTGCTCCGTGGGCTCCTTCCCTTTCAGCTGGGACAAAGTTTGCACCATTTGGCTCCAACCCTTGGCCCCCTTCTCGGGCACCTTGAGCTGACCCAGCCCCTTTCCGGCCTGAACCTCCTGCCACATCTTGGTTGCCGACCTGGGCCCCACCCCGGGAAGCAGTTTCGCCATCCGGTGAAACGCCACCTCATCCTTGGGATTGAGGGACAATCGCAAATGAGCCGCCACATCCTTCACATGAGCCTGCTCAAAGAATCTGAGCCCCGAAGTGATCGTGTAGGGAATATTCCTGCGCGTTAACTCCAACTGAATCTCCATCGCGTGAAAGTGGGCCCGATACAGGATCGCAATGTCGGACAGATTCGCCCCCTCCTCATGTAGCTCCAGGATTCGCTGGGCCACGAAGGTGGCCTGCTGCCCCCCGTCCTCCAGCGCCACCACCGCCGGCTTCACCCCCGCCTCCCGCACCGCCCTCAGATTTTTGGGAAACTGCTTCGGATTGTGGGAAATCGAGTGATTCGCCAGATCCAGAATCTGGGGGATGCTCCGATAGTTGGTCTCGAGCCTCACCATCCTCGTCCCCGGATGGCGTTGCGGGAAACTCAGGATGTGCTCCACTTTCGCGCCCCGCCACGAATAGATGCTCTGGGCATCATCCCCCACCGCCATGATCTGATGGTGCCCTCCTCCGATCGCATCCACAAAGTCGGACTGCAACCGGTTCGTGTCCTGATACTCATCCACCAGCACATGCTGGAATCTCCCCCGATACTGCTCCCTCAACTCCCCCTCCTGCTCCAAAAGACGCAAAGGCAAGGTCAGCAAATCGTCATAATCCATGGAGGAACTGTCACGCTTTCTGCGCTGATAAATCTCCCCCACCTTCGCAATCCAGCTTTCAAACTCCACAAAATACCCGAACTGGTTTTTTAGAATCGCACCTGAGGTTGTCCGATGGTTCGCGGATAAACTAAAGATCTCTGCCAACACCTGCGCTTTGGGAAAACGTTTGTCCTTGGGATCCACCCCCGCCTCCCCAAGACTGGCCGAAATCAGCTCCTCCGCATCCTCCCGGTCCAAAATCGTGTAATCCTTGGGGTAACCAACCCGTTCCGCATGCCGACGCAAAATCCGGTTGCCCACATGGTGAAACGTCCCTCCCCACAAACGGGTGAGATCGTGCGGCAACAGGGATGCGACCCGGGCCAACATCTCCTTCGACGCCTTATTGGTGAAAGTAAGCAGCAGAATGCTTTCGGGCGCCACCCCGTGCTCCACCAACCAGGCCACCCGGTAGGTCAACGTCCGGGTTTTTCCGCTGCCCGCGCCTGCGATGACGAGCATCGGGCCGGGAGGGGCCGTGACCGCCTCCAGCTGCTCCGGGTTCAGCTCCTTGGCGTAATCAATCGTCGGACCTTCGCCCGATCTCGCCGCTTCCTTTAAAACGTACTCAACCGACACACGTCATCCTCCATCGCACCCTCATAAAGCGCCCGTCCGACAATCACACCCTCCACCCCGCCCACCCGGTCGAGAGCCTGAAGATCTTTGAGACCACTGATCCCGCCCGAGGAGATCACCTTCCCTGGAAACGCGCGGATCATCTCCTGCACCGCTGGGATGTTCGGGCCAGTCATCATCCCATCCCGTACCACATCGGTATAAATGATTCGAATCACCCCTCCCTTCGCCATCCGCCCCGCCAGATCCACCGCCCTCCACCCACTCGGCTTAGTCCATCCACGTGTCTCCACCACCCCATCCCGCGCATCGATCCCCACCACCACCCTCTCGGGTCCGAATTTCCGCACCGCCTCATCGATCGTTTCCGGGGAATCACAAGCCACACTCCCGAAAATCACCCTCTGCGCCCCAGCCTTCAGAATTGTTTCCGCCACCTCGAGGTCCCGGATCCCGCCACCCACCTGGCAGGGCATTTTCACCGAACGGGCAATCTGCCCGATCATCTCCAGGTTTCGCATCTGGCCCTCAAATGCCCCTTCCAGATCGACCAAATGAAGAACCTTTCCATCCACCTTCTCCCACCGCCTTGCCATCGCCATCGGATCCCTGCTGTACACTTTCTTTTCCGTCGCTTTGCCCTGAGCCAAACGCACCACCTCCCCCGCCATCAGATCGATCGAGGGAATGACAAACATCCGGTTAATCCATCCCCAGTTTCTTGCGGCCATCTGGCGTGATCATCTGGGGACCCCAAGGTGGATCCCACACCACATCCACCTGCGCCTCCTGCACCCCGGGCAAGGTAAGAATCTTTTGCCGGGCGTCCGCAGCAATGGAAGGCCCCATTCCACAACCCTGCGCCGTCAAAGTCATCTTCACCTCCACCCGCTTTCCACCCCCATCGGTTGTTTTGAGTTCCATGCTGTAAATCAGGCCCAAATCCACAATGTTCACGGGTATCTCGGGGTCATAGCAGGTCTTGAGCACTCCCCAGATCTCTTCCTCCCCAGCTTCCTTACCCGATGCCGTCCTCTGCGATTCGATCACTTTCCTGCCCAAAGCATCCGCGTCTCTCCCCTCGATGCGAAAAAGCCCGCCCTCCGCCGTCGCATGGATCGTGAACGTTCCGCCCAGGTCCTGTGTCACCACAACGGCTGTTCCTTCCGGGAGTTTCTTTTTGGTGCCTGCCGGAATTGCCGTGCCCTCCACCTCTCGCTTTAGCAGGATCTCCTCGCTCATCTAAAAAACCTAGCCTCTCCTTGGGTCACGCCCACCAGAAAATCTGCAAATCACGAGAGACCGGATCTCACCCCAGCAGGCTCGTGAACCCGCCAGACCATCGGTCTCCCCTTACGCATGAGCTCGCGGTGCCACCAGTCCAACGCCTCCTCTCGACTCCCCAATCCCCTCTCCCTCTCCGTCACAGCGAGGAACGACTTGCGCGATAATCCCCACATCAAGGGTCGACACAATCCTCCCCAATCCCCCTCCAGCAAGGCGCGATTGTGCTCTGATGACTTGCCAAACCCCACCCCCACATCCAGCACCACCCTCTCCGGCTCAATCCCGACTCTCCCCATCTCTTGCATCCGCTCCTCAAAAAAGCGCCCCACCTCCCCGACCACGTTTTGGTAGGACGGGTTTTTCTGCATCTCTTGCGGACGCCCCCCCGCGTGCATGCAAACATAACCCACCCCCGCGCCCGCCACCCACTCCCACAACCCCTCGTCCCACCTGCCCGCACCCACATCGTTGACCACATCGACTCCTGCCTCCCCATACGCAGCCCGGGCCACCTCCACCTTGTAGGTATCCACCGACAAAAAGGCATCCGGCCTCTCCCTCCGTATTTGCCGTAGCACGGGAATGACTCTCTCCCTCTCCTCTTGGGCGGAAATCGGCGTCGCCCCGGGCCTGGTCGACTCCCCACCCACATCCACACCGTCCCCCTCCTCGCAAAGCTTCAACCCATGCCTCACTGCGGCGCCCACCTGCTGAAATCGGCCTCCGTCGGAGAACGAATCAGGTGTGACGTTGAGAATCCCCAAAAGAAAAGGCCGGGTCGCCTTGATTTCAATCCGCCGGTTCCCGCACTGCCACCCATGCGTGGCCGGGGAATTCATCGTTTCCTGGAAAATCGGCTAGGCCCCGGCAGGCGCACCTTCCAGACCGGGCAGGATTCCACCTTTATCCTTCATCTTCTCAACAGGCCGGTTGACCGGCAAAGACTCGCTGGGGGTTGGGGCGCTGGGGGCCGAGAGTCCCTTGGGCGGGGGATTCATCATCCGGCCATGTTTCACAATCTCATCCACCTGGACCCCATCCAGCGTCTCGTACTCCAACAAGGCCGAGGCGATCAGCTCCACCTTGGCCCGATTCTCCTCCAGGATCTTTTTCGCCCGTTCATACGCACCGTTCACAATCTGATGCACCTCCTCGTCAATCTCACGCGCGGTCTTTTCGCTGTATCCCCTCGACCTCCCGATGTCCCGACCCAGAAAAACATAATCCTCATGATCCCCATACTCGATCATCCCCATCTTTCCGCTCATCCCCCACTCACAAACCATCTTCTTCGCATACCAGGTGGCCATCTTGATGTCCCCGCTCGCCCCGCTCGAAATATCCCCCAGGAACATCTCCTCCGCCACCCTGCCCCCCATCGCCACACAAAGATCATCCAACACCTTCTTCTTCCCGTACCCGTACCGATCCTCCGTCGGCAGCATCATCGTCACCCCCAAGGCCGGCCCACGGGGGATGATCGAGACCTTGTGCAGCGGATCGGTGTGCTCCAACGCGATATTCAACATCGCATGACCCGCCTCGTGATACGCGGTCAGCTTTTTCTGCTCGTCACTCATCGCCAGGCTGCGTCTCTCCCGCCCAAAGCGAACCTTGTCCCTCGCCTCCTCCAGATCCGCCTGGGTGATCGCCTCCGCATCCCGGCGGGCGGCCATCAGGGCAGCCTCATTGATCACATTCGCCAACTCCGCCCCGGAAAATCCGGGCGTGCTGCGCGCCAAGGTCGCCCAGGAGACATTCTCCATCGATTTCACCTTCTTGGCGTGCACCTTGAGGATCTCCTCCCGACCCTTCACATCGGGAAGATTGATGTGCACTTCCCGGTCAAACCGCCCGGGCCGCAGAAGGGCCGGATCCAAAACATCTTTCCGGTTGGTCGCGGCGATAATGATGACTCCCTCCGCCGTATCGATCCCGTCCATCTCCACAAGGAGCGCATTCAGGGTCTGCTCCCGCTCGTCATGCCCCCCGCCCAAACCATGACCCCGGCTCCGCCCCACCGCGTCGATTTCGTCGATGAAGATCAGACAAGGCGCCGTCTTTTTTCCCTGTTCAAACATGTCCCGCACCCGGGACGCACCCACCCCGACAAACATCTCCACAAAATCGGAACCGCTGATCCCGTAAAACGGAACATCCGCCTCGCCCGCGATCGCCTTGGCCAAAAGGGTTTTTCCCGTTCCCGGAGGTCCCACCATCAGGATTCCCTTGGGAATCCGACCCCCCAGCTTCTGAAACTTTTTGGGATCCCGCAAAAACTCCACGATCTCGCTCACCTCGTCCTTCGCCTCCTCCACACCCGCCACATCGGCAAAGGTGACCTTGTTTTTATCCTTGGAGAGAATCCGCGCTTTGCTCTTGCCGAAGCTGAAGGCCGACTTCCCCGCCATCCGGATCTGCTGACGGAAAAAAAAGTACATGATCAAAACAAACAGGACAAAGGGCAGCGTTCCTGCCAAGGCCTGCCACGTCGAGTTATCGATCACCTTCTGGCTGACTTGCGGAAAACCGTTCGCCGCCAAAACCTTGTCCAAATCCCTTTTAAATTCCAGATCCACCGTCACCCGATAGCCGCTGTATCCCTGTGGATCCAACCTCATGCTTTTTTTCAGCACGTCGGACGGCTCGAACTTTCCAGACAACCACCGGATCCCTGCGGCAGGCTCCACATTCAGGGTCACGTCCTTGACCTTTCCCTCCTTCAAGTAGCCCTCAAACTCCGCAAAAGAGAGCTCCCTCACCGAGGCAGCGTTCTGGGTCTGGTGGGCATAAAACGCCAAAAGCAGAATCGAGGCGGAAACCAAAAACAAGACGACCCCGCGCCAGTTTGGACCATCCCCCTTCGTGGGATCGGTGCGCCGCATCGGCGGCCGGGGCAGCTTGGGGGGTTTGCGGGAATGGGAGCGTGGATTAGGCATTCAGGTAAGATTGGAAACTAACATCGTTCAGCCCTTTTAGCAATCCGACCCATTTCCCTGAACCAAAACAACTTATTCCCCGATCGCTCCACTTTCCCGCCCCGCAGTTGCCAGCTCGCTGTCTGACCCCCCTGGAGCAACTTTCTTACTCCATCAATCTCATGGAGATTCCCTCCCGGATGCCCCACACCCTGCAGCCAGACCCGAATCGCACGCCTCTGCCAAGCGATCGGTTTTTTTCGCCACACCCGCACATCCGGTCGTTTTGGAATTTTTCCAAGCACCCCCCTCCAATACTCTTTTTCCCCTGAAAAAATCTCCGCCGCCCGACACAACGCGCCCCGCACATCCCTCCCATAAATTTTGGCGAGGTAGGGTAAAACCTTTCTGCGAATCCGCGTTCTCCAACCCTTTTCATCCTGATTCGTCTTGTCTTCTCGCCACCTCAAACCCGCTTCCCCGGCCGCCCTTCTCACCTCCTCCCGGGTCATCCCCAACAGGGGACGTACCACTTCCAGCGTGCCATGTCTCACCCGCACTGCCATTCCCGCCAACCCGTCCGGGCCCGCCCCACGCAACAACTGCATCAGGACCGTCTCTGCCTGGTCATCCGCCTGATGTGCCAACCAAAGCTCCCGCACCCCCACCCTCTTTGCCGCAGTGCGGAAAAAATTCCACCTCAGCTCCCTGGCCTCCCCTTCCCCTGTTCTTCCCGAGCTCCTCGCCCGACCCAGCACCACCCGCAGATCCCTCTTTTTTCCCCACCCCTTGACCCACCTCGCATCCGCCTCCCCCGATGTTCCGCGCCAACGATGATCAAAATGCAGAATCACCGGCTTGGCCCCCATCCTCCACAATGCCTCCGCCAAAACCACGCTGTCCGCCCCTCCGGAAACCCCCACCGCCAATCGGCCCCTCCCCTTCCGTGCTCTCCCCACCGCCCGCTCCACCCCACCCCACGCCTCCTTGCTCCGCGCCCCGATCTGACGCATCCTACTGCTTTGCATGACCCGCCAATCGAAACTTCTTTTCATCGTCGGACTCATTCTGCTCGGCAGCAGCCTCCTCGCCAATCTCCTCTTCCTCTCCCGCGACCACTCCCTCTTCTCCCGCTCCTCCCACATCGAAACCGCCCCCTCGTTCGAAGAGGAGTTTGTGGAGGGGAACGAATCCCGGAAAAAACGCATCGCCAAGATCGATCTGTTCGGAGTCATCGCCCAAGAGATCCCCGGCCAGGTCGGAGCCAGCATGGTGGACGATCTCATTCTCCAAATTCGCCAGGCGGCGGATGACGACTCCGTCGCCGCCATCCTTCTACATATCGACAGCCCCGGGGGCGAGGTCACCGCCAGCGACAACCTCTACCACGAACTCACCCTCGTGCGGGACGAGAAACCCGTGATCGTCTATCTCGATTCCGTGGGCGCATCGGGGGGGTACTACACCGCGATGGGCGGGTCCCACATCGTCGCTCATGAACTTTGCATCACGGGCAGTATCGGCGTCATCATGCAGTCCCTGAACTACGAGGGCCTCTCCAAAATCCTCGGTCTCTCCACCCTCACCTTCAAAAGCGGCGCCCTCAAGGACCTCCTCAACCCCGCCCGCCCCGCCTCCGAGCCGGAAAAAAAGCTCGTCCAGGACATGATCACCGAAACCTTTGAAAGGTTTTCCTCGATCGTTGTCGCCGAACGCAATTTTCCCGACCAAAAATTGCCGGCCGAGGTGGCGGATGGCAGGATCGTCTCAGGCAAACGGGCTCTCGAGTTGAAATTAATCGATGCCACCGGGTATTTGGAGGACGCCATCGCCGATGCCCGTCAGATCGCCAAGCTCCCGGACGATGCCCCCGTCATCCGCTATACCGCCCCGTTCCATTTTGGAAAACTTTTCAAATTCCTGGGCCAAAAGCAGGACACCAACACCAAAGTTCAGGTCAGCCTCGTCCCCGAATCCTTTCACCTTCAGGCCGGCAAACTTTACTACCTCTCCAACCACCTGTTTTTCCGCCGGTAAGCCACGCGTCTGCTTTCACTCTTGATCTTATCCCCCTAAAACACAAATTGCTTTCATGTCGAACCCGCACCTTGAAAAAATCAGCCGTCGCCGCTTCTTTTATTACGGTTTTGCCGGTCTGGCGGGTCTCACGGGTGCCGGTCTGACCCGCTACCTTCCTGGCAACTCCTACGCCGCCAAAAACGAGGACGGGATCCTAATCGAAGACGCGGTCTACCAGGGAATCCGCGAATCCCTCGGAAAATACATCTATCTCACCCCGCAAAAGCTGGGTGGAGGAACCCATGCCGTTGATTTTGCGACCCAAAAAACACTCGCCTGGATCTCCTACTGGAACTACGGGGACTCCTGTCCCATCTCCCACCACTTGGCTGCCTTCTATGCCGATAGCGGGGATCCCTACCAAGGATTTGAATTCATCAACTCCACCCAAGGGGGTGAAAATGTCCTCATGTATGGCCTGAACACAAAAATCAAAGAACACGGCATGCTCGACAAATACGGAATGGGAAACCACATCTATCGCGTCGGGTACGACGGGAAATCAAATCAGATGGAGCTTCTGGAGGATATTTCCGAAACGACGGGAATCGGTTTGGGAGTCCACACGGTTCCTTTTCCGGACGGCAATGGTTTTGCGTGTGCCGACGGCCAAAAGGATGTTGTGGGTTTTTTCTCCCGTGCCAGGGGCCAAGGCAAAACGCAGGTTCTCGCCTCCTTCCGGGCCGATTGGGTCCCCAACTCGAAGGTTCTGGCCGAAACCTGGACGAAGGGCGGAACCATCCGGCTCATCAAACTGTCTCCAGAAAAAGACGGAAAATACGACTATTACGGCACAAAGGGAAACAAACTGAACTATGAGATGGCCCCAATGGCCGAACTCCTGGTCGAAAAAGGCCAGACTCCCGGCGAAAGTCCGCAAACGCTGACGGGTCTGGATTTTTGCCTGCACGATCCCCGCAACCGCTACTCCATCGCCGGCCTCCGCATGTGCGGGGGCGGCTTTATCATCGACCGCACCACGATGGAGCCCGTCTGCTACGTGATGGCCAACGAGGGTCTTGCGGATAACTGGCCGGTGAAAAAGGTTTCCAACAGTCCCGACACTTGGGAACTCGCCCTCCCCTCGGTCGGGAACCCCATCCACGAAACGGGATTCAATCCTTCCGGAAATCACCTGGTCATGATGAACAATCTCCGCGCGAACAACGTTGCGGTGTTCGATACCTCCAGCGACGACCCCCGGGCATGGAAACGGGTTACCTTCATCAAGGACAAGGAGTGGCAGGGCGAATATCCCTCCCCCTTCCACGTCAACTTCTCCATCGACGGCTCAAAATGCTTCTTCACCGTTCTCCGCCCCAAGCCGATGAAGTCCGATGTGTATGTCGTCACGACCAAGGACTGGAAAATTGTTAAAAAGTTCCGGAATGTCGGCGTCGACACGCAAACCATCGCCACCACCTACGATGGGAAATATGCCTTGGTGATCTTTTCGGGATTCCAGCGGATGGAGTCCGGCGCCTTTGTCTTCCGGCAGGACACCCTCGAACAGGTTGGCTATATGCCCAACTTCGGCGGACATCACGACTGCGTCATCGTACCCTCCAAGGTGGAGGAAATGAAATTCAGCCGTAGTTGCACGGTCTAAACACCCTGCCCCAAGGATTTCACCTTTTTCCCATCGGATTCCGTCTGGTCCTCCAGGAGGCCCGACGCACTCCCGGCCGATATCTCCTTCTCGCCGTCGCATTCGCCATCGGCTCCGCTTCGATCTTCCTTACGCTGGTCGTCCGGGATTCCATCCGCCGCGGACTCGAGACCTCCCTCGACCGTCTGGGAGCCGACCTCCTTATCCTGCCAAAGGGAGTTACCCACAACCTGACTGCCGCCCTTCTTGCCGGGGAACCGAACGCCTCTCAGATCGATCCATCGGTTTACCAACAAATCGTATCTCTCCCTGGAGTGGAAAAAGTTTCTGCCCAACGACACTTCTCGATCCCCTCGGATGGAGGCCATGGCGAAACGGATCTCATCGCCTTCGACCCCTCCACCGATTTCACACTCCAACCTTGGGTTCGCGAACACCTGCCCCGCCCCTTCTCCCAAGGCGATATCTTGATCGGTGGGCGCCGCCCCGAACCCGTGGGTTCCACGATGAACTTTTTTGGCAAACTTCTGGTCGTCTGGGGAAAGCTCGATCTGACGGGGGTTGGCCCCACCGAGCGGTCAGTCTTCGGTTCTTTCTCCACCGTCGTGGAGCTCGCCAAAGAATCCAGGTCCCATGGATTGGGAACGTTCGGAACTTCGCCGCTCACCGGCTCTGCCTCTGCCTTCCTTCTTCGCTTGTCGCCCGGAGCCGGGGCTGGAAATGTGCGCTTCGCCCTCTCCTCCGTCCCTGAAGTTCAGGTCATCAGCGGATCCGGACTTGGAATACAGGTCCGCCAATCGATCCGAACCATCCTCACCGGCTCGATCGTGTTCGCTCTCGTGGGCCTCTGGATGGGCGGACTTCTCCTTTTTGTGGTTTACGCCGGGATCGTGGCCGAGCGGAAATCGGAACTGGGCCTTCTGCTCGCCATGGGCCTTTCCCGTACGGGACTTTGCTTTTGGTTGGCCATGGAAGCCGCCCTCTGCGCTTTTTTGGGCGCCGTTTTGGGAGTTCTCCTGGGTGTCGCAGGTCTCTCGCTCTTTGCCCGAACTTTCGGGTATCTCCTCGCCACCCGCGGGGTCACTTTTGAACTCCCCCCTTCCACTTTCCAGATTTGCGCCGCCCTCCTCAGCCTGCTCCTTTGTTCTCTGGTCGCTGGACTCGGCGCACTGCTTCCCACCTGGCGTCTGGCAGGTCGCGAGGTCTACCAACTTCTCCGGGAAAAAAGCGAATGAGTGTCATCCTCTCCGCCCGTAATCTCAGCCGAATCTATCCTGCCCGACGTGGTTCCATCACCGCCGTCGACCTGGTTTCCCTCGATATCCAAGTGGGCGAATTTGTCGCCGTTTGTGGCCGTTCCGGCTCCGGAAAATCCACCCTGATGGCCATCCTGGGAGCACTCGCCCGACCCGATCACGGAACCCTGCGCTTGGAGGGAACCGACCTTCTCCAACTTCCGCACAGGAAACTTGCCAACCTCCGGTCCCACAGGATGGGTTTCATGCTCCAAACCAACTCCCTCCTTCCCGGACTTACCGCGCTGGATAATGCCGCCCTGCCGGGGCTGCTGGCCGGCAAATCCCACCATCATGCTTACTCCCGTGCCCAAAATCTTCTCACCCGTTTGGGGATGGGAGAGCGTTGGGATGCGTTTCCCCATGAACTCTCGGGTGGCCAACAGCGACGCGTCTCCTTGGCCCGCGCACTCCAAAATGAACCCGCCCTTCTCCTTCTGGATGAACCCACCAGCAATCTCGATCCCTTGGCCGAGGAGGAGATTCTCAAAGTTCTTCAGGAACTGCGGGACGAACGAAAACTCGCCATCTTTGCCGTCACCCATGGCGACCAACTCGCCTCGCTTGCCGACCGCGTATTCCAAATGTCTGCCGGACAACTGGCCCTCGCAGAAAAACCCTCCGCCGCACCTGTTCGCTCCTCCCTGATCGAAAGACAGGGACCGGTGTTTGAAAAGACCCCCCAAGGCCTGGCGAATGATGAAACCCCCAAAGCCGCTCCCGTTGGAGATTGGCGGGGACCGGCCTCCTTCTTTTTGTCGACCCTCCTTTTGGGAGCCTCCCTTCTCTACTCAACCGACCGGATCATCGCCTGGTCCCAAGGACGGCACCTTTGGGCGCAACAGGAAAAAAAACGAATCACCGAGGAAATCGCCTTTCGCCAGCTCCGAGCCGATGTGGACTCCTTCGACGCCATGGACGACGGAAATGTTCGGGCGAATCTGTTTCTCCAGAACTTTGATCCGTCCCACCGTTTCTTTATCCTGGGCCCTACCATCCACATCTTTTATCAGGCGGATGGACGCTGGGATTCCGTTCCCCAGGAGAGCTCCGAGGCATCCGATGCAAAGATCCGGGAGGTTGTCCCAGCCAAAACCCTCATCCCTTTTCACTTCAGGCTGCTTCCCCCAAAGTATGATGAGCTGATCCGCGGCTATTTCCATATTCGGATCACAAGCACCATGGTCGTCAGCGAAACCCGCGAAGCCAAAGGCGACTTGTTTGAACGCCAGGACGACTACTACATCTATCTGAAAGATCCCCGCCTCACGGAGGATGAGGTCCGGCGCCGCAACGGCTGGAAACCGGGGAGTGTTGTTCCTCCATGGATCGCCATGCCCGCGCATTGATTGTTGTGAAATCCCCCTGGCCCATCGCCCTGTTCCTCGTCGCTCTGGCGGCCCTGATCTACGGACTTACCCGACCCGATGTGAAAGCACCCGCCATGCCCAACGAAAAAGTCTCACGCCGCCATCCTTCCCCCCCTTCCGACCTCCAAACCCTCAACCAGTCGACAGGCCAAAATATCGCCCAGAGCGTTCTGTACCGACTGGATGGCCAAGTCGCCCCCTGGTCCTCACTCCCCAAAGAAAAACCGGTGGTGCTTGTTTTCTTCTCCCATGACTGCGACTGCAGCCTCGAGTTTGCAAAATATTTCGCCGTCGCCGTGGAAAAGGCCAAGACAAAGGCCTCCTGGTTTTTTCTTTTTGCAGGCGCGCCGAACCAGATTCATGAGTTCATGACAAAAGCCGGAACAAACCTTCCGGCCCTTCGGGATCCCGATTCCCAACTGGGCCAGCCCTTGGGGATCAAGAAATCCGGATGCTTCATTCTGGTTCAACCGGATGGGGTGGTCTCTGCGATCTGGCCCGGCACCTCTCTTGCCGGCTTCAACGATCTCTTTTCCCGGCTCCATCTCCCTCCTCTGACCCCCGACCTGCCCGCCCTTTCCGGAATTCCCCAAGCTCCTACCGCCGGTTGCCCGTTACAACCGTGACTTTCAACTACTCCGATAGCCACCTCCGGATCAGCCACCCGCCGCTCTTGGAGTCCGGTTTCAACTGCACCGCCCCGCTCTCCTGCAACTTCACCAAGGTCAACCCGATCTCCTTCGCATTTTGATGGAATTCGACCGAGAGGGAGGGATCATCCGCCAGAGCCTTCCATGAGCGAACCAGATAAATCGGACGGACGCTCTTCAGCCAACCTTCCGTGAGATTCATCGCTGGGGACGGTCCCTGGATCAAAACACCCGCCCTCAATTTCTCCCCATATTTTTCCACCAACTTTTGTTCCACCTCTCCCGAAATCGATCCAGCCCACAGCAATCGTTCCTCCCCACAAAGCAGAAGCAAAACCAGTCCATCCTCCTCCGCCTTGCCTGTCCCACCCTCCTCCGGAGGCCAAAGCACCTCCACTCTCCAATCCTTTCCCAACTTTAGCCGATCTCCCGCCCTGAAAAATCTCCTGCCCTCTTTTTGTTGCGCCATCTCCGATCTCCACTGTTTTAGAATTCCTGACCTCCCTCCCATCCCCGACTCCCCCCACCATCCGATCGTCTGACAATCCATCAGGTCCTGAGCACACCCCGATCGTCTCGCCACTCCCGCCGTCAGGATCACCCCATCCAGCCGATTCACTCCCCAATAATTCAGGAACGGTCGTACCGAGTTTGCCCAAGTCACCTTGGATCCAGGATCCATCAGCCACTTTCCTCCCTCTCCTCTCACCATGGTCGGCGCGGCCCCCTCCACCGCCACAATCTCCACCGCGGGTCCTCGATCGAGCCACACACTCGGATCCGCCACCGCAAAATGGCCTCCTGGCCAGGTCGCCATCCATCCCAACACTCCCGCCAACAAATGCACCAATCGCGCATTCAACCAATTCACCCCGATCGCCCCTGTGGAAAAGAAAGGTGCCATCACCGAGGAAACCGCCGCCAAAACCGTCACTGCTCCTGCCATCGGTGCTGCCACAACATTCGCCGTCAGGGCGACCGGGGTGACCTGATGAAACAGAAGGATTCCCGGCAACAAGGACCCCACCCAGGCCGCGATCGACGCGGCCACCAGCGTCGCCCCAGCCGTCCATAACCCCTGTACCGCCCTTCTCCACGGAGTGATCAACCGGACCGGAATCCAGCGGTCCGGCAACCCCCATCCAACCAACCTTGCCTGGATCGGACCCGCAAAAACCATCAGTCCCGCCACCACCAGAAACGAAAGTTGAAACCCCGTATCTCCCACCTGCCTCGGATCCCAGATCAGCAGCGCTAGCAAAGCCGATCCCAGCCAGTTGGCCGGATCCATCGGCCTGCCCAGAATCCATCCCAAATAAAGCACCCCCGTCATGACGAAGGCCCGCGCCGCACTTGCCTCCATTCCCGTTGCCAAACAAAAAAGAAACACCGCCGGTAAAGTCACCCACGCCCACCTCCACTTTACCGCACCCGTCAGGGCCAGAATCCAAAGCAACAGGCCCGCCACCACCGCCAGATTTTGGCCGCTGACCGCAAACAGATGGAGTGTTCCGGTTGCACGAAAGGACTCTCTCAACTCCTCCCCAACTCCGTCTCGGTATCCGAACAGCATGGCCGCAATCAACCCCGACGCCTCTGGATCCTTCTCTAACCCCAATGATGTCGCCTCAAGCATATGCGCACGCAGCCCCGCCGCCGTTTTTGCCAACCAAACCCCTTCTTTTTCTCCACCACTTTCCAAATTCTCCGCTCGCACCTTGAAAACGTAATCCAACCCCCTCGACTCCAGGTGGCGAACCCGATCAAACTCCCCCGGATTTTTCGGCCTTTCCGGCAAAGTCAGGTATCCCTCTACCCGAACGACCTCCCCCACCGCGGGCATTTTTTCGGGAGCCGGGTTCACCCGTAACAAAACCCTTCCGCTCGTCCGCTCCCAACCGGACTCTCCCATAAGGGAGGTGGCCTCCAGTTCGGCCTCCATCGCCTTTTCCCCATTTTCCCAAACGCGCTCCGTCGGCAACTCGGCAATCCAGCCCTCAATCCGCACGGACCCGCCCTCCTTTCCCGCCCGAGCCCTCAGCGAATCCCGCGGTGGAGCATAGGCCCGAGCCCCCGCATAAATGGCAAACACCCCCAGAACGAAGAACCAAATCGCAGGCGTTCTCCACTTCTTCGGTCCCCACCACGAAACAACCGCCCCTAAAACGGCCAACCCCAGCCAGATCCAGGGAGTTTGCCCCCACCCCAAACCCATCACAGTCCCCATCAAACCCGCCAACGCCACCGGAACCAAAGGCCGACGCATCGGCCAACTCGTCCTCATCGCGAGGATTTTAAATGGCCACCCGGAAGCAACCAAGAAAACCTTTTTCCTCAGGCAATAGGGTTTGCCCCGACTCATCCTCCGTCCCCCGTAAATTGGGAAACTTCTCGCAGAACAAACATTGACCCATGTCCAGAGTGGGATGAGATAGTATCAAGTGAACGTCATCCCCCCATTTCCCCATCGGCTTGCTCAGGCTGGGCTTCAAGGCCTTCCTTTTCTCCTCATTGGGGGACATGCAGTTTTCGCACATGGACATCCTCGCACCACGCTGGATGTCGACTTGATCATCCCTGAAAACAGCGTCTCGGCTTGGAAAAACTGGGCAGAGCTTCACCACTACACCCTACTGCTGGAAACCCCCGCTTTTCTCCAATTTCAAAAGACACGCGAAAGCGGTCCCCCTCTCGACCTCATGAAAACAGATCTCAAAACCTACCAGCTGCTGGAGAGTGAACACATGAAACAGGATTTTGCTGGAACAACATTGCCGGTCGTTAGTTTGTTTCATCTCCTCGCCTTGAAACTGCACTCTCTCAAAAGCAGCTCTCGGCAGTTGTCATCCGATCTCCAAGATATCCTAATTTTGGTTCGTAAAAATAGAATCGACCCCGCCTCACCTCGATTTCAGGATATATTAACTCAATATGCCGACACAAAAACCAAGGCCAAGGTGCTCCGACTCCTCCAGGAGTAGCGCACTGCGGCTGCGTGAGGTTCCCCCCAGCGACGAGGCCATCCCCCATCCACCATCCTCCTCTTTCGATTGGCTTCAACATTGCGAAGAGCTTCGCGCATCCTTCAAGGATCAACCGCCATCCCGTCCACCTCCCCACCACCAGCCATTTAAAATCCGCTAAAAAAGGTATTTCTCCTACATTCTCCCATTCCTTTTGCGAATCGTTCCAATCACGCCTGCAAATGGTTCAAAGGCGTATACCGACCCAATTTGAGATGGTCCCGAATGGCTCGCGTGATGAACCTCTTCCCCTTCCCCACTGCTTTTTCCAAAGAAAGCCCTTGGGCCAATCCGGCACAGATCGCTGCGGAGTAGGTGCAACCCGTCCCATGCGTCTCCACCCCTTTACAACGTATCGCTGAGAAAGTTTTTAACCTTCCGTTCGGCCAAGCCAGATAATCCTCCGCCTTGGCCAGTTTGAGATGCCCGCCCTTTACAAGAAACGGCACTTTCCATTTAGCTGCCAACTCCCGGGCCGCTTCCTTCGCTTGCTCAGGATTTCTCAACTTCCTTCCCACCAACCGGGCCGCCTCATCCAGATTCGGTGTCACCAGGGCTGCTTTGCTAAAAAGCAACTCGGCCATCGACCGCTCCGCCTCTGGTTTCAGCAAAGCCGCGCCACTCGTTGCTACCATCACGGGATCCACCACCAACCTGAGCTCCCTTCTTTTCCCCAACTGCCTCGCCACCTCCAGAATGATCCCGGAGGAAAACAGCATCCCCGTCTTCACCGCCCCCACGGGAAACGCCTCAAAGACCAACCGGATCTGTTCCGCCACCATTTTGGGCTCAATCGCCGTAATCCTAGAAACTCTTCCGGGATGCTCCGCCACCACACAGGTCAAAGCCGAAGTTCCGTACACCCCCATGCGGGTGAACGTCTTCAAATCCGCCTGAATTCCCGCCCCTCCGGAGTTGTCCGATCCCGCGATCGTCAAGGTGACAGGGACTTGCCTTTTCACCACGCGACCCGTTCCAATCCTTTGACCCGGTCAAAATGGAGATCGCGACTCACCACCTTCATCCCATGCAACCGGGCGAGGGAGGCGGTCCAGAGATCGTTCGCCGGAATCGGGGTTCCCGCCATCCTCAACTCCGTTCGAATGACATGGTAAAAAGGAAACACCTCTCGGTTGAGGTTGAGAATTTCCACGCTTTCCAGAAATTCGGCAAACCAACGGCTTAAGAGGGTTCTCTTTCTTGAACTCTGGATCCCGTAAAAATATTCGGCGGCGTTGACGACCGTGACACAGAGCTCGGCTCCGGGTTCCAGGATGTTCAGCAACGCATCATCCTGCACCGAGAGAGCCGAAATGGCGTTGGTGTCCAGGATCAGCGCCACATCTCGGGATCCACTTTTCGGAAATCGGGTGATTCGATGATTCTGCGCAAATCAGCCAGACCCTCCTTGGGTATTTTCGGTAGACTTTTTAACCACTGGCGCAGTGGCGGGCGAACCGGACTTTTCTGGAGTCGCATCTCCAGGGACTCCTCCATCAGCCGCCCCAAAGGCTTTCCCTCCAAAGCCGCTTGGGCTTTGGCCCTGCGATACAGCTCATCCCGTAGGTTCAGCGTTGTCTTCACGATTCCATAAATATGGTTTTCCATATTTATGTCAACTCCGAGACGGCTCAAAACTCGCCGCCTGAAATCTCAAGCAAATGTGGGGCGGGCTTTAGCCCGCCGAATTCGAGAACCAGGTCCGAAGGATTCAGCCTAGGCGGGGATAAACCCCGCCCTACATCGCCTTAAATTGAAAATGATGTGAGGTGGGCTTTAGCCCGCCGGATTCGAGAACCAGGACTGAGGGATTCAGCCTAGGCGGGGATAAACCCCGCCCTACAACACCCTAATTTGAAAATGATGTGGGACGGTCTTTAGCCCGCCGGATTCGAGAACCAGGACTGAGGGATTCAACCTAGGCGGGGATAAACCCCGCCCTACAACACCCTAATTTGAAAATGATGTGGGGCGGGCTTTAGCCCGCCACTTCCACCTCCCGCCTTCCACTTTCCACGCCACAACGTCGTGCCATCAGGCTTCGCGTTTGAAACTAAATATGAATCGCGTGACCGACCGCCGCTTCGGTCGCTTCCTTGATCATCTCAGTCAGGGTCGGATGGGCGTGGATCGTGCCAGCAATCTCATCCGCCGTGGCTTCCAAGGTCATTCCCAACCCCACCTCCGCAATCAGCTCCGTCGCCTCCGCCCCAATGATGTGAGCCCCCAGAATCTCCCCATGCGGCTCCCCGATCAGAATTTTCACCATCCCTTCGGAATCCCCGCTGGCCACCGCCCGGCCGCTCGCCCGGTAAGGGAACCGGCCGACTTTGAACTTCAACTTCTTCTCTTTCGCCGCCGCCTCGGTCAACCCGATGCTTGCCACCTGCGGTTGACAGTACGTGCAACCCGGGAAGGTGGTCACCTTTTTCGGCTGATATTTCGGATCAAAAATTCCGTTCACCGCCTCGATCGCTTCAAACGACGCCACGTGGGCGAGCCACGGCGGTCCGATGATATCCCCCGCTGCAAAAACTCCCGCCATGGAGGTTTTGTATCGGGCATCGGTCTTCACATAGCCGCGATCCAACTCCAGCTTCACCCCCGCATCCAGCGCCCCCTCAAGATTCGCCTGAACCCCAACCGCACAGAGCAACGCATCCGCTTCGATCGTCTTGGCGTTTTTCCCCGACAACTTCACCTTCACCCCGGAGGCCGATGCCGTGACGCTTTCCATCGAAGTTTCGCTCAGAATCTCGATCCCCTGCTTGGCCAAGTTCTTGCCCAACATGTCGGAAATCTCCTCATCCTCGATCGGCAAAACCCGCGGCTTCATCTCGACAAGGGTCACCTTGGTTCCAAACGAGTGAAGAAAATAAGCAAACTCCACCCCAATCGCCCCCGCGCCCAGGATCACAATGCTCTTGGGCTGTTTTTTCATCTCCAGGGCCTCACGACTGGTCATCACGACCTTGCCGTCCACCTTCAGCCCGGGCAGCACCCGCGGGACACATCCCGTCGCCAAAAGAACGTTCGTGGCCTCGATCACCTGACTCTTCCCGTCCGCCGTCTTCACCTTGATTTTGCGGTCCGACCCCAACTTCCCTTCCCCCACCAGATAATCCACCTTCTTGGCCTTGAGCAAAAACTCCACTCCCTTGGCGATCCGGTCGGAAACGTTCCGGCTTCGCCCGATTACTTTGGCAAAATCGAAGGAAACCTTGCCCGTCGTGATTCCGTACTCATCCGCATGCAGGATGTGCTGATAAATCTCGGCATTCTTGAGAAGCGACTTCGACGGAATGCAGCCCCAGTTCAGACATGTCCCGCCGGCACGCTCCTTCTCGATGACGATCACCTTCTTGCCCAGTTGAGCCGCACGAATCGCCCCGACGTAACCGGCCGGGCCACCACCTAAAACCGCCAAATCATAGGTCGCCATACATTCCCCTTACATCAAAAGGACACCGGGACTTTCCAAAACCTCCACCAACGCCTTCAGAAACTCACCCGCCATCAGGCCATCCACCACCCGGTGATCGGCCGAAACGGTCAGACTCATTCTCTCCCCTGGCACAATCGCCCCGTTCGCCGCCAAGACCGGCTTTTTCACCGTTGCCCCCACCGCCAAAATCGCCGCCTGGGGAGGATTCAAAATTGCTGAAAATCTCTCCACTCCAATCATACCAAGATTGCTCACGGTGAAGGTCCCGCCCGTGTACTCCTCAGGCTGCAACTTACCGGCCTTCGCCTTCGCTCCGAGATCCTTGGCCTCCCGTGCAATCGTCCGGAAATCCTTCGCATGCGCATTTCGGATCACCGGCGTGATCAATCCGTCGGGCAACGCCACCGCAAAGGCCAGATGCACCGCCCCATGCTGCCGGATGGACGACCCTTCCCACGAGCAGTTCACCCCAGGAACTCTTCGAAGCGCCTCCACTGCCGCCTTCAGAACAAAATCATTCACGCTCAGCTTCAGCTTTTCTCCCGCCATTTCCAGCGCGGCATTGGCCGAAGCCCTCAATTTGGCTAGCGGGGCCGCATCCACTTCACGTTCGACGTAAAAATGGGGAGCCGTGGTCTTGCTCTCGACCAAACGACGGGCGATTGCCGCCCGCATCTGCGAAACCGGACGGACCCCGTCCTGCGCGATCGGCTTTCCGCCAAAAATTCCTACGGAAACACGCCCCGCACCACTGCCGGCCCCTTCCACGTCCCGGCGAACAATCCTTCCTCCCGGACCTGTTCCTGCCACCCGAGTCACATCTACCCCCTTCTCTGCAGCCACCTTCTTCGCCAACGGTGAAATCTTCACCCGCCCCATATTCACAGGTGCCACGGAGGGAGCCGCTGCAACCGCGGGAGCCGGAGAACTGCTCGTCACAGTCTTGGCGGCAGGCGCCGCAGAGGCCACCGGTGCAGGGGCGCTGAACGAATCCACCTTTTCCCCGGGCTCTCCGACGATGGCGATCCGTCCGTTGATCGCCACTTTGGAACCTTCAGGAGCGGAAATCTGCAGGATCGTCCCCTTGTCAAAAGCCTCCAGATCCATGGTGGCCTTGTCGGTCTCCACCTCGGCGATCACTTCACCCGGCTTGATGGTATCGCCGACTTTTTTATGCCACTTGGCCAAAACACCCTCGGTCATCGAGGGACTCAAGGCGGGCATGGTGATCTCTTTGGCCATAAGGAAATTCAGGGATGATTATGCCTTCCCGAAACGAAATCGTCGAGAGCCTTGTCGCCTCACCGTACCACTTTTTCGTAGGCAGCATGCACGTGTTTGAATGTTTCCCGGACTCTCCTCATCAAATCCTTTCCCCCCACCTCGCCACACCGTGCCGCCAGCCACTCCAGATCCCGCCCCTCCTTCGGCAACAGACTACTGCTCCGACCTTCCCCCAAACGGATCCACCACTCGACCCTGGACCAGAAATTCAACCCATCGGTCAACACCCCTGCTTCCCGGGGCAGGGTTTTGCTCATCGTTTGCAGAACCAGTCCCGTTCGGGACTCCCTGAATCCCTCGCGCATCTGCCAGGCTTGAGCAGCAAACTCCACATCCAGCAGGCCGCCCCGTGCCGTCTTGTAGGATCTCTCCTCCGCTCCTTGCGCCACCCTTTCGGTCGCGATTCGCTCCCGCATGGCCACGATTTCTTTGAAAAATCCTTTTTCTTTTCCCCACCGCAGCCAGCTCTTTTCCACGGCCGGCCAAAATTGCTGCCCCACCTTTTCCGAACCCCCCAGAAAACGCGCCCGGGTGAGGGCCTGCACCTCCCAACCTTGGGCTTCGTTCCCGTAGTATTCGACATATCGGTCCAGCGGAACCCCCAACACGCCCTCCGCATAGGGCCGGAGGCGGAAATCCACCTGAAACAATCTGCCGGAAGCCGTTTCCGCCGTAAGGAATTTCACCGCTTTCTGCACGCTTGCCTCCCCTTCCCCCACCACCAAAAGATCCAAATCGGAACCAAAACTCAAAGCCGATCCCCCCAACTTTCCCAACCCGATCCATGCCCAACTTGGCCGGCCCGCGAAATTCCATGCCCAATCCAAACAAACCTCGGCCAGCGCGGTCAGCTCCTTTTGAAAATCCTCAATCTCCCCTAATCCCAACAGACTACGGATCGCGATCCGCAACTCCTCCCCGCGGACATAAAGTCGCGCCGCATCCATCGCTTCCTCCTCCTGTGGAGGCAAGACCAGGGCTTGCCGGTGAAATTCCACCGTTCGACGTGTGTCCAACTCCGACTGGGTGACCGCCTCAAACAACTCGGGCCTCGCCACCAATGCTCGCCCCAGACTTTCACTGCTCTCAAAGAACCGAACCAGAAGTTCCAAGGCCTTCGGGCTGGCGCACAAACTTTCATACAGCAGGGAGCGCGCCCCATACGCCTGGACAAAGTTCGCCAATCCAGTCAGAGCCGGATCGGGTCGAACACACCTCCTCATCTCCTTCTCCAGGAGCGGAAGCCACCGCTGAAAGTTTTCCTTTGTCCGTCCACTTGCGTGAACCTCCTCCCCGGGTTCCAGGCTCTCCCAAGCGAGTCGGGCGGCTTTTGCATCCGCCCAATCCACTCCTCCCGGCCAATCCACCCCCGCGACGGTCTTCGGCTTGAGATCCCCCAAAATCGAATCGTAAACATGCCGGACCCGCCCTCTCCACCCTTCCACCATTTTTTCCAGCTCTTTTCCTGTTCCCTGTCCCAGGGCCTGGGCCAACAAATCCATGTCTTCAGGGTTCTCGGGCAAGAGATGGGTCTGACGCAGCTGCCGCATCTGCAAAAAGTCCTCCAACCTTCTCCAAAAGTCGTACCCGCCCCTTAAGATTTCCGCCTCCCCTTGTTTTATAATGCCCAAAATCTCAAGATTCCGAATCGCTTTCCTCAGGTCATGGGTCTGCAGGGTAGGCTGAGACGCCCCATGAAGAAGCTGCAGCCCCAAAACGGGAAACTCCACTTCCCGCAATCCCCCACGGCCCCGCTTGATCTCCCGTTCCCGATCCTCGTCCGCCACCAGCTCATCCTCCGCCCGGCTTTTCTGCTGAAACAACTCCCCCAGGGCGGAGGGACTCAATCCACGGGGAAAAATGAAGGGTTGAAGGGCCTGCAGGAGTTCGTACGCATTCTCCTCATCTCCCGCCACTCCTCGACCCCGGATCCACGCACATCTCTCCCAAACCTCCCCGTAGGCCTCGTAATACTCCGCCAGCGCATCGGGGGTGAAGACCAAGGGCCCCCGATCTCCCTCCGGACGAAGTCGCAGATCGATCCGATAAATCCGCTCGCCCCCGGGGGCATCCAGATCCCCCACCACCGTCCTTGCCAGACGAGTCGCGGCACTTTCTTTCTCGTCTTCCCCATAGACGAAAATCAGATCCAAATCGGAATAAAAGTTCAAATCCCCTGCCCCCAGCTTGCCCAACGCCAGGATGGCGAACCCCTCTGTCTCACCCTGATCCAGATCGGGGGCCTTCTCTTGGGCCAAGGCCAACTCGGTCTGAACGGTAAACTCACCCAAGGTCGTCCAGGCACGAGCCGCCTCCCCCGCCGGGATGGGTTGGGCGAAATTTCTCCAGGCCAAACGAACCAACTCCTCCCTCTGCCACTCCCTCAGCGCCTCCAACCGGCGCGTCGGGGAATCGGCTTCCGAAATCCTCTCCTTCCATTCGATTCGATACTTTCCTTTTGCCTTGTCCTGAAGCAGGGAAAGCGGGTCTTTCACCCCTTCCCGCAGGATTTCACTGCTGGAAATAACCTCGGCACAGCCGGGAGAAAACTTGAGAAACTTTTCCCAAAGCCCTTTCCATCGGGCAGGAGTCTCTTTCATCAGGCGAATCGGAGATTCCTAGACCAAAAGATGGGCCCGCCTCAAGAGGGCACGCTCCCGCGCCGTCAAGGGTCGCCAGTGCCCTTTTCCCAACTCCCCCAGCAGCTCCCTGACCTCCTTCAGGAATTCGCTTTCCGACAACTCTGCAACGGCCAAGGCGGCGGTCATCTCATCCACCCCCTTTTGGATTTTCGAACTCAACACCGGGGGCTGGGCCGAGCGCCGCATCCATGCCCGGGCCAGGAAAAATCCCACCAGCAGCCCCCCGATGTGGGCACTGTGGCCAATGAAGGAGAGGGCGGGCACAAACATGAAGAGAACACTCAAGAAAATGAAAAATCCCACAGCTTTCTTCGCCCGCACGGGAAAGGGGAACGGAAAAATAAAAAGCCGGGCGTCGGGATAGTAGATTGCAAAGGCCGCCACCACCGCCAACACCGCACCGCTCGCCCCCACGATCTCCTGCCCTGCGTTGTGCAACCCGGCGATGGTCCGACCCGAATCCCACCAAGCCTGACCCAAAAATGCACCCGCCGCCGCCAGCCCCCCCAACCCATAGAGCAGGGCAAACCGTCGCGGCCCCAGCCGGGCTTCCACCGGTTTTCCAAAGATGGAGAGGGTCATCATGTTGAAGAGAATGTGCGTGACCCAAAAACCGACAGGCGGCGCATGCAGCCACATGTAGGTGAAGGGTTCCCACCACGCACCGTCCAACAGGTTTGCAGGGGAAAGGGCCAGCATGTGCCGGATCCACGAATCCTCCCCCGGATGGTTCAGGGTGAGCAGGACATCCAGAACGGCAACGGCCACGTTGACCAGAATGATGGCACGAGTGACAGGAGCGGGGTGTTTCACGGCGATGGGTGGGAGAGAGGACGGTTCTTCTTCCGACCCAAGCGGAAAACATTGCTCCAAGTCTTTCGCAAGGCTTGCGTCCGGCTCATATACCTCTGCTCCAAACTGCTCGCCCCGTTTCGAATCGCCGCCAACGTCCCCCGGACCGAAAAATCATCGATCTCCAGCACCGTACAGGCCGTCCCAATCGCCTCCACATGGTGGGCGTCGCTCCCTGCTGTCATGGCCAACCCCCTCCTCTGCGCATACTCAAAGGAGCGTTGATTCGCCTTTTTAAAAGTGACCGCCGCATTGAAGGCCTCGATCGCCTCCAAGGGGAGTTCATCGAGAATCGATTCCCGGATCCCTGCCCGGAAATTGTCATAGGGGTGGGGCGGAACCGCCAACCCGCCGGAGGATCGAATCAGCTGCAGGGCTTCCGCGGGCGGGATGCCCTTCAAATCCGGTAGTCGCACCCCCAGGGCCAAGAGATGCCCCGCAGAAGTTGTGATCTCCTGCCCCGGGAGAATGAGAAAGCCGTTCACCGGTTGCCCGTCCTCCCGCATCAACCCCGCCGAGATGAAATAGTCGACGCAGGCGCAGGTGTTGTGGTCGGTGATGGCAAATCCATGCAGGCCACGCTCCCGGGCCGCCTGCACCATTTCCTCAGGCTCGCTCACCCCGTCCGAGGAAAAACGCGAATGGCAGTGAAGATCGATCCGATATCTCATGAAACCCAGGCTACAGGCCGGAATTTTTTTCCACCGTTTCAATTTGGACGAAGGTGCGCGTCGCCGAAACATCGGTCCCGGGGGTCAATTTTGCCACTTTCATCTCCCCGATCACCATCGTGTCCTCCGCCTCAATCACACTGTTGAAGGTAAAGCGCTTGATCGGTTGCCCTTTGTCATTCAACCCATCCGCACGGATCATCGTTTTGTATCCCTTGCTGATCCAGTATCTGACTTTTGCATAGTTGCTCTCCACCGGAGGGTTCACCTCATAAACCCAGCAATCCAGCATCATCACCGAGTCCTCCCCCTTGGGTTGCGGGTCGGGCCACCGCAAGAAATCGATTCCCAAATCCTCATACGCCAGGTCCGTGCCTGCCACCGGTTCTTTTTTTTCAGCACCCGTCACCACCTGCCACTCACTGTCCGACTTCTTTCGTCGCTGGATCAAACTTCCCTCAGGTGCAAATCGAACACGGATCTGCAACGGTCGATCCTGGAACTCGAACTGCAAAAGCCGATCCTTGGTGCGAACAACGATGGGTATCTTTTTCTCCCCTGACTGAACCTGACCTTTGAGCTTTAAGTCCTTCATCACCAATGTTCTCCAAAGGAAGTTTTGCATCTGCCTTGGAGTCGGCGTCATCTCCCCGTCGTCACCTTTTTTTGGGACCGGGACAGCCTTCCTCTCCTCCGCCCAGCCGACATGAAAGCAACCCATGAAAAGCGCGAGGCATGCGACTTGTCGTACCATTTTTACCAACTTATCCTCGAACACTTGATCTCCCAAGTTTATTCCTTGGACCTCAGGGTCTTCCGCTGGATCAACCGTGGTTTCAATCACCCTTGGCTCGACCAATTCTTCAATCTTCTGGCCGATGGCCGTTTCTGGACCCCCGTCCTCCTCGGCATGGCCGTGGTCTTTCTTTGTACCGGGAAAGAACGTGTCAAATCTTGGATCGTCCTGACTATTTTGAGTGTCGCGATCGGCGATCCCCTGATCTGCAACCCCCTCAAACACCTGGTGGATCGCCCCCGCCCCTTTGAGGCCGTCGAAGGGGTGCGCGATGTGAGTCCGGGATCGGGAGATCATCGCTGGGAACCATCGGTTCGAATCTCCGGTATTCCTGAAAAGGAGGTGGTTCACGGCCGCTCTTTCCCATCCTCCCATGTGGCCAACGCTACCGCCGCCGCCATGTCGGCTCGCCTGGTCTGGGGACCCGCCCTCCGATGGCCCTGGTATTTCGTGGCTCTCGCCGCCCTGGGTCGTGTCTACACGGGCGACCACTATCCCACCGACGTGCTCGCCTCCGTTCCGCTGTCCATGCTGTACACTTGGGCGATTGCCCGGGTCGCCGATTCCCTATGGAAAAAAGTTGCCCGAGGATGGTTTCCAAAACTATTTGCCCGACTCCCCTCTTTGCTCCATTCCAGATAAACCATGTCGGCCGAACTCTCCCTCATCATCCCTTTTTACAACGAGGAGGAGAATATCAGCGCTGTTCTTGCCGAGGCGCGACAAGCCGTGCCACAGGCCGAAATCATTGCGGTGGATGACGGCAGCCAGGATCGCACCCCCGCCCTTCTGGCCCGCGAAAAGGAGATCCGCACGATTCGTTTCCCGAAGAACCTTGGCCAGGGTCCCGCCCTCTACGCCGGACTTCTGGCCGCCACACGCCCCTATGCCGCCATGATGGACGGGGACGGACAAAATGATCCTGCCGATCTGCCGGCGCTCATGAAACTGCTCCAAACACAAAAAGCCGACTTCGCGTGCGGGATTCGGACCCCCCGGATGGATTCCTGGCAAAAAAGAGCCGCCTCAAAAATCGCCAACTCCATCCGACGTGCATTTTTGATGGATGGCGCCCACGATACGGGTTGCTCCCTGAAAATCATCCGCCGGGAAGACGCCCGCTTTCTCGTCCCTTTCAAGGGAATGCACCGCTACCTTCCCGCCCTCCTCGGTGCCGCTGGTCTTCGCATCGGGGAACTTCCTGTCCGACATCGCCCCCGCCGCGCGGGAGTTTCCAAGTACACCATCGCGGGCAGAGCCTGGGTGGGTATCCAAGACCTAATCGGTGTGGGTTGGCTTTTACGTCGCCGTGTCCCTTGGCCCGTGGGATTACCAAGATAGGGCCCGATCTACGTATCGGGCCGCCGCTTTCAGCTCACAGCTTTACCCCCCCCCAACTGCGCTCGGGTCGTGGACCCGCCCCTGCCCATATTTAGGGCTTCAGCCGAGCTGGCCCTGGATTCGGGGCTTTTCGTGGCGGCACCGGACTTTCGGGATAAATCAGATACGGCTTTCTCTCCTCCCGCCACTTCTGCACCCCAGGTTCCCACGAGGCGACGATCGTTCGCGCGCTCGTTCCCGCCTCCACCATCTTCCTCGTCTGTCGTGTCCGGTTCAGTTTGTCGAACATCAACATGTTCTCCGAGTCGGAGAAAAAATTCTTATGGGGAAGAATTTTTTTCAGGATCTCAAGCCCTGCCATGTTGATTGCCGTCAGATTGGCCGGGGCTTGGGGGTCGATGGTGACCTTTGCCCCCGCCATCACCACGGAGCGGTACCTGCCCGTCGTTGGCTTGAACCGGAAAGGGGTGAACTTCACCCCGTTAAACCCCCACTCTGTCATTTTCCGGCACAGCTCCTCCGCATCCACATTCTCCAAGGCAAAGATATCAAAGGGTTGAATCACCGTTCCATCCAATCCCGTGGTTGGAACTCCGGTCGGATTTGCACCGTTGCTCACGCCCAGCTCCCCGAAAAACCCGGTTGCGACATAGCCCCTTGCACAACGCGAGACAGGAATGTTCGGCGAGGTGGCCACCCACTTCAGTCCCGTATCCTCCCAGGTCATCTTTTGGGTCCAACCTTTCATCGGAACCACACTCAAACGACAAGGTCTCCTTAGATGCACCTCGTTGATCCACTTAGCCAACTCCCCGATCGTTAACCCATACACGTAGGGTATGTCGTACTGCCCAATGAAGGATGGGAGAACCCCCTCCCCTTGCGGCCTCGGCCCCTCCACCCGAAAGCTGCCTAGCGGATTCGGCCGATCGAGCACCATCACCTCGATCCCCTTCTCCGCCGCCGCCTCCATCACAAGGCCAAGGGTGCTGATATACGTATAGGAGCGGCATCCCACGTCCTGCAGGTCGTAAACCATCACATCGACCCCCTCCAACATCTTTTGGGTCGGTTTCCTTGTGTCCCCATACAAGGAGAACACCCGGATTCCCGTCTCCTCATCCTTGGAAATCTTGCCGTCATGATTCCGATCTTCACCGTGCTTTTCCCCCGAAACCTTGTCCCCGGCCCCCACCCTCCCAAATACCCCATGCTCGGGACCATACAGCGCCACCAGATTCACCCCGGATGCCTCCCGCAACCTCCGCCACGAAGGCACACCCTGACCATCCACCCCTGATGGATTGGTCACCAATCCGACCTTTTTCCCCTTCAACTCCCGGAAACCCCGGTCGGCCAACACATCGATGCCCAACTGAAAGGAGGGACGGTTGGTCTCTTGCGCTGAAGCAAACGTGGATCCAAGAACCAACAAACTCAACGCGACTTTGCCGACCATTTCCGAGCGTAGCGTAAATCCGTGAAATTGGGTAGGGCAGGCTGTTCTCACCCGCCTCATTTAACAATTTCACCACGGTAGGGCCAACCGTCCCGGTCGGCCGATGTACCCTCCCATCGCTGCGGCCTGTCTCTTGATCGGACGATCCGGAGGATCGTTCCTACCCAAACTTTCAGACTCTCAGCACGATTCCTTTTCGTTGAAACGTAGGCCGGTCCAAATCCTCCGCCCCGCGCACACTCGGGCTGGTCCGCGTGAATCGGCTCGGGGTTCGGTCGAACTCCAGCTCCCCCTGTGCCGCAACAAACCGCTTTTTCCTTTTTCCTTTGGCCTCTCCCGCATCCGTCGGCGCACTCGCCTCCTCCTTTTTCTCCTCCAACTTGGGCAACACCGTCTCCTCGCACCTTCTCGTGACCAGGAGGGTGACCCCAATCCATTCACTTCGCTCCGGGTCCACCGCGGCTCCGGCCGAGATCGGCAGGTCGACGGGCAGCCTCCTGCGGATCTTTTCCAGAAAACCGTGAAAGTCCTGCAGGGAGGTTTCCGGACCGGTGATCACGCTCAGCAAGATCCGGTTCCCGTCCTTCCAGGCCCTCCCATCCTCCAAAAGGATGTCCTCCACCACCGCCTCGATCACCGCCTCCTCCCTACCCTCTCCCGAGGCCTCCGCCACCCCCGTCCACGCATTTTCCAATAGCCCTACGGCGTCGGCCCCTTGACCCACCGCCTCCTTCAACTCAGCCGCCCCCAAATGCACCAGGCCCCCTTTTTCCATCACATGGGAAAGACCATGGAGGGTCTTTGCGAGCGCCTTGTCCAACGAACGTTGTGCCTCCCTCAGATCTTTGGCCATCGACGTCTCCAACAACCGCTCGTTGCTGAACACCAGCACGGCATCCGCCACTTGTCTCAGCTCGCGGAGACACCTCTCCGATCGCTCCCTCTTTCTGGGGCCTTCAAAGCCAAACGGGCTGACCGCAAGGACCACCACCTCCGTCCCCTGCCTCTTCAACCGCCGAACCAGGCTGGGTCCAAGCGCCGATCCCGTTCCGCCACCGACCGCTAAAACCACCATCGCGGTCTGAATCCCCGCAAGCAGCGGGTCCAAGCTGTCCCCCTCCTCCAGACTCAGTCCATCCAGCAACTCCTTCTCCCCGCCCGTTCCCATTCCATGAACCCGTTCGGGGGCGACCAGGATCTTTTTTCCCGCCACCGTGCCTCTCAAGGCCAGCGCGTCCGTGTCGATACAAAGGGTCCGATGTTCCCCCTCGCAAGCGACTGCAAGGTTGTCCAAAACGGCGGCCCCCGTTCCGCCTACCGCAAGGATTGCTACCGAGGATGTTGGATGGGTGGATGGGTTCATGTCTTGGTTTCCTTTCTTTACAAAAAGCGCATCCCTGCGACCACTCGTCCCAGGGATTTTTGGATTTTGCGCCAGCCCTTGACCTGGCTTGCCTCCCGTCGTTCACATTCCGCCGCATACCTCAGCGTTCCCAGAACGGTCGAGAATTCGGGTCTTTCCAGATCGCTTTGTTCCCCTAGGAAATCCCGGGCCCTTCCGATCCGCACGGGACGGGGAAGAATCTCGGAGGCCAACCGTCCCAATCCCCGCAGCCGTGCCCCTCCCCCCGTGACGACGACCTCCGTCTCCACCGCGCTCCAAAGATTCTGCTCCTCGAGATCATCCCGGATCATCTGCCAGATCTCCGCCATTCGTGCCTGCAGGATCTGGACCATCGCCTCTTTGAAGAAGGATCGGCCATCGAAACTGATCTCCCGCGGTAGGGTGATCTTCTCATCCTTTTCCATCGGCTCCAAAACGACCGATCCGATCTCCTTTTTCAGCTTCTCGGCCCTGGCGTACGGAATTTCCAATCCGATCGAAAGGTCCTGGCTCAGGTGATCTCCACCCACCCCGTGCACCGCCGAGTGAACGACCGCATCATCCCTCCAAACGGAGACATCGGTGACCCCCGCCCCCAGGTCGACGACAACCGCACCCCGCTTCTTCGCCTCATCCGTCAGCACCGCAAGTCCCGATGCATAGGCGGAAAAGGTGCAACCCTTCACCCGGATCCTCTGATCCGCCACACACTGCACCGCCGTCTGCAGACGGGTCCGTTTTCCCGTCACCAGGTGATAATGTGCCTCGATCACCTCCGTATGGACCCCCAGGGGTTGGGTCGACCCCACCCCCCGATCCAGGGAGTATCCGCGCAGAAGTTCATGCAAAATCGCGTGGTCCCGGCCCAACGGCAGATTCGCACCCAGGGCGTGCAGCTCCTCCAGCGTGCTCTCCGTCACCCGATGCTCATCCTCCGCCAAGGTGACACCCCGGACAGTTTCATTTCTCGAACTCAGATGGGTCCCGCTGAGGGAGAGGTAAACCTCCGTGATCTCAGCCTGCGTCCTTCGCTCCGCCTCGGCCAACGCCATACGGGCAGCCGACTGGGCGTATCCGAAATCCGTCACCTCTGCCTTGCGCATCCCCGCGGAGGCTGACTCCCCAACCCCCAGCAGCGTCAGGGCGCCATCCTCCGCCATTTCAGCAACCGCAACGGTCATCGTTTGGGTTCCCAGGTCGGTCGCAATCAGGATTTCTTCCGCGGGGGTTCTTCGCATGATCATAGTTCTGTTTCTCCGTTGGTTTTAGTTGAGGAAGGTGACGGGGACGTTTCTTTCGGGGGTCAGATCCACCGTCTGCACGGTGCGACCCTTGGTTTCCGCATATTCAAAAATCACATTCAAACGCTCAAACTGCTCGGAAAGACAACTGGCCCGAAAACGGATTTTCCCACCTTTCGGGGTGGACACCACGAACCTTCCCGGCCCCTCCAGCAAGACCTTCGAGCAGTCCAATCCATCCCGCACCGGGGTCATGGAGGCTTCTCGTAGGAAGAGCAGGGCCGCCTTCAAATCCGGGTAGGTCGAAACCTCCCCCTCCACCACCTCATCCGATGAAATTCCGCGGATCACCGGCAACGCCATGAGCTTTTCCCCCGGCTTCGGCTTCAGGACAAAACCGCGGGAATCGATGTAGTACATCGGTTGCGCCAACTGCGTGCCCGCCGTCGGGGTTGGCGCGAGGAGGGCGACGGGTCTTCTCTCCTCGACCATCAGGTACAAGGTGTCCGGGAGATGGCGCTCGACCCGGACGGAGGCCACGTGGGGGATTTTCTCGATCGAGCTTCGCACTTCGTCCAGGGACATCTGCAGCAGGTTCTGGCCGATCTTGACTCCGCTCGCTGCCACCAGCTCCCCTTTTCCAATCTTGTTCGCGGGCTCGATGACGAACCGTCGGAGGGTAAAATCCGGATTCCGATACAACAGGGCCCCCAGGATCGCATCCATTCCGATCGAGGTGACCAAAGCCGCCGTGGCCAGGGACCCCGCCAAAAGCAGAATCGCCCCGACTCGCCGGCTGAACTCCCCCGCCGCCTTCCTTCCGGACATTTTTGCCGCCAACACGTGCCTTGCACGGCGATGCCGTAACCGCTGCTTTTTGGATCCAAGGAATAGCAACCGCTGCCATTTCATGGGATCGCCCCTTTCTTCGTCCGATTCCAGGAGAGCTGCAAAATTTTCAAACACAGCGAAGCGGTGTCGATTCCCGCCGCCCGTCCCGCCTTGGGAAATAAACTTAAATCCGTCATTCCCGGCAAGGTGTTCACCTCCAGCACGGTCACCTTCCCGTCCACCCCCAGAATCAGATCCACCCGGGAAAGCACCTCGCAGCCCAGGGCGCGATGCGCATCCAGGGCGATCTTTTTCAGGACCTCCGCCTGCTCCTTCCCGAGGGGAGCAGGGCACAGATACTGGGTCGCTCCCGCGGTGTATTTGTTTTTTGTGTCGTAGAACCCTTTTCCCGGCCGGATCTCCACCACGGGCAGAGCATCCTCCCCCAGGATCCCAACCGTCATCTCGGCTCCCTCGGCCAGACGTTCAATCATCATCGCTCCCTTCCACTTGGCCGCCTCCTTCCGGGCAGCAGCGGCATCCTTCTCACTCCTCACCAGATGAACCCCAAAACTTGATCCGTCCGCCACCGGTTTGCACACGTAGGGAGGTTGCCAATCGTTCTCCTTGCTCCACTCCATGCTTTCCGCCATCGGAATCCCCGCCGCCACCATCGCCTCTTTGGCCTTCAGTTTGTCAAACGCCAGGGCACTGGCGACCGAACCACTGCCGGTAAAAGCCATCTCGGCCTCCTCCAATTCCTGCTGGAGCGTGCCGTCCTCCCCATACGTTCCGTGGAGACAGAGGAAACAGATGTCGGTTCCTTGCGGAACTTTTACCCCACGCTCCTTGACATCCACCTCCAGGACTTTGACTCCGACAGAGCGCAACGATTTCACCACCGCAGCCCCGCTCCTCAGCGAGACCTCCCGCTCCCGCGAAATTCCCCCCGCCAGAACGGCGACTTTCATCTTTTCCGGCTTCATTCGTCCTCCCCTACCACGATCACCTCGGGCTCCAGATCGATGCCCCGGTCTGTTCTCGCCTTGGCACGGATCTGCTCCATCAACGCCAAAACATCCACCGCCTTCGCCCCCCCCTGATTCACGATGAAGTTTCCGTGCACGGGGGAAACCCTCGCCCCGCCCACATGCGTGTCTTTCAAACCCAGCTCCTCGATCAGTTTTCCCGCTGGAATCTTCTCCGCGTTTTTGAAAATGCAGCCCGCACTCGGTGCAGCGGGTTGGGAATCCCACCGTTTTCGGCTGTACCTCTTCAGTTTTTCGGCAATCTCTTCCGGATTCCCGGGTTTGCCGTGCAGGACGGCCCCCACCGCAATCTCCTCCACCAGCCGCGGGACTTTTCGGTACCTCACCTCGAACTCCTTCCGCACCACCTCGCTGACCCTTCCCTTCCGGTCCATCACCCGCACGCTCTCCACGGTTTCAAATGTCCACGACTCCATCGCCCCCGCGTTCATCCGCATCGCCCCGCCCAACGCCCCGGGAATCCCCTCCATGAATTCCAATCCCGTGATCCCGTTCGCCTTGGCCACGGCCACAATCTGCTTCAATCGCGCTCCAGCCCCGGCCCGGATCTTTCCTCCCACCACCTCGATCCGGCTCATTCCTGGCGCCCCAAAATGCACGCAAACACCTGGAATTCCCCCGTCCCGAACCAGCAGATTGCTGCCCCGGCCCACGATGGTGAGGGGAATCCCTTCGGCCCCGCACATCGCGACGACGCGACCCAGCGCCTCCTCGGTCTCGGGCTCGAACCAAACTTGGGCCGGCCCTCCAATCCGAATCGTGGTGTGCTTTTGCATCGGCTCATACCACCGCACCGCCCCCTCCCCCTTCGCCAAATCCCGCACCTTCCGAAAGGTTTCAAATTCTTGTGCCACTTTTCGGGCCAGCTGTGTCACATCCCCGGCCCCCATGAATAGAAACAGATCCCCCTCCTCCCAGCTCTTCCCCAGGATCGAACGACACTCCGGAGTCGATCCCGCGACCTGAACCTCTCCCCCCAGCTCGGCAATCTTCGCGGCAAGCTGCGGCAAACCCGCACCCTCCATCATTTTTTCCCCCGCCGCGTACACCGGCAGCAGGATCACCCGATCCGCCTTGCACAAGGCCTCGGCAAATCCCCCGAGGAAGGTCGCCAGCCTCGTGTGACGATGCGGCTGAAAGATCGCCACCACTCGTTTTCTTCCCCGCACCCTCGCCGCGGCCAAGGTTGCCGCCACCTCCCTCGGATGATGGGCATAGTCATCCACCACCTCCAAAGCAGGCTCGCTCCTCAGGATTTCAAACCTACGCTCGGCCCTGCGGAACATTTCCAACCCCTTTCGGATCCTCTCCGGATCGATCCCTGACTCCATTCCCAAGGCCAATGCACCCAACGCGTTCCCGGCATTGTGCTTTCCGGTCGCGCCGACGCAGAACCGGCCCAGGTTCTTTCCCTTACCGTTGACCTCAAATCTCACCCCCTCCGCATCCTCTCCCCGCCACACGCCCACGTAGTCCGCGTCACTTTTTTCCCAACCAAAGGTCACCTTGGTTTTCACGTTGACCGCCGACTCCATAGCAGCCGGCTCCTCCTTTGCGACCACCACCACGGGTCCCGTGACTCGGCTTAAAATTTCACGATACGCCCCGATCACCGCTGCCTCGTTCGCATATCGGTCCACATGCTCATGATCCGCGTTCAAAAGAAGCGCCGCCCAGGGTTGAAGCTCAACCGGAGCCCCCTCGCTTTCATCCACCTCGGCAACTAGCCACTCTCCTTTTCTCCAGCCCCCCGAGGCGCCGAGGGAGGGCGCATATCCCCCCAGATAAAAACATGGCTCCTTGCCCGCCTCCTGAAAAATCTGGGCCAACATCGTCGCCGTTGTCGTTTTTCCGTGAGATCCCATGACCGCCACCAGTTTTTTTAACCGTGCCAACTGCCCCAGGAATTCTCCCCTGCGGAAGCGTTGCACTCCACGCCTCTTGGCCTCCACCCACTCCACGTTTTCATCGGGGATCGCGGCCGACGCGACCACCACCTCCGCTTCCCCGACGCCTTGCGCCGAATGCCCCCGGGTGAACTTCAACCCCCTTTTCACCAGCCGCTCCGGAAGCTGCTTCAAATCCGAACCCGTCACCTCATGCCCCACATCCATCAGGATCTCCGCCAACGGCACCATGCCGGAGCCGGCCACACCCAGGAGGTGAATCCTTCTTTTGCCGTGCGTCCAATCGGTCGGTTCAAAGGATGCCACTGATCACCTCCGCGATTTTCTCCGCTGCCTGCGGTTGATCCTGCTCCCTCGCACGGAGCCTCATTTCTTCGCGCCGATTCGGTTCCGCCATCAAGGTTGCTATCCGTTGCCCCAACTCCGCCCCCCCAAGATTTTTCTCCGCAACCACCTCCGCAGCTCCCCGTTTCGCATAGGCCCGGGCATTGGCCGTCTGGTGATCCCCAGCCGCCGCGGGAAAAGGCACCAAAATGGCTGGCACCTGGCACGCTGCCAACTCCGCCAGCGTCCCGGCTCCCGCCCTCGCGACCACCACCTCCGCCGCCCCATACACCGCCTCCATTTCATCGCAAAAGCCCATCACCACCGCGTGGAACCCGGAACCCTCATACCCTTTCCGAACCTTTTCCGCATGCGCCTCTCCTGCCAGATGAAGAATCTGAAGATGCTCCGACTCCCTCTTCAAAGCCTCCAACCCCCTCAACATCGCCTCATTTAACCCTTTTGCTCCCTGACTTCCCCCCAACACCGCGACCACTCTGCGCCGGGGGTGAAGGCCGAGTTTTTTCAGGGCCTCCTCTTTTTGCATCCGACCCAATCGGTTCCGCACGGGAGTCCCGCTGACCGATGCCGTCACCCCTCCCAACCCCTTCTCGCACTCGGAAAATCCCACAAATACCTTTTCCGCGCCTCGCGCCAACAGTCGCGTGGCCCGCCCGGGAACGGCGTTCGATTCATGAAGGAAATAAGGAATGCTCGCCACCCGTGCCGCTCCCACGGCTGCCGCCGATATGAATCCCCCCATTCCGAGCAGGGCCCCGATTTTCCTTCTCCTCATCTCCTCCCCCGCTCTACGAACCGCGGAAATAAATTGCACCGCAAAGTGGCCCGCCCCCCCTACCCCGCCCCAACCCACCGCCGGGATCGGAACCCCGTGCTCCTCCTCCCCCGCGCCCCGCAGGGCACGCCGATCCACCGCTTTTTCAGACACAAAATAACTGACCTCATGCCCCCGGCCCCGCATCGCCTCCGCCACGGCCAACCCCGGAAAGAGATGTCCTCCCGTCCCCCCGCAAGCAATCGCCAGCTGCCCCATGGCGATCACTGCCCTCCCCCTACAAGACGCCGTTGCCGTGCCTCGGCCGGATACTTGGCCTCCCGATGCAGGGAAAGCAAAATCCCGACCGCCCCAAGACAAAGAACCAGATTGGATCCCCCATAACTGATGAACGGCAGTCCCACCCCTTTCGGGGGCAGTAATCCCGTCACCACACCCAGGTTGGCCACCGCCTGCATGCCCACCAGGGCGGTGACGCCCATTCCCAGGGCCATTGCGGACAAATCCGACGCATGCCCCGCGATATATCCTCCACACAGGGTCACCATCAGGAAAACCAGCACCACCCCCAGCGTCGCCACCAACCCGAGCTCCTCTCCTAAAATCGGAAAAATGAAGTCGGTGTGCGCCTCCGGCAGATAGAACATTTTCTGGATGCTTTGCCCCAGCCCCACCCCCCGCACCCCGCCCGACCCCAGCGCAATCAAGGCCTGCGTCACCTGGTATCCCCCGCCCTGCCGATGCGCTTCCGGATTCATGAAGGAGACCAGACGATCCAACCTCTCCGGCATGCTGATCGCGACGAGTCCCACCCCCGCCACCCCCACGCAGCCCAGCACAACCAGCGGCAAAATCGGCGCTCCGCCGACAAAAAGAACCACCGCCGTGGCCGCAAGGACAAAGGCCGCCGATCCCAGATCCGGTTGCTTCACCAGCAGACATACCGGGACCAGGAGAATAAGAAACGGCAGCACGAGACCGTACCACGCGTTTTTCATCCTCGGTCCCTGCCATTTGACCCAACCCGCAGCCAGGATCACCGTTGCCAGCTTCAAAATCTCCCCGGGTTGGACGGCAAAGGGTCCCAGCGGAATCCATCTTGCCGAACCCTTCACCGATTTGCCCAATCCCGGAATCAGCGAGAACGCCACCAGGACGGTCGCGATGCCGAAAATCCACCCTGCATAATGCAGGAGGGTTTTCGCATCACAGCGACTCAACCCCACGCATATCCCCGCACCCACCGCCAGCCAGAGCCCTTGCCTTTGGAGGAAGAAAAGGGTTTGGCCCCGGTTATCGGGGGAAAATGCGCCCACGCTGGCCAGCATGATCAGGCCCAGCCCGATCAAACCCGCCACGCAGGCGACAAGGATATGCGCGGAGTTTCGTCCCATGGATCCTTAATGGGTCGCCGCTTTGGGCAGCATGGCCATGTCGGTCGGGCCCGCAGGCGGCTGGGTCGAGGCGGGAGACTCCACTTTCGCGGATGCCTCGCCCGGAACCTGCAGTTTCATCCCGACCTTCAGCTTCTTGGGATCGTTGATCGAGTTCAGTTTGGCCAGGGCCTCCGCCTTCGTGCCGAACTTTTTCGCGATCTTTGCCAAGGTATCCCCCGCCATCACCTGATAGGTGCCGGTCGGATTCGCCCCCTGTTTTGCCGCAGCCGCTGCCACCGCCTTGGCAGGCGTGGGAGTCGCAGGGGTCGCGGACGCCGCCGTTCCAGCTCCCGCGTTTTCCGGAATCTTCAGCTTCTGTCCCAGCTTGATGGTCGTGCCGTTGATCCCGTTCGCTTTGGCCATCGCAGCCGCCGTCACACCATTCGCTTTCGCGATTTTGGCGAGTGTGTCGCCTTTTCCAACGACATGGAACCGTTCCGCCGTCGGAACCCCCGCGCTCGCCGGGGCCGGTGCGGCTGCTACGGGAGCCGATGCCTCCGCAGGTGCCGCTTCCGGTGTTTGCCATACCTTGTCGTCGGGACTCGGCATGCTGCTGGCCACCTCGGGGGCCGTCGGCTTTGCCGGTTCGGGCGCTTTCGCTGTTTCCACGACAGGGGCAGGGGTGCTGTCCGCCGTCGTGGGCACTCCTGTCTCGGGATTTCCCCGAAGCAGGTGATAGGCGCTGATTCCCACAATCACCACGACGTGCAGTCCCAACACCACGAGAAAGATGGTGGAGAGCCGGTTCAGGCCTCCACTCTTTGCCGGGCGTTCTGCTGCCTCGCCGCTGGTTGCGGGGGTTGAGTTGCGTTGCGCTGAGTATTCCAGCAGTTCATCACTCATTTCTTTTTTTTCTCCTCCGGCAGGGCGTTGACGCACTGCCTGTATTTCTCCCCTCTTTCCTCGAAGTTCTTGAACATGTCGTAGCTCGAACATCCCGGACTCAGTAAAACCGTCTCCCCCGTGACCGCCATTTGGGCTGCCCGTTCCACCGCCTCCTCCAGGCTTTCCACACGGCGGCAAGGCACCACCCCGCTCCACGCCTTCTCCATCTTGACGGCCATTTCCCCCAGCAGCAGGGCTCCCCTGACTTTCCCGGCCAGTTGGTTACGGCTTACGGAAAAATCAAATCCCTTGTCTTTCCCCCCCGCGATGAGGATCACCGTGCCCTCGGCTCCCGACACCGCCCTCTCCATCGCATCGGGATTGGTCGCCTTGGAGTCGTTGATCCAGGTGACCCCGTCCCGGATCGCCACCACCTCGCAACGGTGCGGCAGCGGACGGTATTCGAGGCAGGCCTTTTTCACGGCCTCCCGGGAAATCTTTTCCGCGTCGGCCACGGCCAGTGCGGCCAGCAGATTCTCCGCATTGTGGGGACCCCGCAGATTTGTTTCCTCCTGACGCATCACCCGTTCCGCCCCGGCGCAGAGCCAGCCGTCCCGGAGGGCGTAATCCGCCGAGGCATCGGTGGCGGAGAAGGTCACCGTGCGGGCGGCGAGTTTCGGCAGGGACAGGCCTTCTTGGATGACGGCCACATCCTCGCCGGTCTGGTTTTCGAAAATCCGATTTTTCGCGGCCGCATATGCCTTCACGTCGGCGTACCGATCGAGATGATCGGGCGTGAGGTTGAGATGGACGGCGATGCGGGGCCGGAACGTCTCGATGGTCTCCAGCTGGAAGGAGCTGACCTCGGCCACCGCGTAGTCGAGCCCACCGCTGAAAGGAGCCACCTCGCAGAGCGGTTGGCCGAGATTCCCGCAGGCCACGGCTTTCTTGCCGGCCGCCTGCAGGATGGCGGCGATCAGCTCCGTGGTGGTGCTTTTGCCGTTGGTGCCCGTGATGGCAAGAATCGGACAGAGGCAGGCCCGGGCGCCGAGTTCGAGCTCCCCGAACATGGGAACCTTGGCGGAACGCAGCTGCCCGACGACGGGCCGTTTCGGATCGATCCCCGGGCTGAGGATGGCGCGCGCGAAGCGGGCGTGGGGAAGTTTTTCCTGCCCGATCACGGCCAGCGCACCCCGGGCTTCCCAACGCCGGGCCAGATCCTTCACCCCCGCGCTCTTGGATTCGTCAAACACGGTCACCTCCGCTTTTTGGGCAAAGAGCCACTCCGCCGCGGCTTGGCCGCTGCGTCCCATTCCCAGCACCACCGTTTTGGTTCCGGTCCATGCAATCATCTCCCCTTTCACCGCAGCTTGAGCGAGGCCAGGCCCGCCAGGGCGAAGACCACGCTGAGAATCCAGAAGCGCACGACCACGGCGGTTTCACTCCAGCCGCGGAGCTCGAAATGGTGGTGAATCGGCGACATCGCGAAGATGCGCTTGCCGGTCAACTTGAAGGAGGCCACCTGCAGGATGACGGAAACGGCCTCCATCACGAAAACACCGCCGATCACGGCGAGGAGCAGCTCCTGATTGATGCAAATGGCCACCACCGCGACGGCCCCGCCCAGCGCGAGGGATCCGGTGTCGCCCATGAAGACCTTGGCGGGATGGCAGTTGAACCAGAGGAAGCCCAGACAGGACCCAAAGAGGGCGGAGCAGAAAATCACCAGTTCCTCCCCCCCGGGGACTTTGGGCAGAAAGAGATACGAGGCGATCACCGCGTGACTGGAGAGGTAGGCGAAGAGTCCGAGCACCAGGGCGACGGTGAGAAGACAGCCGGAGGCGAGGCCGTCGAGCCCGTCGGTCAGGTTCACGGCGTTCGAACTGCCCACGATGATGAACACAAAAAGAAGCACCGCGACCCAGATCGGAAGGTGGAAAAGAAAGAAGTCCTCCCGCACAAACGGGACCTGCAGGGTCAGGGCGGCCTCACGCGCCCTGGGAATCATCAGAAGCGCGCCGACGACGCCGGCCGCCACCGCCGCCTGCACCAGGATTTTTCTCCAACCACTCAAACCACCGGAGGATTTTTTGCGGATCTTGGCGTAGTCGTCGCAAAACCCGAGGGTTCCGAGGGCCAGCGTGCTCCCCAGCGCGATCCAGAGATAGGGGTTGGTGGGTTTTCCCCAAAGCACGCAGGACAAGGCCAGCGAGAAAAGAATCAGCACACCGCCCATCGTCGGCGTCCCAGCCTTGTTTTCATGCAGGTCGGCCAGTTTGTGCACCTCCTCCTTTTTCCGGAGCGGTTGACCAAGCTTGAGCCGGCGGAGCACTTCAATCACCCGTGGTCCGATCCACAGACAGAAGAGGAAGGAGGTGATCGCAGCCGCCACGGTGCGGAAGGTGACGTACTGGAAGACGTTCAAGGGGCCGAACCAGTGACTGAGGAGGCTAAGGTAGTACAACACGGCTCAGCTCCCTTTCCTCAATTCGGCGGCCACCCGATCCATCTCCTGGGAGCGGCTGCCCTTGACCAGAATGCGGTCGTCGGGCTTGGCCTCTGCACGGTAGGCGGTGAGAAGTTCGTCCCGATGGGCGAACCAGCGGGCCCACTCACCCTTCCGGTTCTTGCGGGCGGTCTGGATAAGAAACTTGGAGTCCTCGCCGATGGCATAGCAGAGCGCGGTCCGGCTCCTGGCCAGGGCCGCTCCGGATTCCTCGTGCAGAGTCCGGCTGAAGGGGCCCAACTCCGCCATGGCGCCGAGCAGGGCCACCGCCCTGCCCTTCCCGGGCAGGCTTTCCAGTGTCGCCACGGCGGCGGCGAGGCTGTCCGGATTCGCATTGTAGCTGTCGTCGAGCAGCCAGCCCTGGCCGTGCTTTTCGAGCCGGACCCGGCCGCTGGGAAGGTGAACTTTTTGGAGCGCATCGGCCCCCGCTTTCGGCTCCACCCCCAGCTCGATTCCGGTGGCCAGAGCCATCGCTGCGTTCATGGCCATGTGCGATCCGGGGACCGGCAGGCTGACCTCGGTACGACCCTTGGGACTCTCCAACGAAAACCGTAGGCTGGCCCCATCCGTTTCCACGGTAGTAAGCCGGTAATCCACCTTTTCTCTGGTGCCGACGCGGACCACCCGGGCTCGGCACCCTTCCAAGGTTTTTTTCTCCATCGGGTCGTCGGCGTTGGAGATGGCCAGGCCGGAATCCGGCAACGCACGGTAGAGCGCCCCTTTTTCCTTGGACGTGGCTTCCTTTGATCCGGTGCCTTCCACGTGGGCCCAGCCGATATTGGTGACCAGGCCGACCTCGGGCCCCGCCAGTTCCGCCAGCGGTCCGATTTCCCCTGGGGCGTTCATCGCCAACTCGACAACCGCCCAGCGATCCTCCGCGCCAATCCCAAGGAGCGTAAGCGGCACGCCAAAATGGTTGTTGTAGTTTCCGGGGGTGCGATGGGTCGGGCCCAGCGTCCCCAAAACCGCCGCGAGCATTTCCTTGGTGCTGCTTTTGCCGGAGCTGCCCGTGATCGAGGCGATGCGCGCCGGAACCAGACGGCGGTAGCCGCGCGCCATCTGTTGCAGCGAAGTTACAGTGTCCTGAACCAGAAGGAGGGAAAATCCGGCGGGGACCGGCCCGACATCCTCACGACTGACCACGGCCGCAATCGCCCCCTTCCCCGCCGCCTCACGGACATGATCATGCCCGTCATGTTGTGCGCCCCGAATCGCCACAAAAAGCTCCCCGGGCCGGATCGTTCGTGAATCGATCCCCACCCCCGATGCCACCCTCTCGCCATTTCCACAGATCATTTCGGCGCCCGCCAAATCCGCCAGGGTGGCCAAGGAAAGGGGCTTCACGAGCGGCTCCTTTCCGCGAGAGCTTTCTCCGCCTCGCGCCGGTCGGAAAAAGGATATTTTTCCCCGCGGATCTCCTGAAACTCCTCGTGCCCTTTTCCCGCGATCAAAACCACATCCCCCTCGCCCGCGGACAGCACCGCCATTCGTATCGCCTCCGATCGATTTTCCAGAAGTTGCGCCGCTTTTCCGCCCGGCATCCCGAGAGCCATCTCCCGTAAAATCGTTTGGGGATCCTCCCCCCTCGGATTGTCGGATGTCAGCACGACATGATCCGCCCACTGCGCCGCCGCCGCGGCCATCGTAGGCCTCTTTCCTTTGTCCCGGTCCCCGCCCGCCCCCAAAACGACCCACAGAGCCCCTTTCGTCAAAGGCCGCAAGGCGCCCAGAGCCGCTCCCACCGCCTCCGCCGTATGCGCATAGTCCACAAGAACTGAAATTTCGCCGTGACTCGGCACCCGCTCCATCCGTCCCGGCACGAGAGGTGCACGACTCAATCCTGCGGCCACTTTTTCCGCCGACCATCCCCCCTGCATGGCGGCTGCCGCAGCCGCAAGAGCGTTCGCCACGTTGTACCGCCCCAGCCAAGGCAAGGTCGCCGGCACTTCTCCCTCGGGCGTGCACAAAACAAACGAACTTCCCCCCACCCCCATCTGAAGATTTCGCGTATGAACATCCCCCCGATCCACTCCATAGGTCATCACCCGAACCCCCGGTCGGCACCGGGCCATCATCCGCACCCCCGCCGGGTCCTCCTGATGAATCACCGCAAACGCACCCTCCTCCAACCCCTCGAACAGCTTTCCCTTCGCCGACTCATAAGCCGCCAGATTCCCGTGATAGTCCAGGTGGTCCCTCCCCAGATTGGTGAAAATCCCCCCTGCGAAATTCACCCCCTCCGTTCTCCCCTGATCCAAGGCATGGGAACTCACCTCGATCGAGGCCGCCCGACAACCGTTCTCCCTCATCTCGGCCAGCATCGCCTGGAGATCCAACGCCTCCGGCGTCGTCTGCTTTGCAGGTTGCCGCCCCTTCCCCAAGTCGTTGCCGATGGTTCCCATGAAACCACAACGCAAACCGGCTCCCTCGAAAAGGCATTGCAACAACATCGCCGTCGATGTTTTTCCATTGGTTCCCGTCACCCCGATCACCCGCAGCTCGCGCGAGGGGTTGCCGTAAAAATTTGCCGCCATTCTGCCCAGCGCTCTGCGGCCATTTTCCACCCGGATTCTTGGGATGACCGCATCGACGGTTTTTTTCTCCGCCACCACCGCCACCGCCCCCCGTTCCACCGCTTCCGAGACAAACGCGTGCCCGTCGCTCTTTTTCCCTTTCCAGGTGCAGAAGATCGAACCCCGGCCCACCTTCCGCGACTCATACGCCAAGCCCGACACCTCCGCCTCCCGGCTCCCCTGCCACTCCTTCACAACCACACCCCTCATCACATCCGTCAACCTCATCAGTTTCCCCTCCGTGCCACCACGGCTTCCCGGTTCAGATGGAGCTGCTCCGCCACCTGGGTCGCGATGTTTTTGAACGCGGGCCCCGCCACCAAACCCCCGTAGTACACTTTTCCCTTGGGTTCATCCACCAGGATGGAAACGAGAAATTCCGGTTTGTCGGCCGGCAAAAATCCGATGAAGGAGGAGCGGTACTTGTCTTTCGCGTAATCCCCCTGCACCACTTTTTTTGCGGTCCCTGTTTTTCCCGCCACCTCATATCCGGGCACCTGGGCACCCTCCGCCGTTCCCTGGTCCGAAACGACCCCGCGAAGGGCCTCCACCATCTTCGCGGCGGCCTCCGGCTTGATCGCTTGGCACACAACTTTGGGTAAAAACTGAAGCACCACCCGGTTGTCCCGATCCACCACCGCCTTGATGATTCTCGGCTCCATCCTTTTTCCCCCGTTCGCTATCGCACCGTAGGCCAACGCCATCTGAAGATTGGTCGCCGCCACCTCGTACCCCATCGGAATCCGGGTGATCGACAGCTTGCTCCACTTTTTTGTCGGACGGAGCAACCCCCCCTCCTCCCCCGGCAAAATCCCCTCCCCTTTTTGCGTTTTCTGACCGAATCCGAATAGGCGCGCGTACTCGTACACCTTTTCCTCCCCCAGCTGAATCGCCACCTTCGCCGTTCCGATGTTGCTCGATTTTGCAACGATCTCCCGCAGGGAGAGCATGCCGTACGCCTCGTGATCCTTCAGGGAGGAGCCCCCGTAAAACATCTCGCCGTTCTCGCAAAAGAAAGTGCTGTCCAAATCCACCACTCCCTCATTCAGCCCCGCCGCCACGGTCACGATTTTAAAGGTGGAGCCCGGCTCATAGATATCGGCGATCGGACGATCCTTTACCGCCCCCGCCTCAAACGTCTTTCTCTGGTTGGGATCAAAGGTCGGACGGCTCGTCATTCCCAGGACCTCCCCCGTCGACGGCCGCAGGACCACGATCTGGACACTTTCAGGCTGGTACTTTTCCACCAACGCGTCCGCCTCCCGCTCCACGACGTGCTGGATTCCCTGGTCGACCGTGAGCACCACATGATACCCGTCCCGCGCGGGTCGGTCGCTCAGACGGAAATAGGGAATTTCGCGACGTATCGCGTCATGAATGATCCGCCGCTCCCCCGCCACTCCCCGAAGGTACCGGTCCATCGATTTTTCCACCCCCGCCTCCCCCACCTCCACAGCCAGGGGCTTTTCGATCCCTGCCAGATTCATCTCCTGCAGGTTCACATAACCCAGGATTTGTGCCGTTTCCGACCCGTTGGGATAGTTGCGGATCGTCTTCCGTTCCAGGCGGACCGATCGGAGTTTGTTTGCCCTGATTTTGGCCTCCGTCTCCACGCTGATCCCCTCGGCAATCTTCTGATACCGGTTCTCCGGATCCGCCTGTCCCTTCAACCACTCCGCCGAGACACCAAGAAGGGAGGCCAGCATCGGCAGTTCCCTCGGCTCCTCTGCCAACAACTTCCCGTCCAGCCGCACCTCGATCCAGGGCATGCTCTGCGCCAACACCCGCCCGCTCACGTCCAGAATCGAACCCCTTTGGGCCGGAACCGCCTCCCCTCGCGTATGGCTCCGGATCGCCTCGGCCCGATAGCTCTCCTGATTCACCAGCTGAATCCAGATCAACCTGCAGGACACAATCGTGAAACAAAGGGCCAACCCGAGGGTCACCCCCATGACACGATTGCGTGGCTTCATCGGCTCTCCTCTTTCGCCAGGTCGGTCGCTTGCCAGGCTTTCCGGGTCGGTGCCTCATAAATCTCCAGCTGGCTCACACTGACCAAACCCAAATTCATCTGCTCCGCACGCTCCGTCAAATTCCGGGGAGAACGCAACTTCTCCGCCTGCAGACGGGCAGATTTCAGCACCTCCTCCTGTCGGGCCCGGGCCATCTCCAGTTTCTTCAGCTCACCCGCTGCCCGGATGTTTGATACGTGAAGCAAGGCGAAAGCGATCACCAGCGATGTCGCCAGACCCGCTCCCAGGAGAAAACGAACCAACTGGGTTCCGCCCACCTGGTTGGTCCTGCGAATCTGGTTGCGGCTCACCTCTTTTCCTCCTGCAACCGCTCGGCCCCGCGCAAACGCGCACTCCGAGCCCTGGGATTGGCCGAAATCTCCTCCTCCGTCGGCACCACCTCCTCCAAAGCTTTCACCCAACGCTCGGGGTTGGGCTGCCCAAACGCCATTCCCATCTCGCGTCTCTCCTCCTCCGCGTGCCCACGGATCCAGTGCTTCACCACCCGGTCCTCCGCCGAGTGATAGGTCAACACCGCCATTCTTCCCCCCGGCCTCAGGATGTTCGGCACGGCTGACAAAGCTTTCTCCAGGGACTCCCCCTCGCGATTGACCGCGCGCCGAAGAGCCAGAAAAGTCCTCGTCGCGGGATGCTTGGATCCGGGACGGGCCGGCCGGGTCGCCCGGCAAACCGCCGCCGCCAACTCCATCGTCGTGGCAAGAGGTCGGGCCCGAACAATCGTTCGGGCAATCTTGCCCGGATCCCGGTCCTCCCCCCCCTCCCTCAGCAGAGTGCGCAATTCCGGTTCCGAAAGGTTGTTGACCAGCTCCGCCGCCGTTGTCCCGGAGGTCGGATCCATCCGCATATCCAGAGGCCCGTCCTGCTGAAAGCTGAAGCCACGCTCCGCCTGATCCACCTGGGGCGAGGAAATTCCCAAATCCAGCAGCAGCCCGTCCGTTGGTCCCTTCCGGGCGGCGGCTTGCTCCCAATCGCCAAAATTCATCCGGTGAAAACAAAAGCGACCCGGTCCCGCCTCGGCAGATAATTTTTGCGCTTCCGCCTCGGCTGCAGGATCCAAGTCGAGGGCGACCACGTTGGCCCCCCGCTCGAGGAGCGCACGGGTGTGTCCTCCGCGACCAAACGTCGCGTCAACAATCGTGCGGCCGGGAGCGGGTTGCAACATGCTCAAAATCGCCTCCAAAAGAACAGGGACGTGCTCCACGCCTTAGGGGGTGGGACGCAACCGGAGGATTTCCCTTCGGACAGGTCTCCGGAGGCCGATGATCTCGTAGGCGTTTCGCTTTGGAAGTTTGACCACCCCGTGGCCCTCCACCCTTCCGGAACCATCGCGGCGGCAGGAAAAGCCGCAGGCGAGTTTCCCCCTCATCATCTGCTTCCAGTCCATATTCTACCTCCCGGGACGCCCGAACCGATTTTCTGGAACGTGCCTTCCGGGCCCGTCCAAACCATCAGTTGCGGGGGTCGGTTGATTTTTCTCCCTCGATGTTTCGGGGGAGTCTCCAGGACCGATCCGGCCATCGGACACTCATCTGCCGACGGGCGGTTTCAGTGGCCTGAAAAAGTCTCGGGACGTGCGGAACCATCACGACAAGGGGGCGCCGCATCGCGCGGGAAAAAAAGAATCGCGGCATCACAGTCCGACCTCCCGGGCCAGCTCCTCGAACGTCATCGCCGGCGGGGCGATCTTCTGCCACCGCTTCGGATCCCAAACCTCGAAATGATCCAGCCGCCCCACCAGGACCGCCTGACGCCCCAGTCCGGCGTGCTGCCTGAATTTCTCCCGTATCATGATTCTTCCCTGCTGGTCGGGCTCCGCCGCCTGGATCACGCTGGCCAACTTTTCCAGCCCTTTTCGTCGTGCATCCGCGATGGTCGCCCCGAGGGTGGACAATTTTTCCATCTCCCTGCCAAGAAAACTCGCCGGGTAAATTCGCAGACATCCATCGGACGACGGCATCACGAGAAATCTTTTTTCGAAAGCCTCCCCCCTCCACTCGACGGGAACGGAGAGCCGCCCCTTGTCATCCAAGGAAAACTCGAACCTGTCGGTATATGCCTCCTTTTGCGTCATATGTATTTGCTCACCACGTATAAACAGTTTTCACCTTGATTACCCATTTTTACCCACCTTTAACCACGCGGTCAACACTTTAATTTCGCCCAAATGGATCCCTTCTTTGGCTCAACCTCGCACTCCGCCAAGGTCCTGACTTGCCCTCCGCAGGCGCTTTTCCCATTCTCCACATTCCATGTCGAATCCCCTCACCGTCCCCTCCGAGCAGCCCCGGATCATCCCAGCCCAACCCCCCGCCTGGCTTCAACCGCGAACCCTGCTCCCGCTCGGCCTGGCCCTCACCGCCGGGATCGCACTCCTGATCTGGCAATACTCCAAAGCCGAGAAAGCCCGCTCCGAATCCAACCTGCTGCTTGAGACCAAGCCTGGACCCGAGACTTGGGTCCAACTGATTCGGGACTACCCCGGCCAACCCGCCACCGCCCTTGCCCTTCTCGAGTCCGCGGCCGCTGCATCGGAAAAGAAAGATCACCGCCAAGCGGCCGGCTTTTACGAGAGGTGCGTCCGTGAATTTCCCTCCCACCCCCTCGCCTCCGCCGCACGTTTTGCCCAAGCCAACCAGCTCGCCGCGGCGGGAGATCGGGCCGCCGCACAGACCCTCTTCCTACGCATCATGACGATCCAGCCCGCGGACGCTTTCCGGACCGGGGCCGCCGTCGGCCTGGCCCGGATTCAAATTCAGGAGAATCGGCCGGAGGCAGCTCGCCAGACCCTGAACGAAATCCTAGCGGCAAACACCGGAAGCGCATTTCTTCAGGAAGCCCGCTCCCTCCTCGACTCTCTTCCCCCTCCTCCCGCCCCCTCCCCTGTCGGTCAACCTGCGGCTAGATAACGCTCCGCATCGATCGCGGCCATGCAGCCCATGCCAGCCGCGGTAACCGCCTGCCGGTACACCTTATCCGCACAATCCCCCGCCCCAAAAACCCCCTCCACATTCGTCCGACTCCCCGCCGCCAACTGCAAATAACCCGCCTCATCCATATTGAGTTGCCCCTTAAAAATCTGCGTGTTGGGAACATGTCCGACCGCAATAAAAACACCCGCGCACGCGAGAACCGAACTCTTTCCAGTTCGACTCTCCTTCAACTTGACCCCTGTCACTTTACCCTCCTTCACCCCCTCCACACTCTCCACCACCGAATTCCAAACAGGCTGAATCTTTGGATTTCCCAAAGCCCGCTCCGCCATGATCTTCGAGGCCCGTAACTCTCCCCTGCGATGCACCAGATAAACCTTCGATGCGAATCTCGTTAAAAAGGTCGCCTCCTCACACGCCGAATCTCCTCCCCCCACCACCACCACAGGCTGGTCCCGAAACATCGGCAACGCTCCGTCACACGTCGCACAGTAGGTCACCCCCTTCGTCTCCAGCTCCTTTTCCCCAGGAACACCCAGATGCCGATGCCCCGCACCGGTGGAAACGATCAACGCCCTGGTTTCGATCGTTCGGTTTCCCGCCCGGATTCGGTGGGCGGGCCTGCCGAAGAGGACCTCGTCCGCAACCACCCCAAACTCCACCTCCGCCCCGAACTTCTGCGCCTGCTCCATCATCTGCACCATCAGGGTCGTTCCATCCACCCCCTTGGGAAATCCCGGATAATTTTCCACAACCGATGTCGTCGTCAGCAACCCCCCCGTCTGGGCCCCCGTCAGAACCAGAGGCTTGAGATTGGCCCGTGCCAAATAAAGCGCCGCCGTCCAACCGGCACACCCGCTTCCCAAAATCACTACATCACGCATCGTTCTTTGTTACCCACTCCAACTCCCTCCGTCCAACCCGCTTCCCTGCTTCTTCACATCGGCCGGAATTTTTTTGTAAAAAAGCCTCCTTCTTTTCTCCCCCACCCGCTACCCATCTCCTATGGCCAATCCGGACAAGCTGGATGAAATTTTCCGGATGCAGGATATCCTCAACAAAAAGATCGGGGTCGATCTTGCCAACCTCACGCCGGAGGACAAAACCAAGTGGGCCCTCAACTACACCCGCGCCATGAGCCAGGAGCTGGCCGAACTGATCGACAGCTTTCCATGGAAATGGTGGGCCAAATACCAGAAAATCGACGAACAGAACGCCCGCGTCGAAGTGGTCGACCTGTTCCACTTCCTCGTCTCCCTCGCCCAAACCCTAGGCATGACCGCCGAGGACATCTACCAAGGCTACGTGAAGAAAAACGAAGTGAACCACAAACGCCAAGATTCAGGGTACGCCGTCAAAGACCACGCCGATTCCCGGCATATTTAAAAAGCCCCCCTCGGATTTTTTCAAATCTCGCACCGATTTCCGGGGGACGGCGCTGGGTCGGCCACGTCCTGCAAAGGCCGTGCGGAAAAACCCACCCAACTTGACCCTGCGCACTGCCCCCATATAACGGCCTCATGTCAATTCCGCTCGAAGACGGTTTTCAGGATGTCATCGGCAAGGCCTGCCGCGGATTAGGTTTAGTGGACGCGGAAGTTGCAAAAAAAACAGGCCTTTCCGCCGAAAAAGTGGTGGCGATCAAAAACGGACAATTCGATGATGCTGTGGTGCGACAACTCGCCCCGGTTCTCGGTCTTGGAACGGATGCGCTCATGGCCCTCGGTCGCCAATCGTGGTATCCGAAGAATCCCGGGCCGATCGAGGGATTGGCCTGTTTCAACACGCCCTACGAGGACATGACGGTCAACAGCTACGTGGTCTGGGATCCCCAGACGAAAACGGCCGCCGCCTTCGACACCGGGGCGGATTGTGCGGGGATGCTCAAGCTACCCGTCACAATCGGGCAGATCTTCATCACCCACAGTCACGGGGATCATATTGTGGATCTCCCACG